>Ga0209066_10006886_pt1 | contig 11456 bp, 12 predicted proteins | sample All_14_2_FD_187198 | JGI IMG/M metagenome (GOLD analysis project Ga0209066, IMG submission 187198) | Freshwater microbial communities in response to fracking from Pennsylvania, USA - Allegheny Zone_MetaG_DW_15 (SPAdes) (version 2) ...
TGATCGCCGAAGGTGATCTGTCGGGGTATGGCCTGGTGAATGCCGTCACGCACTTCTCCCAGGAAGTTGAGGACTACGACCGTGCGACCGAGTTCGAAGCCCTGGGCGGGAAGTTGATCGAACTGCCCGTCAAGGAATGGAAGGAGTTGGCGCAAGCCATCTGATCTCGGATCACAGTGATTCACCACCAGGGCCATGGCTCTGGTGGCTTTGTTATGTCGAAGCCAAGTTCAAAGCATCGCGCCCATTGACAGTGACAAATGCGGCAGGCAATGCGGGCTTTTGTCGATGGCAAACACACCATCCCCCCGCTCTCGGGCATTGATTCCATTCGATGGTCATGAATATGCTGAGCCGACTCATTACTCCACACACACAACACCAAAGCAGTCACACCTCGCCGCAACACCTGGCCCATCTCGACTCACATCTGGGCACACCGACAGGAGAAGACCATGAGCAGCATCCAGTTCACCGATGTGCAGTTGACCAATTTGTACCTGTTGCAAGCCATCAGGCTGGGCATCGCGCAAGATCGGGTATCGACATGCGGCAAGTTCGGGCTGGACGCCGCCCAAGCAGATTTCCTTGGTGCCATGAGCCAGGAACAGTTGTGGGCATTCGTCGATCAAATCGGCCAAAGCACCCTCTTCCCTCCACGCCAGGATTTGCTTGCATTGCTCAAGGCGCCCGCGCCGCTTCAGGCATCACTGGCCGCCGTTCATGCGCCAAGGCCACGGCAACTCGCGCCCATGGTGCCCGCAAGCATGTCGTGACTGGAGGGGACCATGATGTCAACACGTGCTGACCGCCAGTTGTGCGCCATACGCCTGGCGCAAGACTGTGCACAACTGGGTGCCCGGGTGCGCACCATCCATCACCTCACAGGGCTCAACCCACGGGACGTGCAGAGGCTGTTCTTCAATGACCCTCAAACCATCCCACGCGGACGTCCGCCCAACTCCCTGGAGTGGTATCACGGCGCCAACCTCATCGCGAGGGCTGAATCGTCAATCTTCATGTCGATCTACCGCCGCCTGCGCAACACTGGCTTCGGCGCCGCAGAGACGCTGGTCAGCGCCTATCGTGGATACCAAGCCGTCTGCCAGTGTCCGCACCGAATCAGTTTTGACCGGGCGTTTGATCTGGCATCGCACACCGATGGCATCTGGCTGGCCTGCACCCCGGTGTTCGAGGTCCTCGCTTGCCCGACCTGCGGCAGCGATGTACTTATGGCCATCGGCACCGTGGTCCACTTGGGCGACAACTGTCCGTTCTGCAAACTGGTACAGCGCTACAGTTGCGACCCTCGGCTCCAGGCCTCATTTCCCAAGCACGGGATGGCGACCGCACCTGCCACTGCCTCCTGAACCGATGGCCTTGTAATCAGCCTACTTTCAGTTGATCCAGGGTCTTGCCAGCGGCCAAAGCGGCCTTGATCCACTTAGGCTGAAGTCCCCGTCCGCTCCAGGTCTCGCCTGTGTCAACGTTGCGATATTTTGGGGCGACCTTGCTTCCTGCTGCAGCACTAGGGCGGATCGCCACACCGGCCTTCAACCCCAGGTCTGCCACAGTCAAACCATTGGCGGCCAACAGTTGCTTGATGCTGTCAATCACGCCAGCACGCTCTGCCTTGCGGGCATCCTGCAATTGCCTGTCCAGTTCCGAGGCCTGCTTGTCCAGGGCGGCTTTCTGGGCCAGGAGTTCTTGATACGTGGTCATGATTGCAGTGTTTGGCTATCGCCGAGTGTTCATTCCAACATCCTACATTGCCCATTCCGTAGGTGCGTGGGCAGCGCCAACGCTTCGGTGTAGCAGGAATCCAGATTAACGCTGTCATTCAAGCCCTGGGACTGCTGACTGGCGAGTTCTAGTACCTCGTTTCCACAGGCCATCCAGAACGCGCGATCGGGCATCAGATGCAGGAATATCCTGGCCAGCAGAAAATCCGAACAAAGGAACTCTTCGAGGCACATGTTGCCCATGGGTGAGCGCGAAAAATAGGTGTTATATAGCTTCAGTACCTTCAGACCAGCATTCGAGAGGAATCGATCCGCTGGGAGCACTCGATCGAACATGACTTCGCAGGTCTTGAAGTTGTACATGGGCCTGAAGCCGGGATCGAAGTGGCGCCGCGAGATGTGCATGACAGCGTTCTCGTTTCGGGCAATCGCAGCCCGGATCGCACCTGGATCGCCCCAATCTTGGTATCCACGCTCTAGGCAGTTTCGCGCGGCCTGACAGAGAAGGTTGTTGCCCGAGCGCGCACCGAATAGGGCTTCGCTATACCAGTGAAGACGCTCATCGAGCGCCAAAGGGAACACGGACGGGCTTAGGTGCCCCAAAACAATGGTGTCCGCGTCCAGCCAGACACCACCATGTTCAAACACGTAGGCCATGCGGATGTAGTCACTCTTGGCGACCACCGAGGTGGCAGCAGCCGAGGCATCGAACTCTAGGGCGCGGAACCGCCAGTCCTTGTTCAGGTGCTCGCAGCCAATTGCCCTGGTGATATTGTCCGGCGTCAGCAGGTGGAACGCGTCGCCCAGCACGTGCCGCATCCAGCCCAGTGCCAGTGCTACATAGGGTGGAATTTTGCAGCCTGGCACTGTCTCCCAATAACTGACGAACTGCGTACGCTCGGTCATCAGGGCTCTCCCCAGGGAGCATGCGGTAGGCCTCGCTCATTTAGAAGCCCGCAGGCCGCCAGGTGCCTTCGCACCATTGCCAGAGAATTTGCACAGGAGGCCTCGCGCTGAAATTCGTTGCCCAGCGCCGAGACGTATAGGTCAAGCACATTGGCAGCGGGCACCCATTGCAGGAGGCTGGGCAGCGCGTGCAAATTGGAGGCGCTGAAGACCAAGCGCAGCGCTCGCAGGATAGGGACATTGTCGCGATGCGCCAAGAAGCCAGCGACGACCTCGTTGAGTTCCCCGGACACCTCACTCGTGTTGATCCGCTCCTCGATCGCGGGATCCTGCAGTACGACTGAGGGATCGATTGCAATCGGATATATGGATCGGAATGACCGAGCACCACTCTTTATCGACTCGGCGAACACTTTGTCTGCAGTCGAGCCCGTGACTAGTACGTCGTCCCCGAAGATTACGTGAACTGACGACCACTGATAGAAGTTCGGACCTGGGATCACGTGATCCTGGGTGGCAGATATGCGTTGTCGTTCCAGCATGCTCAGGCTGGGATAGTTCTCACATGGTGGAGCGATGCGAGGCAGCTTGACATCGATGATGGTCGGTAGGTCGAGTCCGGCTAAGAGCACGTTGATGTGCTCAAGCGCGATGCCGAACAGAACATTGGCAGTAGAGGGCACATTGCGCCATCCTGTTGTCAACAAAACGACGCTCTCATCGTGGGCCCGCGCATGCTCGAACAAGCCCCGCCAATCGCTTGAGGGGTCGAGCAGTTCGCGCCCAAGCATCGAGACGACTATGCCGGCCAAGCGTCTGATGTCCTCGATACTGCCGTGCTTTGCACGGCTGTAGCTCTTGGCCAGTTCAGTAGCATCTGCGCCAGTCGTCATGTCCACAAATCGACCATCAGCGGTCCAGGTCAGATGTCTTGCTGCGCAGCCTCCGAAAACAGCGACATAGTCGGACATGCCGATGATGCCGTGCACAAAAAGCGCGGCAGCGAATCCTCGCAGGTCATGCGCGACGGCGCCCGGCTCGCTTTGACGTCCAACGGAATGGAAGACATCCCGTAGTTGGTCGTCGGGGAGCGCGTTGTACTGCGCCCAGTGTCCCTTGAAGCGAGAGCGCTCGCGCCTGCCGACGATGGGTTGTACGACTATGCGGCTTGTCATGCGGAGGCCTGGACTGTCAGTTGGCAGGGTTTTCCGATCGCAACCTCAATGCGCTGCCGACCTTCGTAGTAACAGATGCTATTGAGGCCGATAGGGACGAGTTCGGCGAGCATGTCGTTCAATCCCGCGCCAACGTCTGCAGGGTTGTGGGCATCCGATCCGACAGTGAAGGTTGCGCCGCTGGACAGGAGTTCCGGGAGCGTCTCCCTACACGGGTACGACCATCGGCCATTGAACTCGCACTTCTGTGAGGCATCCCAACTGCTCTTGCGCGGTCCTGACGCGTTCAACTCGTACGAGACGTCATGGCGTTGGAACAATGGTGCCAACGGGAGAAAGAGCTCGCGCCAGCGCGACGCTGGAACACTGCGCAGCATGGAATCGGGATGGCCGATCGCATCGAAGAGGCCGCAGCTCACGGCCTCTTCGATGCTCAGGGAAAATTGTTCTAGGACCTCAGGTTCGTTCAGTCGTGTCAGGTCCCAAACGTTTACCCGCTGCCCGTCTATGGGTAGGTAATGAACTGAGCCGACGACGAAATCCAGATCCAGGCTCGCCAACAGACGCTCCGCATGCCTTCGGGCTCCGAGCATGTAGTCGACCTCTAAGCCCGCCAGGATCTTAATTTGGCCTGCATACTTCTTGCGTGCGCAGTGGATGTCGTCCAGGTAGGTATCCAGTTCACTCTCCAGCAGTCGATTGTCACTATCGATAGCGAAGGGAGCGTGATCCGTGATCGTTAACACGTTAACGCCAACGCCGATGGCGGCACGAACTACGTCGTCAACGCTGCCTGTCGCATGCTTCGAATAGGCAGTGTGTGTATGCGAGTCAATGATCATGCTGATGCCAGCCGCTTCAGGATTGCAGGATGCTTCGCCAACTCCTTGACGAGCCAGTACGGATTGTTTGCCTTCAGTGCTAACGCCTGCATGGCGCCTTGATCCTCCACACGCTCGACAACATCAAGCAAAGGGATCGTGTGGAGGCGATGCATCAAAGGGTCTTCAGCGACCCGGCGCGCCAGCGACTCCCAACTGAAGTGGTCTGTGTGAATATTGCCGAGGCTAATGCTCTCAATGCCATACAGGGCGACTGCGCCGTCAGGCTTGATGGTGAGATCTAGGCCATTGAGCAGTGGTGCCGGGTTGAGGCTACCGAGCGTAAAGCGCTTGCCAATGCGCGATTCGATAGCTTGGATGTACCCCCGCAGGTCTAGACGTGATGCAGGAATGTCGTCGGACGGATGCACATGGTTCTTGTAGTCGATGCTGAACACCCGGTCGCCGACGACGAGGTGATCCTCCAGGGGGCTGACCTCAATGATGTCGGCGTTGCCCGGGCAATTTTCGGCTTCGTCGAGCAGGTAGTTACGCGTGAAAGTCCGGTCCGTGTCAACGGATCGAAACGAAAAAGTCAGAGGGCTCTCTGGCGCTGCGATGGCGCGCCGCATGCTCATCCCGTGAGGACGGTGGCGGATCTTTTCGATGTGGTACGAGTCCGAGCTGAGGCGAACGTTGCAGGTGTCGCCATGCTCCTTAACGAGGGCTTCAGTCTCGTCGAAAAACTTGTTTAGTTGATCATGAGGAAGAAATCCGCTTGTGATGAATTCGAACGCCACGTTGCCACGCGACAGTTCAAGGATTGCTTGGAACGCCTTGACGTTGTTCAGAGGCTCGCCTTCGCCGCTGATGGAGACTCGCTTGACCTCCGGGTGGTTCACCAAGCTGGCGATGTTCTTCCGAGCATGTTGTGATAGCTCGAACTGGGCACCGGCCTGATGACGGTCTGCATACATGCAGAAACTGCATCCGATACCGCAGATCTGCGTTATGTCGATGTAAAGAAGATGGCCGCTCATTTCCACGTCTGGAATCCCTTTGCTTTGCTGTGTTGGAGATGTGGCCTGCAGACTTTGAGGCTAGTCACGCCGGGGCCGGTCACGATACATGCACTAGATGTCAGAGCCAGGCTCACTGCTCTTCGCCTGCCAGCATTTGAACGAGTTTGTCGCGCACGTCGCTCTCATCGAAAATGTCCAGATTCTTGCGCCCTGTCTTGCGATAAGACTCCACATCTTGCGGCACGAGAACGACCCCAACCGTATCCGACTCTGAAGGGCGCCAGGGATCGTGAGCCTTGTCGAGGGAGGGGAAGATCGCCACCAACGGCTTCTTTAAGGCGACGGCTACGTGCACGATGCCAGTGTCTACCGATATCACCGCCTCGGCGCGTTCAACCGCGGCAATGGCGTCGTTCACAGTGGTCAGCCCTTCGAACAAATTGACGTTTTCGCGAGCTACCGCCTGCACCAGATTTAAGGCAATCGAATCAGTCGCCGGACTGCTCAGGATACGGAACTGCCGATCGGGGAACGCCTCAGCCAAGCACGATAGCGTGCGAGCGGCCTTCACGGCCCCCATCGATTTGTCCGGGCGACTGGCATAAGGGTTGAACGCAATATAGCCTCCGTGACGTGTTGCGGGCGACAGGGCCGGTGATGCGTCAATGGCGTGGATCCCCATGCGACGCAGCACTTCGGCATAACGCTCGCAAATTGTGAGTCCCTGAGTAGCTTTTCCCAGCTTGGCGGTCACCCAGCCTAGATCGTCGTCAAGGCCATAGACCTGCAACGGACGAAGCAACCAAAGGAAGAAGAGTTCCTGCGGCGGCAGTCGGCCTGCCAGGTGCACGACGACATCGACACCTTCCAACCTGCGCCAAAGCTGGAACAGCGATCTCCATCCCGGACGAACCGAGGTCACGAGCACGCGGTCCGGATTGAAAACTTTTGCGTGTAGGTTGGCCAACTCAGGTGTCGTCGCCACAAGCACCTGCCAATGGCCAGACTTACGCAACTCGCGGTAGACGAAGGATGAAACGACCGAATCTCCTAGCTTTCCATCCCAACGGACGAAAAGCACTGTCCCACCGGTCACGGGCGAACCAGGATGTGGCCTACGGTCAAACAAGAGGCGTGCAAGTCTTCGACCAGTCATGGCGTGGTGTTTCGAATGGGCTTCGGCGATGAGCAGCCAGGGCAACTGCTGGAACCACTCGCTCATGAACAAACTAGGGTCGATATTCTGATCTGGAATGTTGTCGACCTATCAGAGACAAATTCGACGCCCCCTCGGCCACGGCAGCCTGACATTTCCGATGGCTGCCTTGCCAAGCGGAATCCTCACAAAATATATCGTTGTCGATCCATTTTAAAAATGAATGGATCGATAGCGATATATTTTTGCGTTCATATTCGAAACTTGCTACTAAGCTACGCCCATCGCACTGACACTGAACAACTGAGCCATCTCATGCACGACACCCTGCCGCCAGATGCCCCCACACGCCCCCCGAAACAACAACTCGCGCTGAGCGTTACCGCAGCGCTACGCGTCGCTGGACCGGGCCGCGCAGGCAAGCCGAGCAAACTGCGTCAGGTCGATGTCATGCGCCGCACGGGGATGTCCCGCACCACGCTCAGACCGCTGCTGGACACGACCGAGCACAGCCACAGAAATCCAGACCTCACAACCCTTCACAAGCTGGCCCAGGCAATTGGCGTCCCGTTGGCCTTTCTGCTGATGACGCCCGAGGATTGGCGCATTCTGACCAAGGCAATCGGCTCCTTCACAGATCACCAGGCAGCTGCACACGGTCTGGTCACGGACGAGCTCGGTAGCCCCGCATTAGCGGAAGCGGTGTTGAAACGATGCAAGGTCCACCCTGAGAGACCACCGCTTGGTGCGGCCTACGCCCCGCAAGAAATCGCGCGTCTTGATGCGCGCAACGAATGGAGGCGCCGGTGCAGTCTGGTAATGGCAGCGCTGGCTCAACCCGCAGCGCGTGGCAACCGCAAATCTTTCGTCGATATGACCGCTCTGGCCGCAGCCCTTGCTAACGAAATGACACCTTACAACCCGGCACCCGACAACAGCCACCAAGGCCAAGAAGGATCCTGACCATGACATCTCTCATCTCCGACCCCAATCTCGCCAAGCTGCTGAGCACAGCCGATGTTGATGACCTCGCCGTGCTGATCGATCACATCACCGACAAAGGCGATGGCCGTATCTCACTGTCGTCCGATACCTGCAAGACGCTGACAGAGGCGAAATCCACCGGGCGGATTGGCGAAACGACTCGTGCCCTGATTGCCGAGGAGTTGCAGCGCTTTGGCGGAAACTCCCTCTTCAACCTGATGCGGGGCGGCGCCGGTGTGCCCTACAAGGAAATCCTCTGTGACGTGGCCAGCCACGTAAAGGCCGACTTCAAGCCCAAGAACGACTGCGCACAGATTGAACTCGCCATCCTCGAAGCAGTGCTGGCGCAGTCCGTTGCCAAGATGACCGAGCAGGAGAAAGCCGATCTGTTCGCCGAATTCGGCGGCATCTACAAGCCGGGAGCAGGGCCAGCCGTGATGGCCGCATTACAGGCAGCGATCACGGCATCAGGCTTTGGCGCCTTCAAGCTTGCGGCGGTGGTGGCAAATGCCGTGGCAAAGGCCATTCTCGGACGAGGCCTGGCCTTCGGCGCCACGGCGGGGATGATGCGCGGCATCAGCGTGTTCGCAGGCCCAATTGGCTGGGCTATCACCGCGATCTGGACCGCCTTCGACCTGGGCAGCCCTGCCTACCGGGTCACCGTGCCCTGCGTGATCCAGATTGCCTATATGCGCCAGAAGGCGGCATATCGCAGTTGTCCGACCTGCAAGGCGCCTGCGGAATCCGGCAAGAAGTTCTGCGGCGAATGCGGAACCCCGCTCGCCCTGCTGCTCCCACAAGCCAATGCAGGCGAATCCCCGTCCACCCCTACCTAAACAACGAAGGAGCGTCTCATGATCATCATCGTCTCAACCCCGCTGCGAATTGCAGCGTCCTACGTCCTGGCCTTTGCTGCAGGGGCTGTTCTCACCCGCCAATGGCGTGTCGGCCGCAATCCCAATCGCCCGAATTCCGCCGAGGCGAAGCCCAGCCATTGAATCAGAAGACTGTCCGCTCAAAAACACCTGGACCAACCCAAGGAGGATAAATTGACTGCGAACCCATTCACCGAAAAGATCGAAGCGCTTCAACAAAAGCGCGAAGAAGTCAGCAGCCAACTGCTGCATTGGAAGACAACGCTCGCTTGGTTCCATGGCTTCAACATTGATCAGGCAAGCCTGAACGCTCAGCGCACTGAACGCACGGTGGCTGATGTCCAGGCCAAACTACTTCCAGCGCAGCAACGATTGACCAGCTTGGAGTCTTCTGCCAAAGAGTTGGAGGCTGTAGCCAGCATGGGCTTCGATCCGCGCTACTGGTTTTCATCGGAGCGTGCTGTTGCGAAGCGAAAGTTAAGCGGAGCAATGCAGGAACTGATTGAGCAACGGTCGAGAGTCGCGGGCATGAAGGCAGAAGTTTCAAAGGCTATGGAACTCAGCCGCAAGCTCCAGAGCGAAATCGCAATGGCGCGCACCTTTGACCCACTCCTCGCACAGTCGGCAATCCCGGCACAGCAGGCGATCCTAGACAGAATGCAAACCGAGTTGGCAAGTCTGCATCAGCGCAGCGCCCAATTGGACAAAGTCCTGCGTGCCCCCCTAGACGACTTGCGCATGCGTAAGGCGGAGCAGAACCTGCTCATGAGGAAGATCTCCCGCGCTGAGGCCTTCGAAACCGAACTCAGTAACGCGTCAAATAGTTATGAGAGAGCCCAGATCCACACCAAATGCGGCAACGATTTGGGCGATAGCAAGCCTGGGAACGTGCTGCGGGAGAGTCGGGGTGCGCTACGCCGCATCGACAACGCAGTTGCAAAACTCCAGACCCGAGTAGACGGTCTAATCCGTGCCGCCACCTTGGACATTGGGCGCATCGTCATCGACGCAAACAACCTTTGCTACGAGGGCCGGCGTTTCCTCAAGCTCGCTGCGCTGGAAGCTCTCGTTCCAATTCTCACTCGGCAGTACAAGGTCACGCTCATCTTCGACGCCAGCATCCGCCGCAAGCTGGGACTGAGGAATGAAGACATTGAGGCCAGGTTCTCAACTGCTGAGCGAGTCCACATCGTCGCGTCGAACCGCAAGGCCGATGAAACCGTCCTAGCAGTAGCCGGTGATGACCCTCACACTTTCGTGCTTAGCAACGATCGGTTCGTCGACTTCCCCGATATGGTGGCGGTCACTGAGGAGCGAGTACTGCGGCACGAGATAGTCGGCCAGATTGTCTACATCCACGACCTGCAGATCGAGGCGAAGTTCGAGAACGAACCGGGCGCTGAGGCGGCCTGAAGAGTACGTAGCATTGAGCTCTCCCGAGCGTGGATAAGCCCCTGTATGCGTTACAGAGGCGCCCACTGCAGGCTATAGCAAACAGGCGGACGAAGGCTACTTCAACAAACGGGCCGCAAATCGAGCCCTTGCCGTGGGCAAGACACATTTGGCCGTCGCGCTGGACTCGGGCAGTGCTCGGCGGCGGTCTGGGCTTGCACAGGAGACAGTGCATATGAAGGATCTTCCAAATTCCCAGTTGCCATCATGGGCCAAGTCTTGATCTCGAAAGCCCAAATGAACAGACGGCATTTTGAGGTGTGCGCGGCAATGCATAGTGCCCAAATGGCTAGGTCATTTGCAATGGACAACCATGCTTGCCCCGCCTCTTCCACACAGCACCTTTGCGTCGTCTGACCCCGGCTTCGAGGCCCGGCCCATTGATGATCTGCTGTCGCAGCATGACGACCTGATCGCCCGCATCAAGCTCTGCCACGGGTCTGACCGCGCCAATTTCGAGCAGACCATCATGTCGTTAGTCAGGCGATACGCCTGCTTGGTCCACCTGCTGCCAGCCACATCCGACAACTACTTCTGCATCCCTGGTGGCCTGTTGCGCCTGGGCATGGAAGTCAGCTTCTTCAGTTTGCAAGGCACAGATGCGCACATCTTCTCTGGGCGCTCCACCATCTCGGCACGCCGCCACCTAGAACCACGCTGGCGTCTGGCCACCTTTGTCGCAGGGCTGTGTTGCGAGGCCCACCGGGTCCTCAGCCACATCATCGTGACCGACGCTGCGGGCGAGGTCTGGCCAGCCTACCTTTATCCCCTGGGTGTATGGCTGAGAGCACGCCAGGCAGACCGCTACTTCTTGCGCTGGCGCCCACAAGCCATCGAGTCACGCAGCCTGGGCGTGTTCACGCTGGCCCATGTCGTGCCACCGGCGGTCATGCATTACCTGGCAGAAGACAACACGGTCATCGTGCCTCACCTCATGGCCAGCGTCAGTGGCATCGCACAGTATCGCGATCACAATGTATTGGACGAGCTGGTTCGCCGCTCCCTGGCTCTGGTGATCGACCGCAACCTGCTGGCCAACGCCGACCGCTACGGCACACCCCAATACGGTTCGCACCTAGAACGCTACCTGGTTGACGCGCTGAGGCATCTCGCGGGCTCCAACTCGGGATGGCAGGCCAACCGCGAGAAGTCTCGCGTCTGGTTCGGCCCCGATGGCCTGTTCTTGGCCTGGCCCAGCGCTGCAGAAGACATCCAAAAACTGCTGGACACCGCACAGTTGCCAGGCATCCCGAAAGCACCAGAAACCATCGTGGAAGTGCTCCTGCTGGCCGGTGTCTTCGAACCCACGTCAGCAGGAAACCC
>Ga0209066_10006887_pt1 | contig 11456 bp, 4 predicted proteins | sample All_14_2_FD_187198 | JGI IMG/M metagenome (GOLD analysis project Ga0209066, IMG submission 187198) | Freshwater microbial communities in response to fracking from Pennsylvania, USA - Allegheny Zone_MetaG_DW_15 (SPAdes) (version 2) ...
TTTCCTGCAAGGGAATACTGGTTGTTTCCTGCGCGGGTTGATCATCTCAGCATTTCTGCTTGTCTTTGTCGGTCTGTGTCTGGGGTCGATCTTCGTCTATCAATATTATTCCATCGCCAGCACCCTCCCGGATTCAGGTTCCCTGCGTGAAAACGCATCGCAATTTCAAACCACGCGAATCCTCGACCGCAATGGACAGGTGTTGTACGAACTCCTTGACCCCACTGCTGGTCGCCGTAACTATATTCCTCTGGCGAACATTTCTCCAAATTTGATCGCCGCCACCATCGCTACGGAAGACAAGGATTTCTACAGCAACCCGGGCTTTGACCCGATCGCCATCACCCGCGCCCTATGGCAAAACTATGTCACAGGCGGAGAGGGCGGCGGCGCATCCACCATCACCCAGCAATTGGCACGCGCACTTTTGCTTTCGCCCGAAGAGCGCAGCCAGCGTACCGTTACACGCAAGGCACGCGAGATCATCCTCGCCGCAGAGATCACCCGCCGCTACACCAAGGATGAGATCCTTGAGCTGTATTTGAACGAGATCTACTATGGCAATCTTGCATATGGTGCGGAAGCTGCCGCAGAAACCTATTTCGGAAAATCAGCCAAAGAACTTACGCTTGGTGAAGCAGCCTTCCTTGCAGGTTTGCCGCAATCCCCTGCGGTGTACGATATTTACACCAATCCAGATGTGACCTTGCTTCGCCAGCAGCAAGTGCTTGTGCTCATGTTTGAGTTAAGTTCCACAGAAGGATGCATCAAAGTCAGCAATAGCGAATTGCCTGTATGTGTAGACCCTACGCAAGCAACGCAGGCCGCGAACGACATGAAGGCCTATTCCTATCGTCCGCCCTCGTTTGATGCGAAATACCCACACTGGGTCAACTTCGTCCGAGCACAACTTGAAGAATTGTACGACGCGCAGACTATCTATCGTTCCGGCTTTGTGGTGTACACCACACTAGACCCAACCTTGCAAGACCGCGCTCAGGAACTTGTCACCAACCAGGTTGCTTCAATGGTAGATAACAATACCCAAAATGGCGCGTTGGTTTCCATTCGTCCATCCACCGGCGAGATCCTTGCCATGGTCGGCTCACCAGATTTCAACAACGTAGCCATCTCAGGTCAGATCAACATGGCGATCAGCCCCACGCGTCAGCCGGGTTCATCGATCAAACCGATCACATACGTTGCTGCTTTTGAAAAAGGATGGACTCCATCCACGTGGATCTGGGATGTTCCCACTCAATTTCCGGATGGTGCAAATCCACCTTACGAACCAAGAAATTATGATGGCAGATTCCACGGCGGTTTAACTGTCCGTTTGGCGCTTGCCAATTCATTCAATATCCCTGCCGTGAAAGCATTGGAGTTCGTCGGCATTTACGATGACCCGAACACGCCTGAAAAAGAAGGCATGATCGGCATGGCAGAAAAGCTTGGCATCACCTCGCTCACTCGCAACGATTATGGTCTGTCCCTCACTCTCGGCGGCGGTGATGTCAGCCTGATCGACATGACGGCCGCCTACTCCGTCTTTGCAAACGGCGGAGAGAAAATGCCGCCTGTTGCCATTCTCAAGATCACCAACTTTGCCGGCGATATTATTTACGAATTCAAACCGGAGACTGGCGAGCAGGTCATCCGCCCAGAACATGCTTATCTCATCTCGTCCATTCTTTCGGATAATGAGGCCCGCTCGTATACATTCGGACGAAACTCCGCGCTTAATTTATCCTTCCCTGTAGCTGCCAAGACCGGCACCACCAATGACATCCGCGATAACTGGACAATGGGCTACACCCCGGATCTCGTCACGGGGGTGTGGGTCGGTAATGCGGATTACACTCCCATGGTCAGTTCATCGGGCTTGAGCGGTGCTGCTCCCATCTGGTCGCAATTCATGGAATTTGCCGTGCCTTATGTGACCAACGGTGTACCAACTCCTTTCAACCGCCCGGATGGAATCATGGACAAGATCGTCTGTCGGCTTTCTGGTACTGAACCTTCCAGCTTCTGCGGAGCACAATACACCGAAGTCTTTGCATTCGATCAGCCGCCTTTGCCAGCCAGCCAGGACCTTGCACGCCGCATCAAAATTGACTTGTGGACCGGCTATCAGGCATCAGATGCCTGCAAAGGTCCAAGCGAGGAAGAACTTGTTTTGAATGTCACAGACAAGTGGGCGCGTCAATGGTTTGAGTCTGGCGATGGAAAAGCCTGGCTTGAGGATAATGGTCTCCCTAAAAATCCATACTATGCACCTGAACGCGAATGCCGGGAAGGTGATCCACAACCCCTTGTCGAGATCAATCTCACGGATGGACAAGTTATCTCTTTCCCAGTGCTTGAGATCAGAGGCACAGCCGATGCAAGCGCAGGCTTTAAAAAGTGGGTGTTGGAATATGGCCTCGGCGAAAACCCTGACGCATGGTCGCTCTTGAACGAAGGCAATAATCCTGTGAAGGATGGAGTCCTTCAAACATGGAATCTATCCAATATTCCAAATGGGATCGTGACCCTTCGTCTGACCTTGATCGGCGAGAAAGCGGAAGTGGACAAGCGCATCAGACTCAACCTCAGTCTGGCCACACCAACCCCACCTCCAGCCCCACCGACAGAGACTCCTTCTCCCACTTCCTTCCCAACAGAGACGCCTACGTTGGAGATCATCGTTCCAACAGAAACGCCTTTACCAACCCCAACTGAGACTCCAATACCCTAAATTAGAGTCTGCCAACAAAAACGCTGGAGGGGAAAGTAATCTCCTCCAGCGTTGAAAATGTAAAAGTAAGCAGAATCAGGCCAAAAGTAGAGAAAGAGGCGGGAATCAGCTTTAAAGTCGTGGGCTCTTCTATGATTAACACCCTTGACGGGCATCCCCCGAATGCATATAATCATTTAGTTGGATGTAAAAACGAGCTATAAACAGCAAGCGCTTGAGAAAATACTCTCGAAGCGCTTGCCTTTGTTTGTCTCTGATATTAGCGACTACACGCTACAGGGATAATTTATATCGTAATCTTTTTTTAGGAGAGAATCCAGTGGAAACCAAGGGATTGACTGCACTCCGTATCAGCCTTGCCTCGCCTCAAACGATCTTATCATGGTCATATGGTGAGGTGCTGAAACCCGAAACAATCAATTATCGTCGTTTACGACCTGAGAAGGACGGATTGTTTTGTGAGGCCATTTTTGGCCCGACCCGCGATTGGCAATGCTATTGCGGTAAATACAAGAACCCCCGATACAAAGGCATCACTTGTGATAAATGCGGTGTGGAAGTAACGCGCTCCGCTGTTCGCCGTGAACGCATGGGACATATTGCCCTTGCGACCCCGGTTGCGCACATTTGGTATACCCGCCGTATCCCATCTCAGATGGGCATGCTGTTGGATGTGTCCCGCCGCAACTTGGATCGTGTTTTGTATTTTGCGCAATACATCGTCACCTATGTGGACGAAGAGGCCCGCAAGAAAGCCTTGCAGCGTCTTGAGGATGAGATTTCGGTATCCGAGCGCGAGCAGGCTGCTGACGTGAACTCCCGCATCGCTGAGATCAAGACCAAGCGAGATCAACGCATCACTGAACTTAAGCAGAAGCAAGCGTTGCTTGAGCAGGGTTACGATGAAGGCATCGCCGAGCAGATGGACCCCATCATCAAAGAAGGCCAGAAGTTGGAAAAACAACTTCAAGAGCAAATGGGTGAAGCTGCCAAGAAGGCCGTTGTCTTTGAATCAACTGGTGAGAAGATCATTGATGCCAATGACAAGGTTGCCAGCAAGCACATCACGCTCATTCAAAAGATCGTCCAGAAGAAAATGGAAACTCTTGAGAATGAGTTGAAAGACAAGAAACTGCGTGAAGTAGATGCGCTCAAGACCCAATCTGCTGCCATTAAGGCTCAGGCAGATCAGGATATGGAAGCGCTGCGCAGTGAGTTGGAGAATCAAACCTCCGTCTCATCGAATCAATCCTCACGCCTGCGCGATGAACTGTTGGAGCTTCGTCCCTTCACATTCATCAGCGAAATTCGCTACCGCGAACTCAAGCAGCGTTGGGGACAGGTCTTCCGCGCCGACATGGGCGCTGAAGCCTTCTTCGACATTCTTGAACGTCTCGATCTCGACAAACTGTCAGAGGAACTCTGGCATGAAGTCCGCACCACCAAGAGCAAGCAGAAGCGCAAGAAGTCCACGACCCGTTTGAAGGTTGTGGAAGCTTTCCGCCGCTCCGGCAACAGCCCTGCGTGGATGATCCTGACCGTTCTTCCCGTGATCCCTCCCGATCTGCGCCCGATGGTTCAGTTGGACGGTGGCCGCTTTGCAACTTCCGATCTCAACGATCTGTATCGCCGCGTGATCAACCGCAACAACCGTCTCAAGAGATTGCTCGAACTCGGCGCGCCGGATGTCATCATCCGCAATGAGAAGCGCATGTTGCAGGAGGCTGTTGACAGCCTCATCGACAACAGCCAGCGCGGCAAAGCTCTTTCACGCCGTGGACGCCGCGAACTCAAGTCTTTGAGCGATATGCTCAAAGGCAAGAAGGGTCGCTTCCGCCGTAACTTGCTTGGTAAGCGCGTGGACTATTCCGGTCGTTCCGTGATCGTGGTAGGTCCTCAGCTCAAACTCAATCAGTGCGGTCTACCCAAGAGCATGGCTCTTGAGTTGTATCGTCCGTTCGTGATCGCCCGCCTCGTGCAGAACAATTATGCTGCGAACGTCAAAGGCGCGCGCCGTCTTATCGAACGCAACCGCCCCGAAGTTTGGGAAGCGCTCGAAGGCGTGATCGGTGACCGCCCTGTTTTGCTCAACCGTGCTCCTACTTTGCACCGCTTGGGTATTCAGGCGTTCGAGCCGATCCTCATCGAAGGTTCTGCCATTCAGCTTCACCCGCTCGTAACCACCGCGTTCAACGCGGACTTTGACGGCGATCAAATGGCTGTCCATGTTCCGCTTTCACAGAAAGCCGTCACCGAAGCTCGCGAACTCATGCTCGCTTCCAAGAACCTGCTCAAGCCCGCAGACGGTGAACCGATCATCTCCCCATCCAAAGACATGGTGTTGGGTGTGTACTACCTGACCATGGAAAAGAAAGCCGATCACCGTGGTGATGGACGTGCCTTCGCAGATATTGACGAAGTGGAACTCGCGTATTCACTTGGACAACTGCAGGTGCATTCTGAGATCAAGCTTCGTGTCAAGACCTGGTATGACGATAAGGGTGATCGCCTCCCTGAGGCCGAAGTCCGCGTGATCAATACGACAGTGGGTCGCGCGCTCTTTAACCGTGTTCTTCCCGAACAGGTTCAATTCGTCAATGAAAAACTCGACAAAGGCGGCGTGAAAGATTTGATCGCCGAAGTCTACGAATTGTGCGGACAGGAAACCACCACTCAGGTGGCTGATCGCGTGAAGAGCATCGGCTTTGAATATGCCATGAAATCTGGCACCACCCTCGCGGTGGCCGATATCTCCATTCCTCCGGAACGCAAGCCCATCATTGACGAAGCCTTGAAGGCCGTCGAAGTGGTTCTGCGTGACTTCCGCCGCGGTCTGCTCACAGAGCAGGAAAAGAACGAACGCGAAATTCAGATCTGGCAGGAAACCACAGACAAAGTCGGTGATGCCGTGAAGAAGCACATGGATCCGGATGGTAATCTTTCCACCATGGCTACCTCTGGCGCCACAAAGGGTGGTTTCTCCACCATTTCCCAGCTGGCTGGTATGCGCGGTTTGATGGCTGATCCTTCCGGCCGTATCATCCCGATGCCAATCCGTTCCAACTTCCGCGAAGGTCTCACCGCTCAGGAATACTTCATCTCCACCCACGGTGCTCGTAAAGGTCTAGCGGATACCGCTCTCCGTACAGCGGATGCTGGTTACCTGACCCGCCGTCTCGTGGATATTGCACAGGACATCATCATCAACGAACACGACTGCGGTACGCACGAAGGTGTGTATATCCGTAAGGTGGATGATGTTGCAGGCCAGTCCATGGCAAACCGCATGTACAGCCGCCTGGTTGCTGAACGTGTGCTTGACCCACAGACCGGCGAAGTCCTTGCTGAATACAATGACGTCATCACTCACGATCTGGCTCGCAAGATCGCCGGCGCTGGTGTGACCGAAGTTAAATTACGCTCGCCGATGACCTGTGAATTGACACATGGCATCTGCGCTAAATGCTACGGTATCGACCTTGGCCGCGGTGAAATGGTGGAACTTGGTTCCGCTGTTGGTATCGTCGCTGCCCAGTCCATCGGTGAACCTGGCACACAGTTGACCCTCCGCACGTTCCACACCGGTGGTGTGGCCTCCACGGGTGCATCCGACATCACAACTGGTCTCCCCCGCGTGGAAGAAATCTTCGAAGCGCGCAAAATGCCAAAGGGTGAAGCCATCGTCGCTGAGATCGCAGGCGTGCTTCATGTTCGCCAGTCTGAAAAATATGCAGACATGCGCGAAGTCCGCATTGAACATGCCGAAATGGTTCACGATGAATACATCATCCCTGAAGATTGGAAGTTCATCGCAAAGGATGAATCCGAAATTCTGGCTGGCGACATTCTCGCAACCAAAGAAAAAGCCACCATCACTGCTCAGCATGGTGGACGTGTTGCCGTGGAAAAGAAAGATCGCAAGATCATCGTCTCCTACGAACAGCGCGAAGAGATCATCGACGACATCCCCAACACCTCTCGCCTGCTTGTCAAAGACGGTACACATGTGGAAGCTGGTCAGCCGCTGACCGAAGGTTCCCTGAACCCGCACCGCATCCTTAAGATCCAGGGACGCGACGCCTGCCAGATGTATCTCATGACCGAAGTGCAGAAGGTGTATCGCTCACAGGGCCAGAACATCCACGACAAGCACTTCGAAGTCATCATCCGCAAGATGTTGAGCAAGGTGCAGGTCACACGCCCCGGCGATACCAAGTACCTGCCTGGCGATGCAGTTGACCGTCTTGAGATCCGCAGAATCAACGAACAGTTGATCGCAGAATCAAAGCAGGCGGCTCGCTTCCAGGAGATCCTGCTCGGTGTCACCAAGGCATCTCTCAGCACCGACTCGTTCCTCTCGGCATCCTCCTTCCAACACACTATCAAGGTGTTGGCAAGCGCAGCCATCGGCTCCACAGTCGATCCGTTGTTCGGCTTGAAAGAAAACGTGATCATTGGCAAGCTCATCCCAGCAGGCACAGGCTTCGTACACGGCCGCTTTACAGACGAAGAAGCTCAGAACAACGCCACACAATGGTCAACGCTCCCGGATACCGGGCTAGGGGATTAATTAGTTTGCAAGGCAATAAGTAAAAAAGGCGACTGGTGACAGTCGCCTTTTTTTTATTAATGGTCAGTATAATCAGCACCAATGAAAGTATTGCAGAACAAAAAACCAGTTGGGCAACCAACCCGTGGCAAGACCGCATCAAACAGACTCCGTCGTGTGGATAACTTCATTCAACTTTATGAACCTTCGCTTCTCACGCGGACCGATGGCCGTTTCACTGATTCATTTTTTGTTGATCTTGGCTATGGGTTTGATCCTCGTACCACCCTCGAAAGTGCAGCACGCTTTCGGCGTGCGAATCCAAATCTTCCCATCCTCGGCGTTGAAATCGACAAGGAACGCGTGGATGCAGCTCAGCCGTTTGCAGACAAGATCACACACTTTCGGCTAGGTGGATTTAATTTGCCTTTACGAACAGGTGAAAGTGTACGTTTGATCCGCGCGTTCAACGTCCTACGTCAATATGAAGAGACAGACTTTGCATCTGCGTATGAACGTCTCGCTGAATATGTTCTACCAGGTGGATTAATGATCGAAGGAACTTCCACGCCATTCGGTCAGTTATGGGTTGCGAATCTAGCCAGGATGACAGCCGAGAGGGAATGGAAAATGGAGGCACTAGTCTTCAGTACCAATTTCCGCATGGGGTTTGATGTCACAGATTTTCAAGCTGTGCTGCCAAAGAATCATATTCATCATATGGTGGCAGGCCAAGCTATTTATGAATTTATGGAAGCATGGAAGCGCTCTGCCGCAGAGACATCTCCTGCAAAGGTGTTTGGCCTGAAACAGTGGTTTGCAGCTTCAATTGAGAATTTAACAGCAAAGGGGTTTAAAATCGACTTAAGAAAAAAGTCGATTTCGCCACGTTCAGGCTGGCTGATCTGGAACCAATGACCGTCTTTCATCGTCTTTTATAAAATCACCAGCGAAGGGATCAAAGGAGCACAACATGGTACGCTCTCGTCGAATTTATTTAGCATTGACACTTATACTGGCCACTAGTTTTGCATGTGCAATTCCCAGCATTCCCACATCTGATTCAGGTGCAGTCAATACCACTGTGGCAGAGACGGTAATCGCCGAATTTACGCAAAACGTGTCGCAGTTGCCCACACTGGAAATATTACCAACCTTAACCTTCACCCCCACAGTCACATTCGAGCCGGCCGCTATTACTGCAAACCCAACACTTGCTATCACGATCACACCTGTGTTTACTACTTCTGCAACATCAGTTGCAGTTTCTGCGCCAGTGATGAGTGTTTCCGTGCCCACCAACTGCCGTAATGGCCCCGGAAAGATCTATGATGCAGTGGGCGCATTACTGGTTGGTGAAACTGCGGAAGTATATGGACGCGATCCAACAAGCCAATATTGGTACATTCGCAACCCAGACCCCGGCCCAGAATTTTGTTGGGCCTGGGGAACATATGCAACCATCAGTGGATCGCCTTTGCTCCTGCCAGTCCTTACACCACCACCCACACCCACACCGACCATGACACCGACTCCTTCTCCATCCTTTGATCTGGAATTCAAAAACGCGGATACATGCTCCGGTTGGTGGGTCGATATTCAGGTAAAAAACACAGGGGTTCTCGCGTTCAAGTCAGTGACTATTGAATTGAAGGATACGGTCACAGAAATAGAATTGACTGCTTATTCAGACAGCTTCGTAAATTTAGATGGCTGTTTGAAAACATCTACAAAAGATACCCTCAACCCGGGTGATGTCTTCATCATCAGTTCACCGCAGTTCGATTACAACCCGAATGGGCACAACATCCGCGCTCTCGTTACACTTTGCACCGAGGAAGGTCAAAAGGGCGGTTGCATCACCAAGAGGATCAATTTCAAGCCGTGATAATTCTGTAGTTATCCAGGCCTTCAAAAAGCAATCCCCTTTATATAAAGGGGATTGCTTTTTTACTTCACCACTACAGTAAATGTAATAGTTTGTTCTGCTTCTGCTGTTGTATCGGGCGGGTAATTCCCCAGTGTAATGGTTGCCTCACCTGGGGCTACAGCTTTGAAAACCCACACATCCGTGCCACCAGAGCCTGTCATCTGCAAGCCATCTGCCTTGTAATTCTTTGAGACAAACTCTACTACATTTCCATCCAATTCACCCATTATTTCCCAGTGGTAGCCGGTCGTCGGATTTGAATCAAGAATGATCTTGAATTCCTTCCCTGCCGTAGCTTCAAGTTGCCTTGCAGGGTCTGAGATCTGTAATTCGTCAGGTTGATCTGATGTATCACTTTTACCCTTGCAGCCCAAAAGCACAAGTGTGCAAAGCAAGATCGTCAATAATATTTTTTTCATGTACATCTCCTTATTCCGTAATTTGATTTTCTTCTTTTGGCAAGGTAAAAAAGAAGGTAGTCCCATTCCCCACTTCGCTTTCCACCCAAATCCTGCCTCCGTGAACCTCAATGATCCTCTTAACAATGGCAAGCCCAACTCCAGAACCCTCACTGTTTAGATCCAGTTTGTCAAAGAGGCCAAAGATTCGTCCTTGCAATTCGCGTGGGATGCCAATGCCATTATCTCTTATGAAGAAAACAAAAAAGCCATTTTCCTCTCCACCATATCCAATCTCGATCTGGGGATTGGGCTGTACGCCCATGAACTTGGTTGCATTGTCGATCAGATTTTGCAAAACCTCGGTCAGGCGATGAGGATCTCCATAAACAGCTGGCAGGCCTGACGGAAGTGAGACCGTAATGCCTCGCGCATCAATCTGTCCATGCACAAGTTCCAACGCATTGCGAACCAGCTCTTCAAATGGAATCATCTGTGATGGGTTAACGATGCGCCCGATCCTTGAAAGCTCGAGTAATTCTCCAAGCAGGGAATGCATTTTTCTAACCGCATCGCGAATACGTTGACAGTCCTGCTTAAAACGCGCCAGATTATTTGAAGCCACATCCGCCTCCAGATAACCAAGAAACCCATTGATGGTTACCAGCGGTGACTTCAGATCGTGCGACACTGTATAAGTAAAGCGCTCTAGTTCTGCGTTCTTCGTTTCCAATTCCTTGATAAGTTTCTCACGCACATTTAGTTCAGCCTGTAAATTGTTGAACAATTGTGAATTTTCCAATGCAATCGCGACCTGATTGGCAAACACCACCGCCAGATCGGCATGGTGTTCGGTAAATTGTCCTTTCTCTTTGCCATCTAACGCAATGATACCGATAATCTTTCCTCGCGTTTTTAATGGAATCGCAAGCCAGGAATTAACATAAGTATGCGGCTCCTCATGAAAATCTGAAAGCTCCTCCTGCACATTATTATTCAAAATGTAAGGGACGTTTCCTGTGAGAATGGGTAATGCGGAATTCGACTCATCTGTATAGAACTCAATGTTTCCCGCCATCATCAGTGATGGCAGATTACGACCAATGATCAGCTTTTGCAGATTGCCCTCCACTCGCCACACCGATGCACTATCGTATGGGATGACACGTCTGATCTGATCCAGAATCTGTTGGATGATCTCGGTAAATTGAAATGTCCCAACAATACTGGAAAGGCTTTCGCGGAGCGTCTCGGACTCTGCATTCTTTATCTTCAATTCTTCGATTAATGTTTCTGTGTGCTGCTCGGTGGCTTTCCTTTCGGCAAGTTCTTTTTGTAATTGCAAAAAATTCCTAAATAATGTCTCCGATAAGATCCTCGCCATCACTGCTGTCAAAACAATGATAATGGACGCAGAAAAAAAATCTCCCAGCACGCTCCGCACAAACACGTTCGGAGTATAGAGGGAGAACAATTCCCCAAAGACTAACCATGCCACACAAGTTAAGGCAAAAGCAGTCAGAAAGCCCATGGTATATTTTTTTGTAACAAGACTGGCCACGATCAAAATGGCCGGATAAGCAAGAACACTGATGTGATGAATTCCCAATCCATTGGAAGCAAGCATGGTATTCAAGAGGATTAACACAACAGACAGGAAAACAGCTGAAAATTCAAACTTCTGGCGATGCACCAAATAATAGGTGGCCAGAACGGGCAATGCGCCAGCAAACATAAGCATTGCCGCAAAATAATTGTCGGTCTCGCTGACAATTACTATTCCTGCTGTTAAACCTAGAAGTATTAATGTAATAAACCAATAAAATATATTTGTGATCTGCC
>Ga0209066_10006889_pt1 | contig 11455 bp, 12 predicted proteins | sample All_14_2_FD_187198 | JGI IMG/M metagenome (GOLD analysis project Ga0209066, IMG submission 187198) | Freshwater microbial communities in response to fracking from Pennsylvania, USA - Allegheny Zone_MetaG_DW_15 (SPAdes) (version 2) ...
GGTGATCCCGACGGTGTCGGACCGCGAGGCGTTCCTGGAGATGAAGGAGAAGGGTATCGCCTACCGGCGGCCGGCTGCCTACGAGCCGATCCGCATTCCGTCCAACACGCCGATCGGCGTGATCCTCGGCGCCTTCGGCTTCGTGCTGGGCTTCGCCATGGTCTGGCACATCTGGTGGCTGGTCGTGGCATCGGGCCTCGTCCTGTTCGCCGCCGTGATCGTGCGCTCCTCCAACGACGACCAGGAGTTCACGATGTCCGCGGCGGAGGTGAAGCGGATCGAGGACCAGCGCTACCGGCAGCTGGGGAGCCGCGCATGAGCGTCGCCCCGATGCATGCCGCGCTGAGCGAGCACGAGCGCGAGGAGATCGAGGTCCACGAGCAGCGGGCGCTGGGCTTCTGGCTCTACCTGATGGGCGATGCGGTGATCTTCGCCCTGCTGTTCGCGACCTACGCCATCATGATCCCCGGCACCGCCGGCGGGCCCACGGGAAAGGATCTGTTCGAACTCGACAATGCCGCCATCGAGACGGCGCTGCTGCTGGTGTCCAGCATGACCTTCGGCTTCGCCAGCCTGCAGGTGAAGGCCGGTAATCGCGGTGCCGTGCTGCTGTGGCTGGCCATCACCTTCGTGCTGGGCGCGGCCTTCGTCTTCCTCGAGGTGCGCGAGTTCGCCGGCATGATCGCCAAAGGCGCCGGCCCGGACCGCAGCGGGTTCCTCTCGGCCTTCTTCACCCTGGTCGGTACGCACGGTGTCCACGTCACGATGGGCCTGATCTGGATCGTGGTGCTCGGAGCCCAGGTCGCGTTGAAGGGACTCACGATGCCGGTCGCCTCGCGGCTCTACCGGCTCGGCCTCTTCTGGCACTTCCTCGACATCGCCTGGGTCGGCATCTTCTCCATCGTCTACCTGCCGGGATTGCTGTGATGGAACACCAGACCCCGCACGCCCTTCGCTCCTATCTGATCGGCTTCGTCCTGGCCGTGATCCTGAGCGCCGTCCCGTTCTGGCTGGTCTACACGCACGCCCTGCCGCCGCATCGCACCCTGCTGGTCATCGGCATCGCCGCGGTCCTGCAGGTGCTGGTGCATCTGCGTTTCTTCCTGCACATTAGTTTCACCACCACGCCGCGCGAAAACATTCTGGCGCTGGTCTTCACCTGCATCCTGCTGTTCATCATGGTGGGCGGCAGCTTCTGGATCATGTTCGACCTGCACACCCGCATGCTGATCTAGCCTGCGGTCGCGACGGATGGCGCCGCCCAAATCGAAGATGACGCCCATCCTGGCGTGGGAGTGGATCCTGGTCCTCTCGCCCATACCGGCGATGGTGCTCGCCTATCTCGTTCTCGCGCACACGACGATGGGGGAGGGCGCGGTCGCCTTCACGGACAAGACGCTCGACGGCCTCTGCGCCGCGGGCCTGCCAGCCTTCTGGTGCCGACTCGCCAGACCCACGACCCTGCTGACGGCGGTCCACTTCCTGAGCTTCCTCTGGTTCGTTGCGATGTCCGCCTGCCTGTTCTGGCGCGTGCGCTTTGCGCCCTACGAGAAGCCCGTGAACTACGTGTCCGGTGCCGCCTCCCTGTTCGAGATGACCAGCTGGGCGGCGATCTGGCTGTTCATGCTGATCGGCGGCCAGGTCTTCCCCTATCGCGGCGCGGCGCTGGCGGAGCCCAGCCTGCTGTTCGGCATCCTGGGCCTCAGCCTCGGACTGCTGTCGCTGCGCATGCTGGCCGTCGCCCTTCGGTTCCGGCACTAGAGACCCGCCGCCTCGACAGAGGCCGGGCGCACGCGGCTCTCCTGCGAGAATTCCTATGAGTTTCCTATGCCGGCGGCGCGCCCGCCGGCTCAAATTCCTATGCCCGGAAGTCCTTCTATGCCGCCGAAGGAGACTTCCATGCTCGACATCCTGTTCTTCGGCGGCGGCCTCGTCCTGTTCTGCCTGCTGATCGCCTACGAACGCCTGTGCGCCAGGCTGTGAGGCGACCATGAGCTTCGATTATGTCCTGGGCGGCGCCCTCGCCGCCCTTCTGCTCGTCTATCTGACGGTCGCGCTGGCGCGGCCGGAGAAGTTCTGAGGCGGTCATGACCATCAACGGCTGGGCGCAGATCGCGCTTTTCTGCGGCCTCGTGCTGCTGCTCACGCGGCCGCTCGGCGGCTATCTCGACGATGTCATGGCGGGACGCCGCACCCTGCTGTCGCCGGTGCTGCAGCCGGTCGAGCGTGGCTTCTATCGCCTCGCCGGCATCGATCCCGCCGAGGAGCAGAGCTGGTGGGTCTACGCGCGCGCCATGGTGGTCTTCCACATCGTGGGCTTCGCGTTCCTCTACCTGCTGCTGCGCCTGCAGGACCTGCTGCCGCTCAATCCGCAGGGCATGGCGGCCGTGGCGCCCGACCTCGCGGGCAACACCGCCGTGAGCTTCCTGACCAACACCAACTGGCAGAACTACGGCGGCGAATCGACGATGAGCTATCTCTCGCAGATGGCCGGCCTCTCGGTTCAGAACTTCCTGAGTGCCGCCACCGGCATCGCGCTCGCCGTGGCGCTGGTGCGCGGCTTCGCGCGCGCCGAATCCAGGGGCATCGGCAATTTCTGGGCCGACCTGGTGCGGGTCACGCTCTACGTGCTGCTGCCCTTCTGCCTGCTGCTGACAGTCTTCTACGTCTGGCAGGGCGTGCCGCAGAACCTGTCGCCCTATGTCGAGGCGACCACGCTCGAGGGCGCCAAGCAGACGATCGCGCAGGGGCCGGTGGCCTCGCAACTCGCCATCAAGATGCTGGGCACAAACGGCGGCGGTTTCTTCAACGCCAATTCCGCCCACCCCTATGAGAATCCGACGGCGCTCGCGAACCTGGTGCAGATGCTGTCGATCTTCGCGATCGGTGCGGCGCTCACCAACGTCTTTGGCCGGGCTGTCGGCGACGAGCGCCAGGGCTGGGCGATCCTGGCCGCCATGGGTCTGCTGTTCCTGGCCGGCGTCGTCGTCTGCTACTGGGCGGAGGCCGGCGGCAATCCGCTGATCGCGGCGCTCGGCGTCGACAATGCCGCCGGCAACATGGAAGGCAAGGAGGTGCGCTTCGGCGCGCCGCTCTCCGCCCTGTTCACGGTGATCACCACGGCGGCCTCGTGCGGCGCGGTCAATGCGATGCTCGACAGTTTCATGCCGCTCGGTGGCATGATCCCGCTGATCAACATCCTGCTGGGCGAGATCATCATCGGCGGCGTCGGCGCGGGCCTCTACGGCATGCTGCTGTTCGCCATCCTGGCCATCTTCCTCGCCGGCCTGATGGTCGGCCGGACGCCGGAATATGTCGGCAAGAAGATCGAAGCGCGCGAGGTGAAGTTCACCATGCTGGCGATCCTGTGCTGCCCGCTTGCCATCCTGGGGTTCACGGCGCTGGCCAGTGTCGTTCCCGTGGGCCTGGCCGGTCCGGCCAACGCCGGTCCACACGGCTTCAGCGAGATCCTGTACGCCTACACCTCGGCCGCGGGCAACAACGGCAGCGCCTTCGGCGGTCTGACGGGCAATACCGTGTTCTACAACGGCACTCTGGCCGTCGCGATGATGGTCGGCCGTTTCGCCATCATCATCCCTATGCTGGCGGTCGCGGGCTCGCTCGCCGCCAAGCGCAGGGCCGCGATCTCGGCCGGCACCTTCCCGACCCATGGCGGGCTGTTCGTCGGCCTGCTGGTCGGCGCCGTGCTGATCGTGGGCGGTCTCACCTTCCTGCCGGCCCTGGCCCTCGGCCCCATTGCAGAGCATTTCGCTCTGCTGGCCGGTTCGCTGTTCTAACGAGGCGTCATCATGAGCAAACGTGACAAGTCGCAGTCGCTCTTCGACCCCGCGATCCTGAGGCCCGCCCTGCTGGACAGCTTCGCCAAGCTCGACCCGCGCGAGCTGGTGAAGAACCCGGTAATGTTCACCGTCGAGATGGTGGCGCTGGCTGCCACCATCCTCACCGTTCGCGACCTGGTGACCGGCGTGGCCGGAAGCGGCTTCCAGATCCAGATCGTGCTCTGGCTGTGGGTCACCGTGCTGTTCGCCACCTTCGCCGAGGCCGTCGCCGAGGGTCGCGGCAAGGCGCAGGCCGACACGCTGCGCCGCATGCGCAGCGAGACCATGGCCAAGGTGCTGCTGGGCGTCGGCGACACGTTCGAGCCGCGGCGCGCCCATACGCTGAAAGTGGGCGAGAAGGTACTGGTCGAGGCCGGCGACCTGGTGCCGGGCGACGGCGAGATCATCGAAGGCGTGGCGACGATCGACGAATCGGCCATCACCGGCGAGTCCGCGCCGGTCATCCGCGAGGCCGGCGGCGACCGCTCGGCCGTGACCGGCGGCACGCGCGTTCTGTCGGACCGGATCAAGGTGCGGATCACGGCGGAGGAGGGATCGAGCTTCCTCGACCGCATGATCGCCCTGGTCGAGGGCGCGGCGCGCCAGAAGACGCCCAACGAACTGGCGCTCAGCGTCCTGCTGGCCGGCCTCACGCTCATCTTCGTGCTGGCAGTCGTCTCCATCCCGAGCTTCGCGACCTATGCCGGCGGCGCGGTCTCCGTCGTGGTCCTGATCGCCCTGTTCGTCACCCTGATTCCGACGACCATCGGTGCGCTCCTGTCTGCCATCGGCATCGCCGGCATGAACCGGCTGGTTCGCTTCAACGTGCTGGCGACCTCGGGCCGTGCCGTCGAGGCGGCGGGCGACGTCGATACGCTGCTGCTCGACAAGACCGGCACCATCACGCTCGGCAACCGGCACGCGACGCAGTTCATCCCGGTGACGGGCGTGACGGAGGAGGAGGTCGCCCGGGTGGCCCAGCTTGCGAGCCTGGCCGACGAGACGCCGGAAGGCCGCTCCATCGTCGTGCTGGCCAAGGAGAAATACGGTCTGCGCGGCGTCGACGTTGCCGATCTGCACGGGCAGTTCGTGGCCTTCACGGCGCAGACCCGCATGAGCGGCGTCGACCATGAAGGTGCGGTGATCCGCAAGGGTGCAATCGACTCGGTGATCGAGCACGCACGCTCCCTGGGTGTCGCGCCGCCGGTCGAGGAAGTGAACCGCATCGCCTCGACGATCGGCAAGGAAGGCGGCACGCCGCTCGGCGTGTCGCACAACGGCCGCATCCTGGGCGTCGTCTACCTGAAGGACATCGTGAAGGGCGGCATCCGCGAACGCTTCGCCGAGCTGCGCGCCATGGGCATCCGCACCGTGATGATCACCGGCGACAATCCGCAGACCGCGGCCGCGATCGCTGCGGAAGCCGGTGTAGACGATTTCCTGGCGCAGGCGACGCCCAAGGCCAAGCTGCGCCTGATCCGCGAGGAGCAGGCCAAGGGCAAGCTGGTGGCGATGTGCGGCGACGGCACCAACGATGCGCCCGCCTTGGCGCAGGCCGATGTCGGCGTCGCCATGCAGACCGGCACCAATGCCGCGCGCGAGGCCGGCAACATGGTCGACCTCGACAGCGACCCGACCAAGCTCATCGAGATCGTGGCCATCGGCAAGCAGCTGCTGATGACGCGCGGCGCGCTCACCACCTTCTCGATCGCCAACGACGTGGCGAAGTACTTCGCCATCATTCCGGCGATGTTCATCGCCTTCTATCCGCAGCTCGGCGTGTTGAACGTCATGGGGCTGGCGACGCCGCAGAGCGCCATCCTGTCGGCGATCATCTTCAACGCGCTGATCATCGTGGCGCTGATCCCGCTCGCCCTGCGCGGCGTTCAGTACCGCCCGAGCGGGGCCGCCGCGTTACTGCGGCGCAACCTGCTGATCTACGGCATCGGCGGCCTGATCGTACCCTTCGTGGGCATCAAGCTGATCGACGTGGTGATCGCGGCCACCGGCCTCGCCTGAAGGAGAGAGTCATGCTTCGTCATTTCCGTGCGTCGCTGGTCATGCTGGTCCTGATGACCGTGCTGCTGGGCATCGCCTATCCGCTGGCCATGGTCGGCGTGGCCGGCGCGGCCTTCCCGGGCCAGGCCGGCGGTTCGCTCATCCAGAAGGACGGCAAGGTCGTGGGCTCCAGCCTGATCGGCCAGTCCTTCACCGGCGAGACCTACTTCCACGGCCGCCTCTCGGCGACGACCGACACCGATCCGGCGGATTCGACCAAGACCGTCGCGGCGCCGTACAACGCGGCCAACTCGGCCGGCTCGAACCTCGGCCCGACCTCCAAGGCGCTGATCGACCGCGTCAAGGAAGATGCCGACAAGCTCGGCAAGGGCGTGCCGGTCGATCTGGTCACGACCTCGGGTAGCGGCCTCGACCCGCACATCTCCCCCGAGGCCGCCGCCTGGCAGGTCGCGCGTGTCGCCAGGGCGCGGGGCGTGGCCGAGGCGCAGGTGCAGGCGCTGGTGGCGCAGAATACGGAGGGCCGCATGTACGGCCTGCTGGGCGAGCCGCGGGTCAACGTGCTGCAGCTCAACCTCGCCCTCGACGCGCTGCCCAAGCGGTGACAATGATCGGGCAGTATGCCCACCGCCGCTGACGATTTCCGGCCCTCGCCCGACGCGCTCCTGAAGGCGGCGGAAAAGGAGTCGCGCGGCAAGCACAAGATCTTCCTGGGCGCCGCGCCCGGCGTCGGCAAGACCTGGGAGATGCTCTCCGCCGCGCACAGGAGGCGGCGGGACGGCATCGACGTGGTGGTCGGCGTGGTCGAGACGCATGGCCGCGCCGAGACCGAGGCCCAGCTCCAGGGACTGGAGATCCTGCCGCGGCGGCCCGTCGAGTATCGCGGCCGTACCCTGCAGGAGATGGATCTCGACGCCATCCTGAAGCGGCGGCCGGCACTCGTCCTGGTCGACGAACTCGCGCACACCAATGCCGAGGGCAGCCGCCATCCCAAGCGCTATCTCGATGTGGAGGAGCTGCTGGCGGCCGGCATCGACGTCTATTCGACGCTGAACGTCCAGCACATCGAGAGCCTGAACGACGTGGTGGCGCGCATCACGCGCATTCGCGTGCGCGAAACCGTGCCCGACCATGTCGTCGATGCCGCGGACGAGGTCGAGCTGATCGACCTGACGCCCGCCGACCTGATCGCGCGCCTCGCCGAGGGGAAGGTCTATGTCCGCGACCAGGCCCAGCGCGCACTGCGCCACTATTTCTCGCCGGGCAACCTCACGGCGCTGCGCGAGCTGGCGCTCCGGCGCACCGCCGTCCGGGTCGACGAGCAGATGCGCAGCTACATGCGCGAGCATGCCATCGCCGGCCCCTGGGCGGCGGGCGAGCGGGTCATCGTCTGCCTCGATCCCGGGTCGGGGGCGGCCAATGCCGTGCGCGCCGCCAAGCGCAGCGCCGACGCGCTCGATGCCGAACTGATCGCGCTCTATGTCGAGACCGACCGGCATGCCACGCTGTCGGAAGCGGAGCGGGCGCGGCTGGCCGAGGCTCAGCGCCTGGCGGCGCGGCTCGGCGCCGAGATCGTCACGGTGCCGGGCCGCTCGGTGGTCGAGGAGATCGTGGCTTTCGCCCGCTCGCGCAATGCGACTCGGGTCGTGGTCGGCAAGTCCCGGCGCTCGCGCTGGTTCGAACTGCGCCACGGGTCGGTGGTCGACGAGCTGGTGCGTTCGGGATCGGGGCTCGCCGTCGAAGTGGCGCCCTCGGCCGAGCCGGAGCCGAAGGCCGGGCCGCAGGACTGGCTGCGTGACGTGCCCCTGACGCCCGGGCCCTATCTCGAGGGCATCCTGTCGACGGCCGTCGCGACGGCGACCGGCGTGACGATCGACCGGCTGATCGTGCTGCCCAACATCTCGCTCGTCTACGTGCTGCCGGTTCTGCTCGCGGCAGCGCGGCACGGGTTGGTGCCGTCGCTCTGGGTCTCGGCGCTGAGTGTCACCTGTTTCAACTTCTTCTTTTTGCCGCCGCTCTACCAGTTCACGATCGCCGATCCTGCCAACGTGATGGCGCTCTTCTTGTTCGTCGTCGTGGCGGTCATGGCCAGCGCCTTGGCGGCCCGCACCCGCACGCAGACCGAGTCGGCGCGACGCGAGGCGCGCACGACGGCTGGTCTCTACGCGTTCAGCCGCAAGATCGCGGGTGTCGTGGAGCTGTACGACCTGCTGTGGATCGTCGTCTCGCACCTCGCCCGTCTGCTCAAGGCCGAGATCGTCGTGCTGATGCCGCAGGAGGGCGAACTCACGACCCGTGCGGCGTTCCCGCCCGACGGGGCACTGAGCGACGCCGATCTCGCCGCGGCGCGCTGGTCGTGGGATGCCGACCGGCCCGCGGGCCGCGGCACCGACACGCTGCCGGGCGGGCGCTGGCTCTTCCTGCCCATCCGCACCAGCCGCGCGGCCATCGCCGTGATCGGCGTGCTGCCGAACAAGGAAGGTCATGAATTGACCGCCGGCGAACGCCGCCTGCTGGAGGCCGTCGGCAACCAGGCCGCAGTGGCCATCGAGCGTGTGACACTCGCCGAGGACATTGATCAAGCGCGTCTCGGGGCGGAGCGGGAGCGGCTGCGTTCGGCGATGCTGACCTCGGTGTCGCACGACCTGCGGACGCCGCTCGCCTCGATCATCGGCGCACTCTCCAGCCTGCGCAGCTTCGGCGCACGCTACGATGCGGCGGCGCGCGAGGAACTGCTCGCGACGGCGCAGGGCGAGGCGGAGCGGCTGGACCGCTTCGTCGGCAACCTGCTCGACATGACTCGGCTCGATGCCGGCGCCATCGTTCCCAAACGCGAGGCCGTCGAGGTGGGCGACCTGATTTCGACTGCGCTGCGGCGCGCCGCACCGCTGGTCGCCGGCCACCAAGTCGCCAGCATCGTGCCGCCGGGCCTCCCGGCCTTGCCGCTCGACTTCGTGCTGGCCGAGCAGATCCTGTACAACCTGCTCGACAATGCCGCCAAGTATTCGGTGCCGGGTGGCCGGGTCACCGTGGAGGCCAATCGGTCGGGGGAGCGCGTCGAGATTCTCGTGAAAGACGAAGGACCGGGCCTTGCCGAGGCCGATCTGGAGCGCATCTTCGACAAATTCTATCGCGCCGAATCGGGCGATCGCCGCCGCGCCGGAACGGGGCTGGGCCTTGCCATCGGCCGTGGGTTCGCCGAAGCGATGGGTGGAACGCTCACGGCGCGCAATCGCCGGGATCGCAGCGGGGCGGAATTCGTGGTGAGTTTTCCGGTATCGACATGACAGCTGACGGTGCCACCATCCTGATCGTCGAGGACGAGCCGCCGATTCGCCGGCTCCTGCGCACGACACTCGCGGCGCATGAATACCGCGTCGTGGAGGCCGGGACCGGCGCCGAGGCGCTGCTGGCGATGCGCCATCACCGGCCCGACCTGGTGCTGCTGGACCTCGGCCTGCCCGATCGCGACGGACTCGACCTGATCGCGGACATCCGCAAGCTGGCGCCGGTTCCGATCGTTGTGCTCTCAGGCCGCGGCGAGGAGGCGGCCAAGGTGGCAGCGCTGGATTCTGGCGCCGACGACTATGTCACCAAGCCGTTCGGCGCCGAGGAGTTGATGGCCCGCCTGCGGGCCGCGCTGCGTCACCGGCTGCAGCAGCAGGGCGCGGATCGGGCCTTCGCCAGCGGCACCCTCAAGGTCGATCTGGTCCGCCGTCTGGTCGAGCGGGACGGCGAGGCGGTGAAGCTCTCGCCCAAGGAGTACGACATCCTCGAACAGCTCGCGATCCATGCCGGCAAGGTGCTGACGCATCGCCACCTGCTGCGCGAGGTCTGGCGCGACGAGGCGGTCGATCCGCAATACCTGCGCGTCTACATCCGCCAGCTCCGCCAGAAAATCGAGACCGATCCGGCCTCGCCGCAGCACGTGCTCACCGAGCCCGGGGTTGGCTACCGGCTGGTCTGAAGACCAGCCGGCCGGCCCTGTGGTCGAACGACACCAGGTCGAGATCGATATCAGCCGCGTGCTCACGGACCGCAGAAAGTCCCGTGCGGCAGGCGCACGCCCTGCCTTCGACGATCACGCGGCCGCTCGTGCCGGCGCGGCGGCGCGCGGCCTGAAGCGCCTCGCAGAGCTCGTCTTCGCTGGCCGCGTCGACGATCCAGGCGAGGTCGGCGGCTTCGCCATCCGGCGCGACGGCGTTCGGTCGCAGGCTCCGGACGCATTCGCAACCGCGACGCAGGAGGGCGAGGAGATGGGGCAGTGTGTCGTGTCCGATGACGGCAACGCTGGCGGTGGGCGGCAGATGGGCGATCGTCATGACGCGATCGACGAGGTCGTCGGACGGGGTGTCGGGCATGTGAACTGCTCTGGGACGCAGCCGATATGGATGCGGATGCCGTAGGAATTCGAGAGGGCATCGAGCGGCGCTCCATAGCCTCCGCATAAAGACGGAGGACTAGAACGAGCACTCCGCGCGCATGGCCGGCGTGATCGGATCGGCCGGCATGTTGAGCTTGCAGTGATAGTCGAATGACGCCCGATATTCAGGGGCGATGCGGGCCTTGGCCTGGATGGGCAGCACGACGCGGTTGTTCCGGCGGTCGATCTGCTGGCGTCCGTAGCCGACGTTGGTGCCGTCAGGGAAATAGGCGTCGAAGAAGGAATGGCCGGCCGTCGAGGTGAACTCGACGGTGAGCACGGCGCCATTGAGACAGTCGAACCGCGGGCCGCTCTTCAGCACGCCGGTCTCCGTGCTCTTTCCGGAGGGACCGGAGACGGTCCAGTTCGATGTCGAGCCCGTCTTCGTGGTTTCCCCTTTCAGGACACCACAGGTCAGACTGCTCGGCGGCGGCGGGCTCGCAGGTTTGTTCGCCGTCTGCGCATGCGCCGCTCCGGCGAGAAGGAGTGCCGCCAGGGACAGCAACAGGGGCGTCTTCATTTCGGCAGACCGTCCAGCGCCTTCTTCGCGTCGGCATCGTTCTGGGCCGCGGCCTGCTGCAGCCAGACCTTGGCCTTCGTCACGTCCGCGGTCAGGCCGGCACCTCCCTTGGCGAGCAGCAGGCCGAGCTTGCGCTGCGCCTCCGTGAGGCCCGTTAGGGCCGCACGCTCGTACCAGTCCGCCGCCTGGGCACCGTCGTGCGGAAAGCCGCCCTTGGCGGGAAGCGTCGGGTCGTAGAACGACGCCAGTTCGACCTGGGCGGCCGCACTGCCCTGTTCGGCGGCCTGGCGGACCACCAGGAAGGCGGCCGCGATGTCGCCCGCCTTGGCGAAGTCCTGCGCCTTGGCGAGCATCGCCTCGGGCGTCGGCTTGGTGGCGAGATACTCCGCCACAGTCTCGCGCACCGATTTCGCCGGCTGCTGAGCAGCCGGTGGCTGCAGGGGCGTCGGCGCGGGCGTGGGCGCTGCGGCGACGACGGGCTCCGGCGGATGGAGGTGATTGGTCCAATAGTAATAGCCACCCCCCACCGCCAGCAGGACCAGCACGGCGGCGATCATCCAGCCCGTCGCGCCGGAGCGTTTCGGCAGATCGGCCAGGGGATCGCGTGCGGCCCGCAATTCGGGGCGTGGCGGTGGCGGTTCGGGGGCGACCTCCAGG
>Ga0209066_10006890_pt1 | contig 11454 bp, 5 predicted proteins | sample All_14_2_FD_187198 | JGI IMG/M metagenome (GOLD analysis project Ga0209066, IMG submission 187198) | Freshwater microbial communities in response to fracking from Pennsylvania, USA - Allegheny Zone_MetaG_DW_15 (SPAdes) (version 2) ...
GCGTTGGAGCCCAGCAGCCGGTTCTGCTGCGTCAGAAACTCCAAAGCGAAATGGATGCCGCTCAACTCACGGCCAGGAATCGGCAGATCGCGCGGGCGCCCTGAACCCGTCGCCAACACCACCGCGTCGAACTCTTTCAAGATCTCGGACGACGGGTCGGTGTTCGGGACAAACTTGATCCCTTCCGCCTCCATGATCCCCAACCGGCGGTCGATCACCCATTTCTCCAACTTGAAGTCAGGAATGCCGTACCGCAGCAGACCGCCGGGCCGCTCATTCTTCTCGAACACCATCACTTCATGTCCCGCGCGGTTGAGCTGCTGCGCGGCCGCGAGGCCTGCCGGACCTGACCCCACCACGGCCACGCGCTTGCCCGTGCGCCGCTCAGGCAGGATCGGTTTGATGAAACCGTGCGAGAAGGCATACTCGATAATCGTTTTCTCAACAAGCTGGTTGGTCATCGGCCCTTCGTGGATCCCGAGCACGCACGACTCTTCGCACAGCGCCGGGCAGAGCCGGCCCGTAAACTCTGGGAAGTTGTTGGTTGCGGAGAGCCGCTCCCATGCCTTGTCCCATTGGCCACGGTAAACCAAGTCATTCCACTCCGGGCAGAGATTGCCCAAAGGACACCCGCTGTGGCAGAACGGCACGCCACAGTCCATGCAGCGCGCGGCCTGCCGGATAATCGCCTGCTCGTCCATCGGGCGGTACACTTCCTTGAAATCGCGGATGCGCTCCTCAACCGGCCGCTGCTCCGCCGTCTGCCGCTCATACTCCATGAATCCTGTGATCTTACCCATAAAACGTCTCCTCGGGGGCACTCAAGCCCGCCTCTACTCGGTCACCGTGCCGGCCTCCTCGCGTTGCAACCGGGCCAACGCGCGCTTGTAGTCGCGCGGCATCACCTTGACGAACTTTGGCCGCAACTGATTCCACTGGTCAATCACGCGCTGAGCCACCGGACTTCCGGTATAGGTGAGATGCCGGGTGATGATGCCCAAGAGCTCACCAATCTCCACGTGGTCGAACAACTCCTCCAGGTCCACCAGCTCGCGGTTACACCGCTTCCCGGCAAAAATGCCGCTCTCATCGAGCACATATGCGATGCCGCCGCTCATGCCCGCCGCGAAATTCCTCCCCGTGGGCCCCAACACCACCACGCGTCCGCCAGTCATATATTCGCAGCCGTGGTCGCCCACGCCTTCTACGACCGCCGTCACGCCGCTGTTGCGGACGCAGAATCGCTCGCCGGCCAAACCGCGGATATAGGCCTCGCCCTGCGTCGCGCCATACAGCGCCACGTTACCGACGATGATGTTCTCTTCAGCCACATAGGAGGCGTTCGCAGGCGGACAAAGGATGAGCTTGCCGCCCGACAACCCTTTGCCGAAATAGTCGTTCGCGTCGCCTTCGACCGCCAACGTCAACCCGCGCGCGCCGAACGCGCCGAAGCTCTGACCGCACGAGCCCTTGCAGGAGATGTGGACCGTGTCGTCGGGCAGCCCGCCCGCGCCGTACTTCCGCGAGATCACGCTGCTCAGCATCGTGCCGATCGTCCGATTGACGTTGCGGATATCCACCGACAGCTTGACCGGCAGACCGCCCTCCAGCGCAGGCTCGGCCTGCTTGATCAGCGTGCGGTCCAACGTGTCGCTGATGCCGTGATCCTGCTGTTGCGTGCACCGGCGATCCATGGGATCGGAAGGCACGTTCCGCAAAATCGAGGAGTAATCCAACCCCTTGGCCTTCCAGTGCGTCAAGGCCTCCTGCATCTCGAGCAGGTCCGTGCGGCCCACCATCTCGTCGACCGTGCGGAAGCCCATCTCCGCCATCACGCGGCGGAAGTCCTCCGCGATGAAACGCATGAAGTTCACCACATACTCGGGCTTGCCCTTGAACTTGCTGCTCAGACGCGGGTCCTGCGTGGCGATGCCCTGCGGACAGGTGTTGAGGTGGCAGACACGCATCATCACGCACCCCATGGCCACCAGCGGGGCCGTCGCGAACCCGAACTCTTCCGCGCCCAGCAAACAGGCGACCGCAACATCGCGGCCGCACATGAGCTTGCCGTCGCACTCGAGCCGCACCCGGCTGCGCAACTTGTTGATGAGCAGCGTCTGGTGCGCTTCCGCCAACCCCAGCTCCCAAGGCAGACCCGCGTGCTTCACGGCCGTCATCGGCGAAGCGCCGGTGCCGCCGTCCCAGCCGCTGATGAGGATCAGGTCGGCCTTGCCTTTGGCCACGCCGGCGGCCACCGTGCCCACGCCCGCCTCGGAGACGAGCTTGACGCTGATGCGCGCGTCGGGGTTGGCGTTCTTCAGGTCGTGAATGAGTTGCGCCAGATCCTCGATCGAGTAGATGTCGTGGTGAGGGGGTGGCGAAATGAGCTGCACATACGGCGTCGACATGCGGGTCGCCGCGATCCACGGGAAGACCTTCTCGGCAGGCAGTTGCCCGCCCTCACCGGGCTTCGCGCCCTGCGCCATCTTGATCTGCAGTTCGCGGGCGTTGACCAGATAGTGACTCGTCACGCCGAAGCGGCCAGAGGCCACCTGCTTGATCATGCTGATGCGCCAGTTGCCCTCGGGGTCGGGGCGGAACCGCTCGGAGGCCTCGCCTCCCTCGCCGCTGTTGCTGCAGCCGCCGATGCGGTTCATGGCGATCGCCAGCGTCTCGTGCGCCTGGCGGCTGATGGAGCCGTAGGACATGGCCCCGGTTTTGAACCGCTTGACGATCGACGTCCAGGGTTCGACCTCCTCCAGCGGCACAGGACTCGCGGCCTTCTTCAGCCTGAACAAGCCGCGCAGCGTGCACAGGTCAGCCTGCTCCCCGCAAAGGCGGCGGACGTACTGGTGGAACGCATCGGCGTCGTCTTTCTGCACCGCCTGCTGCAGCAGCGCGATCGTGGCCGGATTATAGAGGTGCGCCTCACCGTCACGCCGCCACTGATAGATGCCGCCCGGAGGCAGATCCGGCGTCCCCGCCACTTGCGGCTCGAAACAAGACGCATGGTTCAGCAGGGTCTCTTCCGCAATCTGTTCCAGCCCGACACCCTGAACGCGGGAGACGGTCCCTGAGAAATAGTGCTGCGACACTTCGCTGTTGAGCCCCACGATCTCGAAGATCTGCGCCCCGCGGTAACTCTGGAGCGTGGAAATGCCCATCTTCGACATGACCTTCAGCAGCCCTTTGCCCACCGCCTTGATGAAATGGGCGCACGCCTCTTCCGGCTCATCCTCGAGATAGAGCTTGCGCACACACAGGTCACGCAGCGCCGCATAGGCCATATACGGGCAGACCACGTCCGCGCCGAAACCGATCAGCGTCGCGAAGTGATGGACTTCGCGCGGGTCGCCCGCATCAACGACAAGCGCCACGTGCGCGCGCAACTGCTGCCGCACCAAGTGCTGGTGCACCGCCGAAACCGCAAGCAGCGAGGGGATCGGGGCCTGCTCCTGAGACGCCTCGCGGTCCGAGAGGATCAGGAACGTCTTGCCCTTGACGACGGCCGCTTCGGCCTGGGCGCACAGCGCGTCCAGCGCAGCCTTCAAAGCGTTCGGAGCCCCGCCCGCCGCGAACAGCATCGGCAGCGTCACGCTTCGGATCACCTTGTTCTCGGTCGTGCGCAAAGTGAGCAGTTCCGCCTCGGTGATCAGCGGCTGCCGCACGCGCAACAGCCCGCAGAGCTCCGGCGTCTCGGCGAGCAGATTCCCCTGCTTGCCGATGTAGGAGACCAGCGACGTGACCAACTCTTCCCGGATCGCGTCGAGCGGCGGGTTGGTGACCTGCGCAAACAGCTGATGGAAATAGTCGAAGAACAGGCGCGGGCGCTTGGAGAGGACCGCAAGCGGCGCGTCGTTGCCCATCGAGCCCATCGGCTCGACACCGGTGCGCCCCATCGGGGCCAGCGTGATCTTCATGTCTTCCACGCTGTAGCCGAACAACCGCTGGCGCGCTGACAGCGCATCGCCTTTCAGCGCGAGGCGGGCATCGCCCTCCGCCTGAGGCAGGGCTTCGAGTCCCAGCAGGTTCGCGTCGAGCCACTGCGCGTACGGCTCACGGCTGCTGAGCTGCGCCTTGATCTCCTCGTCGTCGACGATGCGCCCTTGCTGGGTGTCCACCAAGAACATGCGGCCCGGCTGAAGACGCCCCTTGCGAACGATGTTCGCGGGATCGATTTCCAGAACACCCGTCTCGGAGCCCAGAATCACCAGCCCGTCTTTGGTCACGGTGTAGCGCGAAGGGCGCAGTCCGTTACGGTCGAGCACGGCGCCGATGACCTGCCCGTCCGTGAACGGGATCGAGGCCGGGCCGTCCCACGGCTCCATGATGCAGGCGTGGTACTCGTAGAACGCCTTTTTCTCGGGACTCATCTCGGTGTGGTGGTACCACGCCTCGGGGATCAGCATCATCACCGCGTGGGGCAGGCTGCGCCCCGCGTGGTAGAGCAACTCGATGGCGTTGTCCAGGATGGCGGAGTCGCTCGCGCCCTCGGTCAAGATCGGGAAGAGGCGCTCCAGGCCCGTGCCCAGCAGTTCGGAGGCGAAGAGCCCCTGCCGCGCCTTCATCCAGTTCATGTTTCCGCGCAGCGTGTTGATCTCGCCGTTGTGGCTGATGAAGCGGAAGGGCTGCGCCAGCGGCCAGGCGGGGAAGGTGTTGGTGCTGTACCGCTGGTGAACGAGCGCGAGCGCCGAAGCGACGAGCGGGCTTTCCAGATCCGGATAGAACTGCGCCACACGGAAGGAACGCATCAGTCCTTTATACACGATCACCTTGGAGGAGCAACTCGGAAGATAGAACTGCTCGCGCCCTTCGATCCCGCTCGTGCGGACCTCGTTCTCGGCCAGCTTGCGCGCGATAAAGAGATGGCGGTCCAGATGCTCGGGCGCCACACGGCCGCGCCCCACGAACACTTGGCGGATCACCGGCATCGTGCCGCGGCCCAGCTCTCCGATCGCCTCGGCCTGCACCGGCACGTCGCGCCAAGCGAGAACGGACAACCCTTCCGCCTTCAGACATTTTTCGAGGGACTGCTCGCACACCTTGCGGCTCTCGGCGTTCTGCGGAAGGAACACCATGCCCACGCCGTACGCGCCCGCCTCGGGCAGATTTTTCACGACAGAGCTGAAGAACGCATGCGGCACCTGAAGCAGGATGCCTGCGCCGTCACCGGTTTCCGGGTCATACCCTGTCGCGCCGCGATGCTCTAGGTTGGCCAGCACTTGGAGCGCCTTGACCACGATATCGTGGGACTTCTCGCCCTTCAGGCTGCACACCATGCCCACGCCACACGCATCCTTCTCGAACGCGGGATCATACAAACCTTGCTGCTGCGGATAACAACTTGACTCGTTCTGCCTCATGCTCACCTCAAAATCCAGTTTGGAATGCGGCACGCCCATGCCGCTTTGTACCGGCGGGACGCCTCCCCGGAGACGTCCGCAGACGGTTCGGGAACCGTCGCCACCCCCCGTCCCTCATTGCATCATCACGCCATACCGGTGATGGCGGTCTTCAAGATTCTCGGGCCCGCTACGCTCCAGCGCATGCTTACAAACCACATGCTCCGTGTCACACACGTAGTGGCCGTTGAAACAACCGAAACAGAAATGCTGCGGGCTCGTCAAAACCGAGCGCAGACCATCAATGCTCAGGTACCCCACCGAGTCCGCACCGCACAACCGGCAGATCTGATCCTCTGAGCGGCCGGCGGCCACCAGTTCGGAGGCCTCAGGGAAATCAATGCCAAAAAAACAGGGATGGCGCGTCGGCGGACACGAGATGCGCACATGCACCTCTTTGGCACCCGCACGCCGCAGGACATCGATGCGCTTCTGGATCGTGGTGCCACGGATGATCGAGTCGTCCACCAGCACCACGCGCTTCCCTCCCACCACCTCGGGGACCACCGCCAGCTTCAGGTCCACGCTGTTCCTGCGCGAACGTTGAGTCGGCATGATGAACGTCCGCCCAATGTAGTGGTTCCGGATGAAGCCCATCTCGAACGGAATGCCGCTCTCGTGCGAAAACCCCAGCGCAGCCAAGACGCCGCTGTCCGGAATCGGGACCACCACGTCCGCGTCGGCCGGATGCTCCTGCGCCAACCGCCGACCGATCGTCGTCCGGACCGTGTACACGCTCTGCCCGAACACATGGCTGTTCGGACGCGCGAAATAGATGTGCTCAAACACGCACTGGCCATATCCTCCGACCGGCACGTCCGCGAACCGCAGGCTCTTGATCCCGTTGTCGTCCAGCTTGACCAGTTCTCCGGGATTCACGTCGCGGATATATTCCGCGCCGATCTGCTGCATGGCACAGGTCTCGCTGGCCACCACATACCCCTTGCCGAGTTTTCCCAGCGAAAGCGGCCGAATGCCCCACGGGTCGCGGGCCGCATACACGCAGTTGGGCCGGGCGATCACAAAAGCGAACGACCCGCACAACTCTGCCAGCGCCTTGCGGATACGGTCTTTCTGGCCGAAAAAGGCGGGGTCAGCCAACTGGTGGAGCAAGATCTCGCTGTCGGTCGTCGTCTGGAAAATCGCGCCCTGTTTCTGGTAGCGGTCACGCAGCTCTCCCGCATTGACGAGGTTCCCGTTATGGGCAATGGCCCACATGCCGTCGCGGCACTCGGCCAGAAACGGCTGCACGTTGGCCGAACGGGAAGCGCCCGTGGTCGAATAGCGCACATGCCCGATGCCGATCTTGCCGGGCAGATGCTCCGTAAAATCGCCCGTGAACACCTCGCTGACAAGCCCCATGCCTTTACAGAAGTGCATGATCTTGCCGTCACTGACAACCATGCCGGCCCCCTCTTGCCCCCGGTGCTGCAGGGCAAAAAGGCCGTTGTAGAGCGTCAGCGCGGCGTTTTCGACGCCGTAAACCGCCACCACGCCACAATGCTCGCGCGGTCCCTCACGCTCAAAATTGTTCTCAACATTTTCACATGGCACATTCATACAATCAATTCTCAAGCACTCCTCATGCCAAGCAAGATGATCCGGACGATTCCATGACACTTGGATTTGCCTGACCCGTCAATTCTACCGGATACGTCCTTTCCGAAACACCAACACCAACCATCCCGTCACATTTTTGTCATCAAAAATGCTCCAAAAAGGTTTCGCCGAACATTTCTGTCCCGGAGCCCGGCAACAGCAACACAGGTTTCACCGCCACCACATCCGCAAGCGGATCACCAGAAAACCGCCGCCTCACCCCAACCAACTCCGCTTGTGTGGACCGAGAGGAGCCCCCCCCCTCCACCCGCGGTTGTTGATCATTCAAAAAAGGTCCCTCCGAAGGCGCGCCTTTTGAAAAAATAAAATTATCAAACCGACACCCCGAAATCCAATGAAATCGGTGACGGGTTGAGCCCCCCGGGCGGATTGACATGCTCACGTCACAGGGTTAACCTTGTTGCTGCTAAAACAAAAGGTTCCTGACGGGCAACCGCCTCATGACCCATCAAAGTCATCGGCGAAGCGTCCTCCTCCCTGCGCACGGTGCCGCGCGCCGGGAATATCCGGGGAGAGACGCGAGGAATGGAAAGGGAAGAGGTAAGCGCATGGCGATCATTTTCCGGGCATGGCTGGCGTGCGCCGTGCTGTCCGGCGCTGTGGCGGCGGCAGCGGAGGTTTTCGATGCGCCGGCGTTCCGGCCCAACGCCCGCATCCTGTTTCAGGGCGACTCGATCACCGACGGGAACCGCGGCCGCAACGCGGACCCCAACCATATTCTGGGACACGGGTACTGTTTCATCATCGCCGCAAAATTCGGCGCGCTTTTTCCGGAACGCGGGCTGACCTTCTTGAACCGCGGAGTCAGCGGCGACACCGTCACGAACCTGCAGGCCCGTTGGCAGCGCGACACGCTGGACCTCAAGCCGGATGTGCTCAGCGTCCTGATCGGGATCAACGACCGCGGGAGAAAGATCCCGCTCGACCAGTACGAGCAGGTTTACGACAGGCTGCTGACGGAAACCAAGGCCGCGCTCCCAGACGTCAAGTTCGTCCTCTGCGAGCCCTTCTGCCTGCCCAAGGGCGGGAACGCCCGCGGGGCGCTGCGCGAACAGGACATCGGGAAACGCCAAGCGATCGTCGCGCGGCTCGCCGCGAAACACGGCGCGGCCCTGGTGCGCTTCCAGCAGGTTCTCGACGAGGCCTGCCAACGCGCACCCGCCGAGTACTGGGTCTGGGACAGCGTACACCCCACCTACTCCGGCCACCAGCTCCTAGCGGACGAGTGGGTCAGGACGGTCCGCGACTTCTTCAAGTGAGGCGCGCCCTTTTCGCGCACCTCAACGAGTCAGCCCCGACGCGAACTCCAGCGCCAAGAGCGAGTAGGAGGTCGCCAACACGGGATCGTTTTCCCACCAGCGGTTGTTGTCGTTGACCCACGAGCCGTCCGCCTTCTGCAGGCCGATGATTTTGCGGACCACCTCTTCGCGCCAGCGGATCTCCCCTGCCGCGGCATGCTTCGGCAACGCATCCATTCCTGCGGCACTCAGCGCGCGTGACATCACGTTATAGTAGAAGAAGAGGCCTTGCTGCCCCTGCCCCGGATTTTCGTCCAGCGTCCAGAAACGCGAGCCGAACTCCACGGCGGACCGCACGCGCGGATCGCTTTTCTCAAGGCGCGCATGCACCAGCGCCAGAAGCCCCGCATAGGTCATGCTGCCATAGGCGCGCAGCATCACGCGCCCGTCGGCGTTGGTGACCGCGCCGCCTTTGGGGTCCTGGGTGTTATAGGCGAAGCCGCCGGCCGTCTCGCCTTCCTTGTTCTGCATCTGCGTCACATACTTGAGCGCCGCGTCCCAGTTGATGTCCGCGCGCTTCTCCCCGGAGGGCCGCTGATCCTCGGCGCCTTGCGTGCGGCGCATCGCGTCCATCGAAAAATGGGTGTTGTTCAGATCGGAGTAGTTCCGGCCGGCATCCTTGTCATAGCCGAAGCCCCCCGCGTGCAGGTCATCCCCGGCATGCTGCGACGCCGCAATGTACGAGCGGGCCTTCAACACGGCCGGCGTCACCTCGCTCCGTCCTGTGGCGTACAAGGCCGCGACGCAAATCGACGTGTTGTAGTTTCCGAGCCCGCCGCCCTTGCGGCCAGGCACCGGCACATAGATGCCGCCGTCCGGCTGCTGTTTCGCCAGCAGAAATGCGACGGCCCGGTCGGTCTCCGGCGCGAAGGCCTTGTCGCCGGAGGCCGCGAACGCCCAGAGCGGCAACGCCGTCAGCGCCGGCATGCCGTCGTCCGACCAAGCCCCGCCCGGCTTCTGGCAGGCCTTGAGCCACTGCAGGCCCTTGGTGACCGACGCCCTCGCCTCCTTCTCCAGATCCGCAGAAATCCCCTGTGCCTGCGCGCCCAGCGCCAGCCACGCGCCAACGGCCGCCAGCAGAAATGACATCTTTTTCATCAACGAGTCCTCTCTCTTTCAACTTCCAACCGGTTGCACCAAGATTAGCACAACGGGGCCGGCCCTTACAACGTGTCAAAAACATGGGTTTGCTGTTGTGCCCTCCTCGCCATTTCGATAAATTAAACCTGCCCGAGCGAGACCGGGCCTATCAAGGCTTGCGAATATGGGTGACGCGGCATCGGCGGCGGGGACGCCTCTCTGAGACGTCCCCGGCGGTTTGCTCAGGGCAGGCGGACGGTTCGGAGAACCGTCCCGGACCTCAAAACCTGAACGGCCAAACGGAACACCACCTACACATCCGTCAATGAACTGGAGAGGCAAAGCGATCGGCGGCAGCATCGGCTCTTTTCTGGGGCCGTGGGGCACGCTGGCAGGTGCGGCGGCCGGACACTACTTTGTCGACCGCAAAAAGCCTGCGCCCGAGAAGCAGTCTTTACGTCTGCTGGCCGTCACCGCCGGCGCGCTCTACGAGTTGGCCGGCGCAGACGGGCGGTACACGGTCAAAGAGGACAAAGCCATCCGCGCGATCTTGGGCGAGATCAATCACAACGTCGGCACGCCGCTCGCCCCGCATGAGCTTGCTTACCTGATCGATGACGCCTCGCGCATTGACCGCTGCCTGGCGCGCCTCGCCTCCACCGTGCGCGGGAACGAGCACCTCGCCAGCGCCGCGCTGGGCTGGCTCTGGCGTGTGGCGGTGAGCGACTGCGACGAAAAGCCTTCCGAAACCGAACGCATCTTTGCGTTCGCGCACCAGGCGGGCCTCTCGGAAGAGGCCGTGCGACAGGCTTCGTTGCTCTACAGCCGCCAGGCCACCGCCTCAAGTCAAGAGCGCCGTTCCGCCTGCTCCGTCCTCGGCGTCCCCTACCACGCCGACCCCTCGCAAATCAAAGCCGCCTACCGCAGCCTGAGCCTCACCTACCACCCCGACAAGCACGCCGGGCTCGATCCGGCCATCCAAGCGCTGACCGCCGAAAAGTTCGCTCAAGTCAAGAAAGCGTATGATCTGCTGAGCGGCGGAACGGGCTGCGACTGGTATGTGAAGCAACCGGATTCCGGCCGGTTAATGCCGGCCACCGCCGATGCCGTTGCGCTGTGTTTCTGCTGCGGCACGAGCATCGGGCTGCCGCCTCTCGAGCACCTCCCGTCAGCGCGTTGTCCCGTCTGCCAGACCCTGCTGGCGTTCGAGCGCGACCTGGCTGAACATCTGGCATCTTTCCTGAATGGTTCGCCGCGTTAAGGCAAAGAAAAGAGGTCCGTCATGCGACTCGTCAAAGCTCTGCGTGCGCTCGCGCTCGCATCTGTCTGCATCATCGCCGCACTTCTCCTTCTGACCGCGCTGACGCAAGGCCTTGCAGAGCGGCGCCTGACGCGCGCGCTTCAGGCCTTGCCGGACCACGATTACACGGCCGAAATTCTCGCGCTCCAGAACCAAGGCCGCATCAGCGAGGCGCTCGACTGGGCGCGCTACGCCACGAACAATCCCGCCTTGCCGAACCAGGCCGCCGCCACCAACCTCGTGGCGGCCCTCGAGAAAGAGCAGGCTTCGGTCTGGCACCAAGCGGACCGCGCGGCGAAAGGCTTTATCGTCGGCTCCGGCACCTCGGTGGAGGAGATGGGCGGCGCGATCGCCTCGGACATGATGGTCTACGGCGACTGCCGCGACCTTGTCCTGCAAGGCTATTACCGTTTGACGGGGCGCGAGACCGACGCCGTCGTGGCGGCGCTTGCCGGCGTCGGCTTGCTCACCGAGCTGGTCGACGCCCTCGACTGGGCGCCTGCCGTCCTCAAAGCCTTCCGGAAAGCCAACGCCATGTCACAGCGTTTCGGCGACTGGCTGGCGGCCACCTGCCGCCAATCCACCCGGGCGCGCAAGCTCGACCCCGCGCTCAAGCAACTTTTCGAAAACCTCAAGCTTCTGCACGAGCGCCTCGGCCTTGCCCGGACCGCCGCCGTGTTCAAGCACGCCGATCACGCCGACGATGTGGCCGCCTTAGCCAAGTTGGCGGACGCCCACCCCGGCGAGGTTTACC
>Ga0209066_10006891_pt1 | contig 11454 bp, 3 predicted proteins | sample All_14_2_FD_187198 | JGI IMG/M metagenome (GOLD analysis project Ga0209066, IMG submission 187198) | Freshwater microbial communities in response to fracking from Pennsylvania, USA - Allegheny Zone_MetaG_DW_15 (SPAdes) (version 2) ...
CAGTTCGACCGGTCCCGACACCGTCGCACTTGTGTCAAAGCGAATCGCCCCAGCAGGAGTGGCCTCGGCTGCACCGACCCCCGAAAGATGGAATGTATTGGTCATCGTGCCGGCGAACTTGAAGTGGAACTGCCCCCCCCACGCAGCGTTCCCGTAGACGTAGACATCACCGTTGCTGAATCCGCGGCTGTTAGAGACCGACACGCGTCCGGCCATGATCCGGGTCGCACCCGAATAAATGTTGGACGGGGAAAGGATCTGCAGATCTTCATCCGTACCGCCCCCTGCCAACGTCAACCCATTTGACCCTGCGATCACGCTAGAGAGTTTGGGGCCATCGCTACCTTTACGCAAGTTGAACAGGACGACTCCCTCTGAGGCTCCGAAATCCAGCGTGCCGCCAGATATCCCTGCAATGGCGGCACTGGAATTATTCAGAATCACACCAGCCGGATTGACCCCGTCTCCCACCGTCAGCGTCTTTCCGCTATTGACAGTCACGGTCGCGCCATTGTGCACGCGCAGCGCGTACACCTGAGCATTGTCGGCCGTTGTGTTAGCCGACACGTTGGCAACGGATGCCGCGCCCGCAGCGAGGCCTGTGACATAAATAGCGTTGGTGAAGCCAGAAGCGGCATCATAGGTCAAGAAATCGCACGACTTGTAAGCGTCCGTACCGACGCCGAAAAGCGTTGCGGAGGCCATGCCATTGACGATCGCAACGCCACCGTTGACCAGCAGTTTCTCGGTTACACCCAGCGACGTCATGCCTGAGTTCGGCATGATGGCCAAGACGCCGCTGTTGGTCCTTGCCAGGACGCTGCCAACAGCCGCATCGCTTTTTCCGAGCGTCACTGAAAAGCTGGGGTGACTGCCCCTGGACAGTTTAAGCGCGGAACACCCCGGGCCATAAGAGACCTTATGTGCCGCGTCACCGTGGGCGATGGCAATGGCGGGAGTCAGCCCGCTGCCCGCAGGCGCGACATTAAGTGTTCCACCGCCAATATAGACCGGGCCATAACCGAAGGGTGTGCCACCGGGCACTGTGCCGGACAATATGCCTTCCTTCAGAAGCGTTGACCCCGTGTACGTATTATTCGTCGTCGTCGTCAACGCACCGGGACCCGTTTTTACGAGTCCTCCATCCACCGAGCCCCCCGTCGCATTGGTGAGCCCTTGATAGAAGGTTACCGTACTGTTGACCGTGCTGGCTTCAATCCGGGCTCCACGTTCAAACACGTTGAAGGTGTTGTACGCACCAGCCGAGGCAGACTGGCTCCCGACAAAACGCAACAGGCCCCCGTCAAAATTCACGAACGTCAAATCCCCGGCCTGCGTTCCCACGCCTGCAAATCCACCCTTCATCGTAAGGGTGCCCCCGGCTAAAGCTATTGTACCCGTACTGGTCGTACTACCGTGCGACAACAAGATCAACCCGTCAGTGGTAACGCTTGCATCGTTGGTGACCAGCAAGGTATGGCTCTTGCCGTCACTGGCGATCCGCGTATTTGAATTTGCGATATTCACTACGGCCTGACCACTCGCCTGCAACCCAAGACCCTGGCAGTGCTGGATATAGCCGACATTCATGGTGCCGCCGCTGACCGTAACGAAAACGGGGTTCGTATTTATATTTCCAAGCGTATTTTTAAAAAAGGTGGTGCCGCCGGACTGCAGATACCGCCCCGTCCCCCCCAGCGCACTGTCGAAAAGATGGGTCCCCCCCCTTATCTCGACAGGATAACCAGGCACAACGGTCAACGTCGCACCCGTGCTGCTGCCGCCGTTGAACATGAGCCGGGAACCGGAGTTCATCGCAAAACCGCCACCCTTGAGGGTTCCGCCGTTGACCTCGACCACTGTACCCGAATTGTTGGCCGTGAACGTGACCCCCGTGCTGGATCCTCCGTACACGGCCAGCGTTCCGCCGTTTACAGTCACCGTCGCGTTGGTCATGCTGAACGTGTTCAGGGCGACCGTGGAAGCCTGCTCCTTGTTTAGCTTGCCAGAACCATAAATGGGAATGCGGTTGGTTTGACTGGACGACGTGTTGTACGTGAGTGTGCCAGAGGCGCCCACCATGAGGCCAACGCTGTTGGGAAGCCTCTCGTCAAGCGTGCCGTTGCTCAGCAACAGTGAACCTTCTTTGACCGTTGTCATTCCGGAATAAGTTAACGTGTTGGTCAGCATCACCGTGCCCGAACCGATTTTCGAGAGCCCACCCGCCCCGGTCAAGTCACTCCCAAACGAAAAATTATTTTTGACGACAAGTTCCAGCGTGACCGGTCCGCCCAACAGGTCTTCCAATACAAGGTTATTGGTGGCGACTAAACCACCGAGCATATACGTTCCCACCCCTGGTGCGAACGCCAAGGTGAGCCCCGGATATTTCAGTTCAAAAGTCACATTTTCGAGGCTGTTAGAGGCCCCCACCACAAAAGTGCCAGGCTGCAAAAATGAAAAGGTCCCGCCACCATAACACTGGCCAGAGAAGGTCCGAGTGGCGCCATTCAACCAGAACTGAAGTGTCTGTGTGAGGTTTGTGACCGTACCGGACCCCGTCAGTGCGCCAATGTTGTCCGAAAAATTGCTCGGGTCGAGCACCCCTCCGCTTTTCACGTCGACAACGGCGAAATTGTTGATCAGGTTGTGATCCAAATAGCGCAGCGTCGTTCCGGAATTAATCGTTATCGAGCCAGAGCCGACATTGAGTCCGTCACCACCAACGCCACGGTCGAGCAAGAGCAATCCGCCGTTCAGCGAGAGGCCACTGAGTGCGACGGGAGTTCCCGCAGGCTTGTTGAGGTGCAGTGTGCCCGTACCCTCTTTGACCAGTGTAGTCCCCGCCCCTGGAGCGATCACCACACTCACATTCGCTGTAACCGAGTTCCCTTCCACGGTCACGACAGCCGGGCTCCCGCTATTGTTAAGGGAAATCGCATTGTTAGTGAAGAGGATGCTGGCGTTTGCCACAGTCAGGTTGCCCAACGTCAGGCTGCCAAGATCTTGCCGAACCGTCGCCGACACACCGTTTGTGAAATACGCTGTGGCGCCGACGCCCGCCGCGTAAGCCGTCCCGCCCTCCCAGTTGGCGGGCACACTCCAGTCGCCGTCACCTGCAGCACTCCAGACGCCGTCAGCCGCACGGGCCACGCCCAACACAAAGGTGAAACAGGCCATCATTCCGGAAAATGCATTTGCCCACACAACTCGCTTAACAAAACTCTTTGTCCTTTTCATACAATGAACCTTTCCCGGCAACTCCACGTAGTAACTTGGCGCAGGACCTTTTCACGAAAGACCGAAATCACGGTCGACACATGGAAGGAGGAATACGGATTATTGCATCCAGCCTACTGCCGTTGACTAAATAATTTTTATATGTTAACCGTTCTTCCTTCCGGTTTTCAAGCGCCAACCCAAAAATAGGTGCCATTCCGCTACACGACACAAGGCGTGCCCAACACCACCCCCCGCCAGGCTGTCGACCTCCTCGCGAGGGCTGCCAAATATGCGCCGCAGTGCGTCCGGTTTGAGCTTTCATTTCACATGGAATTGTGTTAAATAATAACCATTACCAATGCGGACAAGACGCTGTCCGAATGTTCCGTTTCCCGAGGTCTTTGTGTATCTAAAACAGATTGAACTAACAGGCTTCAAAAGCTTCGCCGACAAGACTCGCTTGCAATTCGAACCCGGCATGATTGCCATCGTCGGTCCGAACGGTTGTGGAAAGAGCAATGTCTCCGACGCCATCCGTTGGGTGCTGGGCGAACAACGGCCCACGGCTTTGCGCTGCGCGAAGATGCCGGATGTGGTTTTCAACGGGACCGACTCCCGCAAACCGCTCGGCATGGCAGAGGTTGCTATCACTTTCGCCGATTGCGAGGGTTTGCTCGACACGGAGTTCAACGAGGTCACTATATCCCGCCGTGTTTTCCGTTCCGGCGAAGGCCAGTATTTCATCAACAAAAACCCCTGCCGCCTCAAGGACATTCAGCGTCTCTTCATGGGGACCGGCATCGGAACGACTTCTTATTCGGTCATGGCTCAGGGCCAGATCGACGTGATCCTTTCCTCGAAGCCGGAAGACCGGCGCGCGGTTTTCGAAGAAGCGGCCGGCATCACAAAATTCAAAGCGGACCGCAAGGAAGCCTTGCGCAAAATTGAACAGACTGACGCCAACCTGCTGCGTCTGGCCGACGTGATCCGCGAAGTCAAACGCCAGATCGGCACGCTCCAGCGCCAGGCCGGCAAGGCGCAGAAATACAAGGAGCTGCGCGATGAACTCCGGGGCCTCGACATTTTCCTGACCCGCCGCCGCCTCGCCGCGCTCGACATACGCATCCGCGAGTTGGACACCTCCATCCACGCCTTGAACGAACAGCTCGTTTCGCACCAGGAATTTGTCGCCGAGGCGGAGGCCGAGTCCTCGCATATCCACAGCCTGATTCACGAGACCGAAGAGCGCATCGCGGCGCTGACCGAACAGGCTGCCCAAGCCGACAACCGTTACATCCGCGCCCAAGAGGTCATTAAGGTTAACGAGCAGCGGATTGCCGAATACCGCGCCTGGGCCGAGCGCGACAACCGCGAGATATCCGAGACCCAAGCGCAGATTTCCCAGCTTCATCTCCAACTCGAGTCCCTCGCACAGAAACGCCTGCTCATGCGGCAGGCGGCCGAAAGCGAGCAGGCGAAACTGGAAGAGGCGCAGGCCCGGTTCGACGCCCACCGACTCCAGATTGACGAGACGCGCGCGCAACTCCAACAGAACAGGCAGCGCTCAGTCGAGTGCGAACGCCGCTGTGCCCATATCCAGCAGACCCTTGCAGAGATGGAGTCTCGCCAACGCGAGCTGATGATGAAACGCGACCGGCTCTCTGCCGAGCATCGGCAGGTGCAGGATAACCTGGCAGCCGTGGACAAGTCCCGGGCCGAAGTCAAAACACGTCTCGACACGTTCCACGCGAACGCCGAAAGCGTGCGTGAGCGCTTCGAAACACTCGAGGAAGAGCGCTCCGGAACGACCTCCGAACTGCGCGTGGTGCAGGACGAAACCTCCGCCATGCAGTCAGAGGCCGCTGCCAAACGCGCCCAGATCGACCTGCTGACCGACCGGAGCGAAGCCTCGGATGAATTCGCCGCCGGTTCGCAGCAACTGCTCGACCCTGCCAATCCGTTAGCCCTCGACACGCAAGCTGTGCTCGGACCACTCGCCGACAAGTTCAACGCGCCGCAACGTTTAAGGCTGGCGCTTGAAGCCGCCCTGCGCGCATGGTTGGACGCCGTAGTTGTGCGGGACGCCTCCTGTGTACGCCAAGTGCTCGGCATTCTGCTCGCACAAGGCCGGCAGGCAGCGACACGTTTAGTCGCCGCCGCCAGCGCGCCGCCGCCGCCCTGCACTCCGCCCCAAGGTTTGAGCCCCCTGCTGGACGAGGTGACAGTCTCCGAAGATTTTGCCGAGGCCGCGCAGCGCCTGCTTGGCCATGTGTTTCTTGCGGACACCCTCGACGCCGTACCGCAGCCCCTTCCCCCCGGCTGCTGCGTGGTTACCCTCGACGGCGCCATCTTTCATCCGAACGGCTGCGCCGAACTCTGGATGCCGGACAGCCAGGTCTCTAGCCCGCTCGCACGGCGCCTTCTTGTAGCCGACACCTCCGAACAGCTCGCCGCACTCGAAGAGCGTCTCGCTGGCCATAAACGGAGGCTGGACCAACTCAACGCCCGCAACGCTGAACTGGGCCGGCTCCTCCAGCAAACCCGGCAGGAACTGGACGAGAACCGCCGCAAGGCCGCTCAGGCGGATGGCGAATATCAATCCGTCAGTCGTGACGCCGAGCGCGCGCGCGCCCGACTGAATCAGGTATCCGCCGAACTCGGAACGCTGACCGAACAGACTGCCGGTGATGATGAGAAGCGCTCATCCCTGACCGGAGAGCTGCAAGAGCTGATCACCACGCGCAACCAGTTGCTTGAGCAAACGGCCGACCAATCGACGCTGCTCCATGGGCTCGAAAGCGTCTACGGCGAACTTAGTCAGAACCTGACCGAGTGCCGCATCCAAGTCTCGAGCATCACTCAGCAACTCGAACACGCGGCCGCGCAAACCGAAGCCGTACAGACGCGCATCGACGAGCTCGACCGCACCATCCAAGGCCGAAGCAGAGGCGTGATGTCTTACGATGAGAGCATCGGGCGCCTCACGCAGGAGATCGCCACACTCGAAGCCAACCTCGAACCCATGCGCATCGCCGCCGAAGCCCTGCACCTAAAGATCGAAGAGGCACGCCGCGACCGGGCTGCACGTCAGCGCGAATTGGAAAAAACCGATGCGACCCTCGCGGAACGCCGACGCGTCCTCGATACCGCACGCGACGATAAAGGCAAGGCCGAAGTCGAGATCACCGAATCGCGCATGCGCCGACAGAACCAGCTCGACCATATTTACAACGAGTACGGCCTTTCAGCCGATGAGCTCATCGCTCACTCCGATCCCGTATGGGAAGGTGGCGAACAGCCGCCCGTTCCCGTCATCGAAGAGAGAGCCGCCAAACTTTCCTCCGACATTCAGGCGCTCGGCCCTGTAAACCTCGTCGCCATCGAAGAGTACAAGGAACTGGAGGAACGTTACACGTTCCTCAAAGCGCAAGAGGACGACCTGTTGAAATCGAAGGAGCAGATCCTTGAGCTGATCACCATGATCAACAAAAAATCCGGGGAGATGTTCCAGGCAACCTTCGAGCAGGCCAACGCCAATTTCGACAAGATGTTCACGAAACTGTTCAACGGCGGCCAAGCAAAACTTGTGTTGCTCGAGAACGCCGAAGACCCCTTAGAGTGCGGAATCGACATCATCGCAAGGCCCCCCGGGAAACGTCCGCAGACCGTCACCCTGCTTTCCGGTGGCGAGCGCACCATGACGGCCGTCAGCTTGCTCTTCGCGATCTTCATGATCAAGCCCGCGCCGTTCTGCATGCTCGACGAGCTGGATGCCGCCTTGGACGACAGCAACATCGGCCGCTTTGTGCAGGCGCTCAAGGACTTCCTCACCCATTCGCAATTCCTGATCATCACGCACAACCAACACACCATCGCAGGTTCGGACATCGTCTACGGCGTGACGCAGCAGGAGAAGGGCATCTCGAAAATCGTTTCAATGCGCCTCAAAGAGATCGGTCTCAAGCCGCTGGCCGTCGGCACCCCCGAAGCCACTCCGGCTGTTTCTGTCGGCGAGGACACTCCCGCCCGGCGAACCCGCAAGAAGAAGCTTAGCGAGGAATCCCCGGAAGCCGCTTCAACGGCTGCGGAATAGCCTTACTTCGTGCGCAACAGCGGGAGCAGGCTGCCTTTCTCATCCGTCGGCGCCGCCACATCGCGAACCTCTTCCCATGTCACTTCGCGCACCAGCCGGCGGGCCTGATAGCGGTAATCCATCGGGCGTCGCGTCAGAAACACCCAAACGGCACCCGAGGTCACTCCGTCCTCTTTAACACCCACGACTCCGTATGGCGAAACTCCAAGCTCTGCGGACACCGCCTTGCAAAGCGGCAACAGATCGATATGCCAGTTGCTCACGTGCACGGCCAGAATGCCGTCTTGCTCGAGACGGTCAAAATAGAGCGCGAACGCCTCGCGTGTCGCCAAATGGTACGGCACCGCATCGCCGCTGTAAGCGTCGATCACCAGCACATCGTAGAGCGGGTCACCCGCCGAACGTTCTTTCTCTAACATCCTTCGCGCATCGCCAGCCACCAAGTCGATCGGCATCGGCGCATCCGGCAGGAAGGTAAAGAGCCGCGGATCGGTCGCGACGTTCACCACCAACGGGTTGATCTCAAAAAAACGGAAGAGGTCACCGCGCCTCCCGTAACAAGCCAAGGTTCCCGCTCCCAAGCCCACGACCCCGACTTTCATCCCTTGTCCAGCCTGATATTTCGGGTGGGCGAGCAACGCGATTCCGCCGCCTGTTTGTCCATAATATGCCGTACCGCGCCCTTTAAAGAACGGCGAGCGCACCTGAATGCCATGTGTGGTCTGCCCACACCACAAATAGAAAACGGGGAAAACACCTTGCGTGCCAAACGACTCGAAAGTCTGCGTCACCTTCAGGCAACCGTAGAAGTTTCGGGCGCGGAACAGAACGCGAGCCTGCGATTGCCGCGCCGTTGCCGCAGCCAAGGCCAACCACAAAGCACCGCAACACAAGGCTGTCGCCCAACTTCTCCCGGCGCGTCGCGGCGTCAAGTCAGGACACGACACGCGCCATGCCGTCAGCGCCGCGCAAACGCACAAGGCCAATGGGTACTCCACCACACGATCGAAAACAAGCGGCGAAACCAGTGCTGCCAGCAATCCACCCGCCGCACCGCCCATCGCAATCGCAAGGTAATAGCGCGTCAGTTGCGCCACGGCCGGACGCGCCGCATACAACCAGCCATGCAAAACCGCACCAACACCAAAAACGACTCCGACCCCCGCCGCAGCATTGGGAAAGAAACTGCCCGTTCCCCATAACCCACGCGCGACCGCAGCACCGGCCAGTGCCAGTCCGGCCACCGCGCACCAAATTCTGCGCCATCCCCCCGCCCGCGAGAATCCAACCGTGTAGCTCAACAGGAAAACGGACAACATCACCACCCAGACCAGCGGCATCGGGGTCACATCCGTAAAGAGGTGCGTCACAACCGCATTCAGCAGGAACGCGCTTACCGCAGGCAAAAGAAACCAAAGCCATATCCACGTCGCCGCTCCACCCCGCGCCCCATCACTCCTTTCAAAAACCGTATGCAGATCCGGTTGCCCCTGATCGCGGTGCCAGCCCGCCAGCACCATCACTGCTACATATACCGCAAAACACACCGCGAACCCATACCACTGGGCGGTAAGAGGAACAAACGGCTCCAGCACAAACGGATAAATGAGCAGTCCAGCAAACGACCCGAGATTCGAGATCGCATAGAGCCGGTAGACATCGCTTCCCTGACGGCCCTCCGCCCCCTCATCTTCGACCTCCCAAGCCTGGACCAGCGTGCTACCTGCCGCCAGCAGCACATACGGCAGACCGACGATGGCCAACACGCAGCACAGCACCTCGAACGCGGGCACAGGAGAATTTCCCAAAAAGCCTTTCAGCATACCCCGCAATGTAGCGTAGACCAACATCCATGCACTCGCAACCGCTAACAAGCACAGATGCGTGCGCCGCCGCGTCTGGGACGTCCGACTGGCGAATCCGTGCGCGTACGCATAGCCCGCCAACAGCAACACCTGATAGGCCGCCAAACAGATGGTCCATACCGCCGCACTGCCGCCGAACGACGGAAGCAACGTCCGGCCCAACATCGGCTGAAGCAGGAACAACAGAAACGAACCAAAAAAAACAACTCCAGCAGAAAATAGCTTGGATCTCTTGCGCATCACTCCCATACCGCCCCACTTAACCTTTGGCAGCATCGCTCTGGCGGATCGCGACCCGACGGATCTTGCCGCTAATCGTTTTGGGCAGTTCCTCCGCAAACTCCACAATACGGGGATACTTGTAAGGTGCTGTCACATGCTTGACGTGATCCTGCAGCGCCTTGGCAAGTTCGTCTGAGACCGCAAACCCTTTGGCCAAAACCACCGTGGCCTTGACCACCTGACCGCGGTCCACGTCCGGCACTCCCGTCACAGCGCACTCCAGTACAGCCGGATGCTCCAATAACGCGCTTTCCACCTCGAACGGCCCGATACGGTAACCCGAGCTCTTGATCACATCGTCGGCACGTCCCACAAACCAGAAATATCCGTCCTCATCGCGCCACGCCATGTCGCCCGTGTAATACGTGTGATCATGCCACACCTTGCACGTCAGATCCGCATCCCGATAGTAGCCGCCAAACATGCCCAACGGCTTCGACATTCCCGTGCGCACAACCAACTGCCCCTCCTCGCCGACCTCGCATGACCGACCCTCATGATTGATGAGGTCCAACACGTAGCCCGGAGCGGCGCACCCCATCGACCCCGGCTTGGGGGACATCCACGGAAAGGTCCCCGCCACCACAGTCAGTTCGGTCTGACCATAGGCCTCGTAGAGCTTAAGTCCGGTGCCTTCCAGGAACTTCTGATAGACCTCGGGATTCAACGGCTCCCCCGCAACAACGCAGTGCGTCAGCCGTGAGAAGTCGTAGGACTTGAGGTCCTCCTTGATGAAATACCGGTACATGGTGGGCGGCGCGCAGAACGTGGTCACCCCATATTTGGCAACCACATTCAGAACAGCGCGGGCATTGAACTTCTCCATGTCGTATGCCATAACAGCACTCCCGCACATCCACTGCCCGTATATCTTCCCCCAGGCAGCCTTGGCCCAGCCGGTCTCGGCGATTGTCAGGTGCAGCCCGCCTGCGGCACAGCACTGCCAGAAACACGCGGTTACGAGGTGTCCGAAAGGATAAAGGAAGTCGTGCTGGACCATCTTCGGCATACCGGTCGTGCCGGAGGTGAAATAGAGCAACATCATATCGCCCGCACCGGTCGTGCGCGCACAGTCCGCCTCGTCCAACAGGTCAGACTCAGCCGCCAGCGCCGCGTTGAAATCTAACCACGGCGTTCCGTCGCCTCCGCCGTTGATCAGCGCCCGGACAGCAACCGGCACCTCCTCTACGGCCTGATCCACCGCCTCACGAATCGACGGCTCATTCACCGAAAGGATCATCTTTACGCCCGCAGCTTTCACGCGGTACGCGACATCCTTCCTCATCAACTGGTTTGTCGCGGGAATCGCGACTGCCCCGAGTTTACACAACCCCATCAGCGCGAACCAATACTCATAGCGCCGCTTGAGGATCAGCATCACCGCGTCCCCCCGCCGAACGCCCATCGACTTAAACACGTTGGCCGCCTGATTGCTCGCACGCGAGATCTCGCGCATTGTGAAGACCCGCTCGGCGCCCTGATCATCACACCAGACCAACGCGCGCCGATCCGGGTCTTTCTCAGCAACTTCGTCCAGAACATCGAAAGCGAAATTGAACGTCTCCGGCAGCTTCACGCGGAAATTCTTATAGAAGTCTTCGTATGATTCGAAGTTCGCTCTTTCAAGCCAACGGCACTCCATAAAACAGGATACCCTTCTTCCTAAGCGGTGATCACAGCCAGAAAAGTGGCAGGCCCTGGACCATCGGTCCGCATGCCGTGCGGTGTGGCGGCGTCGAAATAGATGCTGTCCCCTGGCAACAACTCCACCGTATTCTCGCCGACCGTCAGCTGGAGCTTACCCGAAAGCACGTAATTGAATTCCTGCCCCGGATGGGTGTTGAGGTGTAACTCCTTCATCGCCGGCTCGACCGTGACGATGAACGGCTCCATCGTCTTGCCCGTGAAGAGCGAGCCGAGCGCCTCGTAATGGTAGACATGACGGCGCTCGACAACCGGACCAGATCCTCTGCGCGTCACATGGAACACCCT
>Ga0209066_10006894_pt1 | contig 11451 bp, 10 predicted proteins | sample All_14_2_FD_187198 | JGI IMG/M metagenome (GOLD analysis project Ga0209066, IMG submission 187198) | Freshwater microbial communities in response to fracking from Pennsylvania, USA - Allegheny Zone_MetaG_DW_15 (SPAdes) (version 2) ...
GCAGATCGATCGACGCCAGATCGCCCTGCTTCAGACTCCGGCTGGGCCAGTCCTCCTCCAGGGTGAACACCAGCTGGCCGCCGACCAGGCCCTGCAAGGACGTCTTCATGGGGAATGGCAGCTTGACCGGCCCCTGGTCGGTGATCAGCCAGTATTCGGTCTCGAAGAAGCTCGGGCTGCGCGTGGCGATCACCGCCTTCACGGCGCCGTCGGCGTCGCGCAGCACGAACGGCGAGACCGACACGTCGTCGGGCGTGCCCCGGTAGATCTCGGTCGCCTGCTCGAGCGGCGTGCCACGTCGCCACAGCTTCAGCACGAACGGGTAGCTCGACTTGGTCATCGTGCCGGGGCCCCAGTCGCGGGCGATCAGCAGGGTGTCCTTGTCCAGCCAGCTGACGTTCTGCTTGCCGTCCGGCGCGACGAAGCCGCCCTTGACGAAGCTCCTGGTCACCGTGTCGAATTCGCGCAGCGTGACGGCGTCCTTGCCGCCGTCCGACAGCTGCATCAGGCAATAGCGGTCGTCGGGGGCCAGGCAGGTCGCGCCCTTGTAGACCCAGTTCTGGCCTTCGGCCTTTGCCAGGGCGTCGAAGTCGAGCACCGTTTCCCAGACCGGGTCGGCCGTGCGGAAGCTGTCGACGCTGGTGCGCCGCCACAGACCGCGCACATGCTCGGCGTCCTGCCAGAAGTTGCCCAGGGTCCCGTCGCCGCTGAAGCCGACGCCGGGAATGCGGTCCTTGGCGTTGACGATGTCCAGCGCCGCCTGGTGCAGGCCCTCGTAACGCGGATCGGTCTGCAGCACGGGCAGGGAGCGGTCGTTCTCGGCCCGGGCCCAGTCAAGGGCGCGGGTCCCCTCGATCTCCTCCATCCAGGCGAACGGGTCGGCGGGCGCGGGGGCCGGCTGGGCGGAGGCGGCGAAGGCGGCGGCGGTCATGGTCAGGGCCATCAGAATGGTGCGCATACTCAATCCATCAACTGGCGGGTGAGGTAGGTGTAGTGCATCCCCCAGCGCCGGGCGTTGGCGGTGGGATCGGCCCCGTTGGCGTGGCCGCCATCGGTGTTCTCGTAATACAGATAGGGACCGCCCAGTTCGGCCAGCCGCGCGGCGAACTTGCGCGCGTGGCCCGGATGGACGCGGTCATCCTTGGTCGAGGTGGTGATGTAGGCCAGCGGATACTTCACCCCGGGCTTGAGGGCCTGGAATGGCGAATAGCGGGCGATCCAGGCGGCCTCTTCGGGGACGGTCGGGTCGCCATACTCGCCGATCCAGGACGCGCCGGCCGGCAGCAGGTGGTAGCGCATCATGTCCAGCAGCGGGCTTTCCACCACCACCGCGTTCCACAGGTCGGGCCGCTGGGTCATCGCCACGCCCATCAGCAGGCCGCCGTTCGACCGGCCATAGGCGCCCAGACGCCGCGGCGAGGTGATCCTGCGGGCGATCAGGTCCTCGGCGACGGCGAAATAGTCGTCATAGGCGCGCTGGCGGTTGGCCTTCAGCGCCGCCTCGTGCCAGGCCGGGCCGAACTCGCCGCCGCCGCGGATGTTGGCCACCACGTACGTGCCGCCGCGCTCGAGCCACAACTTGCCCACGAGCGGGTCGTAGACCGGCAGCTTGCTCAGCTGGAAGCCGCCGTAGGCGTGCAGCAGGGTCGGGTTGGAGCCGTCGTGGCTGTGTCCCTTCTTCGTGACGATGAAGTAGGGGATCTTCGTCCCGTCCTTCGAGGTCGCCTCGTGCTGCTCGACCATCAGGCCGGACGCATCGAACCGGGCGGGCAGGGTCTTGACCATGGCCGAGGTCGTCCCGGCGTCCGGCGCCAGCATCAGCCGCGTCGGGGTGGTGAAACCCTCCTCGGTGTAGAAGATCGCGTCGCCCTCGTCGGCCGTGGTCACGATGTTGACCGCCGCGTTCTCGAGGCCCGGATAGCGCTGGCTCGACCAGCTCCCGTCGGCTCCGCGCGCGAAGGTCAGCAGCCGGCCGCGGACATTGTCGTAGGCGACGGCGACCACGCGGCCGGCGGTGACCTCGACCTGGTCGCGGTCCAGGGCCTGGCGCGGGACGGGCGTGTAGAGCACCTCGGCCACGGCCGGGGCGCCCGCCAGGGTCTCGTCCTGCCGCAGCAGCGCCGGAACGTCGACCGCCAGCAAGGCGCCGGCCGGGTAGTGGCGGCCCGCGATGTCCCAGTCCTCCTGGAGCGACACAACCAGCCGGCCCTCGACATAGCCGTGCGTGGAGGAGCGGGTCGGCAGCCTGAGCGGCTGTGGCGCGCCGCCGTCCGGCAGCACGAAGGTGGCGGTGTTGAAGAAGTCCAGACCCCGCTCGATCAGCACGATCCGCCGGCCTTGACCGTCCCGCAGGACGCGCGGGCTGGCGCTCACGTCTTTCACCTCGCCACGGAACACCTCGACGGCCTGGTCGAGCGCCTGGCCGCGCTTCAGCGTCTTGACCACCATGCCGTAGCCGGACTCGGTGGTCGTGCCGGGACCCCAGTCGCGGGTCAGGATCAGGGTGTCTGCGTCCAGCCAGGCGACGGTCTGCTTGCTCTCGGGCAGGCGGAAGCCTCCGTCGACGAAGGTCTTCGTCTTCAGGTCGAATTCGCGGATCTCGACCGCGTCCTTGCCGCCGTTGCTGAGTTCGACCAGGCAACGGTCGTGCGTCACCGGGCGGCAGTCCGCGCCCTTCCAGATCCAGTTGGCGTGCTCGGCGGTGGCCAGGGCGTCGAGGTCGAGCACCGTTTCCCACCGCGGGTCGGCCGTGCGGTAGCTGGCCAGCGAGGTCCGCCGCCAGACGCCCCGCACGTGCGTCGCGTCCTGCCAGAAGTTGAACACCTGGTCGCCGATGAACGCGGGCGTGGCGATCCGGTCGCTCGCCGACAGGATCTTCAGCGCCTCGGCCTGCAGCGGCGCGAACCGCGCGTCGCCGGTCAGCACGGGCAGGGTTTTCGCGTTCTCCGCCCTGACCCAGTCCATCGACCGGACGCTGTCGACCTGTTCGAGCCATTCGAACGGCGTCTCGGTCGCGGCCATCACCGGGGCGGCGACCAGCACGGCGGCGGCCGCGAGTAAGGCTGAGAACTTCATCGGAGACCCCGGCGTCTGGACAGGCCGGCGAGCATAGGTTGACGCGGGGGTCAGGCAACCCCCGGTCACATTACGGGTCTGTAAGAATTCCCGCCGTCAGGAGCCGTCGTCCGGGATGTTGAGGATCATGCCGCAGGCCTTGCAGTGGACGGCGTCGGGATCGTGCCGCCGCAGGCCGCAGGCGGGGCAGGGGAACAGCACCTTGTGCGGCCGGACCAGCAACTGCATCAGGCGGATGAACAGCGACACCCCCACCAGCATCACGAAGATCGACAGCAGCCGGCCCCAGACGCCCGGCAGGATGATGTCGCCATAGCCGGTGGTGGTCAGGCTTGTGACGGTGAAGTAGAGGGCGTCGACCCAGCCGCCGATGCCCTCGTAGCGACCGATGAAGCTGGTGTAGACGAAGCCGGTGACCACGAAGACGAAGGTCACCAGCCGGGTCGCGGCCTTGACGATTTCCTCGATGCGGGTGTCGTCGAAGCGGCGGCCGACGGTGCGCCAGAAGAATTCGCTGTCGACCAGGGTCCAGAGTCGCAGCACCCGCAGGAAGCCGAGATTGGCCAGCCAGGCCGGCGCCAGCAGGGTGACCAGAACGAACAGGTCGACCCAGACGATCGGCCGCCGGATGAAGCTTTTCAGGTTGGGCCAGGCCAGGGCCCGGGCGGTCACATCCAGCGCCAGGAAGGCGGCGATGCCGTAATCGATCACATAGAACAGGCCACCGTTCCCGCGCATCACCGGGGCCGCGATGAAGAAGGCGATGATGGCCAGGTCAAGAACGATGATGCCGAGCCGGAACTTCACCGCCGTGTCCGACGCGCCGTGGTACAGGCTGCGCAGCCTGACGCGCAGCCATCTCAGCCGCGTTGGCGTTTCCGGGCCGTCCCGCTCTGTCATTCCCGTTCTTAGCCTCTGTCGTCGGCCCCGGCGTAGCCTATATTGGCGTCATGACGCGCCCCTTTCTCAAGATGAACGGTCTCGGCAATGACTTCGTCGTGGTCGAGGCGCGGGACGAGGCCTTCCGGCCGACGCCGGCCGAGGCGCGGGCCATCGCCGATCGTGAGACAGGCGTCGGCTGCGATCAGTTGATCGCCGTCGAACCAACGCCCCGCGCCGACGCCTTCATGCGCATCTGGAACGCCGACGGCGGCGAGGTGGAGGCCTGCGGCAACGCCACCCGCTGTGTCGCCTGGCTGGTGATGGAGGCGACCGGTCGCGACGACGTGGTCATCGAGACCGAGGCCGGCCTGCTGGCGGCGACCCGCGCCGACGGCGCCCGGCGCGTCTCCGTCGACATGGGACCGCCCGAGCTGCGCTGGGATCGCATTCCGCTGGCCGAGGAGATGGACACGAAGGGCATCGAGCTACAGGTCGGGCCGATCGACGCCCCGCACCTGCACACCCCCGGCGCCGTCAGCATGGGCAACCCCCATGTGGTGTTCTTCGTCGACGAGGAGCCGACGGACGCCCTGGTCAGGGGCTCGGGCAGCCTGATCGAGCACCACCCGATGTTCCCCGAGGGGGTCAATGTCGGCTTCGCCTACGTGAAGGCCCCCGACCGAATCCGTCTGCGGGTGTGGGAGCGCGGCGCCGGGCTGACCAAGGCCTGCGGCACCGGCGCCTGCGCCGCCCTCGTCGCCTGCGCCCGTCGCGGCCTGACCGGCCGGTCCGCCACCGTCGAGATGGATGGCGGCGAGTTGCAGATCGCGTGGCGGGAGTCGGACGACCACGTGATCATGACCGGACCGGTCGAGCTCGAGTTCACCGGGCGGCTCTAACCGGCCTCAACGGTCATCCCGGATCGACTCTCCGGGCCGTCCGGGATGACCGTCGGGGTTCAGCCCTTGCCGAACGTGAACCCGCACAGCTTGTTGCCGTCGAGGTCGCGGAAGTAGGCGAACCAGGAGCCGCCCGCCCGCTCGCCCGGAGGGCCCTCGCAGGTTCCCCCCAGTTCAAGCGCCTTGGCGTGGAAGGCGGTGACCTCATCCCGGCTGTCGAAGCTGAAACCGCCCATCATGCCGTTGCCGACGCTGGCCGCCCCGCCGTCATAGGGGCCGAGCACCCCGAACAGGCAGCCGTCCTTGCCGCGATAGAGCCGTCCGCCGCTCGGGTGTTCGAACACCCCGCGCATGCCGATCGACCCCAGCAGGGCGTCGTAGAAGCGTCGCGCCGCTTCAAGGTTGTTCGATCCGACGGTGATGTAGCTGACGCTGGCCATGATCTGGTGACCCTCTGTTAGTTGCAATTAAAAATGCACTCTAGACATGGCCTGGCGGATTGGGAAGCCCTCCGATCCGAATGACCCGAAATGAGGAAACCGCCGTTCCGTGAAACTTGAGGCGGGTCTAGTCTCCCCGGCTGCACAGGCGCCCATCCCGGCCGCCGCTGGCATCCGAACCCGGAGACCGTCATGCGCCCCTTCGTCGCCCTCGCCGCCTGCGCGGCCCTCGCCCTTGCCCTGCCGATGGTCGCGCCCTCGTCGGCCCTCGCCCAGAGCGCGGCGGTCAATGCGACCTGCAACACGCTCTACACCTCGTCGACGGCGGTGCTCGGAGCGAGCGCCACGGTTGGCCCCGCGAGCGTCGGCTATCCCGGCATGGCCAACGTCGAAGGTTGCCAGATCGCCTTTTCCGGCGACGGGACCACCTACGGGACGAGCTTTCAGGCGGTGGCCGGCAAGCTTGATGCGATGATGCTGGGCGCCGGCTGGACTCGCGACCCGGGCGCCGACGCCGACGGGCCCACCGGCACGGCGGCCGGCTACAAGAAGGACGGTCAGCTGGTCGCGGTGAGCGTGGGCTATGACGCCGCCGCCGGCGTCTGCCGCGCCAACGCCCCGGTCGCGAGTTGCCATCCGACGGCCGCCCAGATGCTGTACACCATCACGCTCAGCGTCATGGCGGGCTCCTGACAGGCCCAGCCCTCGGCGGGAACCAAGATCGGCGTCACCCGTTGGCACCGCGCTGGGCTTGGGGCCAACGTGCGTGATGGACGATGACAGTGATCTGGCGGCGGCCCCGATAGACGATCGTTATCGCCTGCTGGTCGAAGCCATCTCGGACTACGCCATCTATCTGCTCGACCGGAATGGACGGATCGTCAGCTGGAACCCGGGCGCGCAGCGATTCAAGGGGTACACGGCCCAGGAAATCATCGGCGAGCATTTCTCGCGCTTCTACACGCCGGAAGACTTGGCGGCCGGACTGCCGACGCGCGCGCTGGCGCTGGCGGCGACCGAGGGCCGCTTCGAGCACGAGGGCTGGCGAGTCCGCAAGGACGGCAGCCGCTTCTGGGCCCATGTGATCATCGACCCGGTCCATCGACCCGAAGGCGTGTTGATCGGCTTCGCCAAGATCACCCGCGACCTGACCGAGCGAAAGGCCGCCCAGGATGCGCTCCGGCGCAGCGAGGAGCAGTTCCGGCTGCTGGTCCAGGGCGTCACGGACTACGCCATCTTCATGCTCGACACCGGGGGCAAGGTCTCGAGCTGGAACTCCGGCGCTCAACGGATCAAGGGCTATCGGCCCGAGGAGATCATCGGCGAGCATTTTTCCCGCTTCTATACCGATCAGGATCGCGCGACCGGGGACCCCGACACCGCCTTGCGGATCGCGGCGGCGGAAGGGCGGTTCGAGAAGGAGGGCTGGCGCATCCGCAGGGACGGGAGCCGGTTCTGGGCCCACGTCGTCATCGACGCCATCCACGACGAGGCGGGCCAGGTGATCGGCTTCGCCAAGATCACCCGCGACATCACCGAACGCATGGAGACCCAGAAGGCCCTCGAAGAGGCCCGCGAGGCGCTCTACCAGTCGCAGAAGATGGACGCGATCGGCCAGCTGACCGGCGGGGTGGCGCACGACTTCAACAACCTGCTGATGGCCGTGATGGGCAGCCTGGAACTGGTCCGCAAGCGCCTGCCGCCCGACCCGCGGATCACGCCGCTGCTGGACAACGCCCTGCAGGGCGCCCAGCGCGGCGCGGTGCTGACCCAGCGGATGCTGGCCTTCGCGCGCAAGCAGGAGCTGAAGGTCGAGCCGGTGGATATTCCGGCGCTGGTCCGCGGCATGCTCGATTTCATGAGCCGCTCGATCGGACCGGGCATCGAGATCAGGACCCGGTTCCCGCCGGGGCTGCCGCTGGCCGTGACCGATCCTTACCAGCTTGAGACGGCGCTGCTGAACCTGGCGGTGAACGCGCGCGACGCCATGCCGCGCGGCGGCGTGCTGACGATCAGCGCCGAGGCCGACCTGGTCGGGGGTGATGACGCCGCCCTGCGCCCGGGAGGCTACATCCGGCTGAGCATCGCCGACACCGGCGAAGGCATGGACGAGGCGACGACGGCCCGCGCCATGGAGCCCTTCTTCACGACCAAGGGCGTCGGCAAGGGCACGGGACTGGGCCTTTCGATGGTGCACGGTCTGGCCGCCCAGTCCGGCGGGCGAATCGCGATCACCAGCACGCCAGGAAGGGGGACGACGATTGACCTCTGGCTGCCCGTCGCCGCGACCGGCGCGGCCAGCGAACGCGTCAGAACGGCCCCAGGGGAGGGACCGGACGCGATCGCCAGGCCCAGGGTGATCCTGGCCGTCGATGACGACGATCTGGTGTTGCGGAACACAATCGCCATGCTGGAGGACCTCGGACACACGGTGATCGGCGCGGCCTCGGCCGGACAGGCGCTCGCCCTGCTCCGCGCGGGGACGGCGGTCGACCTGGTCATCACCGACCAGATCATGCCCCAGATGACCGGCGCCCAACTGGCGGAGACCCTCGCCCGGTCCTGGCCGGAGCTGCCGGTGGTTATCGCCACGGGGTACGCCGACCTGCCCTGCGGAGTCGGACTGGGGCTGCGACGCCTGTCCAAGCCTTTCACCCAGGCGGAGCTGGCGGGCGTCGTCAGGGCGTTGGCGCCCTAGAGACGATAGTCCCGCTCCAGGCGGTAGCGGGTCCCGTCACCCGTCTGGTGCGTCGAATAGAGACCGAACCGGTCAACGGCGAAGGCCGGCGATCTCAACAGGCTGTTCGCCTGGATCCAGGTCGCCACGGCGGCGGGGTCGGGCCGTCGCAGATAGGCCAGCGTCACATGCGGTCGCCAGGCGCGGCCGTCGGCCGCCATCCTGGCGCGCCGCGCGGCGGTCTCGCACCGGCTGGCGAGCTGCCTCAGCGGCGCGCTCTCGTCCACGCCGGCCCAGACCGCGTGGATGTCCGGGCCCTCGCCAAAGGCGCCGACGCCGTCGAGGGTCAGGCCGAAGGGCGCGGCGGTGATCCGCGACAGCTCGAGATCCAGATCCTCGGCGGTCCGCTCCTGCACGTCGCCGAAGAACCGCAGGGTGATGTGCAGCGCTTCCTGCGGCCGCCACCGCGCGCCCGGCAGGCCGTGTTGCCGCCGCAGCAGCGGCGCGCCGATGTCGTCCGGGATGGGTATGGCGGCGAACAGGCGGATCATGCGGTCAACATAGCAAAATATGGCCGCTGCAATCCTCCACCGTCATCGCCGGACTTGTTCGGAAGCCTGTCCTCGGGTCGGCCAAAGGCCGAGTCCGGGGGACCCATAAACCTCCGGGCATCCGGCGTTCCTCGCTTCGGCAACGCGGCCTTGGGTCCTCGCGACAAGCGCGAGGATGACCGGGAAAGGTCAGAAGCGTGGGCTATGGACAGGGATTGGGCCGTCGCACGTGGATCGCGTCAACCGCCTGATCGAGTTCCTCGGTCCAGGTCAGGTCGAAGGCGTCGATGTCGGTCTTCAGCTGGCTCATGGAGGTCGCGCCGATGATCGTCGCCGTGACGAAGGGGCGGCTGTCGCAGAACTTCAACGCCAGCTGCGCCGGGTCCCAGCCGTGGTCGCGCGCCAGGGCGACATAGGCCCGCACCGCTTCCTCTGCGCCCGGACCTTCATAGCGTTGAAGCCGGTTGTACAAGGTCTTGCGCGCGCCCTCGGGCAGGGCGCCGTCGAGGTACTTGCCGGTCAGGACGCCCTGGCCGAGCGGGGAATAGGCCAGCAGGCCGACCTGTTCGCGCATGGCGATCTCGGCCAGGCCGAACTCGAACACCCGGTTGGCCAGGTGGTAGGCGTTCTGGATCGAGGCGATGCGCGGCAGGCCGCGCTGGTTCGACTCCTCGAGGAACCGCATCACGCCCCAGGGAAACTCGTTGGACACGCCGACGTGGCGGATCCGGCCGGCCTTCACATGCGCGTCCAGCGCCTCGAGGATGGCCTGGAACGACTCGTAGTCCTGCTCGTAGTCCTTGAAGGTCATGCCGCCGAAGGTGCGGATCGGACGGTCCGGCCAGTGCAGCTGGTAGAGGTCGAGGTAGTCGGTCCCCAGCCGCTTCAGCGACCCGGCCACGGCCTCGTCGATCTGGGCCTTCGTCTGGCGCGGCGTGGCGCCGTCGGCTCGCAGCCAGCCCATGCCGCCGAAGGCCGCGCCGCGGCCGGCGACCTTGGAGGCCAGCACGATGCGGTCCCGTTTGCCGCTCTTCGCCAGCCAGGTTCCGATGTAGCGCTCGGTCGAGCCTTGCGTCTCCGGGTTCGGCGGCGAGGCGTACATCTCGGCCGTGTCCCAGAAATTCACCCCGCGCTCGAGCGCGTAGTCCATCTGGGCGTGAGCCTCGGCCTCGGTGTTCTGCGATCCCCAGGTCATGGTGCCCAGGCACACGCGACTGACATCGAGGCCGGTCCGGCCCAGTTTCGAATACTGCATAGGTTCCCCGTTGGTGCGTGGTTCGACACGCGGCTTGCGGCCGCTGCTCGCCATGACGTCTACAGATGCACGTCATCCTGAGCAGCCCCGGCCGGGCCGGGGCGTGTCGAAGGACGCAATGCGGTTGAACTTATCTCCGCGCGGCCAGCGCCTTCGCCACCACCGGCGCGAGCCGGGCGGCGATGATGTTGACGCCCGTGGCGTTGGGATGGATGCCGTCCCGCTGGTTCAGCCGCGGCACGCCGGCCACGCCCTCCAGCAGGTTCGGGTAGAGCGCCACATGGTGCTGCGCCGCCAGCGCCGGATAGATGGCGCCAAACTCCCGCGCATAGCCGCGGCCGATCGCCGTCGGAGCGCTCAGGCCGGCCAGCACGACGGTGATCTTGCGGGCTTTCAGTCGACGGATGATGCGATCGAGATTGGCCTTTGTCTGTTTCGGATCGAGTCCCTGCAGCAGGTCATTGCCGCCGAGGGCCACGATGCAGACGGCGGTGTCGGGCTGGACACTGAAGTCGACCCGCGCCGCGCCGCCGGCGCTGGTGTCGCCGCTCACCCCGGCCGCCCGCACGCGGGTTCCCGGCGCCAGCCGCGCCAGCGTCGCCTCGAGCCGCGCCGGCAGGGCGTCGCGCGCGGGCAGGCCGTAGCCGGCCGTGATCGAGTCGCCGAGCATGGTGACGATACGCGGCCTGGTCGCCGCGAACGCCGGCGCCGCGGCCGCTCCGAGAAGCAGGGCGCCGATCGCGCGACGTGTGACGGGTCCGTAAGGTGTGCTGGCCATGGCTTCGCCCTATGTAGGGTGAACAACGCCCGGACCAAATCCCTCCCGCGAAGACAGAGCCGCAAATGTTCGACGCCACCCCGACCGCCGCGCCGCTGACCCTGGAGGCGGTGACCCTCACCCTGCCGTCTGTCGCGGGTCCGGTGGAGATCCTGCGCGGCGTCAGCCTGTCCGTGGCCATGGGAGAACGCGTCGCGGTCGTCGGCCCCTCGGGGTCGGGCAAGTCGTCGCTGATTGCGGTGGCCGCGGGGCTGGAGCGGCCCACGTCCGGCGTGGTGCGGCTGTTCGGCCAGGATCTGGCGACGCTGGGCGAGGATGGCCGGGCCCGGCTGCGGCGCGGTCGGGTGTCGCTGGTCTTCCAGGCCTTCCACCTGCTGCCGAACATGACCGCCGAGGAAAACGTCGCCGCGCCGCTGGAGCTCGCGGGCGCCGCCGGAGCCGCCAGGACGGCCCGCGACTGGCTGGCCCGCGTGGGTCTCAGCGAACGACTGCGCCACTACCCGACCCAGCTGTCGGGCGGGGAGCAGCAACGCGTGGCCCTGGCCCGGGCCCTGGCGATCGAGCCGGCCCTGCTGTTCGCCGACGAGCCGACCGGCAATCTCGACGCCGCCAACGCCGCCGGCGTGGCCGACATGATGTTCGATCTTGTCGCCGAGACGCGCGCGGCCCTGGTGCTGGTCACCCACGACGCGACGCTCGCCGCCCGGGCCGACCGCCAGGTGACCATGGCCGCCGGCCAGATCGTCGGCGACGCCTGATGCCCCTCTCGCTCCGTTTCGCCCTGCGCGAGCTGCGGTCCGGCGTGGCCGGCTTCCGCATCTTCCTGGCCTGCCTGGCGCTCGGCGTGGCGGCGATCGCCGCCGCCGGCTCGACGGCCGAGGATCTCGCGGGCCT
>Ga0209066_10006895_pt1 | contig 11450 bp, 13 predicted proteins | sample All_14_2_FD_187198 | JGI IMG/M metagenome (GOLD analysis project Ga0209066, IMG submission 187198) | Freshwater microbial communities in response to fracking from Pennsylvania, USA - Allegheny Zone_MetaG_DW_15 (SPAdes) (version 2) ...
GATCAATCGGTGTCCGAGGCCGTGCGCTCACTGCAGTTCGAAGACATCGTCACGCAGGCGCTCGGCTCCGCCGAACGTCATCTGGAGCGCCTCGAAGCGATCAACCGCGACGCCACCGGCCTGCAGCAAACACTCGCACTCTCCGGCGGTGCCAGCGCTTCGCGCAAACTCGACGCACTGAACAACCTGCACCGCCGCCTGCGCGAACTGCGCGACGCCTGGGAACCTGTCCCGCACAAGCCCGTCTCGCAGACCGACATGGGCGCGGGCAGCGTCGATCTGTTCTGAACCCAGCGCGCCACCGGGCACGCGGCCACTTCCCGACATCGCCCGTGTGCGGTGTCGGGAAGTCCGAAACCTTCCAATCGCGTATCGATCAACAACTCGCACCCGAACTACGGCAGATAGGCATTGGCCTCGGCCAGCTTCAGGCCGGGTGTCTGACTGACGCACTGGCGCAGCAAAAAGGAATGCCCGGCGCCGTAGAACACCACGGCCCGATCACCGGGCTTCAGCGCCTGCACCAAGCGCGCACAAATCGCGACGTTGCGGGCGTTCCACGCGCTCAGCAAGGCCGCGCCCGGTTGCTCATCGCCGCTGCCGAAGCGCGGTAGCTCCGCGTAGAACGCGTTGTCCTGAACGATACGCTCCGGTCGATTCATCTCACGCAACGCCTCGCCAATGCTGCCTTCGCGCTGCAGCGTGGTGATCCGCTCGACACTGGCCTGCGCCGCTTCACTCAGCGCCACCAAACGATTCGCCATGCCGTGCTGCTCCGCCCACGCCTGCACCGGCTCGTAGGGGAAATCGCCGTCCACATCGATCCCGTGCACCGCACTCAAGTCGGCCAGCAGGGCGAGCCGAAAGCCCAGTTGCACCACCTCGTTGCGCGACGGCGCAAGCGTCCCGGCAAGAAACCCGGCATAGCGTTCGTTCACCAGATCCCTCGGCCACTCGACCGCCACCAGCGTGGGACGAAAACGCTGCAGACTCGTCGCGATCCGATCCAATTGCTGCTGCCGCTCGGGCGCCAGCACATCATCCGCCACCACGTTGTGCTGATCCTGGCCCGGATTGGAAAAGTGATACGTGCCGACGACGATCACCTCAGCCACCGCCGCCTCGACCGGCTCGGCAGCACGCAAGGTCTGCAGCGAAAGAACCCAACCACACAGCACAAACGATAGACGGGACATGACAGGCTCCTTGGATAGGGACCCAAGGGATGCACTGCAGTGGTACGCGGTTTAATCGGCCCTGAAACACACCACTGGCGGCGAGCGAGAGCCACTGAACGAAACCACGTTCTGACTAGCGCGATGTATCAGCTCGCCGAACGCTAGCCCCTCTCCCCTCGCGGGAGAGGGGGCAGATAAATCGAGCCCATCAGAAAAAACGATCAACGCGGGCGGCGTCTGCAACCGTACAACCGCCCCTGCCAGCCCCAAACCATCGCAATGCCAAGCGACACCAACCACGCGATATTCAAGCCCAGCAGAAGCAAATGTTCCCATCGGGCACAAAACTGAAACGCCAAACAATCATTGGAAACCGAAACACCGCTGACAATGACAGCAACTATGCTGGACAAAACCCAATAGCCGAAAATAACCAACACACGCCGCCAGACCGACGGGTACGAATACTCCGAACTGTTCGAGCCTCTTTCAGCCAAAATCTCATAGGCAGGCAGCGCGGAGGGTGATTTATGGATCACGACAGAGCGCGCGAGCAGATCATGAAATGCCTGATGCCTTTTTGTGGTCAGAATAAAAATCATCGAGAACCAACCAAGAAGCACCTTTACCACGAAACGAAGTGTCGCCGCGAAAATATTGATATTCCGCTGACCGTCCAGCGTTGCAATGCGAACTCCCAGCAAATGATGCCCGATGGTGCCGCCGGTTAGCGCCACCATCGCGGGCTCCAGGAAAAATATCGGAACGATGAGAAGCGCGAACTTCGCATAGCCATCGGATACGCCGACGGCGCTGCCAACCATCACGACGCCAAACACCGCCACCGGCAATACAATTGAGTCAACGAGAATCGCTCGAACGCGACGTATCAGCCGTGGGTAGGACAATGGCCGCAAGGTCTCAAGAGTCATAATGCGAGCTCGTTAGCCCTTTGTCTCGCAGGGGTTCTCAGGCAGTTTGCCGTAGATCGCGTTGTTGCGCGTCCGGGGCGACGTATATGTAAGCGTACTCCCATCAGCACTCGGCCGGAACACAATCGCGATTGGCCCTTTTCCATCGATATCACTGGTCACGTAAATATCACCGCGGAAAACATGGTACGGCATTTCGGCGTAAACCTGACAGTTAAAACCATAGTTGATATATCTTCCATCAGAGGCAATCTTAAATACGTCGGCTGGCGTTCCGTCTTCATCCGATATCGCCGTCCAAACACCCACCAGATTCGCGGGCAGCTCAGCAGCGGCCACCCCAGCGACCAACCATAGTGCAACAGTCAGCGAAATTTGAACGTAAGCGTTGCGTGCCATTTCTATTCCTTGAGGTCGGATTGTTTTCGAATCTCAAACACGGCGTTTACCCTAGCATCCTGCAGAGCATCGGCTAGAATCAAATACCACTACCAAATTGGGGGAGGGTCAGGCCTTGTTCCGCCACATGACCTTTCAAAGTTCCTAGCGCGCAGTCTCCGAGAAGTCTAAACGCGGCGCGCAAAACATGCGCCCCCCTCGCCAACCACAATCACATGCGGCAATGCAAAACCTGGCCACGGATGTCTGGCGACAACAAGCTGACACATCGCGCCAATCAGGTCAAAGATTGAGCCCATGAGGACCCAGCCAACGCGTTCACAGACTCGCGACACCCAGTCATGAAACTGCTTCCGATCCTCGCCGTTGTGATAAATCCGTTCACGCACATTTCCTCGCGCCTTCGCGCGATAGCGGGCACCCGTAAATTCAATGTTCGTCCGGCGAAGGTCGTCTGCTTCAACGGCTGATCAGTCTACGGGGATGCGCTACAGTGGCCGCCGGGATAGATGCCCCGAGGTTCATGAGGAGTATCCGGTGAAAGGACGAACTGCAACGGCGAGCCGTCTGTCTGGGGCCCATGTTGGACTCGTGTGCATGACAATGTGGCTGGCTGGATTGGTGGCTTCGCCAGCGGTAGCAGGTACCTACGTTTACTGGGTTAGCAGCGGCGACTCCATCGGCCGGGCCAACATCGATGGGTCCGGCGTGTCGGCGCAGTGGCAGTACGTCACGACCGGGCAGGTATCCGGCCTGGCTCGGGATACTGGGTATCTGTACTTCCCCAACTACCAGGTTCAATCCAACTTTCGCTCTATCGGCCGGATCAACAGCGATGGCGGCGGTCTGAACACCGCCTTTATCAACGCAACGAGCGGCCAGGGTCTGGTGTGGTCGGTCGCTGTGAACAGCACCCACATCTACTGGGCGGACCCTGGGCGCGGGACGATTGGGCGGGCCAATGTGGATGGCACGGGCGCCAATCTCGATCTGATCCAGTACTCGGTCAACGCGGCAATCCGCAGCTACAACATTGCCGTGGACAACAACCACATCTACTGGTCGACCGACAACAACTGGATCGCCCGCGCCAATCTCGATGGTAGCGGCGTGCAGCCCAACTTCATCCCCGGCAACGACCCACGCGCCATCGCCGCGACCAATACGCACATCTATTGGGCCAACTTCTCGACCAACCGGATCGGACGCGCCAACTTGGATGGCACCGGCGTCAACCAGGACTTCATCACCACCAGCAGGCCACCGTTGGGCGTAGCGGTCGATGGGCAATACGTGTATTGGTCGAACTACTACAGCGTGGGCAGCGCTAACTCGGGCTCAATCGGCCGCGCGAATCTGGATGGCACCGGCGTCGACAACGCCTTTATTGCGGCGGTGGAGCCCACCCAAATTGCCGTAGGCCCCGACACCGAGGGTTTCGCCGACGGCTTCGAGTAACACGGCATCCGCGAGTTTCGGTACCGCCAATAGACCACTCAAATGAACGTTATCGCCACCTTCGCGGGAATGACGCAACCGGGTGAAATAAGGCGAGTGTGATCGCCGTCGCGCACACTAGAGAGAAACCAGAGGGCAAATCCTGTTCGCCATATCGCCCTCCAAAGTTCCTACCGCGCAGTCTACGAGAAGTCTAAACGCATCGAGCAAGACGGGATTCTTCCGAACCCAATCACCTGTGGCAAAACAAGACCTAGCCCGGGATGTATTGGTTAACTACTGCGGAGAAGCCGACGCGTGGCGAAAGAAAAAACGCGTCTTTGCACTGAGTATCGCCCATAGATTGATTGCAATCTCAATGCCGCTGCGCGCAACGTTGGCAACAACCTTCTGCACGGGAATGATCAGTTCTTCCGATTGGACAAGAAGGGATGCGTTCTGTGCCAAGACGCTTCCGTAGTAGACAAGCGCTGCAGATAGCATAATGCGATCCCATCTACGCTTGCCAAACAGTGCGAGAACTGACGAAACGATCAACAACGAGGTCGTGATAACCGCGAACACAATAGATCCAGTGCCAAGCCTCGCTTCATCAGGCACACGCGATGACAGCGAGAAAAATACAACGAAAACCATCGCCATGAGACCGACCGCGATGTTCATCAATGCAGCGACCCAAAGTCTTTTCGGTCGCCTTGTCTGCAATTCGCTCACTTCCGTCTCCTAATGAAATCGCGGGCCAGATCTTGTTCTTCCACATCGCCCTCCAAAGTTCTTACCGTGCAGCGCCCGAGAAGTCTAAACACATGGGAAATGCTGCGCCTCCCCGCCCAGTCACATGTGGCAAAACAAGACCTGGCCCCGGATGTTTGCGGACGTTTGGCTCCGGATGTTCCGAAATAACAGCGACGACCGCCTAGTCATCTATCAACTGAGCCGCAGCCGCGCGCTTGAGGATGAGTTCGTAGACCACCAACGGATCGGCGTTGATCGCGCCCAAGTTCAGGTTCAGAGCTGAAAATCCGAGCCTCTCGTTAGCCGATACCATGGCACGCTGCAAGGGAGAGAGCTGACCAAGCCAACGATCTGGGTTACGCAACTGGAGGCAAACGAAGTGATTGCCTTGAATGGACTTCAACTCAGCCCCCGTGATCTCCGTCCACGGAATGACGCCAACGCCGAGTGTACGATCAAGTACGCCTTGATCGTCGAGAACCAAACGCGGCCTCGAATCAAGGAGTTGCCACGAGAAAATGGGAATTCCCGTTCCAAAAAACACCACACATGCCCAACCCAGCCATACGTCACCTTGCTCGCCACGAACTATGATGAGGACACCACCAACAACGAGGCTGAGCGCAATAACAAGAAGAAGTGCGTATTTGAATTTCGACGCAGAGACAGTAATTGCTTCCATGATTCCTCTCAATGACGTTCAGACCGAAGCCGAAGCATGCTGCGAATGACAACAAGTTGTGCCGACTGCGAACTGACGAAGGTGGTGGAATGCGAGCCACCGGGCACAGGCACAAGCTGCACGTTGCGTAGGAGCGCGACAGGAGTCCGGAGATGTTCTATGGGTGTTTGTGCATCCTGTGTGCCTTGAAAAATAGCAACGTGCATATCTGGGGATCGCATCAATGCGTCGGTAAGGGAGTAATCGTGACGGAGCAACTCGGATAGTGGCAACCAACCAAGCGGAGCGAGAGCCCAATTTGAACGCAACCGAGAACGGATTGCCGACGAGAGCGAAGGTGCCGTTGAGGACAGCACAAGCCCTGCGACAGGTGTCGATTGCGCCGAGTAGGCCGCGAGCATGGCACCAAGTGAGACGCCAACAACGACTGTTTGACTTGATCCGCATGCGCCAACGATCTCGGCGAGAGCCTTGGCAACCAAGCCCTCGATCTCGCTCAACTCCGTTCGACCCAAAGCGCCATCCTGGCCAGGATAGGCAAGGATGAAGACCGCCAGTCCTGCCGCTGAATAATCTGAAAAGCTGTAGGCCGACAATGTGCCGTGTTGCCCGGGGAAAAACACCACACAGCCAAGGCTTGCCTCACCATAGCGACGAACGAGCAGTTCGTTCCCCGAGTCCGACTTGAAGCTGAGGGTTGCCTCGGCCGTCGTACCTACGAAGTTCGGCATTTGCGGGAAAAGAAATCGGTCGACCTCAAAGTGCAGAACGTAAGCGGCACACCCGAAGTACAACAAGGCCGCGCTCGCGAGCAGGACGATGAAGTTGCGAGGCATGCGCCTCGCAGCAAACCCGATGAATGAACGCACTTCGGCGCCGAGCAACTCGAACACATTCATACGCAACAGACACGCCAAACTGAGAACCCCCAGCTCTGTCGGCGAACATTTCCCGCAACCCTCAAGTGCCCAATGCACACACTCAAGGAAAATTTGGGGGGCAGGTCTTGTTCTGCCACATCGCCCTCCGAAGTGCCGACCGCGCCGCGTGCGAGAAGTCTAAACGCAGGGACCAAGACATGTGTCTCCACAACGCAGTCACATGTGGCAAAACAAGACCTGGCCCCGAAGGTTCGCCCCAGATGTTCGATACCGCACCATGACGTTAATTTGGCACAATCTCTTCATTGCATTTGTCACTAATTCGCTCAAGAGTCCCAATACCCTGATTAAAGAAGTAACGATTGACATCGTCGAACGAGAGATCGCGATTGTTAACCGCCCGAGACCACTGGAGGCGCGCGGTGCTGGTGTTGAGTTCAAGAAGAACATATGACTGGATCTCGGACCACCCCGGTTCGTCAGAGTCTTTATCCGTGAAATAAGCAATATGAGAGTCCGGCACTGAAGCGCTCACGTAGTGTTTTCCGATCATCGTGTAGGTTCCATCTCGGTTGCCATCCCATACCTGAACGTAACCGTTGCAGGAAGCAATCATGATTTCCGCCGGACCTTGATCTGTTTTACTTCCATCAGCCTTGATTGTTTGAAAGTTAAGATCACCAATCCATACACCATCAGGAATGATGTCGTTGGATTCATTGTAATTGCTAGGCATAACAGTACAGCCGCACAGAAGGATGGGAAACAACAAAGTAAGAGTTTTCATCTTCAACTCACGAATGAAAGGACGTTCCCCACGGCGCACCGGTTGCAACGCTCGGTAGCTCAGCAAGGTGGCAATTGAGCGCGTTCGGGGATGTTGCCATGAATGGTTCGCAATGCACATGCGCGTAACGGTAGCACTGAGGCACCATTCGCGCCACGACCGCAAGACGAATCACGCGTGTGCGCTGCAATCGGAGCGTCGGATACCAGGCGCAACGATGCTAGACCTGACCCCGATTCCTCGTGACCCGGATGTTGTGGCCCCGGATGTTGGCGGCGAATCAGTCTACGCACAGAGTTGTCTCCGCCACCCCGTTGGACACACCTGCGAGACAGGTGAATCCAAGATTGTAGGTGTGATGACAAACGCCCTCAGTGGGCGAACCCGCCTCAACCCCTGCGGGCGCAATGCAAAGACCTGCGCACTCCGAATGGTCTCTACAAGCTCCGCCCGCATCGGGCGTTGGAACAGAGCAGCGCTGGCGTACAGCCGTCTCGCGGGACTCCCAGGCGCCGCCGACCGAAGAGCACTCCACCTCGGTCTCTGCGACAGGGCCAAAATGCCTATCCGGCAATGAATGCCGGGACAGGCCATAGCCTGTGTGCGCAATTGAGTCGCACCCAGCGAGGACACAAGCTGCAAGCACTAGCCAGATGCGAGTCATTGAGCCGCCTAACGAATGAAAGGACCTTCCCCACCGCGAGCCGATTGCAGCGATCGGTAACTCGGCCAAGCGGTCATGCTTGGCGATGGGAAGGGGTTCTTCATCACTTGTTCCGGAGGCGGTCATGGCGATTGTGTGCGTTGGGGTCGATCTTGCCAAGAATGTGGGTCCAAGGACCACGGAACGCGGGATGCTACAATGCTAGACCTGCCCCCTTTCCACGAAGGCGATGGCACGTGATGGTGACCCCGATTCCCTTGCACCGTTTATTGGGAATTGTCGAAAACATTCTTGCTCATGCTGGGGTTTTTAAAAAGCACCGCGAGAAACTTTCCGGGGTAATTTTTTTCAATTGATGCAACCATCTTCAAGTGCGCATCCTCGCACGCATGACTTAGGTTGATACTGCTTACGAACAACTGGAATTCAGATATTGGCTGCGACAATTTTTCAATGCCAAATTTTTTAAACACCACCGCTGCCAGGACTCTATTTCCATGAACGAGAACGCCCCAGCGAGCCCCACTCTTTTTGGAGATACTTAGCTTCTTTTTGTCAATCCAACGGTCAATTTCCCGAAGGAGAACCGTGGCGTTAAATGCCTTTGCTCCGCTGGTTGTAGGATTAAATAGTGTCTTATATGGCGGCTTCTTTAAATCACCAAAGAAACGACCAATACCAGTCTTAATTTGAACGGCGTGACTAGACTCACCCGTTGCGCATGCTAGCGCAGTTGTGACTTCAACAAGTTCGCACGCCGTTGCGGTCGGCACTGCGTCATCAGATCTGACGAATTGGTAATCAATTCCCTCAATGGCCATTTCTTGCCTAATTCGTTTTTGTTCTGGATCTTGGGCGACGAAGTCTCGGGGCTCAACTCTATTTTGCAAATTGTTGGTTCTGGTGACTTCACTCCCGAAGTCCGCAGGCGCATCCTTCAACAAAATCACGCGAATTGGAACCCGCACCTTCCCGAGTTGCTCGTCTTCTTCGACTCTTGCGAGGGAGCTAACTGTTTGAGCTCCGTTTACTATGGATGCGCCTTTGAATGAAAAAACACCTGCGGATTTTGATGCAGCCCCAGCAGGAGCCTTTGCTGCCTCATTCGCGATCAACGTAATTCCGTTATTGAAATACCAAAATTTCTGAGGCGACGTAGATGCAGAGTTCTTTATTTCGTTGTTAACCTCTGTACTACCAAGAGAGTGCCGAATATTTGATGAAACGAGGCTTTTACCATACTTTTTCCACCATGTTTTAAGTGAAAGTCCGTCGATGAGGCCAAAGTATGCAGGGTAAGGTGAGGGCACATATGACCACTCCAAAATCGTTGCGTCCACTTCAACATTGCTTTGAGAAATATCATTGGCTAAACCCGAGTAAACCTCTGCCAATCCGATAACCGATTTACTTGCAATGGCATCCGGATCGTCCCCGTTTAGCTCTGTAACGAAATCTTCGAGTATAGCGTTTCCGTGGCGAGCCAACGCGCTGAAACCAGTAGAAATTACTACCAGTTCTACCGATGTGCCAGGGCGCGCAAGGCGTAGAGATATGTCGCTAAAGCGACCTTGAAGGCGGTTGTGAAACTTGGTTGAATCTTGCTCAATTGAGTCTCTAACGCCCTTGACAAATGTGCCTAGATCTTTCGCCTCAGGTTCGCCTACGCCCTTATTTATCCATTTTGACTGAACGAATATCACACGCTTTTCTGACGCGTCGAAGAATGCAGCGTCGATTCCATTGTCTTCCGCCCCATCCCACACAGACTCTGCCGCTTCTTTCTCCGAGCAGCCAGAAGTTAAGTAGACCGCAAATGCCGCCAAACACCGACTCAATATCTTTTGATCCCTCTCAGAATCGTTGGCTCCGATGTCTCTGACATCAAGATGCGGTCCGAACATCGACTGAATCTTAACGCGAATTTGGTTTACTTTTAATTTTGACATCGCGCTAGTAGTTTGTTCGTTAATGAATGCCCAACGAAAATCGCGAGCGCCCAAACAGACGAAATGGCCGACCGCTGGAGCTCCTCACTCGAATGGCCAGTTGGAAAAATAATGGCCGACATAGAGCCCGCCAACGAGACAACAGGCACCTTTAGAAAAGCGTAACTAGCCTTTCTGCTTCTCCGCGTTTCGATGGCCCTCGCGGTACGCTTCATTGTCCCGGTGAATTTCTTTTAGCCGATCAGAATTCCATGTAAAAAACTCTTCCGCGAGCCCGTGCGGCGGCTTGTACTCCCCATTCTTGCTATCACTTTGACCGTCGTTATGGTGATCCTGATGCGTCTTGCCCATCTCGCTCTCCTGGCTGGGGCGGCGAAATTGCCGCGAAAAATTCAATTTTCGAACACCAGACTAGTGCCAAGATATTTGTTGATCAAGGTGCCCAACGTCGAGTGCACACCGCAAGCGGTGTATGCCCACTTATCGGAAGGTGTGTATTCACTGGCTCTTATCCCACCTTGTTGATTTCCAATAACTTCACGATCTCGAACACACCTTCGCCGACGACAGCGGCACGGGCACCGTCAGCGAAGCTGCGGGATCAGTTCCGTGTGACAGTGATTGAAGCACCACAGCATCCGCACGAAATCACAGTACGCGCATTGCGTCAAGCGCTTCATCGTGTCCCATGGCAAGCGCGATCCGTAAGACTTGGGTCCGGCAGTGCTTTCGGCGTTTCTCTCGCATTTGGCGGTGGACAGCAACGTGGCGGCGCGGACCCAGATTGACGCTCTGTCCGCATTGTTATTTCTTTATCGCGATGTGTTGGGCGTTGACTTGCTTCTGATGAGCGCGGTGATTCGAGCCATGCCTCCAGCGTGCTTGCCTGCGGTACTGACGCAGCGCGATTGGTTTTGCTGTTGGACCGCTTTTCCGGGGCTCATGGATTGACGGCGCGGCTGTTGTACACCACGGACATGCGTTCGCGTTCGGCTGGTGACTGCGGCGAGCACTATCGCCGTGCAGCCAGCGCGTGTCGGTGGTCAGCGTGGGCGTACCTGCTGTCGGTTGATCAACCCATGGCGGGCGCGAGTGGTGTTCAATACGCGCCTTGTCTTTCACGCGGTTTGCCATGCGCTATCTCATCGAAGCTCTGTCCCTGCTGATCGAGCTGGCCTTCAGTCTGGCCAGTCTGCTGTTTTTGTTGCGGGTGTTGCTGCCGCTGGTGCATGCCAATTTCTATAACCCGATCAGTCAGACCATCTATCGCAGTACGCAGCGGGTGCTGGCGCCGTTGCGCAAGGTGTTGCGGCCTTTGGGCAAGGTGGAAACCTCGGCGGTGCTGATCGTGTTTCTGTTGCAGATGCTGAAGCTGGGCGTGCTGTTTGCGTTGCGCGGACAGGCGATCAGTGCGGGGGGTTTGGCGGTGCTGGCTTTGGCTGAATCCTTGTCGCTGCTGGTGTCGCTGTATTTCTGGATGATCCTGGCGCGGGCCATTCTGAGTCTGTTGCAGTCCGGTGGATCGCATCATGCCCTGCCCTTGCTGCATCAATTGACCGAGCCGGTGTTGCGTCCCTTGCGGCAGCGTTTGCCGCCCTTGGGTGGCTTCGATCTGTCGCCCTTGCTGGCGACGCTGTTTCTGCTCCTGATCCGCATTCTGGTGATCGCGCCCTTGCTCGATCTGGGGCTGCTGCTGACACGTACATGATGTGGCGGTTGTCTCGCTGCGCTGGCCGTTGGTCGGTTGTTCGCCCTTTCACTGGAGTCTGTTGATGAGTCTTCCGC
>Ga0209066_10006896_pt1 | contig 11450 bp, 10 predicted proteins | sample All_14_2_FD_187198 | JGI IMG/M metagenome (GOLD analysis project Ga0209066, IMG submission 187198) | Freshwater microbial communities in response to fracking from Pennsylvania, USA - Allegheny Zone_MetaG_DW_15 (SPAdes) (version 2) ...
GAATCGATGTGGCGCTGCGGCGCGTCTACCCGGGCTTCATGCAGCTCACCGCCTTTGTGAGCATGAACGCGCAGCGCCACATCGATTCACTCAAGCAGATGTACCAGCTCATTGCCGATGGGCAACCCGAGCAGGCCGAGCCCACGCGCAAGTTCTACGAAGAGTATTTCGCGGTGGCCGACCTGCCGGCCGAGTTCTACCTGGAGACGGTGGAACGCGTGTTCCAGACCTACGACCTGCCCCGCGGCGAGCTCACCTTCCGTGGCCGCAAGGTGCGGCCCGAGGCCATCACCCGCACTGCATTGCTGACGGTGGAAGGTGAACGCGACGACATCTGTTCCCTGGGCCAGACCCTGGCCGCGCACGACCTGTGCAGCCAGCTGCGACCCACACGCAAGATGCACTACGTGCAGCCCGGCGCCGGCCACTACGGCGTGTTCAGCGGCAAGCGGTGGGACACGCAGATCTATCCGATGGTGCGGGATATGGTCTACCGGTTGCAGTGACGTCTGAAGTGACAACGGCGAGCGAAGCGCCCCACCTGCCCGCCGGGCCGCTCGTCGCCCCGTGCATCAGGCCATGCATCACCGCTGCTCACGCCCCACACCACGCTCATCGCCGCACGGGCCCAGATCACCTATAATCTTTGGCTTTGCATCTTCCCGATGCGCTCACCAGGCAAGTGCGTCACCGCCCGTGGCGTGGCTCCCGACACAAACGCGAGGTTTCCCATGAAAGACGGCATTCACCCCAACTACCGCGAAATCTGCTTCGTGGACCAGTCCAACGGCTTCAAGTTCGTGACCCGTTCTTGTGCCCAGACCAAGGAAACCATCAAATTGGAAGATGGTCGGGAGCTGCCGCTGTTCAAGCTGGAAACCACCAGCGAAACCCACCCGTTCTACACCGGCACGCAGAAGAGCGTCGACAGCCTGGGCGGCCGTGTCGAGAAGTTCCGCAACAAGTTTGCGCGTCTGGGCGGCGTCAAGAAATAAATCCCCAGCACCCTGCCGGCCCATGCCGGCATGGGCATCGACAAAGGCAGCTGCGGCTGCCTTTTTCTTTGGGCCGACGAATCAGGTGCTGCGCCCAGGGCAGCCGTGTCGCCGCACCCGGGAATGCTGCAAGAATCGGCCGGCGCCCCGAATCAGAACAACCATGAACGCCCCCAACCCCGCCCTCGTCTCTCAACGCGCGGTGCAGCGCATCCCGCGGCTGGCCCTACTGCTGTTTTGCGGCGCCTATGTGCTGCCGGGCGTTTTTGGGCGCGACCCATGGAAAAACGCCGACATCACCGCCTTCGGCTACATGATGAACTTGGCGCGGGGTGCATCGCCCTGGCACCTGCCCAGCCTGGGCGGCGTGCCCAGCGATGGCGGTGTGCTGCCTTACTGGCTGGGCGCCGTGTTCATCAAGCTCGGCAATGGCTGGCTGGCGCCCGAGCTGGCGGCACGTATTCCGTTTGCCCTGCTGCTGGTGCTGACGCTGGCGTTGCTGTGGTACGCCACGTACTACCTAGCCCGCACTGAAGACGCACAGCCGCTGCCCTTCGCCTTTGGTGGCGAGGCCAAGCCACAGGACTACGCCCGCGCCATTGCTGATGCGTCGCTGCTGGCCCTGATCTCCACGCTGGGGCTGCTGCAGTTGGGCCACGAAACCACGCCCGAGCTGATGCAGCTGGCCGCCACGGCGATGTTCATCTTCGGCCTGGCCGCCTCACCCACCCGGCCCTGGGTAGCGCGGGCCGCGCTGGTGCTGGCCCCCGCGATGCTGGCGGCGAGCGCGGCGCCCGCCACCGCGCTGATGCTGTCGCTGACGGGGCTGCTGGTGAACTGGCGCTCGCGCTTCGAGGCGGCGCGCAAAACGGTGCCTTGGCAACTGCTGGGCTTGCTGATCGCGGCTGGGTTGGCACACCTTCTGGACACCTGGGCCTGGCGTACTGGCACGCCACAGGGCATGGCTGGCTTGCCCAAGCTGCTGGCCTGGTTCACCTGGCCGGTGTGGCCCCTGGCCGCCTGGACGTTGTGGCAATGGCGCGCCCATGTGAGCCATCGCCACGTGTCGGTGCCGCTGCTGTGTGCGCTGGTGGCCATGGCCAGCTGCCTGACGATGGGCAGCTCCGACCGCGCGCTGATGCTGGCCCTGCCCAGCCTGGCCGTGCTGGCCGCCTTTGCGCTGCCCACCCTGCAGCGCAGCATGGGTGCTGCGATCGACTGGTTCTCGGTGTTCTTCTTCAGCGGCTGGGCGCTGGCGTTCTGGGTGGTGTACCTGTCCATGCAGACGGGCCTGCCGGCCAAGCCCGCCGTCAACGTGGCCCGGCTGCTACCCGGCTTCGAGCCCAGCTTCAGCGCCTGGGCACTGCTGTGGGCGGCGCTGGGCACGGCCGCCTGGATCTGGCTGGTGAGCTGGCGCACCGGCCGCCACCGCCACCCCATCTGGAAGAGCCTGGTGCTACCCGCTGGCGGCGTGGCCCTGAACTGGCTGCTGGCCATGACACTGCTGCTGCCGCCGCTGGACTTTGCTTTCACCTACATGCCGATGGTGCAGCGCATCGCGCGCCACATTCCCAAGGGCGCTTGCATCGACGCTTCGCAACTCAAGATACCTCAGGTGGCTGCCCTAGAGATCCCCGGCCGCTGGCGGGTGGATGCACGCCAAGGCGGCGCGAACGCAGCCTGCGTCTGGCGACTGGTCGACCTGCCCTTCAAGCGTGCCGCGCCCGAGTTGGCCGGGTGGCGGCTGGTGGCGCGCGAACGCCGGCCGGGTGACCGCGGGGAGACGATCGTGATCTACAGGCGTTCGCCGGGCTGAGCAACAGCGGCGATGGCGCCGACCAGGACACCTTGTGTGTACGCACCAGCGCACCGAGCAAAAGCCGTGTCACTCACGTGGCCCGCGCTGCGCTCAGGCCGTCATCGCCTCTGCTACCCGAGCCCGCAGCGCCACCCGCACCGCAGGAAAAACGATGCGGAAGGTAGACCCCTTGCCGGGCTCGCTGTCAATCTGCAGTTCGGCGCCGTGGCGCTGCACGATGTGTTTGACGATGGACAAGCCCAGCCCGGTTCCACCGGTTTCGCGCGAGCGGCTGCCGTCGACCCGGTAGAAGCGTTCGGTGAGGCGGGGCAGGTGTTCGCGGGCGATGCCAGGGCCGGTGTCGGTGACGGAGAAGACGCAGCTGCCATCGGTGCGCAGGGCACAGTCAACTTCGATGCGGCCGCCTTCGGGGGTGTAGCGCACGGCGTTGCTCACCAGATTGGCCAGGGCCGATTGCAGCTCGGTCTGGCTGCCGGCCAATTGCAGGCCTGCGGCCTGCTGCTTGGCAAACACCAGCGTGTGGCGCCCTTTCGACAGCCCCAGCGCCTCGGTCTCCACCTGTTGCAGGAGACTTTCAACTGGAACCCAGGTGTCGGGCGACGGATGGGGGCTGCCTTCCAGTTGCGCCAGCGCCAGCAGATCGGCCACCAGGCTCTGCATGCGCTGCGCCTGCTGGGTCATCAGTGACAGCACGCGTTTGCGCTCGACATCGGTGAGCGGCAGGTTGCTGAGGGTCTCCAGAAAACCCGACAGCACCGTGAGCGGCGTGCGGATCTCATGCGACACGTTGGCCACGAAGTCGCGTCGCATGGCGTCGTTGCGCAGGCGCTCGGTGACGTCGAGCGAGATCACCAGCTGCATGCCCACGCCGTAGTTGCGCACCAGGATCTGCAAGCTGCGATCGCCCCGGGGCGAAATCATGTTGATGGCCTCGGTGTGGTCTGTGCCCTGCAGGTAGGCCACAAAGCCGGGAGAGCGAAGCAGGTTGGTGACGCGCTGCTGGCGGTCGCGGGCAGGGTCAATGCCAAAGTGATCAGCCGCCACACCGTTGCACCAGACGATGTGCTCCTGTTCATCGAGCAGCAGCACCCCGTTGGGCGACGCCTCGATGGCGCTCAGAAAATCGGCCAGGCTGGCTTTCTCTTCCACCAATGCCAGCTCGCGCTGGCGCAGCAACCGCTCCACACGGTAGGCCAGCTCGCCCCATTGGCCGGACTCGCGTGGCGCGCCAACCAGCATGGGACTCAACGTGCCCGGCTCAGCCCCTTGGGCATTGCGCAACCAGTGAAGCAACCGCCGGCCGCGCAGCGAGTCGCGCAGCTCGTGGGCGGTGACGCCCACCGCCGCCCCAAACCAGCAACCCAGGATGGGCGACGCAAACAGCCGGCCAGTGAAAAATCCGGCCGTCGCGCCCAAGGTCATGAGCGCGATGGCATGGGCGTAACGGCGAAAGTCCACAACGGCGCGGCGTGAGCCTCAAGGCGGCCGGCAGCGCCGGCGCGGGAACAGCCAGTATGACCGGCTCAGGTGGCTGCCAATGCAGCTTGGGTCAAACGATAGCCGGCGCCACGCACCGTTTCGATGACATGCGACGACTGCACCGGCGCCAGCGCCTCGCGCAGGCGCTTCACATGCACGTCGACCGTGCGCTCTTCGATGAAGACGTGATCACCCCAGACGCGATCCAGCAGCTGCGCCCGGCTGTGCACCCGCTCGGGGTGGGTCATGAAGAAATGCAACAGGCGGAACTCAGTAGGGCCGACGCGCACTTCGTCGCCCCCGCGGGTGACGCGGCGGGTGGCGGGGTCAAGCTTCAGGCCAGCCACTTCGACGGCGCTGTCCAGCGCTTCCGGCGCACGGCGTCGCAGCACGGCGCGGATGCGGGCAAGCAGCTCACCCGTGGAGAAGGGCTTTGGCAGGTAGTCGTCAGCACCCGCATCGAGGCCGGCGATCTTGTCGGCCTCGTCGGCACGGGCCGTGAGCATGATGATGGGCAGCTCGCGGGTGCGCGCGGCACCACGCCACTGACGGGCCAGGTTCACACCTGATTGGCCGGGCAGCATCCAGTCGAGCAGCACCAGATCGGGCAGCACGGCATCGACTGCGGCTTGGGCCTGTTCGGCGCTGGCCGCCAAGGTGACCTCGAAACCTGCATGACGCAGGTTGATCGAGATGAGCTCGGCGATGGCGCTTTCGTCTTCGACGACGAGCACGCTGCTCATGGGTGGTTCTCCATTGAGTGAATCAAGTGCACGCTCACTGGACCAGTGATTCCAGCGTATCCGGCGGGTTGTGCCGGATGTCAGTGCCCTTGACGATGTAGATGGTCTGCTCGGCCAGGTTCTTGGCGTGGTCGCCGACGCGCTCGATGGCCTTGGCCACGAACACCAGATCGATGCTGGCCGAAATGGTGCGCGGATCTTCCATCATGTAGGTGATGAGCTTGCGCATCAGGCCATCGAACTCCTGGTCGATCTCGTTGTCCTGCTTGATCACTTGCAACGCCTGCTGCACGTCGAGGCGGGCAAAGGCGTCAAGCGAGCGACGCAGCGACGCCGTGGCCAGGCTGGCCTCGAACGACACATCGTTCACCGGCAGGCGCAGGCGGCTGGAGACACCGGTGTTCACCAGGCGTTGCACAGTGCGGGCGATGCGGGCGGCTTCGTCGCCCACGCGTTCGAGGTTGCCGATGGTCTTGGAGACGGCGATCAGCAGGCGCAGGTCACGGGCGGTGGGCTGGCGACGCGCAATGATGGTCTGCAGATCGCGGTCGATGTCGAGTTCCATCTGGTTGACGCGCTCTTCCGTCTTCAGCACTTGGGCGGCGGTTTCGCTGCTGAAGTTGGTGAGCGCGTAGATGGCCTGGGCCACCTGAGCCTCGACCAGGCCGCCCATTTCCAGCACCCGGGTCGAGATGCCGCTGAGTTCGGCATCGAACTGCGTGGAGAGGTGCTTTTCAGTCATCGTGGCCTCGTCTTTACAGAGTGTGTTGACAGCGTTGTTGTTCGTTCAAACGGGCGACTCAGCCGAAGCGACCGGTGATGTAGTCTTCGGTTTCCTTCTTCTTGGGCTTCATGAACAGCTCGGAAGTGGGACCGAATTCGATCAGATCACCCAGGTACATGTAGGCCGTGTAGTCGGAACTGCGCGCGGCTTGCTGCATGTTGTGGGTCACGATCACCACGGTGTAGTCGCTCTTGAGCTCGTCGATCAGCTCTTCAATCTTGCCGGTGGAGATGGGGTCAAGCGCCGAGCAGGGCTCGTCGAGCAGCAGCACTTCGGGCTTGATGGCGATGCCGCGCGCAATGCACAGGCGCTGCTGCTGCCCGCCGGAGAGGCCGGAGCCGCTCTGGTCGAGCTTGTCTTTCACCTCGTTCCAGAGCGCCGCCTTCTTCAAGGCCCATTCCACGCGCTCGTCCATTTCCACGCGAGGCAGGTTTTCGAACAGCTTCACACCGAAGGCGATGTTGTCGTAGATCGACATCGGGAAAGGCGTGGGCTTCTGAAAGACCATGCCGATCTTGGCGCGAATGAGCGAGACGTCGTCCTTGCTGGTGAGGATGTTGTCGTTGTCCAGCAGGATCTGGCCTTCGGCGCGTTGCTCGGGGTAGAGCTCGAACATGCGGTTGAAGGTGCGCAGCAACGTGGACTTCCCGCAGCCCGAGGGGCCGATGAAGGCGGTGACCTTCTTCTCGGGGATGTCCATGTTCACGTTTTTCAACGCATGGAACTGGCCGTAATAGAAGTTGAGGTTGCGTACCGAGAGTTTCACCTTCTCGGTCACGGGCAGGTCGACTTTGGCATCCATGGCAGGTTTTCCGAGAATCAGTGTTTGTTGCGCAGCAAGGTGCGGGCAAGGATGTTCAGCGCCAGCACGCCCATGGTGATCAGGAAGACACCGGCCCAGGCCAGCTTCTGCCAGTTTTCATAGGGGCTCATCGCAAACTTGAAGATGGTGACCGGCAGGCTGGCCATCGGCGCGTTGAGGTCAGTGGTCCAGAACTGGTTGGACAGGGCGGTGAACAGCAGCGGTGCCGTTTCCCCGGCAATGCGCGCCACGGCCAGCAGAATGCCGGTCAGCACGCCGGCACGGGCCGACTTCAGGGTGATAGAGAGGATGACCTTCCACTTGGGCGTACCCAGCGCGTAAGCGGCTTCGCGAAGCGCATTGGGGATCAGCGAGAGCATGTTCTCGGTGGTGCGGATCACCACCGGAATCACGATCAACGCCAGCGCCAGCACCCCGGCCCAGGCCGAAAAGTTCTTGAAACGCGCCACCCACACGGCGTAGATGAACAGGCCGATCACGATGGAAGGCGCTGACAGCAGGATGTCGTTGATGAAGCGGGTGGCGTGGCCCAGCCAGGTGCTGCGGCCGTATTCGGCCAGATACACCCCGGCCAGGATGCCGATTGGCGTGCCCACGAAGGTGGCCAGTGACACCATTACCAAGGAGCCAAAGATGGCGTTGGCCAAGCCACCTCCGGCGTCGCCCGGGGGCGGCGTCATGTCGGTGAACAAGGCCAGGCTCAGGCCACCGACGCCAAGCCGCACGGTTTCAGCCAGGATCCAGATCAACCAGATCAGGCCGAAGGCCATGGCCGCGAGCGACAGGGTGAGCGCGATGGCATTGACGCGCTTGCGGCGCTTGTGCATCGCCAGACGCGATGCGTGCAGGGCAGCGGCGTTCATCAGCGACCCTCGCCTTTCTTGAGCTGTGCCAGCAGCACCTTGGACAGCGCCAGCACGATGAAGGTGATCACAAACAGCACCAGGCCCAGGTAGATCAACGAGGCCATGTGCAAGCCATCGCCGGCCTCGGCGAACTCGTTGGCCAGCACCGAGGTGATGCTGTTGGCTGGGCGGAAGATGGACAGGCTGTCGAGCTGGCTGACGTTGCCGATCACGAAGGTGACGGCCATGGTTTCGCCCAGCGCCCGGCCCAGGCCAAGCATGATGCCGCCGACCACGCCGGTCTTGGTGTAGGGCAGCACCACGCGGTACACCACTTCCCAGGTGGTGGAGCCCAGCCCGTAGGCCGACTCCTTGAGCATCGCGGGGGTGACCTCGAACACGTCACGCATCACCGAGGCGATGAAGGGAATGATCATGATGGCCAGGATGACCCCGGCCGAGAAGATGCCGATGCCCACGGGCGGACCGGACAGCAGCACATTCAGCCCTGGCACCTGACCAAGGGCTGCCTGCAATGGCGACTGCACATACTTGGCGAGCAAAGGACCCAGCACCACCAGACCCCACATGCCGTAGACGATAGAAGGCACAGCGGCCAGCAACTCCACCGCCACACCCAGGGGGCGCTTCAGCCAACCGGGTGACAGCTCGGTGAGGAACAGTGCGATGCCGAAGCTCACCGGCACGGCGATCAACAGTGCGATGATGGACGTAGCCAGGGTGCCGTAGATCATGGCGAGACCGCCATATTGATCATTCACCGGATCCCATTCGGCGCTCGTCAGGAAACCGAGGCCGTAGGCCTGGATGGCAGGCGCGGCACCGAAGATCAGCGAGACGATGATGCCAATGAGCAGCAGCAGCGTGATCCAGGCGGCAGCATGGGCCAGGAAAGAGAACAGTGCGTCAGCCCAGGGCTTGCGCATCGCGGGTCGGGGGCGACCGGCCGGAGAAGTGGTCGACATCGGATGGCGGACGTCTTGCGGGGTGGCGGGAAGTGTAGCGGCCACGATGACTCCGGTGGACCAGACGACACGGGGCGCGAACGGCCCCGTATGTCAGGTCAGATCAGTCTTGTTGGAAGAAGCGATCCAGCGTACTGAGCGCAACAATCACTGGGGCAGAACCGACTTGCCGGCACTGTCCTTGATCGCGGCCCACTGCTTGCGAGACAGCGCCTTCACGCTATCTGGCAGGGGCACGTACTCCAGATCGGCAGCCATCTTGTCGCCGTTGGCGTAGCTCCAGTCAAAGAACTTCAGCGTGGCTGCAGCGTTGGCAGGCTTGTCCTGCAACTTGTGCATCATGATGAAGGTGGCACCGCTGATGGGCCAGGCTTCCTTGCCGGCCTGCTCGGTCAGGACTTGATAGAACGTCTTCGACCAGTCAGCCCCAGCGGCGGCGGCCTTGAAGGCCGTGTCATCCGGAGCAACGAAGTTGCCGTCCTTGTTCTTCAGCAGCACGTGGGCCATCTTGTTCTGCTTGGCATAGGCGTACTCGACGTATCCGATCGAGTTGGGCAGTTGCTTGACGTATTGCGACACGCCCTCATTGCCCTTGCCACCGGTGCCGTTGGGGTTAGGCCACTTCACGGCCGTACCTTCACTGGGGCCGGCCTTCCACTCGGCATTCACCTTCGACAGGTAGTTGGTGAACAGGAAGGTGGTGCCGGAGCCGTCAGAACGGTTCACGGTGGTGATGGTGGCATCGGGCAGCTTCACGCCGGGGTTCAGCGCGGCGATGACCGGATCATTCCACTTCGAGACCTTACCGAGGTAGATGTCGCCAAGCAGTTGGCCGGTGAGCTTGATCTGGCCCGGCTGGATACCGGCGATGTTGACCACCGGCACGACGCCGCCGATGACCGTAGGGAATTGAACCAGGCCGCCTTCGGCGAGCTTCTCATCAGACAGCGGCATGTCCGAAGCACCGAAATCGACCGTCTTGGCGGCGATCTGCTTCAGGCCAGCGCCCGAACCGACAGACTGGTAATTGATGCGAACATTGGCAGCCTTGTTGTAGGCATCTGCCCACTTGGCGTACACAGGCGCCGGGAAGGTGGCACCAGCGCCGGTGATTTCTTGAGCGGAAGCGAGGGTAGCCAGCGCGCCCAGCGCGACAGCAACAGCAGCTTTGTTGATCAGAGCGATATTCATGGAGAGCCCTTTCTTGGTTCCCGGACAACAGCCTTTCGGCCGACCAAGAAGGACTGTAGGCGGGCTTTGTGACAGCGACGTGACGTGTGACGGAATGCCTGTCACATTGGACTCCGCGGCGTCACGAAACCGTCACATGATGGCTCGTCTCTCTATGAAACCCTCTCTGGTATCAGGCCTTTGCGGCCTCCACCAGCCGCTCGGCACAGGCCTGCGCCTGGTCGGCGTCGCGCGCCTCCACCATCACCCGCAGCAGCGGTTCTGTGCCGGAGGCGCGGATCAGTACACGGCCAGTGTTGCCAAGCTCGGCGCTGACCGCGGCCTGCTCGCTTGCCAGCCGCTCGTTTTGGCGCCAGTCACGGCTGGCGTCGATGCGCACGTTGATCAGCGTCTGGGGAAACAGATCGACCCCGCTCAGCAGCTCGGACACCGACTGGCCGCAGCGCTGCTGCGCCTGCAGCACCTGCAAGGCGCTGACGATGCCATCACCAGTGGTGTGCTTGTCGAGCGCCAGCAAGTGGCCGGAGCCTTCACCGCCGAGCTGCCAACCGCGCTTGCTGAGCTCTTCGAGCACGTAGCGGTCGCCCACCTTGGCGCGCACGAAGCCGATGTTGCGCGCCTTGAGCGCCACTTCCACGGCCATGTTGGTCATCAGCGTGCCCACAGCGCCCGGCACGGGCATGCCCTGCGCCAGGCGGTCGGCCACCATCACGTACAGCAACTCGTCGCCGTTGTAGAGGCGGCCGGAGCGGTCGACAAACTGCACACGGTCAGCGTCGCCGTCGAGCGCGATGCCGTAGTCAGCGCCGTGGTGTTTGACGGCCTCGACCAGCGCTTCGGGCTCGGTGGCGCCGAAACCGTTGTTGATGTTGAAGCCGTCGGGGCTACAGCCGATGGTGATGACCTCGGCGCCCAGCTCGTGGAAGACATCCGGCGCGACGTGGTAGCCGGCACCGTGCGCCGCATCCACGACGATCTTCAGGCCTTTGAGCGACAGCTCGTTGGCGAAGGTGGACTTGCAGAACTCGATATAGCGGCCCGAAGCATCTTCCAGCCGGCGCGCGCGGCCAATAGCCGATGAATCGGCCCATTGGGGCGGCGCCTCGATGGCGGCTTCGACTTCTTCTTCCCACGCGTCGGGCAGCTTCTCGCCACGGGCGGAGAAGAACTTGATGCCGTTGTCGCCAAACGGGTTGTGCGAGGCGCTGATCACCACGCCCAGACTCAGCCGCAGCGCACGGGTGAGGTAGGCCACGCCCGGGGTGGGCAGCGGGCCGGTGAGCATCACGTCGACGCCGGCCGAGTTCAGCCCGGCTTCCAACGCCGATTCCAGCATGTAGCCGGAGATGCGCGTGTCCTTGCCGATCAGCACAACCGGGCGCTCATGGGTGCCACGCAGCACGCGGCCCACGGCGTGGCCGAGGCGGAGCACGAAATCCGGGGTGATCGGCGGCTTGCCCACGGTGCCGCGGATGCCATCGGTCCCGAAATATCGTCTGCTCATCGTGTTCACCTGTTCAAGGGTACTGCCTGAAAAAGAAAGTCACCCGGGGGATGCTCGCGGGGACCCGCATTGTGGCGCCGTCGCCAACGCCGTCGTGGGTATCGGCAGTAGCACGCCGGAGTCTGCGGAAGTCCGTCACAGCCGGTTGGCGGCAAATCAGGTGGCGCAGCAACAAAGTCGCTGCAGCGCATTCGTTACGCGCTACAGCAGACCTGCGTGCTGCCAGACCTTGAGCGCATCCACCGTGGCGGCCACGTCATGCACCCGCACCACCCGGGCCC
>Ga0209066_10006897_pt1 | contig 11448 bp, 8 predicted proteins | sample All_14_2_FD_187198 | JGI IMG/M metagenome (GOLD analysis project Ga0209066, IMG submission 187198) | Freshwater microbial communities in response to fracking from Pennsylvania, USA - Allegheny Zone_MetaG_DW_15 (SPAdes) (version 2) ...
GTTCATTATTAAGCCTCAACCTGTAGCCAAACCCACGCACCGCCTCGATAAGGTTTCCTGCCCTACCCAATTTTTTTCGCAATGTCATTACGGTGACATCCACCGTTTTTGGGCCCACTTCCGCGGACCTCCAGACTCTCCGCAACAGAAAATCGCGTGTTAAAAGCGTTCCAGGCCTCTCCATAAAAACGCGCAGCAACTCATACTCCATATGAGTGCATGGAATAACAATCCCACCGCACGTCACCTGCCTGCCAGGAATGTCAAGCGTTATAGCGCCCCGCTCCAGTCTGCTCGAAAAACTGGCAAGGTCGGGCCGTGTTCTCCTGACAAGCGCATCGATACGCGCCAACAACTCTTCGACCTCAAAAGGTTTAGTAAGATAATCATCGGCCCCGTACCGCAATCCTATCACCCGCTCGGCCGGTTCGGATTTTCCGGTAAGCATGAGCACCGGTATCGCACGAAACCTCGCATCTTTTCTTAACATCATACAAAACCTGATCCCGTCCCCGTCCGGAAGCCCCCTGTCCAGTATCAGCAGGTCCGGGGTTTCCGCCTCCAGTATCTTGCCGGCCTCCGCCATGGTTTTCACGGCGCTCACCAGGTGCCCCTGCTCGCCCACCACGTTCACAAGCAACTCTCGCGTAGACTTATCATCCTCTACCACAAGCACGAGTAATTTCCGCATATATTATCAGCCTTCCTTAAGCCGTTGATATCCTACCCTCCGAAGGTTACACCGTGGTTACATTCATTAAGGTTCGGAACGGATAACTTACCGCGTACCGCCATCGCTGAACCGCGTAACCGGCGGCTTAATCCTCCCATCGATATCCGACCCCGACCACGGGTTCGATGCACGCTCCGTATACACCGAGCTTAACTCTCAGTCGGTGCACATGAACCTTTATCGTTGTCCGTGTTGCGATGGAATCCGCTCCCCATACTGCCTCTCCGATCGCGCGGAATGAAAGCACATGCCTGCGCCTGGAGAGAAAGAAAGCCAGGAGTTCGTATTCTTTGGGAAGCAGCGCCGGCAATGTTCTCCCATCCACAAAGGCTTCCCGGCGCTCAAGGTCCAGCGTCAAACCGCCGGAGCGCAACACGGCCGTCGTCTTGCCCTGGAAATACGTCCTGCGCAAGACCGCCTCCACCCTGGCCAGGAGTTCCTTCTGAGAAAAAGGCTTTACCACGTAATCATCAGCCCCGGCCTTTAGCGCCTCTACTTTATGCCCCTCATCTCCCAATGCGCTCAGGATCAACACTGGTATTGCGCAGTAGCGGGAGGTGGATTTTAGTAACCGGCAAAACGCCACTCCGGATATCCCGGGCAGACAGATGTCGGAAATAACCAGCTCCGGCCTGATTACCTTCAGGCACTCAAAGGCGCTGTCGGCGTCAGAAAAGCATCTCGTCTCGTAGCCGGGCCCGGACAGTATCTCCCGCAACAAGCCGGCAAAGGTTGCGTCATCCTCTACTATGAACAACAGTGGGCGAAGTAACGTCATTTCCGCTCCTTTCCTTAATCAGGCGTTTCCATAGCCAATATCCCCTGCCCCGAAAGAACAAGGGCGCCTGTGCCACACGCGACCGAACCCGAAGCGCCAACTTGTGACTCTCCAAGTATATTCTTTATCCAGGAACCAGACATGAGGCGGAATGCCCTCATCAATTAGCCGGTGTACCCATGAACAAGAGTGACACTAATTACAAGTTAGTAGGGAATGAGACAAAACGCCGGGAGCGCGGGGGCGAACACGCCGCGCCGGTTGTCCCTCCTGGGAAGAAGGAATCCGACCGCAACACGCCGACGGCAGGTGTAAGAACGTGCCCCGGACCGATCAGCCAGGGCCATCTGATAACAACCCCTACAGATGGAGTTTAGCGCATACCTGCTCAACTCTGCCGACAATTTCCGCCATGGGGACGCCCTTGCCGATCGCGCCGACACAACTGGAGAATTTGTCGAATCCATCCAAAAGCATCGGGTCTTCTGCCCTGGACGACAACAGAATGAACGGGATGCGGGCGGTTGCGCGCATACAACGGATGGCGACCGCCACATCGTGACCACACATGTCCCCCAGTTCGTAATCAAGCAGGATCAGATCTGGCCTGGTTGCCAACGCCGCCTTGATGCCCTCGGCGCCGGTCAATACGGAATGAACCTCAAAATTTTTTTCACGCAAGGCCTCTCCGACCAGCAGCGAGAACTCTTCGTTATCGTCTATTACAAGCACTTTCATGTGATAAGCCCTCCAGTCATGAGCCGGCTCCCGTCATCCCTAGGCACCCGCAGTCCGGCGCTACAGGCAAGGGTCGCACCTTGGCAATGCCAATTTCAGCCCCGGCACCTGTCCATCCGCGCAGATAGTTTATTTTTATCCTCGCCGAAAGCCAAGGGCCATTTAACCCATAGCCCGGGATTCAACCGACCTACCCCCTGGGCCCGGGATCGCTTACTCTCCGTTTACCGAACACTGTCCCCTAGGATTTTTGAGTTACCCCTTGAAAATCACGCTTTCATCCCCTATACTATGATTATAGGGGGACAACTGTGTCTCTGTTCGCATTTAGCCGCCTATCGCGTAGAGTTACGCGAGATGGTTGGCGTGGTTTTCAGTATATCGCAGGGTAGTGACATAGCAATGCCATATCTTGTATTCCACGATGCGCCTGTTGGACTGCGCCGCCATTTAACCATAATGTAACCGCTATGCCGTATACTATTATGAGGCACTGGTTATCAGCGACGTCTAGTGAGGAGCTAAATATATGAAACATATAATCCTGTCGTTACTTGCGGTGGCCATAGTTTCCCCCGCGGCCCATGCCGAACTCCGCGAGATAGACGGCTTGGCCTGCCATATGCAGCCCGGCAAATGCATCATGAAGAACGGAAAGTACTATGTGGACTGGACCGCGGCTGACCAGGCCGTTATGGACAAGTACACCGAGGGAGTCAACCAGAACCAGAAGTTATGGAATCAGGCCGTGACCAACGGCTGGAATCCTACGATAGGTAACTGCGGGCTTTGGGACGCCAAAAATGACAGACCCTACCCCGGCACGGACGCCCTTTTTGCCAAATATGGGTTGCGGGGACAATCCGCCGGGAACGGACCTGTACACGGGAGAGACATAGATGGTTACCTCAAAACATACTGCGCCGAAATGCACCAGAAGTTCGCTTCTATCAAGGACCCCGTCAGGAGGCTGGATATCGGCTTGGAGGACCACCTAGCTTACGACGCCTGGATCAAGTCCCAGCCCATGTACGCCTGCACGACCGTAAATGGGAACTGCAAGTCCTGCACCGTAGTCGTTAATGGGCATTACAGCCCTGTCAGTTGCACGGAAGGCGTTTCCAAGCAGATCCCAAACCCCACCAAGTGGTACAGGGACACGTATCAAACCTGGAAGAATCCGCTTGCTGACTAGGAGAGCAATTCCGCAGTCAGTTCCGGAGCCTCCCAGGGCGGCACGTCACAGAACAAGAAAACTTCGGGCTCAAATAATTCCACCTTTGTTCCTTTTAACACTGGTGCGACCGTTGGGACCGAAGGCGCCGAGAAGAAGAAGATCATCATAGGCGGCAACTATAGCGACGGCACGCGTTAATAGCCTGAATATCCACCGCTAACAAGACTCACCCCAGGTTGGTGCAACTTTGTAGCAACCTGGGGTGAACATTCCGGCCAATCTATCCATTTTGTTCCCACTTAAACAGACACAGGGCCGCCGACACCGATGGCCCGTGCCAATTCCATCACTCCTTATCAAATTCCCGGCAAATAGTCTTTTTTGAAATAACACTACCATCAGGAAGCCTTACGTAAATCAGGACAAGGCCGCGAACACGGCGCCATACAGGTCGTCAAGACGAAAGGGCTTGGCCAGGTAAGGCACGCCAGACTCCTTGAGTTTACGCAGCAGCGGCGCGCTTAATGTGTTGCCCGTGGTATAGATGAATCGGGACCCTATCCCCCTCTCGAGCATAGCCTCGCGTACCGAAAAACCTTTAACGGGGCCCAGTTCCACATCGCAGATGATCAGGTCGTAGCCGCCGCGCAGTTTTTCTATGGCTTCCTCCCCGGAACCGGCGGTTTCAACGCTCTGCCCGGCGGCTTCCAACATACGCCGCAGCGCGCCAGCGATATCCGGCTCGTCGTCTACAACCAGCACACGCCCACCGGGCGCCAGTTGGCAGGAGGCGGCTTGCTCCGGAGAGTCAGTCCCGCAACTATGCTGTATAGGCAGTAGCAGGGTAAAAACGGCTCCCTGGCCGGGAGTGCTGGCGCAGGTGATAGTGCCGCCGTGCTCTTTGGCGATGCGCCTGCAGATGGGCAGCCCCAGGCCCGTGCCCTGCCCGGCCGCCTTGGTGGTAAAGAACGGGTCGAAGATCCTCTCAAGCACCTCCGCGGGGATACCGGGGCCGTTGTCCGCCACCCGGATAAAAACCGAACTCTGATGGTGGTAAATGCTTACCGTTATCACCTTATCCCCTTCGCGGTGCGAAAGGGCGTCGCAGGCGTTCTGTAACAGGTTCACCAAGATTTGCTCTATCTGGGTATAGTCGCCCAGCACCGGCGGGATATGGTCGTCGACTTTGCTTATTACGCGGATATTCTCGGTTTTTTTCAGCCGGTACGACATCAGGCCTATAGAGCTTTCCACCACGCGCGCCGGGGAGACCGTTTGTTTTTCGTCCTGGGTCTCCCGTACGAACAGCAGCAGGTTCTTTATGATCTTGGCGCAGCGCACTGCGCCTTCGTGAATGGCTTCAAGGTCCCTGGCCGGGACAGTGACCACCCCTGCCGACCTGCTCTTATAAAGCATGTCGGCATAGCAGAGTATCGCCCCGAGGGGGTTGTTAAGTTCGTGCGCCACGCTGGAGATCAGTTGCCCCACGGCCGCGAGCTTTTCCGCCTGGATCAGCTGCGCGTGCGTGCTGCGCTGCTCGGAGGTGTCGCGGATGACCACGGTCCACTCCGCCTTATCTCCCGGAGTCTCACCCGAGCCGGCCCAGATCACGTCGAGCTCCAGTTTTCCGCCAGCAGAATCAAGTCCCGGAACGCAGGAGTCGGTGAAGGAGCCGTTTTTTCCGACCTCGCGCAGGATACGCTCAAAGGCCAGCGGGTCGAACAGTTTTGAGACCAGCCGGCCGGAGATCTCCCCTGACGCGTAACCGAAGAGGGCCTGCGCGCCCTTGTTCCACACGTTTATGCGCAGCCCGGCGTCCAGGCCCACTATGGCGTCGGGTGAATTATCCAGAACTGCCCGATAGCGCTCTTCCGATATCCGCACGCTGCTCATCAGGCCGGCGGTCTCCAGGGCCAGGGCCGCGAAATTGCAGAACAGCCCCAGGTTGCGCATCTGCTCTTCGGAGATCTCCCGTCCCGAGAAATAGTTATCCACGCCTATGACGCCCGCCACCTTGCGTTCGGTCATTATAGGGACCAGGCAGAAGGCCTTTGTGGCCAATTCCTCTATGAACCGTCTCTCTATTCCCGGCGCCCGCGCGGGGTCCTTAACGTTCAGCGGCTTTCTGCCGCGCACCACTTCGGCCAGGATATCCCCCCCGTCAAGCGGCACGGCGCGGGTGCGCATTTTACTCTCGTCAAAACCGACGCCCTCCGTGGAATGTACGTAGCGGCCCACTATCAGGCCCTTTTCCTGGTCCACCAGGTAAAGCACGCCACGGTCGAAGCCCAGCCCCGACACCGCGGCCTTAAGACAGACCCGGCAGATATTCTCCTCTTGCAGGTTCTTGAGCACTTCGGCGCTCATCCCCTGGAGCATCAGCAGTTCCCTCACGCGCGACTGCAGGTCGCGCGTACGCTCGGTCAACTGCGCGCCCATGGTGTTGAAGGAATGCGCCAGCACGCCTATCTCGTCGAGGGCGGGGATGTCCACCCGCTCGAACTCCTTGCCTTCGGCGAGCGACCGCGTTGCCCGGACCAGTTTTTCTATGGGCCTGGTAAGGCCTTTAACGCTCAGGTAGATGAAACCCCACACGAACAACCCGCAGCAGGCTACGAGCAATATCGTTACCCGGCTTATACTGACGAGCGGCGCCTGGAAGTCGCTCATGGGCGCGGAAAGTATTACGCGCAGGTCGGTGCCGGGGACACTGCCGCTGGCTATAAAGTCACCCGGCGCGGCAGGCCCGGTTTCATTACCGTCCCGCCATTCCAGCACGGCTTTGCCGGAGGCATCGGCGATGTAGGCGCGGCCGCTGCCCCCCGCCGGCAGGCCGGCCAGGATATGCTGCAGGGGCCGCAGCGAGGCCTCCATTACTATCACGCCCCTGAGTGCCTGGAGACCGTCATAGACCGGTTTGGCATAGGTTATGGCCGGCCCATAGAGGGGATCCGACCGGACCGGGGACATCCTCACCCCGGTGGTACCGCCGGAACCCGCCCGCACGGCCAGTTCAACGGCGCCGGCATAGCGCCCCCGCGGCATGGGTTTTCCGTTCTCTATGCCGCAGACCGGGCGGCCTTTATTGTCGGCGAAAAATACGCGGTTATACACCCCGGTACGCAGATAAAAGTTCTTAAAGTAGTTCTCAAGCTCAAGCCGGTACTGGCCGGCTTCCTCGGTGAGGCCGTAGTCGAGGTTATTGTAATAATCGGCCAGCAGGGACGTCTCCGAGATCGCCTCTATATCGTTCTCGCGCTGCCTGAAGAAGGCTCCCACACCGGCCGCCGCCCCCCTGCTGAAGGCGGCCAGTTCCTTGTTGACGCTCTGGGTGATATGAAGCCTGGTGTAGTAGAACGCGCTGACGCCCAGCAGCACCATGCCCCCGAGCGAAACGGGAACCACCCACAGCATCAGCCGCCTGCCCAGCGTCCTTCTTTCGGGGATCATCCGTTTCATAGTTGTTATTTGCGTTTCCTTTCCGGCGCCGGGCAGGCGACCGCGTCCAGGTTGGAGAAATTCATCTGCCGCGAGAATACCGACAGCGCGCGCAGGGGGCTGCGCCCCGTGATGAAGCGGTGCCTGACACCCGGCGGTATCAGGAGACAATCTCCGGCGCGGATCGGGAAACTCCGACCGCCGACTTCCGCCCGCCCGCCCCCGCCGAGCATGTAGACGAACTCGCCGGTGCGCTCATGCACCACGAAAGGCAGCGTTTTCTCGTTCCTGGGGATAGTTTCATGCGCTACCGATACGGGCCAGCCCCGCAGGAAATCTATGAATCTTATGCTCAGACTGCTGAACGCCTTCGCTTCGAAACCGCTTAACCTGGAATATTTGAAACCTTTCATTTTGTCCTCCGGAATTCCGCGGCAAAGAAATATGGCATCCCGGTAATATAGGGGCGAAACAGAAGCTCCCTGTCAAACCCGTGGACCATATTTTTCTGATAGGTAAAAACGCTCATGGCATTGTCATACACATACCGGTCGTTCTCCCGCGCAAGTCTTTCCGACTCCGCGGCGCCCGGGGCCGAGACCATATCAAGCAGCCTTTTGTCGAATACAGGGTCCCCGCCCCAGGCGAAGGGAGAGCCGGATAGCAGCACAATGGACTGTATAAACCAGGAATGCCCCAGCGGGTCCGGGCTGCTGCCAACGAACATGTCGTATTTCCCGCTTTTAAACTCCTTTATCATGTCCGCGTCGGAAACCATGACCATCCGGGCGTCAACGCCTATACGCCGCAGGTCGGAGGCGACTATCCTGGCGGCGCGGGCGGCGTTGTTCTTCACCAGGAAATTCAGGGAAAAGCCGTCCGGGTAGCCCGCTTCCGACAGCAGTCGCTTGGCTTTGGCCGGGGAGTATTCATACGGCCTCAGGGAGGGGTCGTGCCCTGTTTCCCCCGGCATGCTCAAGGTGGCTATGGGGGTGCCGTTCCCCAGCAGGTCGTAGCGTATAAGGTTTTCTTTGTTCACCGCGTGGTTCAACGCTTTCCGGACCTTTAAGCGGCTCAGCGGTCCGGAAGAGAGACGCAACGCGAAAGGCATAGTATAGAACGAGGGCTTCTTTATGACCGTGAACCGGGGATCGCTCTTGACCCGCAAGGTCTGCGTGCCGGGCAGGTCGGTGATGAGATCTATCCCGCCGGCGAACAGCGCGTCGGTCTGCTCCGCGTAAGGAATGAATTTAAAGGTCAGCCCGTCCACTTTCGGGAAACCCTTCAGCCAGTAATCCCCGTTCGCGGTCAATTCTATGCTGCGGCCTTTTTCCCACTCCTTAAAGACAAAGGCGCCGGTCCCCACCGGATGCCGCGAGAAATACTCAGCCCCTTTCTCCGTTATATATCCCGGAGGGACCATCAGCACCAGCCCCGCCAGGCGGTTGAGCAGAATGGCGTCGGGGTATTTAGTTACCAGGTCCACGGTATGCGAGTCTACTATTTCCGCGCCGCGTATGGAGTCTATGAAGAACATGGCCGGAAAGCCGGTACCTGGGTCCAGGTAGCGCTCGATGCTGAATTTCACCGTCCCGGAGTCAAAAGGCTCCCCGTTGTGGAACCTTACACCCTTGCGCAGTTTGAAGCGCATGCGGGTCGGGTCCACCCGCTCCCAGGAGACGGCCAGGGCCGGCTCTATTTTCCCGTCGGGATCGAAACGGACCAGCCCGTCGAAGATCTGCCAGCAGATCGTGTAGTTCTTTTCCGAGAACTGCTTGTGGGGGTCCAGCGTCATGGGGTCGGCCACGTCGTCGCAGACGTTGAGCACCCTGGCGCAGGCCGGCGCGGCCGCCCCGCCGGCCAGCAGGACCAGGGCGAACAGACAGGCGGCGATCTTGCGTGACGCGTTGTTCATAGATGTGTTCACACTGCGTGCAGACGCCTCAAGAACGGGACCAGCACTCCGACCGCGCTAGGCGGCCTTTGCCGCCTCAGCGACGGATATCTTGTCGAAAGTTTTCATTCTGTTGCCCATGGGTGGAGTTTCAAAGAGGTCCACTTGCGCTTCTATAACGGCTGGCCTGCCGCTGGCCAGGGCCTCGGCCAGGCAGGCTTTTACTTCCCCTGGTTCTTTAGCCAGGAAAGAAAGCGCGCCCAGCCCCCTGGCTATTCCCGCCACGTCCAGTTTTTTATTATAGAGGCTGCAGGTGAATTTATCCCCGAACAGCATCCTTTCGCCGTGGTAGATCATGCCGCACCCGCCGTTGTTGAGCACCAGCCAGACTACCGGCAGGCCCAGGTCCACGGCGGTATGCACCTCCATGCCGTTCATGGCGAAGGCCGCGTCCCCCACCAGCGCCACCGCGGCGCTGCCGGGCCGCGCCAGCTTGCCGCCTATGCACGCCGCCGTGCCGTGCCCCATGGAAAACAGCCCCGTATTCACAAAGAAGTTCCCCGGCTCGCGCGAGCAGAAATAATGAAAGGCCCAGAACACGGAAGTGCCGGCGTCCACGAACAGCATCGTATCGGCTGAAAGGGCTTCCTGCAGTTCCTTGATGACCCTCTGCGGCTTCAGGGGCGTCGCCGTGGAGTCCATCTTTTCCGGGTCCAGCCAGCGCGGGGTAGTACGCTTGAATTCCCTTATCCATTCCACCGACGGCCCTTCCTGGATCTCGCGCCAGCGCAGGTCGCGTTCCACCTGGAAATTAAGTTCCCTCAGCGCCGTCCTGGCGTCGCCCAGTATCCCGTGGGTGGCCGAATAATTCTTGCTTATCTCCTGCGGGTCTATGTCTATCTGCACCAGGGCCTTGCTCGGCTGCAGCCGGGGGTCCCAGCCGCAGGTAGAGGCCTCCCCCAGGCTGGTGCCCACCGCCAGCAGCACGTCCACTTCGCCCGACAGCAGGTACTTTTCGGCCTGCGGCGACGCGCCGAAGCCCAGTACGCCCATGGAAAGCAGGTGGTTCTCCGGAAAGACTCCCTTGCCTTTGGGAGAAGTGATAACGGGGATGTTCAGCTTTTCGGCCAGCCGCCTGAGCTCCTCGCAGGCGCCGGCCAGGCTGACGCCGCTGCCGGCCATAATGGCCGGCCTTTTGGCGTTAACAAGCTCCCTGGAGGCCGCCTTTATGGCGTCCCGGTCGAACTGGCCGGACGTCACCCTGTACTCGCCGGAGGGGACCACGCAGTACCTTACCGGCTTTTTCATGTAATCCATCGGGAAATTTATATGCACCGGACCTTTCCTGCCGCTCATGGCCGTGCGCAGGGCGGCCCTGATCACGTCGCCGGTCTTTTCGGCGGAAGGTATCATAACGCTGCTCTTGGTCACGGACTTGAGCATGTCCACCACGTCCACGCCGTGGCAGGAACTCTCCTGGAAGGCGCCCTTGCCGAAGGAGGCGGTGGAAACCTGGCCGGTAATGACCAGCAGCGGGATGGAATCGGCGTAGGCGCAGGCCACCCCTGTCATAAGGTTGGTGACGCCGGGACCGGTGGTGGAGCAGCAGACGCCTATCTTGCCGCTGGCCCGGGCGTAGCCGTCGGCCATGAAAGCCGCGCCGCCCTCGTGCTTGGCCAGCACCGCTTTTATCCCCCCCAGGTCGTGCATGGCCTCGTAAAAGGTTATCAGGGCCCCGCCGGGAATGCCGAAGACGTACTCCACGCCCTCGACCTTAAGGTACTCCACCAGCAGCCTGGCCGCCGTAGTTTCTTTTACGGACGTCATTGGTCACGTCCCTCTTTCTCCCTGACGGCGCTTACGCACGCGAGGAGTTCCTCCGGGGTGAAAGGTTTCCTCAGCAGGCGCTCCGTGTTGTGCGCCAGATATTCCTCCTGCGCATGCGAAAGCTGCTTGCCGGTAATGGCTATTATCTTTATCCCGGCGGTATCCGGGTCCCGTTTCAGCGCGCGGCAGACTTCTATGCCGTCCATGTCAGGCATTACTACGTCCAATATGACAAGATTGAAATGCATCTTTCCCAGCATTATGAGCGCCGCCATGCCGTGCGTGGCCAGATGCAGCTCCACGCCGCTGGTCTGCTCCGAGAACATCTTTTCTATCATCGAGAGCATCAGCCGTTCGTCGTCTACGACAAGCACCTTGAAACTTCCGTTGATGAGCGAAGCCGGCACAGGCATATTGAAGTGCTTCAGGAAAACTATCAGGTCCTCCCGCTCTATGCGCCTGTGCCCGCCGGGGGTTTCGTGGGCCTTCAGCTTGCCTTCGGTTATCCACCTTATGACGGTGGTGTGCACAACGCCGCATATTTTGGCGGCTTCCGAAGTGGTATAGAATTTTTTCATAGTTAAGATTACTAGTTATGCAAGGATTGCTAATTATAATACTTATGCTAGTCTAGTGGAATTTAAACAATTTGTCAAGCCCCACATTGGACACACCAGGGGCATAAAATGAAAAAAGGCCGGGCGACCGGCCTTTTTTATTGGATACGGTAAAACTTTAATTGCCGCAGTCGCGCGGGCAGCGGCCGGAGGCCGCTCTCTCAAATGAGTCGCAGACACCGTCGCCGCAGCGGCCCTGCGGGCCCTGCCGGCCCATGCCGCCACGCTGCCCCCCTAACATCATGC
>Ga0209066_10006898_pt1 | contig 11447 bp, 3 predicted proteins | sample All_14_2_FD_187198 | JGI IMG/M metagenome (GOLD analysis project Ga0209066, IMG submission 187198) | Freshwater microbial communities in response to fracking from Pennsylvania, USA - Allegheny Zone_MetaG_DW_15 (SPAdes) (version 2) ...
CTCTCGGGCGACCTGTGCCTGCATGCCGTGGGCCTGCTCACCGTCGAGCTGCTGGAGCTGCACGACAAGGCCAAGGTCGAGGTCTACGCCTTCTGCTGGAGCCGCAACGACGGCACCGCCCTGCAGGCCCGCATCCACGGCGCCCTCGATCACCGCGTGCCCATCGGCCACCTCAGTGATGAAGCCGCAGCCGCACTGATCGCCAGCCACGAGATCGACGTGCTGATCGATCTGCAGGGCCTCACCTCGGGCGCCCGCCCCGGCATCCTGGCGCGCAAGCCGGCCCCGGTGCAAGCCAGTTACCTGGGCCTGCCCGCCACCTCGGGCATCCCCGGCGTGAACTACATCCTGGCCGACCGCTACGTGCTGCCCGAGGCGATGCAGCCCTACTACACCGAGCAGCCCCTCTACCTGCCGCACTGCTACCAATCGAGCGACCGGCAGCGCGTGGTCGGCCCGCTGCCCACACGCGCCCAGTACGGCCTGCCCGAAGGCGCCTTCGTCTACTGCTCGTTCAACAACAACCACAAGTTCACGCCCGAGGTGTTCCAGGGCTGGATGCGCACCCTGAAGGCCGTGCCCGGCAGCGTGCTGTGGTTGCTGGCCGACAACCGCTGGTCGCAGGAGAACATGCTGCGCGAGGCCGATGCCGCCGGTGTTGAACGCGAGCGCCTGATCTTCGCCCCGCGCGTGATGCCGCCCGAATACCTGGCCCGCATGCAGCTGGTCGACCTGTTCCTCGACACCTTCCCCTACAACGCCGGCACCACCGCCAACGACGTGCTGTGGATGGGCACCCCGCTGCTCACCCGCTCGGGCCGCAGCTACATCTCGCGCATGGCCGGCAGCCTGCTCACCAACGTGGGGCTGCCCGACCTGGTGACCGACAGCACCGAAGCCTACGAGGCCCAGGCCATCCTGCTCGGCCGGCAACCCCAACGCATCGCTTCGTACAAGCGCTACCTGCGCGAACACGGCCGCCAATCCGCCCTGTTCGACATGCCGGCCTTTGTGCGCAGCTTTGAAGACTGTCTGATCGACGTGCGCCGCAGACACCCCGCATGAACACGTCGCACGGCACCCATCACTTGAAAAGCGGGGCATTGCCCCCCTTGATTCTTTGCGCGGTCAAGGCGGTGGTCTCACCACCGATAAGCCGCATCAGCGACGTCCTGTCTTACCAGGCGTCAACCCCTTCATCGACCTTTGTCGCTTGATCGCGCATTGCAGAACACTGCTCAGGAGCACCCCTCATGGCCACCATCATCACGTCGCTGACCTCCGATCAAATCTCGGGACTGTCCACCCGTTCAATCGCCAATCTGTCGACCGAAGACTGGGCGGCATTCACGACCGAACAGATCCTCGCGCTGACCACGCGACAGGTGGCCGCCATCAGCACGCTGGGTGCCAGCCACCTGAGCAGTGAACAGCTCGCAGCGTTCCAAACCGAAGACATCAAGCACTTCAGCACCGCCGCCATCGGTGTGCTGGACACCGACCAGATCGCCGCCTTCAGCAGCGACCAGATTGGCGCCCTCAGCACGGTGCAAATCACCCGCCTGAGCAGCGCCCAGGTGCAGGCGCTGGACACCGAAGACATCGGCGCGCTGAGCACGCTGCAGCTCTCGAAGCTCTCCTCGGCACAAGCCAAAGGCCTGAGCACCGAGCACATGGCCGCCTTCGACACCAGCAACGTGCTCGGCCTGTCCACCGCCGTGGTGAAGGCACTCACCACCGATCAGCTCAACGCACTGACCAGCGACAACATCGCTGCCCTCACCACTGCCCAGGTGGCCTCCCTGACCACCGCCCAGGTGGCCGGCCTCACCACCGAGACGTTGGCTGCACTGCAGACCACCGACATCAAGGCCCTGACCACGGCCGCCATCAAGGCGCTCGACACCGACCAGCTCAATGGCCTGGGCACTGACCAGATCGCTGCGCTCACCACCGCTCAAGTCTCGTTGCTGACCAGCGCCCAGATCGAAGGCCTCAGCACCGACAACCTCAACGCCCTGAGCACCGCCCAGATCGCCACGCTGTCGTCCGCCCAGGTCAAGGGACTGACCACCGAACAGATGGCTGCGATGGAATCGGCCGACGTCAAGTCGCTGAACACCGCCGCGGTCAAGGCCCTCGGCACCGATCAGCTCAACGCGCTGACCAGCGACAACATCGCTGCGCTCACCACCGCTCAGGTGTCGGTGCTGACCACCGCCCAAATCTCGGGCCTCACCACCGAAACGCTGGCTGCACTGCAGACCACCGACATCAAGGCGTTGAGCACCGCCGCTGTCAAGGCGCTGGACACCGACCAGCTCAACGGCCTGGGCACTGACCAGATCGCCGCGCTCACCACCGCTCAAGTCTCGGTGCTCACCAGCGCCCAGATCGAAGGCCTCAGCACCGACAACCTCAACGCCCTGGGCACCGCGCAGGTCGCCAAGCTGTCGTCCGCCCAGATCGTGGGGCTGACCACCGAACAAGTCGCCGCCCTGGAGTCGGCCGACGTCAAGTCGCTGAACACCTCGGCCGTCAAGGCACTCGACACCGACCAGCTCAACGCGCTGACCAGTGACAACATCGCCGCGCTGACCACCGCCCAAGTGGCCACGCTGACCACCGCCCAGGTGGCCGGCCTCACCACCGAGACACTGGCCGCACTGGAGACGGCCGACGTCAAAGCGCTGACCACGGCCGCCGTCAAGGCCCTCGGCTCCGACCAGCTCAACGGCCTGGGCACCGACCAGATCGCCGCGCTCACCACCGCCCAAGTCTCGGTGCTCACCAGCGCCCAGATCGAAGGCCTCAGCACCGACAACCTCAACGCCCTGAGCACCGCCTCGGTCGCCAAGCTCAGCTCGGCCCAGATCGTGGGCCTGACCACCGAACAGATGGCGGCGCTGGAGTCGGCCGACGTCAAGGCCCTGAGCACCGCCGCCGTCAAGGCGCTGGACACCGACCAGCTCAATGCGCTGACCACCGACAACATGGCCGCGCTCACCACGGCGCAGATTGCCGTGCTCACCTCGGCCCAGCTTGAAGGCCTGAGCACCGAGAACCTCAATGCGCTGAGCGCCGCCTCCTTCGGCAAGCTCAGCTCGGCCCAGATCGTCGGCCTCACCACCGAACAGGTGGCCGCGCTGGAATCGGCCGACGTCGCCGCCCTGAACACCGCCACCTTCAAGGCCCTGAGCTCCGAGCAGCTCAATGCCCTGACCACCGACAACGTCGTGGCGCTGACCACCGCGCAGGTGGCCACGCTGACCACCGCGCAGGCTGCCGCGCTGAGCACCGAGAACCTCAGTGCCGTGCAGACCATCGATGTGAAGGCGCTGACCACCGCCGCCATCAAGGCGCTGGACACCGACCAGCTCAACGGCCTGGGCACCGACCAGATTGCCGCGCTCACCACCGCCCAGATCTCGGTGCTCACCAGCGCCCAGATCGAAGGCCTCAGCACCGAGAACCTCAATGCGCTGAGTGCTGCCTCCTTCGGCAAACTCAGCTCGGCCCAGATCGTCGGCCTCACCACCGAACAGGTGGCCGCGCTGGAATCGGCCGATGTCGCCGCCCTGAACACCTCAGCCGTCAAGGCGCTGGACACCGATCAGCTCAACGCGCTGACCAGCGACAACATCGCTGCGCTCACCACCGCGCAAGTCTCGGTGCTGACCACCGCCCAGATTTCGGGCCTCACCACCGAAACCTTGGCTGCACTGCAGACCACCGACATCAAGGCGCTGAGCACCGCCGCCGTCAAGGCGCTGGACACCGACCAGCTCAACGGCCTGGGCACTGACCAGATTGCCGCGCTCACCACCGCCCAAGTCTCGGTGCTCACCAGCGCCCAGCTCGAAGGCCTGAGCACCGACAACCTCAACGCCCTGAGTGCCGCCTCCTTCGGCAAGCTCAGCTCGGCCCAGGTGGTTGGCCTCACCACCGAACAGATGGCGGCATTGGAGTCCGCCGACGTGGCGGCCCTGAACACCTCGGCTGTCAAAGCCCTGAGCTCCGAGCAGCTCAATGCGCTGACCACCGACAACGTCGTGGCGCTGACCACCGCGCAGGTGGCCACCCTGACCACTGCGCAGGCTGCTGCGCTGAGCACCGAAAACCTTGGCGCCGTGCAGACCATCGATGTGAAGGCGCTGACCACTGCGGCCATCAAGGCGCTGGGCACTGACCAGCTCAACGGCCTGGGCACCGACCAGATCGCCTCGCTCACCACCGCCCAAGTCTCGGTGCTCACCAGCGCCCAACTTGAAGGCCTCAGCACCGACAACCTCAACGCTCTGAGCACCGCCCAGGTGTCCAAGCTGTCGTCTGCCCAGATCGCCGGCCTGACCACGGAACAGATGGCGGCACTGGAGTCAGCCGATGTCAAGGCGCTGTCCACCGCCGCCGTCAAGGCGCTGGACACCGACCAGCTCAACGCGCTGACCACCGACAACATGGCCGCGCTCACCACGGCGCAGATCGCCGTGCTCACCTCGGCCCAGCTGGAAGGCCTGAGCACCGAGAACCTCAATGCGCTGAGTGCCGCCTCCTTCGGCAAGCTCAGCTCGGCCCAGATCGTCGGCCTCACCACAGAACAGGTGGCTGCGCTGGAATCGGCCGACGTGGCCGCCCTGAACACCTCGGCCATCAAGGCGCTCGACACCGATCAGCTCAACGCGCTGACCAGTGACAACATCGCAGCGCTCACCACCGCCCAAGTGGCCACGCTGACCACCGCCCAAATCTCGGGCCTCACCACCGAGACACTGGCTGCGCTGCAGACCACCGACATCAAGGCCCTGACCACTGCGGCCGTCAAGGCACTCGATACCGACCAGCTCAACGGCCTGGGCACTGACCAGATCGCCGCGCTCACCACCACGCAAATCTCGGTGCTGACCAGCGCCCAGCTTGAAGGCCTCAGCACCGAGAACCTCAATGCGCTGAGCGCCGCCTCCTTCGGCAAGCTCAGCTCGGCCCAGATCGTCGGCCTCACCACCGAACAAGTGGCCGCGCTGGAATCGGCCGATGTCGCCGCCCTGAACACCTCAGCTGTCAAGGCACTCGACACCGATCAGCTCAACGCGCTGACCAGCGACAACATCGCTGCGCTCACCACCGCGCAAGTCTCGGTGCTCACCACCGCCCAGATCTCGGGCCTCACCACCGAGACCTTGGCTGCGCTGCAGACCACCGACATCAAGGCGCTGACCACGGCAGCCATCAAGGCACTCGACACCGACCAGCTCAATGGCCTGGGCACTGACCAGATCGCTGCGCTCACCACCGCCCAAGTCTCGGTGCTCACCAGCGCCCAGATCGAAGGCCTCAGCACTGACAACCTCAATGCGCTGAGTGCCACCTCCTTCGGCAAGCTCAGCTCGGTCCAGATCGTTGGCCTCACCACCGAACAGGTGGCCGCGCTGGAATCGGCCGATGTCGCCGCCCTGAACACCTCAGCTGTCAAGGCACTCGACACCGATCAGCTCAACGCGCTGACCAGCGACAACATCGCTGCGCTGACCACCGCGCAGGTGTCGGTACTGACCACCGCCCAGGTGGCCGGCCTCACCACCGAGACGCTGGCTGCGCTGCAAGTTGCCGACGTCAAGGCATTGACCACCGCCGCCATCAAGGCGCTCGACACTGACCAGCTCAACGGCCTGGGCACCGACCAGATCGCTGCCCTGACCACCGCTCAAGTCTCGGTGCTGACCAGCGCCCAGCTCGAAGGCCTCAGCACCGACAACCTCAACGCCCTGAGCACGGCCTCCATCTCCAAGCTCAGCTCGGCCCAGATCGTTGGCCTGACCACGGAACAAATGGCGGCGCTGGAGTCGGCCGATGTCAAGGCGCTGTCCACCGCTGCGGTCAAGGCGCTCGACTCGGATCAGCTCAACGCGCTGACCAGTGACAACATCGCCGCGCTCACCACCGCCCAAGTGTCGGTGCTCACCAGTGCCCAGCTTGAAGGCCTCAGCACCGAGAACCTCAACGCCCTGAGTGCGGCGTCGTTCGGCAAGCTCAGCTCGGCCCAGATCGTCGGCCTCACCACGGAACAGATGGCTGCGCTGGAGTCGGCCGATGTGGCCGCCCTGAACACCTCGGCTGTCAAGGCGCTCGACACCGACCAGCTCAACGCGCTGACCAGTGACAACGTCGCCGCGCTCACCACCGCCCAGGTGGCCAGCCTGACCACCGCGCAGGTGGCCGGCCTCACCACCGAGACGCTGGCTGCGCTGCAGACCACCGACATCAAGGCCCTGACCACCGCCGCCGTCAAGGCGCTCGACACCGACCAACTCAACGGCCTGGGCACCGACCAGATCGCTGCCCTGACCACCGCCCAGATCTCGGTACTGACCAGCGCCCAGCTTGAAGGACTCAGCACCGAGAACCTCAATGCGCTGAGCACCGCCTCGGTCTCCAAGCTCAGCTCGGCCCAGATCGTCGGCCTCACCACGGAACAGATGGCTGCGCTGGAGTCGACCGATGTCGCCGCCCTGAACACCTCGGCCCTCAAGGCGCTCGACACCGACCAGCTCAACGCGCTGACCAGCGACAACATCGCTGCGCTCACCACCGCCCAAGTCTCGGTGCTGACCACCGCCCAGATCTCGGGCCTCACCACCGAGACCTTGGCTGCACTGCAGACCACCGACATCAAGGCGCTGAGCACCGCCGCCGTCAAGGCGCTCGACACCGACCAGCTCAACGGCCTGGGCACGGACCAGATCGCTGCCCTGACCACCGCCCAGATCTCGGTGCTCACCAGCGCCCAGCTCGAAGGCCTGAGCACCGAGAACCTCAATGCCCTGAGCGCCGCCTCGTTCGGCAAGCTCAGCTCGGCCCAGATCAAGGGCCTGACCACGGAACAGGTGGCCGCGCTGGAATCGGCCGATGTCGCCGCCCTGAACACCGCCGCCGTCAAGGCCCTTGGCACCGATCAGCTCAACGCGCTGACCAGCGACAACATCGCCGCGCTGACCACCGCCCAGGTGGCCACGCTGACCACCGCCCAGGTGGCCGGCCTCACCACCGAGACGCTGGCTGCGCTGCAAGTTGCTGACGTCAAGGCATTGACCACCGCCGCCATCAAGGCGCTCGACACCGACCAGCTCAACGGCCTGGGCACCGACCAGATCGCTGCGCTCACCACCGCCCAAGTCTCGGTGCTCACCAGCGCCCAGCTCGAAGGCCTCAGCACCGACAACCTCAACGCCCTGAGCACCGCCCAGGTCGCCACGCTGTCGTCCGCCCAGGTTGTGGGCCTGACCACCGAGCACATGGCTGCGCTGGAGTCAGCCGACGTCAAGGCCCTGGGCACCGCTGCCGTCAAGGCGCTCGACACCGATCAGCTCAACGCGCTGACCAGTGACAACATCGCCGTGCTCACCACCGCCCAAGTGGCCGTGCTGACCAGCGCCCAACTCGAAGGCCTCAGCACCGAGAACCTCAATGCGCTGAGCGCCGCCTCCTTCGGCAAACTCAGCTCGGCCCAGATCGTTGGCCTCACCACTGAGCAAGTGGCCGCACTGGAATCGGCCGATGTCGCCGCCCTGAACACCTCGGCCATCAAGGCCCTCGACACCGACCAGCTCAACGCGCTGACCAGCGACAACATCGCTGCGCTCACCACCGCCCAAGTGGCCACGCTGACCACCGCCCAAATCTCGGGCCTCACCACCGAGACACTGGCGGCGCTGCAGACCACCGACATCAAGGCGCTGAGCACCGCCGCCGTCAAGGCGCTGGACACCGACCAGCTCAACGGCCTGGGCACTGACCAGATCGCTGCGCTCACCACCGCTCAAGTCTCGGTGCTCACCAGCGCCCAGATCGAAGGCCTCAGCACCGACAACCTCAACGCCCTGGGCACCGCGCAGGTCGCCAAGCTGTCCACCGCCGCCATCAAGGCGCTCGACACCGACCAGCTCAACGGCCTGGGCACTGACCAGATCGCTGCGCTCACCACCGCCCAGATCTCGGTGCTGACCAGCGCCCAGCTCGAAGGCCTGAGCACCGAGAACCTCAATGCCCTGAGTGCTGCCACCTTCGGCAAGCTCAGCTCGGCGCAGATCGTCGGCCTGACCACCGAGCAGATGGCGGCGCTGGAATCGGCCGATGTGGCGGCGCTGAGCACCCTCGCAGTCAAAGCCCTGGACACCGACCAGCTCAACGCCCTGACCACCGACAACATCGCCGCGCTGACCACCGCCCAGGTGGCCACCTTGACGACGGCGCAGCTGGCCGGCATGGAGACCGACGACCTGGCCGCGCTGACCACCGACGCCATGCGCGCCCTGACGACGCAAGGCTTGAAGGAGCTGAGCACCGATCAGATCGAGGCCTTCAGCACCGAGCAGCTCAATGCGCTGCGGGTGGTGCAGTTCAACAAGCTGACCAGCGACCAATTGGCTGGCCTGGGCACCGACGACATCCAGGCGCTGAGCACCGCTCACTTCAACTGGATGACCACCGCCCAGATGGCGGGCCTGAGCACCGAGCAACTGGCCGCCATGGAATCCCAGGATGTCGCCGCGCTGACCACGGCGGCGTTCAACGCCCTCGACAGCGACCAGCTCGCCGGCCTCACCACCGAGCACATCGCCGCACTGACCACGGCCCAAGTGGCCACCATCAAGGCGGTGGACATCGGGGGTCTGGGTTCAGACGATCTGCAGGCCCTGAGCACCGCCCACTTCGTGGCGCTCGGCACCGCTGCCATCAGCACGTTGAGCACGGAACAGATCCTGGGGATCTCCACCGAGCACATCGCTGCCTTGACAACGGCGCAAGCCTTCGCCCTCACGACCGAACAGCTCGTCTCAATGACAACCGATCAGATCGGGGCATTCACCTCGATCGACATCGCAGCGATATCCGACGAGGCCCTCGTTGCCCTGTCGGTAGCCGGCAAGATCACCGGGGTGTGGGACAACAACCAGGTCGATGCCATGCTCTCTGTCACACCCGTGGTCCTGGACCTGGATGGCAACGGCATCCAGACGCTGTCAGCCCGCGAGGGGGTCAACTTCGACCTCAACGCCACCGGCAACACCTCGCAGCAATACGGCTGGGTGGGCGGCAACGACGGCCTGCTGGTGCGCGACATCAACAGCGACGGCGTGATCAACGACGGCAGCGAACTGTTCGGCTCGGCCACCCGCAACGCCGAGGGCGACCGGATGAAGGACGGCTACGCCGCGATGGGGCTGATCGACAGCAACAACGACGGCACGCTGAACGCCCAGGACGACGTGTGGAAAGAACTGCAGGTGTGGGTGGACGGCGACCGCGACGGCATCACCGATGACGGCGAACTCAAGACGCTGACCGACGCCGGCGTGGCCTCGATCGACCTGAACGCCCAGGCCGGCACCGAGGTGGACAACGGCAACCGGTTGGGTCTGACGTCAAGCTACACCACCACCGACGGCGCAAGCCGAGACGTGGCCGACGTCTGGTTCGCCAAGAACGTGGACGCCTCGAAGGTGGCGCTGACCGACCTGCTGGTGGAAGCCCCGGGCGACACCTTGCCGGCCACCGCCGCAGCGGCAGGCGCCAGCACCGCGGCGGCCCCGGCCGACGCAGCCGCCAGCAGCGCCGGCAGCGCCGGCAGCAGCGACGACGAGGACGCCATCAACGTGGCACGCATCGCCAAGCAAATGGCCGACCAGAACGGCACCGACTGGATCATCTGATCCGCGGCAGCCGGCCACAGGCCGAGGCTCCCACCCGGGGCCTCGGCCTTTTTTCGTGGCGCCGATCCGGCGAACTCCCGCCGCCGGGCGCCGGATATCCAGCGATCCCGGCGCGAGCAGGCCGCATGTAATCGCTGCATGAAGCTCGGCCTGACCTCCATCCAGCGCGACCGCAACCCGTGGATCGTGGAATGGCTGGCCTTCCACATGCTGGTGGGGGTGGAGCGCTTCTACCTGTATGCGCACAAAACCGGCGATGGCATGACCGAGACGCTGCTGCGTCTGGCCCGGCACTACCCGATCCGGGTGCATGCGCTCGAAGACGACCAGCAACCCCAGTTGCGCGCCTACCAGCACGCCCACAACGCCTACGGCCGCGAGGTGGACTGGATGGCCTACCTCGACGGCGACGAGTTCCTGTACTCCCCCGCCCATGACCGGCTGCAGGATGCGCTGGCGGCCTACGACGCCCTGCCCGTCTCGGCCCTGGGTGCTTACTGGATGCTGTACGGCAGCAACGGCCATGTGGACGAGCCCGGCGGGCTGATGCTGGAACAGTTTCCCCGCCATGCCCGCGCCGACTTCGTGCCCAACCGCCACATCAAATCCATCGTGCGGGGGGCCGAGCCGATCCAGGTGGCCGGCTCGCACCTGTTCGTGACGCCCCGAGGCACGGTGGATGAGCTGCTGCGCCCTGTGCATCACGGCCACATGCCCGAGCGCGAGCCCAGCCACCAGCAGCTGCGCATCAACCACTACGCGGTGCAAAGCCACGACTTCTTCAAGCGCACCAAGCAGCACAGCGGCGCGCCCGATGCCAACCCGGCGCTGGTTCGCCCGGACAGCTGGTTTCACCTGCATGACCGCAACGAATGCGACGACGGCCAGAGCTACCGCTGGCTGGTGCGTCTGAAGCTGAAGGTTCGCGAGCTCCAACACGCCCTGGACACCCCATGACCACTGCCACCCTGACCCCGCCGGCCCCTGCCTTGACCACGCCCGACGCCGCCGAGCGCCCGCTGATGGCGCAGACGCCGGCCCACAGCATCGTCAACCACGATCTGCTGGGCCTGATGCCCACCGGCGCGCAGCGGGTCGTCGAGGTGGGCTGCATGCACGGCGCACTGGCCCAGGCCTATCGCCGCATCAACCCGGCCGTGCACTACACCGGCATCGACATCGACCCCGACTACGCCCAGGTGGCCGCCACGCACTGCCAACGCAGCCTGGCTGTCGACATCGAGCGGCTGCCTGCGCCCGAGTTCGACACGCTGTTCCCGAGCGACTGCTGGGTGTTCGGCGATTGCCTGGAACACCTGCGCAACCCCTGGGGGCTGCTGCGCCGCATCCGCGACCGCATCGACGCCTCGGGCCGCATGGTGGTGTGCCTGCCCAACGCGCAGCACTGGAGCGTGCAGATGCGCCTGGCCTCGGGCCGTTTCCACTATGAAGACTCGGGCCTGCTGGACCGCACCCACCTGCGCTGGTTCACCCGGCTGACGATGGTGGAGATGTTCCAAGAGGCGGGCTGGCGCGTCGAGCAGGGCCTCTCGCGATCGCTGCCACAGCAGGCGCCCGAGGCGCTGATGGCAGCGCTGCGGCAGGTGGCCATGATCGGCGGCGCCGACCCGGTGCAGGCCACGGCCGATGCCAACGCCTTCCAGTACCTGTTCCGCCTGGTGCCGGCATGAACACCGCTGTTACGCCCTCCCCCACGCCCACCCGGCTGGTGATCTACAC
>Ga0209066_10006900_pt1 | contig 11446 bp, 10 predicted proteins | sample All_14_2_FD_187198 | JGI IMG/M metagenome (GOLD analysis project Ga0209066, IMG submission 187198) | Freshwater microbial communities in response to fracking from Pennsylvania, USA - Allegheny Zone_MetaG_DW_15 (SPAdes) (version 2) ...
CTGCGAGGGTGAATCCCGCCCCCGTGCTGGACGTGGCTGCCATTCTGGCGGCTGTGCCCGCCTTGCAAAACGGGCAGCAGTTGCCCATCAATGTGGTGGCCAAAGCCTTGCGGGATCAAAAAATGCTCGGCCCGAACGCCGCCTCGCCCAAGCTGCTGGGCAAATTTCCGGACGCCTTTGAGCTGCTGCCCGCTGGCAAACCGAACCTGGTGCGCTACCGCTTGCCCGGCGCATCGTGAGCCCGCAGCTCGCCGCTGACCTGGGCGCCATCGACTGGCGCGCTGCCTGGTTGGCGCCGTGGTGTGCGGCAGGCGAGCCCGCAGCCCGGCAGGTGCTGGCGGGTGTGCCCCAGCCGCAAGCCCTGAACGTCGCCTGCTTGAACCATTGGCCAGTGGCCGACCCCGCCCCGGTGCGCTTTGTGCCGCAGTCAGACCTGCCGCCAGGCACCGCTTACGAGCAGTTTATTTTTGACGGCCAACAGTGCCCCACCCGTGAGGGTTTGCACGACTTTTTCAACGGCTTGGCCTGGCTGGTTTTTCCGCAGACCAAGCGCCGCCTGAACCACTTGCACATGGCCCAGATCGCGCGCAGCGGCATCGCCCCGGTGCGTGGCCCGGCGCGTGATGCGCTCACCGTGTTTGACGAAAACGCCGCGCTGTTGCGCGCCCCGGACGCCTTGTGGGACGCGTTGGTGGCCAAAGACTGGCCGCAGCTGTTTGGCGAACTGCGCCCGCTGTGGCAGCAGGCCAGCCTGGTGTTGTTTGGCCATGCCTTGCTGGAAAAATTGGTGTGCCCTAGAAAATCGATCACCGCCCACGTGTACCGGGTGTTTCCCGCGTCAGACACGCTGGCAGACCTGGATACCTGGCTGGCATCCGACCTGACAGCGGACAAGCTGGCGACCAAACCGTTTGCCCATTTGCCGGTGCTGGGTGTACCGCACTGGTGGCCGGGCAACGACGCGCCGGGGTTTTATGACGATCCGACCGTTTTCAGGGCCGCTCGGACGACGGCGTTGGCGACTGCCAAATCGCCAGACCGCGTGGGGAATTGACACCGAATTGGCTTGAAATTGCGATGCGCACCCTTACCATTCGCAGCTCGTGGCGGTCCACCCGTTGGTGCGCCGCTCTTTTTTAGAGGGAAATCATGAAACGCATCGCTCTTTTTGTTCTCACCAATGTCCTTGTGGTCGTGGTGCTGGGCATCGTGGCCAGTTTGCTGGGGGTCAACCGTTACCTGACCGCCAATGGCCTGAATCTGGGCGCCCTGCTGGGCTTTGCCCTGGTGATGGGTTTTGGGGGCGCCATCATCTCGCTGCTGATCAGCAAGCCCGTGGCCAAGTGGAGTTCGGGCGTGCGGGTGATCGACCAGCCGTCCAATGCCGACGAGGCCTGGATTGTGGAGACGGTGCGCAAGTTGTCGGAGAAGGCCGGTATCGGCATGCCTGAAGTGGGTATTTTTGAAGGCGCGCCCAACGCGTTTGCCACCGGTGCGTTCAAAAACTCGGCGCTGGTTGCGGTGAGCACTGGTTTGCTGCAGGGCATGAAACACGACGAAATCGAGGCGGTTCTGGGTCACGAAGTGGCGCACATCGCCAATGGCGACATGGTCACGATGACCTTGATCCAGGGTGTGATGAACACGTTTGTGGTGTTCCTGAGCCGCGTCATCGGTTACGCAGTGGACAGTTTTCTGCGCAAGGGTGACCAGGAAAACACCGGCCCGGGCATCGGGTACATGGTGACCACGATCGTGCTGGACATCGTGCTGGGTTTTGCCGCGGCCATTGTGGTGGCCTGGTTCAGCCGCCACCGCGAGTTCCGCGCCGATGCCGGTGCCGCGCAGTTGATGGGGCGCAAGCAGCCGATGATCAATGCCTTGGCCCGCTTGGGTGGCATGCAGCCAGGTGAGTTGCCCAAGAGCGTGGCGGCGTTTGGCATCGCTGGCGGCATCGGTCAGTTGTTTTCGACCCACCCGCCGTTGGAAGAGCGTATTGCCGCCTTGCAAAACGCACAGGGTTAAAGCACGCCGTATTTTGAGTTTCCCGGGTATTTCAGCCCCAGACGTGGTTGGTCCACGCTGGGGTTTTTTTATGGGCTGGCCTTCCTGCATCTGGTGACGTCCTCACAAGACTCGGGACGACGCGGCACTCAGCTCCGCGGCTGTCCCCCGGCCCTGCGGGCCTCCTCCTTGATGCCGCTGCGCTGAATGCCACGCCGTCCCGAGTCCGCCAGCGTGGTTGGCATTCGATGTGGGGCTCCCTGTCTTCAATCCGCAATTCGCACGCTGTTGGCTGCCGATGACATTGGGGTGAATGGTGCAGCGGCATCAAGGAGGAGCCCACGTCAGGGGGCGGGGGACAGCCGCGGAAGCATTCACCCCAGTGTCATCGGTGATCACCCCTCGGCGGTGCCAGGCCCGGTTCTAAACCATTAGACTTGCCTGATGGAACTTTCTACTTGGCTCACCTTTTTCGCGGCCTCTTGGGCCATCAGCATTTCACCCGGCCCGGGCGCCATCGCGTCGATGAGCGCGGGGCTCAACCACGGCTTCAAATACGGTTATGTCACCATCTTTGGCCTGGTGCTGGGCATCTGGACGCAGCTGGCCATCGTCGGCGTCGGGCTGGGGGCGCTGATGGCCACCTCCAACACCGCGTTTGTGGTGGTCAAGTGGCTGGGCGTGGGCTATCTGGTGTGGCTGGGCATCCAGCAATGGCGGGCACCGGCGCGGCCGATGGTGGCAGCGTCTGACAGCGGCGAGGTGGTCACGCAACGCTCACTGATCCTGAAAGCCTGGATGATCAACGTGGTCAACCCCAAAGGCACGGTGTTTTTGCTGGCGGTGGTGCCGCAGTTCATCAGCACAGCGCAGCCACTGTTGCCGCAATACCTGATCATTGGCGCCACGCTGGCGTTCACTGACATGGTAGTGATGGCGGGCTACACCGCACTCGCCTCGCGGGTGCTGGGGGCGCTCAAGCAGCCGTCGCACATTCGCGCCATGAACCGGGTGTTTGGCAGCTTGTTTGTGCTGGCGGGCTCGCTGCTGGCGCTGTTCAAGCGCGCTGCCTGAAGGCTGTGTCCGCCTTCAGGCTACATGGCTATTCGGCCATAGCCTGTAACGTTCAGCAGCTTATTTTTTCAATGCCTGGCTCAGGTGCTGTCCCGCACCACCAGCCGGTAACCCAGGTCCACACACGGGGAGGCCACCGGCTCGCGGTTCATCAGTGCCAGCAGCATGGCGGCCGCAGCGCTGCCGATCTCGCTGCGCGGCGTGTGCACGGTGGTGAGTGTGGGCAGCATCTGGTCGCTGCCGGTCAGGTCGTTGAAACCGGCAATCGCCACCCGCTCTGGCACGGCCAGCCCGAGACGCAGCGCCGCCAGCAAGGCGCCTTGCGCCAAGTCGTCGTTACAGAAAAAGACGGCGTCCACCTCGGGCTGCGCCTGCAGGATCTGCGCCAGCATCTCGCCACCCAGCGCCATGGACGATGGCGCGGGGTTCAGCCATGCCAGCTTGGGGTCATACAGCCCGGCTTGGGTGAGTGCCTGGCGCCAGCCTGCCAGGCGCTGCAGGGTGCGCGGGTCGAGTTGGGCACCGGCAAAGGCAATGCGCCGTTTGCCACGTGCCAGCAGGTGCCGGGTCATGTCGGCACCGGCATCGGTTTGTGAGAACCCCACGCTGTAAACGCCCTCGGCGGCAGAGGCTTCCATCAGGTGCACACAGGGCACACCGCTTTGCGCCATCAGGGTGCGGGTGGCGTCGTTGCGCTCAAAGCCGGTGACCAAGAGGCCGGCCGGGCGGTGCTGCAGCAGCTCGCGCAGCAAATATTCCTCTTCGTTGGGGTCGTAATGGGTCACACCCATCAGCATCTGGTAGCCCGCCGGGCGCAGGGTGCGCTGCACGGCTTCCAGCACATCCACAAACAAGGCGTTGGACAGCAGCGGCACCAGCACCACCACCTGCGCGCTGTGGCGCGAGGCCAGGGCGCGGGCCGCCGGGTCGGGCACATAACCCAGCGCTCTGGCCGCTGCCTGCACACGCTCGACCAGCTGCGCGTCCACCGCACGTTCGCCACGCAGTGCACGTGACACGGTGATGGGGCTGACCTCGGCGGCACGCGCCACATCGGCCAGAGTGACGCGGCCAGTGGCGCGTGAGCGGGATGATTTAGTTGGCTGAGACACAGGGTTTGTACCTATACACGGTCAGTTTGACGGGTGTAGGATAGCGCTATCCAAGTGTCATCGTCAAGTTCAAACCGTCATTGTGACCGGCTGCTGCAGCGGTTCCCATGGCCTGCGGTGTCTGACATGACTTTTTATTTATGTTAATGGGATAGCGCTATCCAAACCAATATGAATCTCTCGATCGTGATCATGGGTGTGGCCGGTTGCGGCAAATCCAGTCTGGGGCAAGCGGTGGCCCAGACGCTGGGGTTGCCTCTGGTGGAAGGGGACGACTTTCACAGCCCGGAGAGCCGCCAAAAAATGAGCCAGGGTATTGCCCTGACTGACGATGACCGTGCGGGCTGGCTGGATCGTTTGTCCGACCAGTTGCGCCTGCACCCGGGGGGCCTTGTGCTGACTTGTTCGGCGCTGAAAAAAGCCTACCGTGACCGCTTGCGCCGGGCCCGTCCCGGGCTGCGTTTTGGCTTTTTGCAGATCAGCCGGGAGGAGGCTCAGTCGCGTGTGGGTTCGCGCGACGCGCATTTTTTCTCGACCACCCTGGTCGACAGCCAGTTCGCGACTCTGCAGGACCCCAGTGGTGAGGCGGGCGTGTTGACGCTGGACGCCACCCGGCCTTTGCAACAACTGCAGGCCGACGTCGCGGCCTGGATGACCAGTAAGGAGTTGACATGAGCACCGAATCACATCAGGCGCCACCAGAGACCCCGTTTCGCCGCCTGAGCAGTCTGGTGATGGCCTGCTGCCTGGGCGTGATGGCGCTGTCGGTGTTCATCAACGTGGTGCTGCGTTACGGCTTTGGCAGCGGCGTGGCGGCCAGTGAAGAGCTTTCCCGCCTGCTGTTTGTCTGGATGGTATTTATTGGCGCCACCGCCGCGTACCCGGCTGGTGAACACATGACCTTCACCAGCCTGGTGGGCCTGTTGCGCCACAAACCACGCGCCATGCTGGCTGCCACGCTGGTGATTCGCCTGCTGGTGGCGACCTCCAGCGGTCTGATCGCCTGGGGCGCCTGGCAGCAGGTGATTGTGGGGCTGGACAGCTACTCGGTGGTGCTGCGTTACCCCACCGCGCTGTTGCCACTGCCCGCATTTTTGTGTGCCAGCGCGATCTGCGTGATGGCGGTTGTTGAATTGATCAAGCGCACGCCCCTGCATCTGGGTTTTGCCGCCGAGCAGGAGTAAACCATGATGTCTACCGAAGGTCTGGCTTTTGTGGTGTTCATCGGCGGCATGTTGTCGCTGCTGGGTATTGGCATGAACATGGGGTTGGCGCTGGCACTCACCGGCGCTGCCATGTCGTATGTGCTGGGGTTTTGGGACACCCAGCTGCTGGCGCAAAACCTGGTGGCGGGGGTGGACAGCTTCCCGCTGCTGGCGGTGCCGTTTTTCATCCTGGCTGGCGAGTTGATGAACGCAGGTGGCATCAGCCAGCGCATCATCACCATGGCGCAGGCCTGGGTGGGTCACATTCGCGGTGGCCTGGGGTTTGTGGCGATTGGTGCGGCGGTGCTGATGGCCAGCATGAGCGGCTCGGCGCTGGCCGACACCGCCGCGCTGGCGACCATCTTGCTGCCGATGATGCGCCAGCAAGGTTACCCCTTGCACACCTCGGCCGGGCTGATTGGGGCGGGCGGCATCATCGCGCCGATCATTCCACCCAGCATGCCGTTCATCATTTACGGCGTGACCACCAACACCTCGATCTCGCTGCTGTTCCTCTCGGGCATCGTGCCGGGGCTGATCATGGGCGCCGGGCTGGTCATTGCCTGGAAGCTGGTGCTGCGCGATATGGACCTGCCTAAGGGCGAGCCGTTGCCGATGAAGGCGCGCCTGAAAGCCACCCTGCAGGCATTTTGGGCGCTGCTGATGCCGGTGATCATCATTGGCGGCATGAAGTCGGGCCTGTTCACCCCGACCGAGGCGGCGGTGGTGGCGGCGTTTTATTCGCTGGTGGTGTCGCTGTTCATCCACCGCGAGATGAAACTGGTGCAGGTGTACGACGTGCTGGTGCGTGCTTCGCGCACCACGGCCATCGTGATGTTTTTGTGCGCCGGTGCCCAGGTTGCCAGCTACATGGTGACCCTGGCCGACCTGCCCAACGTGCTCACCGCCTGGCTCGGCCCGCTGGTGGAAAGCCCGCGCCTCTTGATGGTGGTGATGATGCTGGTGTTGATCATGATCGGCACCTCGCTGGACCTGACGCCCACCATCCTGATCTTCTCGCCCGTGATGCTGCCGATCGCTGTCAAGGCTGGGATCGACCCGGTGTACTTTGGCCTGATGTTCATCCTGAACGGCTCCATCGGCCTGATCACACCACCCGTGGGGACGGTGCTCAACGTGGTGGCCAGCGTGGGGCGCATGCCACTGCACAGCGTGATCCGCGGCATCAGCCCGTTTTTGATCACCTATCTCTCGATTCTGGCCATGTTTATTGCGTTCCCGCAGATCGTGACCGCACCCGTGGCCTGGATGCGCTGACACCTTTTTCCAACCGTTTTTTTTTCACGCGTACGACCTTAACCCTAGGAGATTGATATGAATTTCATCCGCAGAACCCTGATTGCCGCCGCCAGCGTGGCCGTGCTCAGCGCCTCGTTTGCCGTGGCCGCACAAGACATCAAACCGCGCCTGATCCGTTTTGGTTACGGCCTCAACGAGCAAAGCAACCAGGGCCGCGCCGCCAAGGTGTTTGCCGACGAGGTGGCCAAACTCTCGGGCGGCAAGATGAAGGTGCGTGCCATTGGCGCCGCTGCGCTGGGCCCGGACAACCAGATGCAGCAGGCCTTGATTGGTGGCGCACAAGAGATGATGGTCGGGTCGACTGCCACGCTGGTGGGCATCACCAAGGAAATGGCGCTGTGGGACACGCCGTTTCTGATCAGCAACGTGAAAGAAGCCGACACCCTGCTGGACGGCCCGATTGGCGACAAGGTGCGCAACAAACTGCAGGAAAAAGGCCTGGTGGGCTTGGTCTACTGGGAAAACGGTTTCCGTAACCTGACCAACAGCAAACGCGCCATCACCAAGATGGAAGACCTGGAAGGGGTCAAGCTGCGGGTGATGCAAAACAACGTGTTCCTGACCAGCTTCCAGACGCTGGGTGCCAACGCCATTCCGCTGGCGTTCTCTGAACTCTTCAGCGCGCTGGAAACCAAAACCGTGGACGGCCAGGAAAACCCGTTCAACACCATTTTGTCCAGCAAGTTCTACGAAGTGCAGAAGTACATGACGGTGACCAACCACGTGTACAGCCCCTGGATCGTCACCGTCAGCAAGAAGTGGTGGGACCAGCTGTCCAAAGACGAGCAAAAGGTGTTGATGGACGCCGGCAAGGTCAGCCGCGACTTTGAGCGCAAGGACACCCGCGCCGAAGCCGCCAAAGCCATGGGCGACCTGAAAGCCCGCGGCATGGAGATCAACGAACTGTCTCCCGCCGAAGCGGCCCGCATGCGTGACAAGCTGACCAAGGTCTACGCCACCGTGGCGGCAGAAGTCGGCATGGACCTGTGGAATGAAACCCAGGCTGAGCTGAAGAGGATTCGCGCGGCCAAGTAAGTGTCGCCATGCGCCGTGACTTGATCACCGACAAGGTACTCAGGTCATGGCGCAACAGCCACGCCAACACGATGGCGCCGGTTGTACAGGCGAGTCAGTAGGTCGGTGATGGCCATGTCTCGCTGGTGGGCCCGCAGCGCACTGAGTTGCTCGGTGCGCTCTTCAAGCCATCGCACGGCTGGGCACCAGCACCGAGACCATGGACACCACCATCAACCCGACGGCCGTCCAGTCTTGCCAGTGCAGTTGTTCGCCCAGCCCCAGTGCGCCTGAGAAAACACCCAGGATGGGAATCATCATCACACTCAGCGTCGAGGCAATCGGCGGTAGCGTGCGCGCCAGCGTCAGCCAGACCGCCTGCGCAAAGCCAAACACCAGCACCGCGTTGTAAGCAATGGCAAACCAAGTCCGCCCCGACGGCATCTGCCACTGCGGATATTCCAGCGCCACACAAAGCACCGTCATCGTCAGCGCCGTGATCAACATCATCCAAAACGCCAGCGTGAGGGTCGGCACGACCAATCGGGTATTGCGCATGAGCTGCGTGCCGTAAGCCCAGGTGGCCGCCGCCGCCAGCGCGCCCAACACCGCCAGCGGCTGGCCCGACAGGTTGGCCATTTCGTTCCACAGCAGCAGCCCGACGCCCAGCGCTGCCGCGGCCACGCCGATCCAATTGCGCAGCCGCAGCCGTGTGCCAAAAAACCAGGCACCCAGCAGCGCCGAGAAGATCGGCATGGTGTACCCCAAAATGGCCGAGCGCCCGCTGCTGAGGTACTTGATAGCCAAAATAATGAGCACGTTCCAGATCACCAGATTGGTCATGGCAAGCCAGAACACCTCGCGGTAGTCTTGCCGTGACACCTTGAATGGCACCTTGCGCGTCACCATCACCGCCGCCACCACAGGCAGCCCCAGCCACAGACAAAGGCTGCGAAAGGTCAGTGGCGGGAAGTCCGTCACGCCCAACTTCATCACTGGCCAGTTAAATCCCCAAACCAGGGTCAGCAAAGCCAGGAGTACGAGTTGGTTACGGTTGAGTTGCATCAGCGAAATGGCAAAAGAATGGACGGGAACGAAGATCGAGCGGGCGCATGTTGTGGCGGTATGCGCGTTGTCCTGCTCACCCCTTCAGGCACGTTAGCGCGGGCCTTTTAAGACGTGAGGCGCGATTGTCCCCGACATGCTGTGCGTGAACCTGGGGCCAAATCCTTCCAAATCCTTCCAAATCTTTGCAATAACGACAGCTGGTTCACGCACAAAGCCAGCCAGATCGACGATTTTGGCGCCGCCAAAGTTCATGGTTCACAGCGTGGCTGATCGGGTCAATGCCGTCTCCTCACCCAGCGCTGCGCTCTCAAAAGCGGGGCAAATCTCTTCACCGACCATCGCCTCTGCATGCCACGAAGTGGCTCGTCCACGGTTGGCTTTTTCTGAAGGTTTCGCACCATGGTGGACGCCAAAGTTGGCGGTGCACTTTTCAACAATCAAGACCGCATTGATGAGAAGTGACTTGGGCTTGACGCCTGCGCACTTGCCTTTTTGACCACGCTTGGACAATTTCTGCACCAATTGAAGCGACGACACATGTGGAATGTTCAGCGCACAAACAGCCGTCCCGCTGATTTTTTTCGAGGCGGCAGGTAGGACCCCAGGCGCGGTCATGGGAATAAGCATTTTTTAAGAGGAAGGTCAGATATGTCAGGTCAAAACGTAGAGAGCTCGTTGCTGGATCCGGAGTTCGAGCACACCCCGGTGCCACTGGCGCATCGAAAACCATTTGCTTCCGTGGCGGCTGTCTGGTACAGCTTCCCCATGGTTCTGACCAGTGCGGTCATCGGCGGCATCGTGACCGCCTTGCTTGGATTCAAGGTAGGCGCGGCAGCCATCCTGGCGGGCAACCTGATGCTTTGCGTCATCGTCGGCGCCTTGAGCTACCTGGCCGGCAAAACCGGAGAAAACTTTGCCATCACCGCCCAAAAAACCTTTGGGCGATTTGGCTATTACGTCGTCTCGGGCTTGCTTTCCACGGTGGTCATCGGCTGGTTTGCCCTCATGGTGGGTCTCACCGGCGACACGATGTTTCGTGCGTTTGGTGCCAACCTGCTGTTGATGACGCTGCTGGGCGGCGTCCTCTACATCGGCGCCACCTTCATCGGCATCAAGGCCCTGGCTGTTCTGGGCTGGATCGCCGCACCTTTGTACGTTATCTTGGGCGGCGTGTCGGTCGTGATCGCACTGAGGACCGGCAATGCAGACGTCTTCAATTACCAGCCTATTGCAACGGCGGGTGCCATGTCCTTTGGCGCGGCTGTGACTTTGGTATTTGCCACCTTTTCCGACTCTGGCACGATGACCGGAGACTTCACGCGCTGGGCGCGCAATGGTCGTGAGGGCTTTTTGGCAGCGTTCACCGCTTTTCCGTTCGCCAAATTCATGGCGGAAATGATTGGCGCCGTGATCGTAGCCACCGGCGTTGTGCTGTCTCCTGAACTCAATGGTGGTGACTTCATTTCGATCCTGTCGGGGCAAGGCACGCTGCTTTCCGTCCTGGCTGTCATTTTTGTGTTCATCAATCTGGGCGTGGGCTGCACCCACTGCTTGTACAACGGCGCCGTGGGCTGGTCCCACATGACGGGGGGGAAGATGCGGTCGCTCACCCTGATTTTGGGTTTTATCGGTGTTCTGGTAGCCATGACTGGCATTTGGAACGCTTTTCAGGACTGGCTCAATCTGCTGGGCTTGATTGTTCCGCCCATTGCCACCATCATCATCATGGATCGACTGGTCCTGCACAAGAAGTTGGGCACCCATGCGCAAGGTGCCATGACCTGGCGGCCGCTGGCCTTTGTGGCCTGGGGCTTGGCGTCGACCGTTGCCCTGGTGGTCAACTTTTATGCCCCTGAGCTGTCCGTTGTTGCCTGTGGCATTGTTTCTTCCGCCATCTTCTTCTTTGTGGGCAGTTTGTTTGTCAAGCCTGCCACAGCCACGGCGTCCATGCTCAGACGAGGTGAGTAGCTTGCAGGTGGCGCCTTGACGGACGTGGCGTGGCGCAGCCGTGCACGCATGGGCCCTGCCGCTTGCACGCCTCAGGCTCGTCAGCTCGCCGGGCCGTCCATCGCCACCCATCCAGTATCCACCCCGTCGCGCGCTGCCCACGGGGTTTTGGTTTCTTCACTTCACCCTTTTTCAGTCGCCAAGTGCTGAATTAAAACGTCCGCTTTGGCGGACGTTGTTGCCAACAAGATCTGCGCGACTTTTGGCAAACCCGGGATGGCAACACCCATTCGAACAATCACAGGGGCATTGTTGAGAAGGTGTGATGGCTTGATCTTGACGCAGTTTCTTTGGGTACCTCGGTTGGAGAATTTCTGCACAAACGGAATCGATGACGCTTTTTCATGATCGGTGCCCAACTCGCCGGGCCGCTGATGGTGTCGAAACGGCAGGGACGACGTTTGTGGCATCCATGGGTCTTTCGAACAGCAGGCTGGTTCAACTCCAAAGGAAAAGCTAAATGCAACACGTCAACAGCACTGAAATGAACGTCAACCGTCGCCGCATCATGCAGGCCGGAGCAAGCGCCGCCGTGGGCGCGCTGACCCTCGCTTCGGCGACCGCCCAGGCGGGCCAGAACCCAGCCCGTCAGCCTGCCAGCGCCAGCGCCAGCGCCAAGCCCAAGGAGGCGCGCTTCTGGCT
>Ga0209066_10006903_pt1 | contig 11444 bp, 8 predicted proteins | sample All_14_2_FD_187198 | JGI IMG/M metagenome (GOLD analysis project Ga0209066, IMG submission 187198) | Freshwater microbial communities in response to fracking from Pennsylvania, USA - Allegheny Zone_MetaG_DW_15 (SPAdes) (version 2) ...
GCCGAGCGCTTTGGCGGTCAGGTCAACGACACGATGGGCATTGAAAACTACCCGTCGGTGCTGGAGACCAATGGCCCGGCCCTGGCCGCTGCGCTGGAAGCCCACGCTCAGGCTTACGACGTGGACATCATGAACCTGCAGCGTGCCGAAGCCATCATCCCGGCCACCGAGCCCGGTGGGCTGATCGAGGTGAAGCTGGCCAATGGCGGCTCGCTCAAGTCCAAGACCGTGATCGTGTCGACCGGTGCGCGCTGGCGCAACGTCAACGTGCCCGGCGAGGCCGAGTACAAGAACAAGGGCGTGGCCTACTGCCCGCACTGCGATGGCCCGCTGTTCAAGGGCAAGCGCACGGCCGTGATCGGTGGCGGCAACTCGGGCGTGGAAGCGGCCATTGACCTGGCCGGCGTCGTGGCCCACGTGACGGTGGTGGAATTTGCCGACCAGCTCAAGGCCGACGCCGTGCTGGTCAAGAAGCTGCAAAGCCTGCCCAATGTGACCATCCACACCAACGCCCAGACCACCGAAATCACCGGTGCCAACGGCAAGGTCAACGGCCTGAAGTTCAAGGACCGTGCGACGGGTGTCGAACAACTGGTCGAGCTGGAAGGCGTGTTCGTGCAGATCGGCCTGGTGCCCAACACCGAGTTCCTGCGTGGCACGGTGGAACTGAGCAAGTTCGGTGAGGTCATCATCGACGCCAAGGGCCACACCAGTGTGCCGGGCGTGTTCGCCGCCGGCGACTGCACCACGGTGCCGTACAAGCAGATCGTGATTGCTGCCGGGGCGGGTGCCACGGCTGCGCTGAGCGCCTTTGATCACTTGATCCGCGCCTGATCTGCTTCATCCTTCATGAAGCCCGGCCTTGTGCCGGGTTTTTTCATGGGCGCGGCGCAGACTCATACGCCGTGTCGGCATGGGCATGGGCATGGATCCTCCGAAGCGATGCACCCTTCCTCTCCGTGTGCAGTCCCCGTGTCAGCTGTCGGTGGGTGATCTAAAGGTTCAAATTCCTTTTGGCGAAAGAATCCCTAGCCAAGCCACACTCGCCAAAACCAGAACTGCCAGTGTTGCTTCCATGAACAGACTCTGGCGTAGCTTAGCGACTGCTTGTACATGATTTCCAGAGGTCAACGATGCCTCCAGACTTGGACTTAGCCTGAACCGATTTGCCGCAGCCAAAGCAAGCATTCCGAGAACCAGCATTAGCTTGCCTAACAGCAACTGACCATAAAGTGTCGAAACAAGCGGATCAAGCGAAGGCCCTGCGATCAATACGTAGTTGAGTACACCACTGATCCCCAGAACGACCACGATCAGCGTCCCGACCTGGGCGAAGCCATTTGATGTTCGGCTCAATATTGCTACTGTGTTTGATGCCTTATTCGCACTCGATACGGCCAAGATCAAAAAGGCGAGTAACGCACCGACCCATGCCCCTGCAGCCCAAAGGTGCGAGATGTCCGAAGCCAGGTGAATGTATCCGCGCATTCCATCGTTCATCGCACCATGACCAGCCCAGGCCAGGGTCGCCAGCGCTACACCGCTAGATACGGACAAGGCAACAAAGCGCAGCGTTGGATTGAACTTCACCAGGGCAATCAAGATGCAAAGCGCTAGCGCAAGAATACGAATGCACCAAGCAAGGCCCATGTGAGTGCCGGTGATGAGCATCTCGAAAACATCTGTTGATAACTCGGCATATGTTTGCGCACCGGACATTGCCTTGGCAAGGACTGTCATGCTGACCACGGACAGCCCAATTCCGAATGCTGCAAATGCACCGACACATATTCGATAGCTGCGCGCAATTGCCAAGGATCGCTCGTCATGGCCAAGGGCATAGACGCCAAACATGGCGACGCCAAAAGCCGCTGCCATGTCCAGATAAAGCGCAAGGCGCAAAACGATGGTGAACCAATCCTCGGCCATTTGTTTACTTCACCTGAAATGTGACATTGCCATTGATCGGGTGTGTGTCAGAAGACACAGCACGCCAATCCACGCGATAGGCACCGGGTTGAAGTGCTTGCGCAGGAGTAATGATCATGGTTTTGCCATCGCTAGCGCCAGAGACGCTTGCGCTGACCTTCATTGCACCGTGACTCGGCATTCCGGGCATACCCGTCATGATCAAGTTCGCAGCCGAGAACTGAGGAACCAGCGTTTCCGAGAACTTCAGCTCAATCGTTGCAGGTGCAGCAACCTGCGACTTATCCGCAGGTGACGAGGAGACTAGCGAAGGATGGGCAAATGCTGCAGAAGCGAACAGAGTTGCGGCGATTGGTGCGATGAACTTAGCGACCAGGTTTGAGCGGTTCATAAGGACTCCTATCTAAGTGTGATGGTGGTTTGAAAATCGATGTCGAATCTAGCTCTATTGGGTTGGCGCCCCCGAGAACACGCCAACTAGGAAGTGCACATTGGTCTGGCTAGAACCAGAAGCGGACACCGGCCACCCAACGTGTTTGCTGAGCACGGCCGCCGTCTGCGCGAACGAGATCTGCAGTACGCCCGAAACTGCCTGCACGTTCGACACCGATATAGGGTGCGAACTGACGGCTGAACTCGTAGCGCAGTCGCAGGCCAGCAGATGCTTCAGCTAGGCCCTTGCCGATATGGCGCTCTGGATCATCCTTGCCGTAAAACTGCATTTCAGCCCTAGGCTCAAGGATCAGGCGCTGAGTCAACAATAGTTCGTAGCTTGCATTTAGGCGAAGCGCTGTTCTGCCGCCACTGCCGACATAAGCCGTAGCCTCAACCTCGAACCAATAAGGGGCGAGTCCCTGCACGCCAAATGCCAGCCATTGACGGCTAGGCCCCACTCCGTTGTCTAAGCGCAGACCAAGCTGTGTATCCCAATAGGTTGTTGCCGCGCGGCTCCAAAGTAACTCTGTGCGCGACTCTTCGATCTTTCCTTTGGATACATCGCCTTCTGCCTTCAATACAGCTTTGTTGAATGTGGTTCCATACCATGCCTGCAAGTCATAGGCCGTTGAATCATCACCCCTGCGTGAAAAACGGCGCTCCAGGGTCTCACCACGCAGAGAGGCAAAGGTATGTTCGTCCGCAAGCATCAAGCGCGGGACGCCAGGCACCGCGTAATCGCCCGATCCTAAGGTCAACCCATTGGAATACCCATGAGGGTCGCGAGCATCTGGAGGTGCGGATCCCCCTTGCATCTGCATGCTGCCGTGATCCATCGCAGGGCCGCTTGCAGCGCTGCCAGTCATAGCACCATGACCTGCATGTGGATCAGCTGTAGTTGTGGCAGGGCTTGCCGGTGCTTCCATTTGCATATCCGCTTGGCCATGCGATGAATGGTCGCTTTGTGCCTGGGCCGCAATGCTCACCAGAGCGAGGAGCGCAGTGGACAATGCACGAATTGGGAGTGCTTTGGACATTTTTGATCTTCCTTGTGAGGCTTGTTCAAGACACTACGACTTCGCGGAACATGCCTGCATCCATGTGGAACATCAGGTGGCAATGCCATGCCCAGCGCCCCAGAGCATCTGCTGTCACCAAGAAGCTGATGCGTTGTGCAGGCTGTACTGGCAAGGTGTGTCGACGGGCCAGGAATCGACCATCAGGGCTCTCCAGTTCACTCCACATCCCATGCAAGTGCATAGGGTGAGTCATCATGGTGTCGTTGTGCAGGATGACCCGTAAACGCTCACCGTGACGGAAGTGAACAGGCGTTGATTGCCCGAACTCCAATCCATCAAGAGACCAGGAATAACGCTCCATATTGCCCGTCAGGTGCAACTCCACTTCTCGCCCAGGACCGCGCGAGTCCATCGGACCTGAAGGTGTATGCAGATCTGCCAAGGTCAGCACCCGCCTGCCGTTATTGCGCAGACCGATACCGGGATCGTCGAGATTGGTGCGGGCCATAACGACTCGCATATCTGTTCTCGCGCCATATTCAGTGCGAGCATGGCGTGCGGTGGTGCTGGGCACTGCCAGGCCCCCCGCAGACATGGCATGCTGACTATGGTCCATCGCCATACCACCGTGATTCATGCCGCCCATCGCACCATGATCCATGCCGGCCATTGCCCCCGACATACCAGCCATACCCGTCATCCCAGACATGCCAGTCATGCCGGTCATCCCAGACATGCCGGTCATGTCCATGTCGGCTCCGGAAGTGCCATGGCTCATGGCGCCCATCATGTCGCTCATACCCAGCCATTCGACGGGATCGAGTGCGGGGACAGGAGCTTGCAGACCTTCGCGCACTGCTAACGTAGCGCGTGCGTAGCCTGTTCGGTCCATCGACTGAGCAAAGATCGTATAGGCGTCATCACGTGGCTCGACAATCACGTCTATGGTTTCGCCAGGGCCGAATCGGAATTCATCGACAGTCACAGGCTCTACGTCGACGCCGTCAACATGCACCACCGTGAGCTTCAGACCCGGAATACGTACGTCATAGAAAGTATTGCCCGCGCCATTGACCATGCGCAGTCGGACACGCTCGCCTGGGCGGAAAAGAGCAGTCCAATTGCCGGCAGGTGTGACGCCATTTGCGAGGTAGGTCAGGGTCGCAGAAGAGAGATCGGCTAAATCCGTTGGATTCATGCGCATCTCGTTCCACATCTTGCGCTTGTCTAATGCCGCTGACACGCCATCACGCGATGCATCACGGAAGAAATCAAAGACCGTGGGCTGGTTGTAGTTGTAGTAGTCGCCCTGAACCTTGAGCTTTGCGAAAACGCGCATGGGGTCTTCGTCAGTCCAGTCAGAGAAGAGCACGACATGGTCACGATCTGCACGGATAGTCTCAGGTCCTGCGGGATCAATGATGATCGCTCCATACATGCCGGTGAGTTCCTGCGTGCCTGAATGTGAGTGATACCAGTAGGAACCGCTTTGCTGAACCTTGAAGCGGTAGGTAAACGTCTCTCCAGGAGGAATGCCCGCAAAGCTGATGCCTGGAACTCCATCCATCTGGTAGGGCAAGATAATGCCGTGCCAATGAATAGAAGTGGCCTCGCGAAGCTTGTTCGTGACGCGAATCGTCACCGTCTCACCCTCTCGCCAGCGCAGGGTTGGTGCAGGAAGCGATCCATTGATCGTTGTCGCCATGCCAGGCTTGCCCGTAAAGTTCACTGCGGACTCGGCGATCACCAGATCGAACTCGTTACCCTTCAGCACCGGCGCGGCCCCACGGACTGTTGAGCTCTGCTGCGCGAATGCCATGAGCGACTGCGTTGACAGGCCCGCCAGCACGCCTCCTGCGGCCAGTCCCTGAACGAAGCGCCGACGAGAGAACCCTTGAGTGGGAGTGACAAAAAATGGCGAATGACGCGGCATAAGGTGAAATCCTCCAGAGCTTTCAACAAAATCGTTTTCGGCGACGCTTGCTTGAAGCAAAGAGCGCTCGATATGTTCAGTATGCTACGGCGCGCTGAATTTCGGTGGAGTGACTCGCTCATTACATTCATGTAATGCTCGCGTCATGTTCACTGCGACTGGAGGCGTCTATCAAGAAATGCCTTCGTTGCAGCCAGGAGGTTCACTCTGCTCGCCACGCTTGATGACTGACCAGGAGGGAGCAACTAGACCCATTGCCAATGGGATGCAAGCCCTGTCAGCCAAGTGATCACATCGACTGAAACCAGAGCGGCAGGATCGAAGGACGTCAGCGCCCCCAATCCACAGCACCACGCGAGGAATGCAGCTCTTGTGGTCAATGAATCCCCCCAAGTCATCTCGATCGGCCAAGCTGAGCTGCGGTCTTCGCAGGATGATGCAACTTAGCCATCCTGCGGATCGGCCGGCGTGGCCAGGATCAACTGATAGAAGTCGACATCCAGCCACCGTCCAAACTTGAAGCCGGCCTGGCGAACGGTGCCCGCATGGGTGAAGCCCAAAGCTTGATGCAGCCGGATGCTCACGGCATTGCTGGCGTCGATCACGCCCACCAGCACGTGCTTGCCCTGGTCTTGCGCAGCGCGAATCAAGGCCTGCATGAGCTGCGGCCCCAGCCCCTTGCCACGATGCGCCTGGTGCACATACACGGAATGCTCGACCGTGTACTTGTAGGCCGGCCAGGCGCGGAAGGTGCCGTAGGAGGCAAAGCCCATCAGCTCGCCCGAGTCCGACTCCAGCCCGATCACCGGAAAGCTGCCGGCGCGCTTGGCCTCGAACCAGCTCGTCATCTGCGCGCGGGTGCGAGGCTCGTAGTCATACAGGGCCGTCGAATGCACGATGGCCTCGTTGAAGATGGCGAGGATGGCCTCGCCGTGTTGTTCGTCGGTGCAGTCAACCCATTGCATGCCCTCATCATAGGGCGGCGCTGCGGTGCACCACATCGCCACGTTTCACCTGAGAATGTCCGAACCGACTGACCTGCCCGTCCCGCCATGTTCACCACCCTGATCACCTGCACCGAGCTGCAAGCCCTGCAACAAAGCGCCGCGCCCTTGCTGATCGTCGACTGCACCGCCGACCTGATGAACCCGGCGGCCGGCCTGCGGCAGTTCCTCGATGCGCATATCCCCGGTGCGACTCACGCCGACCTGGATCACGATCTGAGCGCGCACGGTGTGGCCGATGCCGCCTCCGGCGGGCGCCACCCCTTGCCGCGTCGCGAGGTGTTCGCCCATTGGCTGCGCCAGATCGGCCTGCGCACCGACACCCAGGTCGTGGTCTACGACCGCAACGGCCTGAACTTCTGCGGCCGCCTGTGGTGGATGCTGAAATGGGCGGGCCATGAGGCCGTGGCGGTGCTCGACGGGGGCCTGGCCGCCTGGACCGCCGCCGCCGGTGCCGTGGAAAGCGGCCCGGCCACAGCCCGCACCGCTTCTGACTGGACCTTGCAACCGCCCTTGCGCGAGCTGGTCACCGCCGCCGACGTCCTCGCCCATCTGGATCAGCCCGATCAGACCCTCATCGACGCGCGTGCCGCGCCACGCTACCGCGGCGAGGTCGAGCCCTTGGACCCGGTGGCTGGCCATATCCCCGGCGCCCTCAACCGTCCCTTTGGCCTCAACCTGGACGAGCAAGGTCGCTTCAAATCCGCCACCACGCTGCGTGCCGAGTTCGAGACCCTGTTGGCGGGCCGCGACCCGGCAAGCGTCGTGCACCAGTGCGGCAGCGGCGTCAGCGCCCTGCCCAATCTGTTGGCGATGGAGGTGGCGGGCTTCCCGCCGACACGCTTGTTTGCCGGCAGCTGGAGCGAGTGGTGTCGCGACCCGTCACGCCCGGTGGCAAAAGGTTGAGGATGGCAGGCTGAGGCGCCAGGAGCGCGGTACGCGTCAACGCCGCCAGCGGTACTTCGAGCCTTCCACCCGCTGCGCCTTGTAGATGCCCGCGTGCCCCGATGCCAGATAGCTCATGGCACAGGCCAGCGCCGCATGCGTCCCGATGCCCACGCCGAACACCTCCATGGCCATCAAGATGCAGGCCAGCGGTGTGTTGGCCGCCCCCGCAAACAGCGCCACAAAACCCAGCGCCGCCAGCCAGGGGAAGGGCTGGTGCAGCAACGGCGCCAGGGCATTGCCCAGCGTCGCGCCCATGTAGAACAACGGCGTCACCTCGCCGCCCTTGAAGCCCACGCCCAATGAAAAGCTCGTGAACAGGCCCTTGAGCGCAAAGTCCCACCAGGGCAGCGGCTCGGTAAAGGCCTGCGCCAGGCCCGGCAGGCTCAGGCCCGCATAGCGCCACGCGTCGGTGGACCAGATCACGCCGGCCAGCACGATGCCGCCCAGCATGGGCCGCAAGGGCGCATACGCCACCCGCTGCTTCATGAAGGCCGACAGGCCATGCGTGCTGCGGGCGAACGCCATGCCCACCAGCCCACACAGCAGCCCGACCACGATGGCGGCGCCCAGCGTCCCGACCGACAGCGCCGGCAGCAAACCCGCGCTGTACACCCCATGGTGCACACCCCACAGCGTGCAGACCTGGTCGGCCACCACGGCAGCCACCACACACGGCCACAGCGCCTCATGGCGCAGGCGCCCAATCGCCAGCACTTCGAGCCCGAACACCGCGCCCGCCAGCGGCGTGCCGAACACCGAGGCAAAGCCCGCGCTGATGCCCGCCATCAGCAAAATGCGCCGGTCGTCCGCGCGCAGGCGAAACACATGCGTGAACTGGTCGGCCAGCGCCCCGCCCATCTGAACGGCCGTGCCCTCGCGCCCCACCGAGGCGCCAAACAAGTGCGACACCACCGTGCTCAAAAAAATCAGCGGCGCCATGCGCACCGGCACCACCTGACGCGGGTCATGCACCTCGTCGATCAACAGGTTGTTGCCCGCTTCTACCGGCTGGCCCACATGCAGGTACACCCAGCCCACCGCGAATCCGGCCAAGGGCAACAAGGCCAGCAACCAGCGGTGCGCCTCGCGCGTTTCGGTGGCCCAGGCCAGCGCCAGCAGAAACCAGGCCGAAGCCGTGCCGGCCAGGATGGCCACGCCCACGCCCAGCGTGAGCCACTTCAAGGCATGGCGCAGCCAGCGCAGGGCCTCGGTGCCACGCGCACGGTTCATGAGTCAGCACCCGCCTGCATCGCGCATCATCTCAGTTGTTGCTGGCCGCCAGCACTTCCTTGACATCGGTGTGTCCCTGCAACACCTTGTCGATGCCGTCCTGACGCAGCGTGCGCATGCCGCCTTTCAGGCTGGTCTCCAAAATCTCCAGGGCAGAGCTGCGCTGGCGAATGTGCAAACGGATGGCGTCATCGGACACCAGCAGCTCGTGGATGCCCATGCGGCCTTTGTAGCCGCGCTGGTTGCAGGTCGGGCAACCCGGGCCGCGGTGGCGCAGGTGAATGCGGCCCTGTGCATCGCCATACTGCTTGCGCCAGCTGCTCAGCAAAGCCTCGCGGCTGCTGTCACTGGTGTCGCGGGCGCTGTGCAGGTACTCGTACAGCATCACGTCCAGGTCGGTCTGCGTGGCCTCGGCGGTGATGCCGCACGACGGGCACACCCGGCGCACCAGACGCTGCGCCAGCACCGCCAGCAGCGAGTCCGAGAAGTTGAACGGGTCCAGCCCGATTTCGAGCAGACGTGCAATGCTCTCGGCCGCCGAGTTCGTGTGCAGGGTTGAGAACACCAGGTGACCCGTCAGCGACGCTTCGATGGCGATGTTGGCCGTCTCCGAGTCCCGCATTTCACCGATCATGATGACATCGGGGTCGGCGCGCAGGAAGGTGCGCATGGCCGCCGCAAAGGTCCAGCCGATGCGGGCATTGACCTGCACCTGACACAGGCCCTGCTGCGAGATTTCAATCGGGTCCTCGGCCGTCCAGATCTTGCGATCGCCCTGGTTGAGCTCGCGCAGCACCGAGTGCAAGGACGTGGTCTTGCCGCAACCCGTGGGGCCGCACACCAGCACCAGACCGTAGGGCTTGGCGATGACCTTGCGCAGCGACGCCAGGTTGCCCTCGCTCAGCCCGATCTGCTCGATGGGCAGGGGCTTGCCCCCGCTGAGCAGGCGCAGCACCACGTTCTCCACCCCGTGGGTGGTCGGCACGGTCACGATGCGCAACTCGACCTTGGCATCGCCAAAGCGCGAGAAGTCGATCTTGCCGTCCTGCGGCTTGCGGCGCTCGGAAATGTCCAGGTCGGACATGATCTTCAGGCGCGCCACCAGGGCCGGGCGGTACTCCGAGGGCAGCTCCAGGTACACCGTCAAGGCCCCGTCCACCCGGAAGCGGATCAGCACCTTGCTGTGCGGCGAGCTGGCCTCGATGTGGATGTCGGACGCGTTGCGCTTGATGGCGTCCTCGATCATCGTGTTGACCAGGCGCACCAGGGTGCTGCTGGACTCGGTGATGACCTCCTTGGCCGTGTCGTTGTGATTGGGGCCCAGCTCGACCGCCAGTTCGGCGGCCAGTTCGCGCACGTCGGTGTTCGCATGCAAGGCCCGCACCCGGCCCTGCACGGCTTCGTAGGCGTTGGCCTGCGCCTGCGCGAGCGTGCCCGGCAGCGCCATCACGGCCTCAATGTGCAGGTTGCTCAGAAAGCGCAGTTCATCCAGCGTGGGGCGGTGCCACGGGTTCTCCATGGCCACCACCAGGGTGCTGCCCTCGCGCAGCAACGGCAACACGCGGGCGCGCTCGGCGGTGCCCTGCGGCACCAGCAGCACGGCATCGTCTTGCGGCGGCACGGCCAGGCAGTCCACCACGGGCATGCCCGCCATCGCCGCCAGCGCGATCTTCAGGTCGTCTTCCACGACCATGCCTTCGGCCAGCAGAATCTGCCCCAGGGGGCGAGGCTGCCCCTGACGCTGCAAGGCCAGGGCCCGCTCAATGTCGGACGGCTCACTGAGCCCGTGCACCACCAGGGTCTCACCCAGACGGTGGCGCGGCGCCATGGGGTGGTCCCCCCGGATGGCATCCCACACAGCGGCGGGCGTGCGCAACACCAAGCCGTCCATGCGGTGGGGCGGGCAGGCAGGCGAGGGGGATTGAACCGAGTTGTTTTCCATGGGGGACTCCATACACAGTCTATTGTGCGGAATCTCGCTCCCTGGTCACGCCTGCCACCTCACAAAATTTGACACGCACCGTTACGAATTGGGCTTCTGCTCCCCGTGCGTTCAACGTGCCGCCGTCTGCGCCATCGCCTGGCCGCCGGGCACACGGGCAGTGTCCTGATTTGACTGCCCCGCGCATTTCACAAAGCGGTAGTCCGCCTCATTGACCTTGCGGGTCGCCAGCCAGTAGCGCCAGGTGGACTTGGGCCAGATCGCGAAGTTGATGCCCTCGGCCGTCTGGTACCAGCTCTTGCAGCCCGAGTCCCACACGGTGCCCTTGAGCGCCTGCGTCATCTCGCCCAGGAAGCGGTTCTGCGCCTCTTCCTTGACGTCCAGGTAGCCATTGCCCTTGGCCTGCAGCAGCTTCACGCAGTTGACGATGTAGTCGGCCTGCGCCTCGATCATGAAAATGATGGAGTTGTGGCCCAGGCCCGTGTGCGGTCCCACCAGCTGGTACATGTTCGGGTAGTTGGCCGCCGTGATGCCCAGATAGGCGGTGGGGCTGACCTTCCAGTCTTCCTGGATCGTGTGGCCGTTCAGGCCGCGCAGCTCGAACTTCTTCATGTAGATGCGCGGGTCCACGATGAACCCGGTGCCCAGGATCACGCAGTCCAGCGGACGCGCCTTGCCATCCTTCGTGATGATGCCGGTGGACGTGAACTCGCGGATGTCGTCCGTCACCAGCTCCACATTCGGGCGGTTGAAGGTGGGGAACCACTTGTTGGAGATCAGGATGCGCTTGCAGCCCAGGGTGTAGTCGGGCGTCAGCTTCTTGACCAGCGCCGGGTCCTTCACCTGCCAGCTGATGAACTTCTTCAGAAAGAACTCCCCCACCTTGGCCAGCGAGGGGTGGAAGATGGGCCACACACGCGACTCGTTGGTCCAGTAGCAGCGCCAGCGGTGCAGCGTGCGCGTGAAGGGCAGGGCGGCGAACATCTTCTTGCTGAAGGCCGAGT
>Ga0209066_10006904_pt1 | contig 11443 bp, 9 predicted proteins | sample All_14_2_FD_187198 | JGI IMG/M metagenome (GOLD analysis project Ga0209066, IMG submission 187198) | Freshwater microbial communities in response to fracking from Pennsylvania, USA - Allegheny Zone_MetaG_DW_15 (SPAdes) (version 2) ...
CAGGTGTTCGCTCAGCACCTCCATGACGCGGCCATCGGCGCTCAGGTGGGTGTCGTTGGCCACGGTGTCGGCCATCCAGGCCTTGCCCGACACGGCGTACACCGGGTCCAGCCGGTTCGATGCGGTTTCGTCCGGGCCGAAGAGACGGAAGTTGGCGCTGGCCAGGTTCAGCCGCATCACCTCGCGCAGAAAACCGCCCAGCACCCGCGTGGCTTCGGCTTCGGTGCTGCCCGGCGCGGGCACGGCCACCGCGTGTTCGTGCAGGCGCGGCAGTACCAGCGGTTGCAGCAACTGGCCGCCGTTGGCGTGCGGGTTGAAGCCCATGCGCAGCCGCCCGGTGGGTGCCAGCGCGGCAAACTCTGCGCGGAACTTGCCCGCGCCGTCAAACAGCTCTTGCGGCCGGTAGCTTTGCAGCCAAGATTCGAGCTGCAACAGGTGTTCGGGCTGGGTGAACCGGGCAATGGGCACTTGGTGGGCGCGCCAAGTGCCTTCCACCGGCAAGCCGTCTACCTCTTTCGGGCCGGTCCAGCCCTTGGGCGTGTCGAGGATGATCATGGGCCAACGCGGGCGCTGCGGCGGCACCGGGGCGTCGGGTGCGCGGGCGGTGGCCTGGATGCGCTGGATGTGCGCCAGCGCATCGTCCAGCGCGGCGGCCAGGTGTTGGTGCACCTGCATCGGGTCGTGTCCGGCCACCCAGTGCGGCTCGTAGCCGTGGCCGCGCATTTGTTCGCAGAGTTCGGCTCGGCCAATGCGGGCCATCACCGTGGGGTTGGCGATTTTGTAGCCGTTCAGGTGCAGGATGGGCAGCACGGCACCGTCGCGTGCCGGGTTCAAGAATTTGTTGGAATCCCAACTCGCGGCCAGCGGCCCGGTTTCGGCTTCGCCGTCGCCCACCACGCAGGCCACGATCAGGCCCGGGTTGTCAAAGGCCGCGCCGTAAGCGTGGGCCAGCGAATAGCCCAACTCGCCACCTTCGTGGATGGAGCCCGGCGTTTCGGGTGCCACATGGCTGGGAATGCCGCCCGGCCATGAGAACTGGCGGAACAACCGCCGCAGGCCGCTGCGGTCGCGCTCGATGGCGGGATAGTGCTCGGTGTAGCTGCCTTCTAGGTAGGTGTTGGCCACAATGCCCGGCCCGCCGTGGCCAGGGCCAACCACCAGCAGCATGTTCAGTTCGTGGTCTTTGATCAGCCGGTTCAGGTGCACATACAGTAGGTTCAGCCCCGGCGTGGTGCCCCAGTGGCCCAGCAGGCGCCGCTTGACGTGGTCTGGCGTGAGCGGTGTCTCCAGCAGCGGGTTGTCTTGCAGGTAAATCTGGCCGACCGACAGGTAGTTGGCGGCGCGCCACCAGGCGTGCATGCGGTGGAGCAGGTCGGGGGCGAGGGTGTCGGGCATGGTGTTTCCAAAGTGGGCGGTTCGCTCAGGGGAGCACGCCGCTGGGTCTGCGGTCTGTGCGCTGGCGGACACGGGCCCCGACAGGCCGGGGCGGTTCATGCGTTCACGCCGCACTGCGCCGGGGTTTGGTTCCAGAGGGTGATGAGGCGCCGCCCCGGGTGTTGCGCGTCGAGGCTCAGGGTGCTGAGCGATGCGGGATGCAGCGCCAGGTGTTGCCCCACCGGCAAGGGCTGACCGATCCAGCGGGCGGCCAGCGCGGAGCCAAACTGGCCGTGCGCGAACAACACCACGTCGTCCTCCAGCGTCAGCAAGCGGGCAATCAAGCGGTCGGCCCGCGCGGCCACGTCGGCGGGCATTTCTCCTTGGGGGCAGCCGTCGCGCCAGACGCTCCAGCCCGGGTGTTCTTGCTGTATGTCTTCTGTGCGTCGGCCCTCGTAGGCGCCGTAGTCCCACTCGCACAGGTCGGCCTCGGTTTGCAGGCGACCACCCAGGTCGGCCAGGCCAGCCAGTTCGGCGGTGCGGCGTGCGCGCAGGCGCGGGCTGCACAAAACATGGCGGGCATCCAGAGGGCGCAACATGCTGGCCAAACTGCGCGCCTGCTCTGCGCCGTGGGCGGTCAGGTCGAGGTCGGTGGTGCCGGTGTGTTGGCCGGTCAAGGACCACGCGGTTTCCCCGTGTCGAACGAGGTGGATGTGTTGGGGCATGGAGCGGCGCTCGGGTGGTGCTGGGTTGCAGCGGGGTGCTGTGGGTGGGCTTCGCAACTGGGGCGGGCCAACCCTTGTAGCCACGCGGCGCGGCGCTGTCTGTGCGGTGGGGCGCAGGCCCTGGGGCTGGGTGTCTGTTGCACAGGGGCGGCGCTGTGGAGGGTGTTGACGCATGGTGGCCTGTGTTGGCGGCCTCACGGTGACCGCTTGGCGTGGCTGGCACGATGGGCGCTTGTGGTTTGGGCGTGCGTGTTTGCAGCGCCGCCAGAGCCCGGCGAAGACACCTTGCCCGCCATTCACACCTTGCTGCGTGCGGGCGATGGCGACGCGGTGGCCAGCGGCAAGTTGGTGAGCCTGCAGGAAGCGCTGTACATGATTGGCGCGGTGGACGAGGCCACAGCCAAGGCCAAGGTTCATAAGCCAAGGAGGCCCCAACCCCCACGAAGAGCAGCCCGCCAAGGAGAAAGCGCATGCATCTCAATGATGCTTAAGGTGCTGCTGCCCTTTGAGGTTTTTGCCCAAGGACAAGGCGTGACCCGCATCGTTTTTGAAACACCGCCAGGCTCTTCATGCGTCTGCTGGGTATATTGACCTGACAGGAATAGCTGTTTGACGTGGTGGCCGACTTTGACGCCATGGCGGCGCCCCCATCATGACCCAGTGTGTGGGCGATGGGCGCACGCGTTAAGCGGTCTTTGTGGGTGTCAAATTTTGTGCGATTCTGAAGACGGCCGCCCCAGAAGCACCACCATCAAGGTGATCACCGTCAGGGGCAGCACGAAGCCCATCATGACCGATGAGTAGGTGCCCAGGGCCGAATGCTGCTGGGCGGCCAAGATCAGGTAGGCCACGTAGGCCACGTAGTACAGGAGGAACACCGCGCCTTCCCAGCGGGCGATCTCCCGTCCGGTCATAAAGACAGGAATACATGCCAACGCCACGGCCAGCATGACCCACATGTCAAAGTTCAAGACGGCCTCGGGTACGACAAGACCCAGGCTACCCGAGGCCATGCCAGACAAGCCCAGACAGCCCAAAATATTGAAGGTATTGCTGCCCACCACGTTCCCAACGGCAATGTCTCGCTCACCTTTGATGGCGGCCATCACAGACGTCGCCACTTCGGGCATAGAGGTGCCCGCCGCCACGATGGTTAAGCCAATGACCACGTCGCTAACCCCCAGGGCTTTGGCAAACACCACGGCTGAATCGACCAGCCATTGGGCTCCAATCACCAGGCAGGCCAGGCCACCGACCATGAGCAGCAGCTGCGCCGGCAGCTTGCTGTCCCAGCTGCCTGGGGCGGCTGGCTGCACTTCAGCGGCGTACTCGTCGTTGGCTGCTTGCGTTTCCTTGCGCGACTGGATAACCAAAAATACGGTGTAAGCCACCAGCAATGCAAACAACATGGCGCCGTCTATGGCGCTCACGGTGCCGTCAAGGCTGAGCACGACCAGCAGCAATGAGATGCCGACCATGATGGGCACCTCTTGCCGAATCAGTTGGATGTTGACCACCAGCGGCGTGATCAGCGCCGATAAGCCGAGAATGAACAGCACGTTGAAGATATTGCTGCCCACCACGTTGCCAATCGCAATGTCGGTCTGACCTTCAAATACCGCGCCCAAAGAGACGGCCACTTCCGGCGCACTGGTGCCAAAGGCGACGATGGTCAGACCCACCACCAGCGGTGACAGCCCGAACGAGAGCGCCAGTTTGGAGGCGCCTCGCACCAGCAGTTCGGCGCCGACAACAAGGGCCAGCAAGCCAGCGATAAACAGTCCCAAGGTCAACATGCAGATTCCTAAAAGGAGCAGGTGGATTTAAATGGGCGTCATATTGCCATGAATTGTTGCAGAGCATCACGACATGAATAGTTGCCGAGAGTCACGAATTTCAGGTCGGAAGAGTCTTGGGCGACGGTTCGGTCAGGGGCGAGGCCGGTTTGCCCGATCGCGGCATTGCGGGGGTGCAGGCGGGCCGGGCGTGGGCAAGTCGGCGGCGTATGCGTCGACCGTGATTCCGTCGGCGTTGGCGCAGCAAAAGCGCGTGGTCATTTCCACCGCACGGTGGTGTCCTGAGGGGTGCCGCGTTTTCTGCACCATCCCTTCAATCCACCCCTTCAAGGAAAGCCCCATGGACTCTCCACTTGGATCGCCGTTGCCTCCATCGCCATGGCCGGTCTGACCACCGGTTTCGGCACCATGGCCCCAGCCTTGGCCGAGGACCGTGCAGTGGCGCTCGCGCTGACTTCCCTGGCCCGGCAGTCCGACGCTTCGGCCACCATCACCCGCACGCTGTTTGTGGGTCTGGCCATGATCGAGTCCACCGCCATAAATTGTTTTGTGGTGTCGATGATCCTGATTTTTGCCAACCCGTTTTGGAACGCCGCGCTGAAAGCCGCCACCCAATCGGCGGGGCCGTAAACCATGTTGATCGACGGGTTCACCGTGGGTGCGCAGTTGCTGAACTTCGTGATTCTGGTGTGGCTGATGAAGCGCTTTTTGTACCAACCGGTGCTGGGCGCCATTGCCGCAGGCGAGCAAAAAATTGCCAACGAGCTGGCCAATGCGGCCACCACCCAGGCGAAGCAGCAGCAAGACACGTTTGAGCAGAAGAACCAGGCCTTTGACGAGCGGCGTGCCGACATGCTGCAACAGGCCCGAAACAGCGCACTGATGGCCAACACCACCACCGCACTGCGCCGCCAGATCGGCAGCGCCCGCGACCTCAAGGGTTACCCGGCCATCTGCCCAGCCAGAAACCCCAACACCGCCTGTTCAGCCGCAGCCGGGTCCGCAAAGGCTTCGTGGGTGCCGTCCAAAGTCAGCAAGTGGGCGTTGGCGGTGCCGCGCTGGGCGATGAGCGCCTGCGCGTCGGCCAGGGGCACGGTGGTGTCTTGCGCGCCGTGCAGCAGCAGCACCGGGCAGCGCGCTTGCGACAGGGTGGCCAGCGGGGCGATGCGGCTGAAGCGGGTGCCGATGACCCATTCCACATAGCGGTTGACCAGCCAGCCCAGCGGCCAGTAAGGCACGCGGTAGGCGGCGAGCCAGCGCCGCATGACCTGTTCGGGGTGGGCAAACGCGCCCACGCTCACGGCTGCGGCCAGCCCCGGGCGGCGCGATGCCACCAGCAACACCGCCGCGCCACCCACCGAATGGCCCAGCGCGGCCAGGCGCTGCGGGTTCACCTCGGGTTGCGCGGCGAGCCAGTCGAGCGCGCGGTCCAGGTCGTCGGCGAAGCGGGGCAGGGAGCTGTGGTCGTCGCGGCTGCTGCGGCCGTGGTTGCGCGATTCGGGCAGCAACACGGCGTAGCCTGCGGCGTGCAGGGCCTGCGCAGCGGGCAGCAGGGTGCTGGCGTTGCCGCCCCAGCCGTGCATGAGCGCCACGGCGGGCGCGGGGTTGGGCTGCGTCAGCGGCGGCACATACCAGGCAAACAGGCGCAGGCCGTTGGGTCCGTTCAGGTGCACGCTGCGGGCGTGCAGGCCCAGTTCGCCGGGTTGGGTGCCGGCCACGGTGGCGGTGGGGGCCAGGCCCCAGCGCAGCCACTGGCGTGCGCCGAGCAGGGCAGCGCCGGCCAGGGCGAGTGAAACAAAGAGGGGGTTGAGCGTCATACGGGTGGGTTTGGGGGTGCGTGCATTATGAAGCGCAGGGTGCAGCCCTATGCAACTTCTTGGATAATCAAAACCATACAAAACAGCGCTTCTGTTAAAGTTTGTTTTATGCCAAAACCCGCTGTCGCAGCCGAACACCTGCCCGCCTCTGCCGCCAAGGCGCTGCGCGATCTGGGTGAAAACCTGGCGCTGGCCCGCCAGCGCCGCAAAGAAAGCCTGCGCGCCTGGGCCAGCCGCATGGCGGTGTCGGTGCCCACCCTCATCCGCATGGAAAAAGGCGACCCTTCGGTGGGTATGGGCGTGTACGCCACGGCGCTGTGGCTCATGGGCCGCCATGCCGCCCTGCCCGAGGTGGCAGCGCCCACGCAAGATCTGAACGCCCTGGAACAAGACATTGAAGCCGTGCGCCAGCGGGGGCGGCGCATGTCGCGCAAACCGTCCCAGGTGTTGTGAACATGCCATACCAACCGCAAGACAGTATGAGCCTGTGGTGGCTGGCCGACCCGGCTGCCCCGCAGCGCATCGGCACGGTCAGCTTGCAGGGCAACCGGCGCAAGCTGGCCCTGGGCTATGCACCGGGCTGGTTGGCGGGACCGCAGGGCTTTGCCTTGAGTGAAGACCTGCCGCTGCAACCGGGTTGCCACCTGCCGGCTGAGCGCGACACCGCCGCTGGTGCGGTGGACGACGCCCGGCCAGACCAGTGGGGCGAGCGCGTCATTCGGTTGATTGAGCGGCCCGCCCGCTTGTCTTTGCTGGAGTATGTGTATTTCGCGGGCGACGACCGGTTTGGCGCTTTGGGGGTTTCTTTGGGTGATGCGGTGTATGAACCCGCGCCCACGGCCGTCATGGCGAGCTTTGACGGACTGGACGACATGCACCGCCACCGCACGCGGTATGGCCGCACACGTGGCGCAGCAGGTGGGGCAGTGGAAATTGTTGTTTCGGGGCGAAGGCGTTTGCGCGGCAGACCTTGAAATTCTGGCCCAGTACCTGGACGGGGCGCATCTCACCGCGCAGCGCATGGAAGCCTTGGGCTGAACGCGGGGGCTCAAAAGCCGCCCAGTCAACCGGTCTGGGACAATGCGCGCTCGAACTTGGTCGCAAGCTGCGTCCACCCCTCTGGTTCACCCTGCCATCCGCCCCGCATGTCCCAAACCCCTGAATTCAACGCCGACACCGACGGCACCGCGCCTGAGTCCATGCCTTCCGGCCCGCTGGCGCGCGAGGCGCTGGCGCTGGCCGCGTTTGACCATGTGGTGTCGCACGCCAGCGGCTTTCGGGCGCGGCCTGGCCAGCGCGACATGGCCGCACTCATTGCCCACACGCTCAGTGGCGTGAGCCTGGGCGACGCCTCGGTGAGCGGCGAAGCGGGTTTGCCCGAGCGCGGCATTGCGGTGGTGCAGGCGGGCACGGGTGTGGGCAAGTCGGCGGCGTATGCGTCGACCGTGATCCCGCTGGCGCTGGCGCAGCAAAAGCGGGTGGTCATTTCCACCGCCACGGTGGCGCTGCAAGAGCAGTTGATTGCCAAAGACTTGCCCGCGCTGGCGGCGGCGCTGCCCGAGCCGTTCACGTTTTCGCTGGCCAAGGGGCGCGGGCGCTATGTGTGCCGCCTGAAGCTGGACCAGCTCAGCGGTGGCGACGCGGCCAGCGCCGACCTGTTTGAGAGCGACGACGCGCCGGCCGCAGCCGACGAATCGGCCGCTGGCGTGGCCGCGCACACGGTGGCCACGGCGGCGGCCAGCGCACGGGCGGCTGAGCGCTGGAGCGAGCGCGCCAAGCAATATATGCAGTGGACGCACCAGCTCGACAGCGGCGCCTGGGACGGCGACCGCGACCGCCTGGACGAGCCGCCCGAGGGCGAGGTGTGGAGCCCGGTGGCGGCCGAGCGCCACAGCTGCACCGCGCGCCACTGCCCCAGCTACAACAGCTGCAGCTATTACCAGGCGCGGGCCAAGCTGGCGCAGTCGCAGGTGATTGTGGTCAACCACGACCTGCTGCTGGCCACGCTGGGTCTGCACGCGCTGCCCGCGCCGGAAGACTGCTACCTGGTGTTTGACGAAGCGCACCACCTGGGCGCGGTGGCACAGGGGCAGTTCACCGCGTCGATGGACCTGATGCGCACCCAGTGGCTCGACCGCCTGCCGCGCGCGGTGGACGAAGTGGCCGGCGCGATGCAGCACACCCCCAACGCCGATGTAGCCACGCTGGCGCGCGAGATGAAGTCGGCCCAAAACGAGCTGGCGCGCATGGCCATGGCGCGCCTGGGCGACAACCCCGACTGGCAGGCGCTGACCGGGCGAGCCACGGCGCGCCCAGCGGCACGCGCTGGCTGGGCGGGCGCACCGGCCCAGGGTGGCGCCGGTGGCACCACCGCCCCCGGCTGGGGCGATAGCGCGGCCTCCGTGATGGACCGCTTTGAAGGCGGCGCCCTGCCGCCGGGCTGGCTGGAGACTGTGGCCCGGTTGCAGGCCAACGCCAGCGCGCTGCTGAAGGTGTTTGAAGCACTGGCCACCCAGCTCAAGGCCACCGCGCGCGACAACCCGGGCGACGCCGCTCGCTGCGCCAAGCTCTATAGCCGCTTGGGCGTCCTGGCGCCGCGCCTGCAAAGCGCGCAAGAAACCGCCACGCTGTGGCTGCAGGAACCCGCGACCCACAACACCGACCAACCCCGCCAGCCGCCGCTGGCCAAGTGGCTGCAAGCGGGCCTGAACCACGGGCTCGTCACCCTCACCGCGCACGCCTGCCCGCTGGAGCCCGGCAGCCTGTTGCGCAACCAGCTCTGGAGCAAGGTGCGCGCGGCGGTGGTCACGTCGGCCTCGCTCGTCACCTGCGGCGGGTTTGACCATTTTCTGCACGAGTCGGGTCTGGCGTTTGACGACGCGGTGGTGGCGCGCGAGGTGCAAAGCCCGTTCGACCACGCCCGCCAGGGCCGCCTGGTGGTGGTGCACACCCAGGCCGACCCGAAAGACGTGGAGGCCTACACCCGCGAAATGCTCGACGCGCTGATGACCGACCTGGCCGAGGTGCAGCGCGGGGCGCTGGTGCTGTTCACGTCCCGGGTGCAAATGCGGCGCGCGCAAGCGCTGCTGGAACGTGGACTGCACAGCGACCTGCGCGACTTGGTGTTGGTGCAGGGTGACGCCTCGCGCACCCAGCTGCTGCGCCAGCACGCCGAGCGCGTGGCGGCGGGCAACCCGTCCATCTTGTTTGGCCTGCAGTCGTTTGGCGAAGGGCTCGATTTGCCGGGCGCGCTGTGCGAATGGGTGTTCATCACCAAGCTGCCGTTTGCCTCGCCCAGCGACCCGGTGGGCCAGGCCCGCGCCGACTGGCTCAAAAGCCAGGGCCGCGACCCGTTCAGCGAACTGGTGGTGCCGGCCACCGGCGCGCGCCTATTGCAGTGGACGGGTAGGGCCATCCGCGCCGAGACCGACGAAGCGGTGGTCGTTTGCTACGATGCCCGGCTGCTGCGCCAGAGCTACGGGCGGCGCATGCTCAAGGGCCTGCCGCCGTACCGGCTGCAGCGCCGCCAGAACGGCGTGCTGTCGGACGTGAGCGCTTAAACAACCCGTTGGGCTGCGCCGTTGAACGTTTTGAAAGCGTGCGGGTCCTCCTGGTTCGCCGCACATCCCGTGCGATTTGAAAACCCTGTTCCACCCTCAACGAGAACCCCCCACATGATTTACGCCACCCTGAAACTGTTGCACGTCCTGGCCCTTGTGGTGTGGATTGGCGGCATGGTGTTTGCCCATTTCTTCTTGCGCCCCGCCGCCATGCAGCTTGAAGCCCCGGTGCGCGTGCGCCTGATGCACGCCACACTGCAGCGCTTTTTTGCGGCCGTGCTGGTGGCCATTGGGGTGGTGCTGGCCAGCGGTTTGTGGATGATCGGGCGCGTGGCCAAAGAGTCGGTGCAGGCCGGCCTGGGCTTCGCCATGCCCCTGAACTGGACCCTCATGGCCACGCTGGGCATTGTGATGATGCTGATCTTTGGCCACATCCGCTTTGCCCTGTTCAAACGCCTGAGCAAAGCCGTGGCCGCCAGCGACTGGCCTGCGGGCGGTGCTGCACTGGCGAGCATCCGCACCGCCGTGGGCATCAACCTGGCGATTGGCGTGTTGGTGATTGCGCTGACGTTTTTGATGGCTTGAGGCGGGTGCCTTACATCCGGGGCAGCGGCACGTCGTGGCCCCACAGGCGCTGCCACAGCCAGGGCAGGGCGGTGCCCAGGTCGGGACGCATGCTTTGTTGCACCGGCAGGTGCTGGCCGCTGGCGCGGGCCGGTGCGCTGCCCAGGTCAAAGCGGAAGGTGTAGGCCGGTTCCTGGCCCATGCGCAGGTCGGTCACGAACAGGCGACCATCACGTTCTGACAGGCTGTAAAACCCGTGGGTGAAGGCGGCCATGCGCGCCACCGAGGGTTCGTGGCCGTGCTCGGCCATGAGCGCCGCGCCCCGGTCGTGGGCGGTCCAGGTGATGCGCTGGCCGTTGTCGAGCAGCGAGTAATGGCCTTCTAAGTAGTGCGTGGGGGTTGTGGCCACCAGGCGCCAAAGCACGGTGTTGAACGGTGACGCTGTGACGAGCAGGCCTTGGGCGCTGATGTTTTGGTCGGCAAGCGAAGCGCGGGCCACTTGGGTGGCGTGTTGCTGGGCGCCGAAGCTCCAGGCCAGGTAGAGCGTGCTCAGGGCCAAGCCAGCCAGGTTCCAGCGCAGGCCGCGCGCGCTCTTGAGCCGCAGCGCGGCCACCACGCCCCCGATGAGCGGCACGGTGTAGAGCGGGTCAATGATGAAGACGCTGCCCACGCCAAACGGGTGGTCGGTGAACGGCTGCAGCAGCTGGGTGCCGTAGATGGTCATGGTGTCGAGCAGCGGGTGGGTGAACAGCACCAGCCACAGGGCAAGCCACCAACGCAAAAACAAGGGCCCCAACGCGCCGCCGCTGCGCGGGTCGCTGCTCTCCAGGGGGATGCTGTTTCCGCTGGGGGCGGCCCGGCGCTGTAACCCAGGAGCCTCTCCGTGGAGACGCGACACCAGCCACGCCAGCACCGGCGCCCCCAGCGTGAGGAAGAGCAGCGAATGGCTTTCAGCGCGGTGGCGCGTCATGTTGAGGATGGCGTCGCCGTGGTCGATGAAGGCATCGAGGTCGGGCAAAGTGCCGGCCACAGCGCCCCACAGGGCGGCTTTCCACACGGCGGTGCGTCGGCCCATCACGGCCACGCCGATGGCCGAACCGAGAGCGATTTGGGTCAAAGAATCCATGGGGTGTGAGCTTAGTGGCACAACGCAACCTGCATGGGTTGCGGGGAAATTGTGATGAGCTCAGCGCGAAGTGCATCCACCCGGGATGCCGCGGAACCGGTTCCGCCGGGCCGCAGGCGTCCCCTGGGGGGTGACACCGCAGGCGGCGCGGGGGCTATGCCTGCACCACGATGGGAAACGTGGCCCTCGCACCGTCTGCCCCGGGCACAAACGGCACGGTGAGCGCGGCTCGGCCTTCGGCGTTGAGGCGGCGCCACAGAAAGTCGCGTTCGTTGCCGGGGTCGCCAGCCACATAAAGTTGGGTGGTGAGCAGGTCTTGGCCGTCCAGCCGCACCTTGACGTGGATGTGCGGCGTGCGCCCGCTGTAGGGTGCCGGGCGCAGGGTGCGAAAGCGGTAGCGGCCGTCGCGCCCCACGTCGACCTGTCCGAAGCCTTGGAAGGCGGGGTCGGCTTGGCCGCCGTCGCCGGGGTGGTGGTAGTG
>Ga0209066_10006906_pt1 | contig 11439 bp, 10 predicted proteins | sample All_14_2_FD_187198 | JGI IMG/M metagenome (GOLD analysis project Ga0209066, IMG submission 187198) | Freshwater microbial communities in response to fracking from Pennsylvania, USA - Allegheny Zone_MetaG_DW_15 (SPAdes) (version 2) ...
CCCGTAAGGCTTGAAACGCCGGCTGCGGATCGCGATGCTGACGCGATGACCAAGGACACCGCGACCGGCGAGACGACCCTGCGCATGGACGCCGCCGCGCTGAACGCCTTCCTGGCGCGCGCCTTCCCGGAGGCCGACCCGGCGGCGATGCCGCGGGTCACGACGGCGGCGCCCGGACGGGTGGAGTTGGTCCAGACCATGGCCAGCCGCAACCTGCGGCCGGGCGGGGTGATCTCGGGCCCGACGCTGATGGCCATGGCCGACACCGCCGCCTACGCCCTGATCCTCGCCCATATCGGCGAGGTGGCCATGGCGGTGACCACCAGCCTGACCATCCACTTCCTGCGCCCCTGCGCGCCGGGCGACCTGCATGCCGAGGCGACGATGCTGCGGCTGGGCCGCCGGATCGGCACCTGCGACGTGCTGATGTGGACCGAAGGGCGCGATCGCGCCGCCGCCAAGGCCACGGTCGCCTACGCCATCCCGGACGGAGCCTCGCGTTGACCCTGCCCGCCGCCGCGCCCCCCGGACCGCCAAAGGCCATCGCCACGCCCTGCATCAAGGTCTGCATCGTCGATCCGGAAAGCAGTCTCTGCCTGGGCTGCTACCGCACCCTGATGGAGATCGGCGGCTGGGCCCGCCTGGCCGAGGACGAACGCGACCGACTGATGGCCGAGCTGCCGGAGCGCCGGTCGAGGATCCGGCCGGAGAAGCTGGGGCTAGTATAGTGCGTCCTTCGTGACGCTCGCCCAAGAGCTCGCTCCTCAGGATGACGAACGTTGGTGAGCTCCACTGAGTTCGTCATGGTGAGGAGCCGGCTCTCGGGCCGGCGTCGCGAACCACGCAACGATACACCCTTACCCAATCCCTACCCCCGTTCACGCGTTGCAAACCCAGCCACCCTACTGTGCGCGGCGAAGGGGCGTGACCCGCCCTCCGGCAAAGCCAGAAGGCGGAGTGTCTGTGATGATCAGGGTGCTGGCGATCGGCTGTATCGCGGCGTTGTCGGCCATCGGGGCGGCGCGCACGGTCGCCAGCCTGGACGACGGCGCCCAGGCCGCCATGCCGGTGCTGCGCGCCGAGGCGGCGATCAGCGCCCCGGCCCGGCCGGCCACGACCGCCCAGGTCACCAAGAGCGCCGACGGCCACTACTGGGCCGAGGCGATGGTCGACGGCAAGGTGGTCCGCTTCCTGGTCGACACCGGCGCCACCGCCGTGGCCCTGACCGCCGACGACGCCCGACGACTGGGCTACAACCCGGCCGGGCTCGACTACCGCTATGACGTGATCACCGCCGAGGGCAAGGTGAAGGCCGCCGCCGTACAGCTGCGCTCGATTTCCATCGCCGGAGCCCGGGTCGACAATGTCGAGGCCCTGGTCATCGAGCGCGGCCTGCACACCTCGCTGCTCGGCATGAGCTATCTGGGCAAGCTGCAGTCCTTCGAGGCGACGCGGACGTCGCTGATCCTGAAGCCCTAGGCCGCGTCCCGCTTGCGCTCGAACGCCTCGCGCACCGCGGCCAGCGCCGCGTCGACGACCTCCAGCCCGGCGCCGGGCTTGTTGCCTTCCACCGTCAGGATGCGGCGCCAGATGCGGCCGCCGGGCATGGCGTGGAAGAGACCCAGCATGTGGCGGGTCATCGAGGCCAGTCGCCAGCCCTCGGCGAGCCGCGCCGCCAGATACGGCTTGTAGGCCTCCACCGCTTCGAACGGATCAACATCGGCGACGGCCTCGCCGAACAGTCGGCGGTCGACCTGGCCCAGCAGGCCGGGCTCGTGGTAGGCGGCGCGGCCCAGCATGACGCCATCGGCCCCGTCGGCGATATGCGCCTCCGCCGCGTCCAGGTCCGGCACGCCGCCGTTGAGGATGATGGTCAGGTTCGGCCGTTCGCGCTTGAGCCGCAGGACCAGCGGGTAGTCGAGCGGCGGGATGTCCCGGTTTTCCTTGGGCGACAGCCCCTGCAGCCAGGCCTTGCGGGCGTGGACGACGAAGGTGCTCACCCCGGCCTTCGCCGACAGGTCGACCAGCGCGAACAGGCTCTGCTCGGGGTCCTGGTCGTCGACCCCGATGCGGCACTTCACGGTCACCGGAACCTGCACCGCCGCGATCATCGCCGCCATGCAGTCGGCGACCAGCGCCGGCTCGCGCATCAGACAGGCGCCGAACCGGCCGCTCTGCACACGGTCCGACGGGCAGCCGACGTTGAGGTTGATCTCGTCGTAGCCGAGGTCCTCGCCGATACGGGCCGAGGCGGCCAGATCCGCCGGCTCCGACCCGCCAAGCTGCAGCGCTACCGGATGCTCGACCGGGTCATAGCCCAGCAGACGCTCCCGATCGCCGTGGATCACCGCCCCGGTGGTGACCATCTCGGTATAGAGCAGCGCCCGCCGCGTCAGGACCCGGTGAAACGCCCGGCAGTGCCGGTCGGTCCAGTCCATCATCGGGGCGACCGAAAGGGTGTGGGGCGGACGGGTCATGTCGGGCCCGCCCATACAGAAAAAACGCCGCCGGGGACAGTCGGCGCCGCCGCGGAGCCCCTCTGATGGGCTCCATGCAGCCAATGTTGCGGCGCGGCGTTCCGCACCCGGACCGTCGGGGATAGCCATGACACTGCAGCAGGGACTGGCCTTCGGGCTGGTGGGACTGACCATCGTCGCCTTCGTCTGGGGGCGGTTCCGCTATGACCTGGTCGCGGTGACCGCCCTGCTCGCCGGGCTGGCGATCGGCGTGGTCCCGGCCGAGCGCGCCTTCGACGGTTTCCGCAACGACGTCACGGTGATCATCGCCTGCGCCCTGATCGTCAGCGCCGCCTTCGCGCGGTCCGGCATCGTCGAGCTGGTGCTGCGCCGCATCCTGCCGTTGCTGAAGACCGAGCGCAGCCAGGTCCCGGTGCTCACCGCCGTGGTCACGCTGCTGTCGATGGCCACCAAGAACGTCGGCGCCCTGGCCATCATGCTGCCGGTCGCCCAGCAGGTGGCGCGCAAGACCGGCACGGCGCCCTCGCGGCTGCTGATGCCGATGGCGTTCGGGGCGATGATCGGCGGGCTGGTCACCCTGGTCGGCACCGCGCCCAACATCATCGTGTCGGAGGTTCGCCAGCAGATCCTGGGCGAGCCGTTCGGCATGTACGACTTCGCGCCCGTCGGCCTGGTCATCACCGGCCTGTCGCTGGCCTTCCTGGCCTTCGGCTACCGCCTGCTGCCCAAGGAGCGGTCCGGCACCCTGAACCTGGACGCCGCCCTGTCGGCCAAGCTCTACCTGACCGAGGCCTCGATCCCCGACGACTGGAGCTTCGGCAAGATGCGCCTCGGACGGCTGCTCGCCATGGCCGAGGACGGCGCGGTGGTGATGGGCATGCTGCGGGACGGCCGCCGAAGGCCCTCGCCGCACCTCAACACCGTGCTCAAGCCGGGCGACATCCTGCTGCTCGAAGGCGAGCAGCAGGCCCTGAACGCCTTCGTGCAGCGGGCCAAACTGTCGCTGACCCGCAAGGACCATCCGGTCACCATGGAGGAGCCGACCGAGGAGGTCCGCGCCGTCGAGGCCGTGGTCGGTCCCGACTCGCCGCTGATCGGCCGCTCGGCCCAGGGGGCGCAGATCCACACCGAGCTGGGCGTCAACGTGCTGGGCGTCAGCCGCGCCGGCTACCGGATGACCCAGCACCTGCGCAGCCTGCGCTTCCGGGCCGGCGACATCCTGTTGCTGCAGGGCGGCGAGCGGAACATCCCCGCCGCGCTGCAGGCGCTGGGCTGCCTGCCGCTGATCGAGCGGGACGTGCGGCTGGGCGGTCCCCGGCGGCTGTTCGCCCCCGCCATCGTGCTGACCCTGGCCATGGTGATGGTCGCCTTTCAGCTCGTCCCGGTCGCCGTCGCCTTCTTCGGGGCGGCGGTGATCATCGTCCTCATCGGGGGCCTGCGCATGCGCGAGGCCTACGGGGCGCTGGACGGGCCGCTGCTAGTGCTGATCGCCGCCCTGATCCCGGTCAGCGACGCGATCCAGCGGACCGGCGGCTCCGACCTCATCGCCGGCTGGCTGTCGGGGGCGTTCGGCGACCTGCCCGGCATCGTCGCCATCGGCGGGGTCATGCTGGCGGCGATGATCGTGACGCCGTTCCTCAACAACGCGGCGACGGTGCTGATCATGGCCCCGATCGGCGCCACCCTGGCCGGCAAGCTGGGCTTTCGGCCCGACGCCTTCCTGATGGCGGTGGCCGTCGGCGCGGCCTGCGACTTCCTCACCCCCATCGGCCACCAGTGCAATACGATGGTCATGGCCCCTGGCGGCTATCGATTCGCCGACTATCCCAGGCTCGGCGCGCCGCTGAGCCTGATGGTGCTGCTGATCGGCCCGTTGCTGATCTCGTTCTTCTGGCCGCTGGCCTGACTTGGCGTTTTGTCCGAACCCGTATCAAATACCGTGAGGTATTGAACGGGGTGGGACATGGCTGGCGGCAGGGGCGCGCCCAAGGGCGACAAGCGCCAGCGCACGCGCGCGGCGCTGATCGAGGCCGCCGCGGGCGTCATCGCGGAGAAGGGCTTCGACCGCGCCTCGCTCGACGAGATCTGCGCCCGGGCCGGCATGACCCGCGGCGCCTTCCACGGCAACTTCAAGAGCCGCGAGGAGCTGTTCCTGGCCGTGGTCGACAGTCAGCTGCGGCCGGTCAGCGCCGACTTCCGCCCCGGCGAGTCGTTCCGCACCCAGATGCGCATCCTGGGCCTGGCCGTGGCGGCCGAGGCCCGGCGGCGCGCCCCGATGGCGGCCGGCGCGGCGGCCTTCCAGCTCTATCTGCTGACCAATCCGCAGGCCCGGGCCCGCACGGCGATCCAGCAGGCGTCCGCCTACCAGGCCATGGCCGAGGGCTTTGTCCGCATCCTGCCACCCGGCGAGCTGCCGATGCCGGCCGGACAGTTCGTGATCGTGCTCGACGCCCTGATCACCGGCCTGATGTTCGTCAGCTACCAGTCGCCGGACCTGATCAAGGACGAGGACTTCGTCGCCGCCTTCGAGGCCCTGGCCGGGCCGGCGCCCAAGGCGGCGCCCTGGACCGGCGGCCAGACCTTCACCCTTTTGCGCTGAGACGCCTGGAGCCTGACATGCCCTACGTGAACATCAAGATCACCCGCGAAGGCGCCACGGCCGAGCAGAAGCAGGCCCTGATCGCCGGCGCGACGCAGCTGCTGGTCGATGTCCTGGGCAAGAACCCGGCTACCACTGTCGTGGTCATCGACGAGGTCGACACCGACAACTGGGGCGTCGGCGGCGAAAGCGTCACGGTGCGGCGGGCCCGGGGCAGTTAACCCGCCATCGCCCGCCCGCGAGTTGACACCCGCGTTCGTCGAGCGTACCTCGATCGCTCCACCGGTCCGATCGGACCTGTTTCCGCGAGCCCTCGAACCATGACCGTCGCCACCTTCATTGACTGCCGGACGCTCCCGTCCGCCGTTGATGGCGGTCGTTGCGCCGACCCTGCTCGCGAGGAACAAGCCGCCTAGACCCCACCGCGGGTTCAAGGCCTTCCGACCCTCCCGAGCCTGATGCTCCGGAGGGTTTTTCATTTCCACCTCCCCGCATCGGGCCCGGACACAAGAAAGTCCGATCGATGATCGACGAGATGAACATTTCCGCCGCCGTCCGCGCGGCCCCCGCCCCCGAGACCAGTCGCAGCGCGCGCCGCGACCGCTTCGTCGTGGAGGCGCGCGAACTGCTGGTCCTGTCCGGCCCGCTGATCTTCACCCAGCTGGCGCAGATGGCCATCCTCGCCACCGACACCGTGCTGCTGGGCCGGCTATCGACCCAGGCGCTGGCGGCGGCGCTGATCGGCAACACGGTCTACTATTTCTGCTGGCTGGTCGGCAGCGGCCCGGCCTCGGCGGTCTCGCCGATGGTCGCGCAGATGATCGGCGCCCGGCCGAAGGAGAAGGCCGGCGTCCGCCATGTGGTCCGCATGGGCCTGTGGAGCGCCATCCTGCTGTCGATTCCGCTGATGCCGATCCTGCTGTCCAGCCGCTGGATTCTCGACCATCTGGGACAGGATCCAGTGCTGGCCATGGGCGCGGGACAGTTCACGGCCGTGCTCTGCATCGGCCTGCCCTTCTCGTTCGGCTTCCAGGTGCTGCGCAACTTCGCCACGGCCCTGAACCGGCCCAACGCGGCGCTGTGGGTGATGCTGTCGTCGATCCTGTTCAACGGCCTACTGGCCTGGGCGCTGATCTTCGGCGAGCTGGGCCTGCCGAAGATGGGGCTGGTCGGAGCGGGACTGGCGACGTCGCTGTCGGCGATCTGGTCGTTCCTGGCCATGCTGGTCGTGGTGCGCCTGACGCCGACGCTGCGCGCCTACCGGATCCTGCGCCGCTTCGGCCGGCCGGTCCTGCGCAAGCTGCGCGAGATCATGATGCTCGGCATCCCGATCGGGGTCACCATCCTGTTCGAGGCCATGCTGTTCAACGCCATGACCCTGGTGGTCGGCACGTTCGGGGCGGCGCCGCTGGCCGCGCACGGCGTGGCGCTGAACTTCGCCTCGGTGACCTTCATGATCCCGCTCGGCGTGGCCATGGCCGCGACGGTGCGGGTCGGACGGTTCGCCGGGGCGGGCGACCGCGAGGGCGCGCGGCGGGCCGGCTTCACGGCCATGGCCGTCGGCGCCGGGCTGATCAGCCTGTTCGGGGTGCTGATGTTCCTGAACGGCGAATGGATCGCCGGGCTCTACATCGCCGGCCGGGACGAGCACAGCCTGCGGGTCATCGCCCTGACGGCGCTGTTCCTGAAGGTGGCGGCGGCGTTCCAGCTGGTCGACGCGCTGCAGGTGGTCGGGGCCATGTGCCTGCGCGGGCTGAAGGACGCCCGCATGCCGATGCTGCTGGCCGGCGGGGCCTACTGGCTGGCCGGGGCGCCGGTCTGCATCCTGCTCGGGGTCTACCTGAAGATGGAGGGCCTGGGCGTCTGGATCGGGCTGGCCTTCGGACTGGCGGTGGCGGCGGCGGCGATGTGCCTGCGCTTCCACCTGCTCACCCGGAAGACCCTGCCTCTGTAGGGGATCTGTCCCCCTGGCCATCCATCCAGGGGGACAGCATCCGGGCCAGGGCGTCGAGGCAGGCCTCCAGCTCGACCCCCTCCTCCTTGCGGGCCAGGGCGAAGATCATCTCGTTCAACGCCCCCATGACCAGCACAGACAGCGGCCGCGCCGCCGCGAGCGAGAGGTTGTCGCGGCCGGCCAGGTTACGCAGCCCGCTGGTCAGCGTCGCCAGACCGATCTGGGCGTCGACCTTGCGCCATTCCGCGTCGCCCAACACGGTCGGGCCGTCGATCAGCACCACCCGCTGGTAGTCGGTCCGGGCGCCGAACGTCATCGCCGCCCGGCAGCCGGCGAGGAAGGCCTCCATCGGCGCCCCGTCTCGCGACGCGGCGCGGACATGGGCGTCCAGCTCGGCCTCGATGGCCACGAACACCTCGCGGAACAGCGCCGCCTTGGTCCGGAAGTGGTGGAACAGCGCCCCCTCGCTGACCCCGGCGGCGCGGGCGATGCGGGCGGTCGAGGCGCCCGCATAGCCGTCCACGGCGAAGGCCGCGCGGGCGGCGGCGGCGATGCCCTCTCGCGTGCGGGCGGCGTCCGTGGCGGATCGTCGCGGCATGGCGAACTCCTGGACGCTGGACAGCGCCGACACAGGACCGCTATTTACAGAGTGGCACTATGTAAAAGCAACCGGGTCTCAAGGGGATGTGATCCGGCCTTTCGAACCCCGCCCCGAGGACCCGGAGCCGATGGCCCGTAACCGTCAGTACCTGTGTCTGTTCTACGGCCTGGTGGCGACGATCGCGCTCATCGCGGTGTCAGCCGGGATTCTAGGTCATTTCCGCTCGGCGGAAAGTCTCGCGGGCGTCGGCGCCGCGGCCGTCCGGTTCATGGTCGACACCCAGGTCAACCCGGCGAGCCGGACCGTGACCATCGACCTGCTGATGCTGTCGCTGGCGGCGATGACCTTCATGGTGCTCGAGGCCCGCCGGCTCGGCATTCGCTTCGTCTGGGCCTACATCCTGCTGGGCTTCGCGCTGGCGATCAGTGTCGCCTTCCCGCTGTTCATGATCGCCCGCGAACGCCATCTGGCCTGGCAGGAGGGCGGCGAGTCCGCGCCGCTGGCGCCGGCGGATTGCCTGGCCATCGCGGCGCTGTCGGCCACGGTCGTCGTCCTGAGCGGCTGCGTGATCGGCGGCTGACGCCGATGAACGGCAGGTGACCAGACCGGTTCAGGTTCGGCTCAAACAGCGAGGCCCATAAACCCCTCCAACGACGGCGTTCACGGGATAGTCCGGTGGGGCCGCCGCCCAGGAGAGCCTCCATGAAGAAGCTTCTGACCGCGGCCATCGCCCTCAGCGTTCTGGCCAGCGCCGGCGCCGCCAGCGCCCAGTCCTACGGCCGTCCCTACGATCGCGACGATCGCGCCGCCCCCCGGGCCGAGGAACGCTACGACCGCCGCGACGCGCGCGATGACCGTCGGGACGACCGCCGTGACGTGCGCGAAGACCGCCGGGACATGCGCGAAGACCGCCGGGACGACCGCTACGAGCGTCGCGATGACCGTCGTGACAGCCGTTACGACCGTCGCGACGACCGCCGCGAGACCCGCTACGAGCGCCGCGCCGCGCGCCGCTATGACGGCGGCCGCTATTACCACCCGCGCGGCTACCAGGCCCGCGACTGGCGTCGGGGCGAGCGTCTGCCCGCCGCCTACCGCGGCCGGGCCTACGCCGTCGACTACCGGGCCTATCGCCTGGCGGCTCCGCCCCGCGGCTACGAGTATCGTCGGGTCGGCGATGACGTGGTCATGACCGCGATCGCCACCGGCATCATCGCCTCGGTGATGTTCGGCCTGTTCAACTAGCCCCCCTAGACCACACAGGCCGTACGGCGCGCCCCCGGAGACTCCCGCTCCGGGGGCGTTGCCGTATCTGGATCAGTCCTCCAAACTCAGCAACGTCGCGTTGCCGCCGGCCGAGGTGGTGTCCACCGACACCGTGCGCTCCACGGCGAACCGGGCCAGGTAGTGCGGGCCGCCGGCCTTGGGGCCGGTGCCGCTGAGGCCCTCGCCGCCGAACGGCTGCACGCCGACCACGGCGCCGATCATCGAGCGGTTGACGTAGAGGTTGCCCACCTTCGCCTTGCCGCGAACGATGTCGGCCGCCTCGCCGATGCGGCTGTGCAGGCCCATGGTCAGGCCGTAGCCGGAGGCGTTGATGCGGTCGACCAGCGGGCCGAGCTCGCCGGCCTTCCAGGTCGCCACATGCAGCACCGGGCCGAACACCTCGCGGGTCAGGTCCTCAGGCGCGTCGAGGCGAATGACGGTCGGGGCGACGAAGGTCCCGTTCGCGCAGGCGGCCGGCAGCGGAAGCTGGTGCAGGATCTTCGCCCGGTGCGCTTCGATATGGGCGTTCAACCCGTCGCGGGCGGCGCCGTCGATCACCGGGCCGATGTCGGTGGCCGGATCGCCGGGATCGCCGATCGTCAGCTGCGCCATGGCGCCGGTCAGCATCTCCAGCACCTTGCCCGCGATATCCTCCTGCAGGCAGAGCAGCCGCAGGGCCGAGCAGCGCTGGCCGGCGCTCTGGAAGGCGGAGATGACCACGTCATTGACCACCTGCTCGGGCAGGGCGGTGGAGTCGACGATCATGGCGTTCAGCCCCCCGGTCTCGGCGATCAGCGGCACGAGCGGGCGGGCGTCGTCCTCGAGCAGCGTCCGGGCGATCTTGCGCGCCGTGCCGGTCGAGCCGGTGAAGACCACGCCCATCACGCGGACGTCGGCGGTCAGGGCCTGGCCGACCTCCGGGCCGCCCGGGACCATGGCCAGCACGTCGGCGGGCAGACCGGCCTCGAGCAGCAGCCGGGCGGCCGCGTCGGCGATCAGCGGCGTCTGCGGCGCCGGCTTGGCGACCACGGCGTTGCCGGCCACCAGGGCGGCGGTCACCTGGCCCAGGAAGATGGCCAGCGGGAAGTTCCACGGGCTGATGGCGGCGATCACGCCCCGGCCGGCCATATGCAGCTCGTTGCGCTCGCCCGTCGGCCCGGGCAGCGCCACGGGGACGAAGGTCTCGCGGGCCCGGGCGGCGTAGTAGCGACAGAAGTCGACCGCCTCGCGCACCTCGGACAGGGCGTCGGGGATCGACTTGCCGGCCTCGCGCACGCAGAGCGCCATCAGCTGGACGCGGTCGCGCTCCATCAGGTCGGCCATGCGGTCGAGCACGGCGGCCCGCTGCACCACCGGCGTGGCGGCCCAGGCGGGCTGCGCCGCGTGGGCCAGCGAAACGGCGCGGTCGACGTCTGCGACGGACGCCTCGACCACCTGCCCGACCACGCGGCGCGTGTCGGCCGGGTCGGTCACCGGTTTGCCGGCGCCGCCCACGGCCTTGCCGCCGATCAGCGGCGCGGCCTTGTGCGACTTGCTCCACACCTTCGCCATCGCGGCGGTCAGGCCGTCGATCACGGCGCGGTCGGTGAGGTCCAGGCCGGCGGAATTGACGCGTTCGGGGGCGTAGAGGGCCATGGGGCTGGGGATCCTGCTGTGCGGCTGGAGGCCGGCGGCCTCGACGAGGACGACGGGGTCGGCGAGCAGCTCGTCGTCGGAGACGCTCTCGTCGGCGATCTGGTGGACGAAGCTGGTGTTGGCCCCGTTCTCGAGCAGGCGGCGCACGAGATAGGCCAGCAGGTCGCGGTAGCCGCCGACCGGCGCATAGACCCGCGCCGCCACGCCCTGCTCGGCGATCAGCCGTTCATAGAGGCCCGCGCCCATGCCGTGCAGGCGCTGGAACTCGAAGTCCCGCCGCTCGCCGGCCCAGTCCAGGATGGTCGCCACGGTCAGGGCGTTGTGGGTGGCGAAGGCCGGGTAGATGCCCGGCGAGGCCAGCATGGCCTTCGCGCAGGCCAGGTAGCTGACGTCGGTCGCCGCCTTGCGGGTGAAGACCGGATAGTCCGCCAGGCCGCGTTCCTGGCCGCGCTTGATCTCGCTGTCCCAGTAGGCGCCCTTGACCAGCCGCACGGTGATGCGGCGACCCGTCTGCAGGCCCAGGGCGTTGACCCAGGCGATCACCGCCGGCGCGCGGCGCTGATAGGCCTGCACCGCCATGCCCAGGCCGTCCCAGCCGGTCAGGTCCGGGTCGGCGGCGACGGCGGCGATGATGTCGAGACTCATCTCCAGCCGCTCGGCCTCCTCGGCGTCGATGGTCAGGCCGATGCCGTGCAGCTTGGCCAGCCGGGCCAGCCGCAGCGTGCGCTCGATCAGCTCGGGCACGGCGCGGGCGTCCTTGGCCGTCTCGTAGCGCGGGTGGATGGCCGACAGCTTCACCGAGATGCTGTCGCGGGCGTGCATGTCGCCCTTCCCGCCCTCGCTGGCGCCGATCACCGCGATGGCGTCGACATAGGCCTTCAGGTAGCGGTCGGCGTCGGCGGCGAAG
>Ga0209066_10006907_pt1 | contig 11439 bp, 2 predicted proteins | sample All_14_2_FD_187198 | JGI IMG/M metagenome (GOLD analysis project Ga0209066, IMG submission 187198) | Freshwater microbial communities in response to fracking from Pennsylvania, USA - Allegheny Zone_MetaG_DW_15 (SPAdes) (version 2) ...
GTGCAGCCGCACGGGCTGGTGCACACCGGCCACCACTGGTACCTCGTGGCCTGGGACCCGGCGCGCGACGACTGGCGCACCTTCCGCATCGACCGCGTGCAGGGCACACCCCGCACCGGCACGCACTTCGCGCCGCGCCCACCGCCCGCGGGCAACCTGCGCGCCTACGTCACCGGGGCCATGGCCGGCGTGCACCAGGGCGATCAGGCGCGCGTGGTGCTGCACCAGTCGCGCGAGGTGATGGCGCGAACCATCCCCCCATCGGCCGCCACGCTGGAGGCCATCGACGACGCCCACTGCCTCATGCTCGTCGGCGCGGGCCAGCTGGACTCGCTGGTCTACTGGCTGATGGCGCTGGACGTGGAGTTCGATGTGCTGGAACCGCCCGTGCTCAAGGAGCGGTTGCGCCGGGCGAGTGAGCGGGTGGGAAGGAGCTTGGCGCGGGGTGGGGGGTGAGACTCGCTAGCGGCGAGATGGGTGCCTGCTTGGTAAGGTCTAAGAACAAGGCTGTAGCCTGAGCTCGGTATTTGATCTGATGGCGCATATAGCTTGCCATCGGCGCAGCCTCGAGGAATGCGTCTGATAACCTGCTACTACAAGACTGAATGACTCGGAGGGTTCGATGGAAGGTCGTTACGACGTTGGTGATTTGCTCGCCAAGCTGCAGCTGGAAGATGTGGTGCAACGATTGGGCATGGCGACCGAGCGGCGCGGCGCCACCACCCAAGCCCTGTGTCCGTTTCACCAAGACACCCGGCCGTCGCTGAACCTGTATCCGGCCGACGGCGCATCCACCGCGCACTACCACTGCTTTGCATGCGGCGCCCATGGCAGCGCCATCGACTTGGTCAAGAAGGTTCAAGGCTTGGAATTCTTGCCGGCCGTGCAATGGCTGGCTCAGCAGTTCGGCATCAAGGCGCCGAGTCGGCAGTCCAGGCAGCGGGCCGCCAAGGCGGCCACCAGCGAAACAGCGCTTAGGTTTGCACTGCGCATCTACGATGAACAGCACGACGACCTGCGATTCACGGCCTGGTGCGCCGAGCGCGACTTCGACCGAGACTTCTTGTACGAGCAAGGCCTGCGCTGCATCACACGTGGGGTGTTGGTGGAGGCCCTGCAAGCCAAGAGCGTGGGTGATCGTGCCGAACTGATCGATGGCTTGCAGACCCTGGGCTTGGTCAAGCGTCTGTATCAGCGATCTGCACCAGTGCAGGGCAAGCTGAATCTCCATGACCAGTTTCAAGACTGTTTTCATGATGGCCGCGTGGTCATCCCCATTCGTGGTGGCACAGCCAAGCAACCCGAGTTGCTTGGCTTCGCGGGTCGCGCCTTGCAGGGTGTGCCGCCCGAGGGCGTCGCCAAGTACTTGCTCACCTCGGGCTTTGAAAAGGCCAAGGTCCTGTTCAATGAACCCGCAGCCTTCAATTCGGTGAAACAGGCCCTAAAAGCTAATCGGCCGGTCAGGCTGTACTTGGTGGAGGGCTTTCTGGATGCCTTGCGACTGCAATCCCTTGGCCTGCCTGTCGTGGCGTTGATGGGTACCAGCCTGGGCAAAGAGCCCATGGAGCGGCTGAAGACTCTGGCAGAAGATTCGGAATCCAGCGCTGAGTTGGTGTACAGCCTATTTCTTGACAATGATCCGGCTGGGTTTGGGGGTACTGATCGACTGGTGCGCCGCTTGCTGGATCTGCGCGGCGTGAACCTGCGTTGGGTGGGGATGCCCTGGCGCAGTACACCTGCCTTGGGTAAAGACCCTGATACCTGCTTGCGCGGTCTGCGCACAGCGGAGCAAGCCACCGCCTGGCTGCAGCCCTTCGACTTGCCAGCCGAGGCCGTATTGTTGGCGCAGGCTCTGGGCGGGCAGGATGCCTCAGATCTGCAGCCCGAGCGATTCGGCCAGTTGGTGCCGACCGTGCGCGAACGCGCCTTGTTCCGGGTCGGCATAGCGCTCAGGCGCCTGTATGGGCCACGCCCAGCCGAGGTTGCCGCGGCGCGTTTGAAGGCCTGTGCTTGGGACTGGGCTCAGCAACTGCACGCCGTGTTAGCGGTGTCCGAGACCAGCGACCGCACGTTGCCAGCACGCGGCCTGTACCTCGAAGAAACGCTCCCGCGTGTGGCGCTGGCTCGCAGCCTGGCCTACCACGGCGCGCGCCGCGGCGAGTTGCCCTGCGATGAAGAGGTCTGGCAGACCCTGGGCGGGAACGCCCGCCTGTTTGACCAGATCGCCTTGGATCGTCTGCGTGCCACGATCGCCGGTGACCGCTCCTGGAAACAGGCTGCACCCTTTGACGCGGTGCATCTGCCGCGCAAGCTGACGGCCGACCCGAAGGTGCTGGACGATCCGCGCCTCAAGGCGATGCCACACCCCGCCGACCTGCTTGTGCATCAGATGGTGCTCAACGAACTGCTCAGTCAGCGGAATGACCGGCCAAGTGCCACAGGCCAGACCTTCTCAGAATGCATACCCGCAGTGCGCTGGTATGCCTCGCGCCGAGAAGTTCTAGTGACGGGTTTGAGTGCGCCGCTCAATGAAATTGACGAGGAATTGGATCTGCCCAAGACCCTGAGCTTTGGCTACCAGATCGACATGGACGTTTTGGAGGGCGACCAGACCCCGTCTGACCAAGGTATGTTCCGCCCATTTGGGCAGTGTTGGCGTGAGTTCATGGCCAGCCTGGCCAAGCAGTGCCATGCCATCGGGCCCCGCGTGCATGTGCTGCGGCTGGATGCCAAGCGCTATTACGACTCGATCCAGCGATTTGTCGTGCGCGATGCGCTGTTGGCACCACTGAACCAAGCCATGGCCGTGCATGGCGTGCCCGAGGGGTTTGGGCGCATCTTCGGTTTGCCAGAAGCCAGCGCAGCTCCATGGGACGCCGCATTGGAGGCCAGACTGGAGCGCCTGCTGGCCGGACTGATCTTTCACCACGAATACCGTGATCCCGACGCCGAAGGCAGAACTCAGCGTAGCAACGAGCTCGTGGGTATCCCACAGGGCCCTGTGCTGTCGGCCTACATCGGCACCATTGCTCTGTTTCCTGTGGACGAGGAGGCGCGCCGCTTCATCCACAGCACTGCCGAGAAAGGCTCGGACGGCGCATTGCGCCCGCGAGCGGGGTATGCGCGCTATGTGGACGACATCGTGTTGTTTGCCGACAGCGAAGACTTGCTCAGGCAACTGCGTGAATTGCTGCAAGCCAAGGCCGCCGAACGCTCCTTAGACCTGATCCACAAAGGAGATCGTGTGCGCGCTGGCTCGCCCCAACAGGTGATGCGCCAGCTCAACGACGGGCGTGGCTTAGCGCCGTCTGTGCCGGCCTGGGATCCACCCCTTGTGGGCGACGGCGAGACCGACTACAGCCTTGGCGGCGAACTGCCAGAAGTGGATCGCCAGTGCGCCTTGCAGATGCTACGGCGTGTTGGGCTGATGCATGAGCCCAGTGAGATAGCTGGACAGGTCAAGGCTGTCTTGGGCGCGCCCGATCTGCGCGCGGGTGACCTGGGCCTGTGTGCACGCTGGCTGTGGTGGCAGGTTGCCGCCACAGCCAGCAGCGAGGCGACGCCAGAGAGCTTGTGGGAACGCTTCTGGGACTTGTGGAACGAAGTCTGCGGTGAGTATCCCTGGGCCAGTGCGTTTGCGCAGCGTGGCTACCACTGGCTGTTTGCCGTGGAAGGGTTGGACAAGTTACTGGATCACCATCCGTGGCAGGAGAACGGCAAGTTCCTGAACGAGCGCAAGAAGGATCGTGAGCTGCGCCTGGAATTGGCCCGCCAGGTCTGCAAGCAAGCATTCATAGATCAGGTGAATCCTGAGACTAACCACGATCATGTGCGGCGGCGCGCCCGGCTGGTGGTTCGTAAGGCACACCGCCTGCTGGGCAACCCAGGCACCACGTTGGCGCTGCCACCGCAACAAGACGGCCGGTTGCCAGCCATCGAATGGCTATGCCTGGCCAGCCCCAGTCTCGCGCAGCAAAACACAGCCCATCATCCCTTAAACGCACTGAGGGAACGACGACCAAAGAGGTCAAGCGATGACGGCTTGATGCTCGCGTATGAGGTCATTGACCAACTGATGTCGCCCAACGACGTAGGTAGTACCGCAGCAGATGTCGGCCTAGCAATTGACTTTGTTCTCAACAGTTCGCCACCGACGGGCGGCCTTACCAACCTGGCGACCTGGTTCGGTCATCTGCTTTCGCACGTCAGCGCTGACAAGAAACTGATCCCTCACCTGCCGAGTGGCAGCGAGATCGCCCCATCGCTGCTCGCAATTGATGCCGAGAGTAGCGCTGATGGGCGCTTTCTCTATCGATATTCGGAGCGCGCACCAGATGCATCGCCACATGCACATGAATTCGACCGGCGGTTCGCCCAGGTGGTCTTGCGCGCCGTGCCGCCTTGCCCAGCCGCCGAAGCGACTGTGCGCTTTGTCGAAGTGCAGGAATCTGAAGCGCAACGGCTTGTTGTGGAGCAGAGCGCCGAGCCAAAACACTGGACGGAACTTGCCCGCGCTGCCGTCGACACGACGCATGCCCAAGCGCCCATCACACACCGGGCAGTGGGCCTCTACCATGCCCTGCTGGCCATGCACCAGATGGAAGTGGACGGCGAGCGCAGTCTGGCCTATGTGCCCTTTCGGCCACAGTTGTTCCAGCAGGGCCAGAACGACGAGCTGACGCTCTACCTGTTGGCCGATCACGTAAAGCGCGACCAACTGGGCGTCAATGCCTGGTTCCACGACCGGGACGACCGGGTGCAATCGGTGACGGTGCCCTTTGCGGGTGCCGAGTTGTGGCGTGTGGGCTGGGCTGTGGCCGATGTACTGGGAGTAGCCTCAGACATGTCCGGCGAGACCGGTGAGCGAGACGAGCAGCTCGATGAGCTCAAGGCACCGAGCGACGAAGCAGGCAGCGCGGAAACCACCGAAGCCCAGGCCAAGCGAGAACTTGAGGCCTATGTGCTGCGCCAGCAACTGCGCAAGCTACAGGGCAGCTACCTGTCATCAGCCCAGATTGAATCGATGGGCAGGACTGAGGCCAGCCTGCCACGCACGGTGACGCGGGCGCTGACTCTGCTGCAAGAGTTTCCGGCGAACCAGGGGTTGGACGCTCAGGTGCGACACCTGTTAGCGGTGGAGGCCGAAAGCCGCGCCATGGCCCTGCGCCTTGAACTTGGCAGCGGTGATGACATGCGGCATGTGTTGCACCGGGTGTTTCCCGAGGCTTTGAACAGGCTACCCCTATGGGTCCTGCAGGGCCTGCCCCTGCAGCCACTTGCCGGTCAGGCCACGCCTTTGCGCCCAGAGCTGGGCTTGATGCTGTCGCTGTACAAGGCTCTGCACCCCGTCACTGGTGCCGTCCCCGAGGCCTCTGCTGAGCCTTTGCGCATGGCTCTGGCGCTTTCCACCATCGGTATTGGACTGCGGGGCAGCGTGGCCGCGCTATGGGGTTATGCACAAGCGTCGGGTGCGGCCCGCATGCCCGAGCGCCTGGACTTGCCGCCCCATTGGTCCATGGCCGACATGGAGCGGCTGGACCCACAGGGCGACTACAGCGCCATGCGCAAGCGGCTGCTGGATGGCGATTGGTCCGCCATGAGCAAGGCCAGCCCGTGGCAATGGATGCTGGCCCTCATCGGCCTGCTAGACGCCGGCTTGCCGCAAGCCTTTGAAGTCCCGGGCCTTTTGCCGGTGTACCAAGCCCTGGCACAGTGGCAGACTGCGGCAGCCGATGGGTTCCATGGAGAGGAACGTGCTGAGGAACAGGAGGCGATTTGGCCCTTTGAAGCCTTGCCCACCTTCCCGATGCAGCGCTGCGACGAAGCTATGGCCGCTTTACCGAAAGCGCTGTGCGACCTTGACGCATTGCGCGGCATGCGCGTGGTGAACGTGCAAGGCCAGAAGTTTGGCCGCCATCAGCACACCGACGTGTTCACAGACGCCAGTGGCGCAAGCTGGCAATTGAGCAAGCCGCAATTCACCAGCTTGTTCGCCAATACCCTGCCGCAGCGGGCAATCGGTCAGCGCAAGGTGGCGCTGTGGGTTGAGACACGCCGCGTCGCTGACAATGAACTGCTAGCAATTCACACACTTGACCACAAGCTTGGCCGTTGGTTCAACCTTGAGAATCAGGCGCCAGCGATGCCGCAGGACGCGCCACGAGTACACGATGTGCCAAGCGAAGCCTCTGTTCAGCGGGCCATGGCGGCCGAGGCAGACGAGGCGCCTACCGCGATCAATTTCCCCGGCGAAATGGGTGAACCGGAGCGGCGCGACCAAGCTGCTGAGTGTTCCGAGGCATCCCCATCAGCGGCCTCTGCCGTTTCAGGCGCTGTGCAGGTTGATCGCCTAGAAGAGTGGCAAAGAGACTCGTGGAGCAAGCGCTTCGGCGTTGGAAGTATCAAGGAAGAAGAAGATCTGACCGCACGTGGCCACATTCGTGTCGCTTTGTTCCAGTGGCGGGTGGATGACACGTACAGCCACCCCATCGCCGAGGTTGGACTGGGCGGCTTCCCCTTGGCGCCGGCAGCACAGAAGGCATTGCAAGCTCATCTGGAAGGTGACTTCAAAGCCGTGAACAGAGCCTCCAAAAGGGGGGCGGAGTTTCACTGGCGCGACGACCGAAAGGTGATCTCCTGGCCCGAGCATCGGCGCCGTGTCTTGCTTGGTCAGGCGTTGCGCGCTTGCCGCGAGCTGAAGGTGCAACTCTTGGTGCTCCCCGAGGTGTCGGTTCGGCCGGACACAGTGGAGTGGTTGAAGGGTGAGTTACTTCATCACCCAGGCTTGGCTGTGTTGGCGGGAACCTTCCGTCAGTTCGAGGCGGCGAGCACCCACCCAGAGCACCTGAAAGAAAAGCTGACCCTTTTGTGGCAGCCCGACAAGGCCGAAGCTGAAGCCTTTGGCTTACATGGCGATGCTCGGGTCATGCAGTTTCACCGTGACAAAAAATACCGCGCCGTGGCGGCGCACGAGCTGTTTCGCCCTGGAGGCGAAGTACTGGCACCCCTGTACCGAGAGGAGCGTGTGCTGGATGAATTACGTGGCACTTGGACGAGCGCACGGACTTTTGACCAGACCAAAGCGTTGATGTGGGCCCTCATCCACGGCCCGCAAAAGCTGCGCTACTGCATGGAGCTGATCTGCTCTGAGCTGTTCCTGCTCACCAGTCCGGCCAACCGCCGGCCCCTGCTGCAAGACCTGACCAAGGTATTACGACAGTTTGGAGGGAAAGCAACAGAGGCCGCGACACTCGTCGAGCGCGACATCTTGGCCCTCGGCGAGGCGTTGACCGTCACCCAGGCCAACCGCGAGCGGCGGTCAGTGCTGTTGGTGCCGGCCTACACAAGTCGCAGCAACGACTACTGGCATGCCGGACAGGCCAGCGTGCTGGCCTCGGGAACGGCCACGGTGTTCTGCAATGCCGTCAGCAAGGGGCTGAGTGTGGGTGGCAGTTGCTTCATTGGCATTGACTCGGTGCAGAAGCCTAAAGATCCTTCGGGCATCGTGCGCTTGCTTACGCCTTACCACGGCTGGCAACACGGCATCTTGCAACCGACTTGCCAGGGGGCATTGTCTGATGCAGACCAAGCTCTGGTGGTGGTGGACCTGGATCCGGTTCACTTGATCAGCGGTAAGCCGCGGCCGCAGTTGTTGCCCGAGCCCATGTCCATGGTGGCCTATTTGCCCATCGTGGAAGTGGTGCGAAAAGAAGCCAACGCTCGGGCACTCGTGGCCGCCCTGCGGGATCAACTCAAGGACGAAAAAAGCTGCCAAACTTTAGAACGCTTGCTGACCGCAGAGCCGTTTCAAGCTTCGTACGAGAGCTTTAAAGCCGCTCTGGCCGAACTGCTCAAAGCCAAGGAGGACGACAGGTTGACGGCTGAGTCAGGCGGCCCCACGCTGGACACGTTTGTCAGCTTCTTCGGCGACCCAGCGGCCATTCGCCAGCGCATCATGACCTGCTTGCAGGATCGTCTCCAACAACCCGCGCCACTGAGCAAGGCCGACGGCCTGAACTTGGAGCCAGCGTGGTTGGACTTCTTAGTTGCCGATCTGACCTGGGCGCAGCCTGATGACGAACAGGCTCGTGACAAACAGCCAGCGATCCGGGTACCACCGTGGCGGCCTGCGCCGGCCCACCCCAGTGCAGGTGAAGGAGGCGCCAGGGGTGGAGATCCAACTGCAGTCTGAACTGGCGGCCATCACGATCACTGCATCTACGACATACGCCAGGACGCCAGCTCGGATGTCTTCAACTAAATCGCGCTGCTCTACAACGGCGGTTCGGGCCGGCGAACAGGATTCATCGGCCCGGCGGAGACCGCCAAGAGCGGAGACATGTCCGCGGCACCTCCGATAGCTGACCTTCGTGCGTTCCGCGGTCATCAGAGCCAGAGGCCGCTTGAAGACGGTTTGCGTGCGTTAGGCTCGAGGCAGCAACAGGCCGCTACCGCTGCTCCGCAGTCCTTCAGACCAGGAAAGCGACTGAACGGCAGTTCAACTCTGGTTCGCCAACCATGCCCGCCAGCTCCCCTGCTCGGTGATGTCGGCCCCGCCCTCCACCCCGATCGCCTCGCACACAAACCCACTGACCCACGAGCCATCCGCCAGCTTCACCTTGCCGATGCCCAGCGGCGCGGGGATGCCGTCGACGAAGCTGCCGAAGTGTTGGGCTGGCATTTCCCAGACTTCCATGTGAATGGCGGCGCCGCCTTCGGCCACGCGCACCATGCCGGGCCGCTGCACCGGGCCGCCGGCGAGGGCGTAGAACTTGTATTCCGCTGCGGACTTCACCGCGCCCAACAGCCGCGCGCCGCGCTGCGTGAGCTGCCAGTTGAGCGGCAGGCCGCTCAGGTGTGCGCCGCACACCGCGACCTTCACCGTGCCGGCGCCGAGTGCGCTCTTGGGCACCTCGCCGATGGCGGGTGTGTCGGCCAGCAACGCTGCGGTCGCCCCCAATGACAGGGCCTGCGCGCGGTGGAAGCGGTCGGCCAGGCGCAGCAGGGGCAGGTCCTTGTGCGCCGGCGCACCCAGGGTCACGCCCCAGGGCAGACCGGCCGCATCGCCGCTGGTCAACATGCCGGCGGGCACGGCGACGGCGGCGTAGTCCAGCAGGTTCATGAAGTTGGTGTAGTAGCCCAGGTTCGAATTCAGGCGGATCGGGTCGGCCTGCATCTCGGCGATGCGGTAGATCGTGCCGGCGGTGGGCGTGAGAAGGCAGTGAATGTCTTTCCACACGGCGTCGCACACGCGCTTCAGCGCTTTCAGCCGATAGCTGGCCGCGAATGCATCGGCGGCGGTCTTGCCGCGCCCGCCTTCGATGATGGTGCGCACCGGCGGGAACACGGCCTCGGGTTGTGCGTCGATGAAGTCCTTGATGGCCACGTAGCGCTCGGCCACCCAGGGGCCTTCGTAGAGCAGGCGCGCGGCCTCCAAGAAGGGCGTGAGGTCCACGGTCACCGGTGTGCCGCCCAGGGCTTTCAGGCGTTCGATGGATGATTCGAACAACTCGGGCGCGGCGGTGTTGCCGAAGAAGGCGAGGTCTTGCGCGCGCGGCACGCCGAAGCGGAACGGGCCGGCCGAGAAGTCCACGCCGAAGGGCTCGGCTGGGCGGCTGAAGGCGTCGGCCTCGTCGTAGGCCGCAGCCACGGCGAGCACCGCCTGTGCGTCGACGGCGGTGAGCGCGAAGATCGACACCGTGTCCACCGAACGGCAGGCCGGCACCACGCCGGTGCCGGACAGCAGGCCGATGCTGGGCTTGAGGCCCACGAGGTTGTTGAAGCTCGCGGGCACGCGGCCCGAGCCGGCCGTGTCGGTGCCCAATGAAAACGTGACCCAGCCCTTGGCCACGCTCACCGCCGAGCCCGAGCTGGAGCCGCCCGAGATGAACTCGGGGTTGAAGGCGTTCTGGCAGGCGCCGTAGGGCGAGCGGGTGCCGTTGAGGCCGGTGGCGAACTGGTCGAGGTTGGTCTTGCCCAGCGGCACCGCGCCCGCCGCCACCAACTGCTGGATCAGGAAGGCGCTCTCGCCGGGGGTGTACGCGAACTCAGGGCAGCCCGCGGTGGTGGGGATGTGCGCGAGGTCGATGTTGTCCTTGAGCGCGAACGGCACGCCGTAGAGCGGCAGGCTCGCCGGGTCCACGCCGTCGAGCCGCGCGAGGAAGGGTTCGATCTCGGCGTCGGTGAGGCGGCGGATGAAGGCGTTGTTGGTGTCGCTGGCGCAGCGGCGCATGGCTTCGGCGATCACGGCGCGCACGGTGGCGCCGCTGGCGTAGGCGGCCTGCAGGTTGGCGATTTCGAAAGAGAGGGTGCTCAGGTTCATGTAGGGCTCCTTGAGTGTTTTTTTGAATGAAGGTCAGACGGCTTCGTCGATCAGCACCAGCACGTTCTGCCCTGCGGCCACAGAGCCACCCTGGGCGCACATGAGCTTGTGCACGGTGGCGCTGGCGGGGGCGAGCAGGTTGAACTCCATCTTCATGGACTCGATCACCATCAGCACGTCGCCGGCCTGCACCTGCTGGCCCTCGCTCACCGCGACCTTCCACACGTTGCCGGGCACGCTGGTGGCGATCAGGCGCCCGCCTTCGGGCAGGTCGATCTCGCTGTCGGGTCCGGCCGCTTCCACGTCGGCCTCGCTCGCCACCTCGGCCAGTCCGGCGGCGGCCCAGCGCTCGCGCTCGGCCTCAAACGCCACTTGCTGCGTGGCCTTGAAGGCCGCGATGCTGGCCGCGTTGTCGGCCAGGAAACGGCGGTAATCCTTGAGGCTGAAGCTGCCTTCTTCGGTGCGCAGCGGATAGCCGCCGTGCGGGAAATCGGCGCGGATGCGCAGCAGCTCGTCCTGGCTCACGGGGTAAAAACGGATCTGGTCGAAGAAGCGCAGCAGCCAGGGTTGCTCGAACACCGAGCCGGCCTCGCCGTGGCGCCAGCGGTTCCACATCTGCAGCGTGCGACCGACGAACTGGTAGCCGCCGGGGCCTTCCATGCCGTAGACGCAGAGGTAGGCGCCTCCGATGCCCACGGCGTTCTCCGGCGTCCAGGTGCGCGCCGGGTTGTACTTGGTGGTCACGAGGCGCTGGCGCGGGTCCAGCGGCGTGGCCACCGGCGCGCCCAGGTACACGTCGCCGAGGCCGAGCACGAGGTAGGGCGCCTCGAACACGATCTTGAACACCTCGTCGATGCTGTCCAGCCCGTTGATGCGGCGGATGAACTCGATGTTGCTCGGGCACCAGGGTGCGTCGGGCCGTACCGACTGCATGTACTTCTCGATGGCCAGCCTGGTCTGCGGGTCGTCCCACGAGAGCGGCAGGTGCACGGTGCGGCTGGGCACCACCATGTCGTCCACCGGCGGCAGCGCGGCCTCGGTGGCGATCAGCAGCTTGAGCAGCGCGTCGCGCGCGATCAGCGCCGGGTCGAAGTGCACCTGCAGCGAGCGGATACCGG
>Ga0209066_10006909_pt1 | contig 11435 bp, 13 predicted proteins | sample All_14_2_FD_187198 | JGI IMG/M metagenome (GOLD analysis project Ga0209066, IMG submission 187198) | Freshwater microbial communities in response to fracking from Pennsylvania, USA - Allegheny Zone_MetaG_DW_15 (SPAdes) (version 2) ...
CGACCCGGATCGCGGCAGGCTGCGAGGTTGGTTCTGCTGACATAGCAAATCCTTTCAGAGTGGTTGGTAGCAAACCGACTCTGATCTCCTTCAGGCCGCTATCCAACTCTCATCATGGGATCTTTTCCGCCCGCTGCCGAGACGTGGCCGCGAACGCTGGTGCTGTCGATCATGTGCTGCCAGTCGTCGGTCAGCCCCAGATCGACCAGCGTTTGCAAAAGAGCGTCCCAGACGCCCTGTTCGGCCCAGCGCCGGAACCGGACATAGACCGAGTTCCACTTGCCATAGCGTTCATGCATGTCGCGCCAGGGACAGCCGACCCGTAACACGTGGAGCATACCGTTGAGAAACTGCCGATTGTCGCCCGCAGGCCGTGCCCAGCGACCACGCTCAGGTGGCAGCAGTGGCCCGATCAGTGCCCACTCCGCGTCTGACAAATCCCCGCGACCCATGACTGCTCCTCAAAAAGCAGTCTTGAATCAGAAGTCGAGGCAGTTGGGAATCCCTTTTGTCAACACGGCCTAAGGCACGTTCGTTTGTCGATTGGCGCAAGATCAAGGCGTTGGCGCTCGATCTCGATACACAGCGGATCGCGATTACGACGTATGTTGCGCCAAGTGCACCGGCCGAGGCATTCGACTTAATGTGGCGGATTCTGGCGATGGCCGAGTCGATCTATGAACGGTGCGATGACGGAAATGGCACGGTCAGCAACGTCATTGCCCTTGCGCGAGCCGACCTCGGCGCGATTGGCGAGAAAGCAAGCCTTGCCCAATCGGCGCTCGCGGACCGGGTGTTTGAAGGAGTTCTCGCAAATGGTTATGGCCAGTTCGACGGACTTATTGCGTTGCTGGCCATACCACTGGGCAGCGATGGATTGGAACTGCTAAAGGCCAAATTCGAACGGCGCATGGTCGGGTATGGATCGAGCGGACCGTTACATGAAGATGATATCGCGGTCCGGCATCATACCCGGATGGTCCAATCCGCACTGACTGAAATCGCCGATGCATTGGGCGATGTCGACGGTTATGCGGCACTGTTTTCAGCGAAAGAGCGCGCCAGTCCCGCAATTGCCGCACGAATTGCCAAGCGCATGCTGGCAGTGGGGCGGGCTGACGATGCCATGGCAGCGCTGCTGCTGGCCGAGCCTGATTTTCGCAAGGGCGCGCATTGGTCAGATTGGCAACAGGTGTGGATCGATACGCTCGATGCAGTGGGACGCGGCGAAGACGCACAAGCTGAACGCTGGGCTACATTCGAGCGCACGTTAAATGCAGAATACTTACGCGCTCATATCAAACGGCTACCCGATTTTGAGGACGAAGAGGCAGAAACCCGAGCGCTGGCCCATGTAAGCCAATCGGGAGATTTCCATCAAGCCCTCGCGTTCCTCATCAACTGGCCTGCACATAATCTTGCTGCAAACCTGGTTATCGCACGACAGGGCGAACTCGATGGCAATTGCTATGCGTTGCTGACCCCCGGAGCCGAGGCGCTGGAATTGCGCCATCCACTTGCCGCAACCTTGATGCTACGGGCGATGATCGACTATTCGCTGATTCACTCCAAAACCACGCGCTACGGCCATGCCGCCCGCCATTTGCAGACGTGTGAACATCTGGCCAAGCGGATCGAGGATTTTGGCGATCGGCGTGATCACGCTGCCTATGTGGCGCATCTACGCGCGCTTCATGGGCGAAAAACCGCCTTTTGGAAAACATAATGCGGCGGCCCAAAGGTTCATTCTCTGCCGCCTGCGGGCCTATGCCTTGTACTCAGTTCGCGCCAAATTCGCACTCAATCAGCCGTAGAGGATAGACTCTGGCTCATCTCAGCTGACGCGGTTCATCAACTTCTTCAGCTTCGCCGGTGGTGGCATGCACCTCCTCGCTGATTATTTTCTCAGTGATTTCGAGCAAGTGGAACGTGAGTGCGTTGGACAGCTCCTCGAACTCTGGCCAAAGCACGGTATTAACGAAGCTTGCTGGCGCCTTCACCATCACGGTCTGGCGATGCATCCGGCGATAACGAAACGGTCGGAGCCCATAGCGCCGACACAACGCTGTGAACAATTGCCGTGACCAGGGATCAGGTATCGAGAATTTGAATTCTTGGGGCTGCTCAGCCTTGCTGGTGCTTTCAAATTTACCGCGTATACGGTCAGCGGCGGCACCTGCAGCCGCTTTTTCACCTGGTGTTGCCGCCCCAGCGTAAAGCTCTTCAATCTTGCGCAATTTTTCTCGAAGTCGATCTTCAGGCGTCATTTCCACATCCCAGCGTCTGCCCACCAGTAAACCAGCCATGATGCTGACGCCATAATGTTGATCAACCTCGCCCGGAAAATGGCAGGGGGTTCACTGCGACCAAATTGGGTTAGCCGCGGTCATTGGCTCTGATCGACAGTGGCATGAACCGACCAGAGCCGGTCATTCACTTCATCTTCGATGAACGTCCGGTCCTGTTCGAAGCTGCCGGTCCGGCAGGCCAATCAACAACGCGTCTCAAAGCTGGTCGTTCAATCCTGTCCGAGGTGCGATCCAAAAAGCAGGCGTGGCTTAAGGCGTCCCCTCACACCGATATGGAGGGTACTTGCATGCTCGGGGAGCGTTCAACAAACCCGGTGGGACTCAAAACCAAAAAGCAGCCGTTTTATCAAAATGTGTTCGCGGCAGTGCCAGCAAACCTTGAAATCATGCTACAGTCTCGGTCAGACTTCCCCATGTTCCTCTCAATTTGCACCGCAGTAAAATAGTTGCGCTTTCGCCGCCTCCTGTCGGGCCCTAGGCTGCACCTTAGTAAGGCAAATTCGGAAAGAGACGCTCATGGCGACCTATGTTATGGCTTTGATGAATAAGCATAATATGGAGAGATATGCCGATTATTCGGCTGCAGGCTATGTTTCTCTTCAAGGCATTGATGTATTGGACGTCGTGGCCGCAGAAGATCTGACCGTTCTGGAAGGAAGCGTTCCTGCCACCAGCCTGGTTTTGTTAAAATTCAAAAACGATGAGGATGCCGACCGGTGGTACCATTCCGACGCCTATCAGAGCGCCATACCCATCCGGCATGAATCTGCGGAGACTGCTTTTGTGGTCAAATTCAGCGCTTAACCGACATAGGTTTGACAGAAATATAGGTCGTGCGTTAAGCTGATGTCGAAGAGTCCTATACGCCGTTGAATGAGATGGAGAATTAGATGATGCCGCATGAAACGGAAACTCTGCGCCGCATCCCCGAGGACCTCATCTACGACTATGACTTCGTCCACGATGCCGGACTGATCGACGATCCGTTCGAACGCATGAAGTCGCTTCATCGTGAAGCACCTCCGCTCTTCTACTCACCACGCTATGGTGGGCATTGGGTGGTCACCAGCCGGGCGATGTTGCAGGAAATCGCATTCAACCACGAGGATTTCAGCGCCGCCAATCTCATGCTTCCGCCGGCGGAAACAGGCCCGGTGCTCATCCCGGCAACGTTCGATCCGCCTTTGCATGGGGCCTACCGGGCACCGCTGAACAAGCATTTTTTCCCAAAGGCAATCGCGCAGCACGAAACCTTCATCCGCAAGACCGTGATCGGCCTGACTAGCGCGCTGGCTGGCAAGGCCGACTGCGACTTCCTCCATGAAATCGCAGAGCCCTATCCGCCAACAATCTTCTTCCGACTGCTAGGCGTTCCCCTCGATCACTTGCGGCAGTTCCGTGAGCTTGCCCAGACGTTCATGGGCGCGGCGGACGCTTCGGCGCGAACGGATGCCTACGTCCAGATCGGCGAAATCGTCAGCGCGACCGTCGTCCAGCGGATCGCGGAGCCACGCGATGATCTCATCAGCGTTCTTGCTACAACAGACTTTGGCGGTCGCCGACTGACGCCCGAAGAACTGGTCAACTATGCGACCGTACTTTTCATCGGCGGGCTGGATACGGTCGTCAATGCAACGTGCTTCGCCGTTCGGCACCTGGCTCGCGACCAGGCGCTCCAGCATGAGCTTCGTACCGCTCCGTCTGCGATTGGTGACGCGGTCGACGAATTTCTGCGCATGTATGCGATCGCAACACCGATGAGAACTGCAACGCGTGATATGACATTTCGTGGGGCCGACATCCTCAAGGGCGATCAGTTTGTTCTCATGATCGCCGCCATGAATTATGATCCGGACGCATTTGCCGAACCTGACCTTTTTCTCCCCGGTCGATCCGAACGGCATGTAGCATTCAATGTTGGCGTCCACCGCTGCATCGGCCTAAACCTTGCGAAGCTCGAGCTTCGGGTTTTCCTCGAAGAATGGCTCAGGCGTACGCCGCCGTTCAAGCTGGATCCCGAATATCCGCCAGAATTCGCCGGCGGCTTCAGTATCACAGCGGTTTCGCTTAAGCTTCAGTTCGATGGGGTCGTACAGTGATAGACCCACATTACAGAGCAGCTAATCGACAGCTCGACAGGCCGTTTCCGCTACCGGACGACTGGAAACTGGCGGAAGTCTGATGTAGGGGAAGAAGTGCGCGACTTAAAGAAGCGCTCATTCTCTGACGCTCGTCGCTGGAAAAACAAGATCCCACGGCGCACGTATCCGACATCGATTTTGGCTGGTCTGCTAGCGAAACAAGAGTTCCACTTGACCATCTCGCCGATACCTGATGTTTGAAGAGTATTAATTCACAACGGGGAATTAAATGCGGGGGATCGGTGCAGGTGATCTGCCCCCGCCGAGTAGGCCGGTTGGTTTGTTAGTGGATTATGCTCGCCGCCGCCATATCCGGGCGTAGGTGTAGCGAAGCGGAACCGGAGGCCGGATATGGCGGTGAAGCCGTTTCTGGAGCCGGTGGTCGGTAACCCAGGCTGCTGTGTGGCCGGACGGTGTTGTAATGTCGCCGCCAGGCTTCGATCAGCACTTTGGCCTCGGCGAGGCTATAGAAGATCTCACCATTGAGCAGTTCGTCGCGAAGCGACCCATTGAAGCTTTCATTGTACCCATTCTCCCATGGTGATCCTGGCGCGATGTAGAGCGTCTTCACGCCGATCTGCCCCAGCCATTGCTGGACGGCTGTCGCGATAAACTCGCTGCCATTGTCGGACCGGATATTGGCTGGCGGGCCGCGCGAGATGAACAGGTCCGCCAAGGCTGCCAGCACATCCTCATGCTTGAGCTGTCGCGCGACGATCAGCGCCAGGCATTCCCTGCTGGCTTCGTCGATGATGGTCAGAATGCGGAACTTGCGCCCATCATGCGTCCGACCCTCGACGAAGTCATAGGCCCACACATGCCCCGGATACTCCGGCCGCAGGCGGATGCATGATCCGTCGTTGAGCCATAAACGCCCACGCTTTGGCTGACGCTGCGGGACCTTGAGTCCTTCACGCCGCCAGATCCGTTCGACACGCTTATGGTTCACCGTCCAACCCGCATGGCACAGCAACGCCGTCACCCGGCGATAGCCGTAGCGACCATATTGCTTTGCCAGTGCAATGATGTCCTCCGTCAACGCCTGTTCGTCATCCGCCCCGCGCGGCACCTTGCGCTGCGTCGATCGATGCTGACCCAGCACCCGGCATATCCGTCGCTCGGACACCGGAAGCGCTCGTCGCACGTGATCGATACAGCGTCGCCGCCGCGCGGGGCTCAGAAGTTTCCCCGCGCAGCCTCCTGCAAGATCAGCTTATCCAATGTCAGGTCGGAGATCGCACGGCGCAAACGCTGGTTTTCCTTCTCCAGGTCCTTCATCCGCCGCGCCTGATCCGTCTTCAGGCCGCCATATTCCTTGCGCCAGCGGTAGTAGGTCTGTTCAAACTTTGCCTCCGTCCCAAGCGGCAGGGTAGGATTCCACCACGCCGCTTTCGAGGTTCAGGACTTCGACGACCTGGTGACCGGCAGCGAGTACCTGAAAACGAAGTCGTATGAACAGGTGTGGGGGATCGGCCGCCATATGCTCGGCAGCCAGGTATTCGACTATTGGTCCGACCCGTTCGGTAATCTTGTTGAACATTGGACGGATGGTGACGTATTCAGTGCTTCCGACCCGGTCCAGGAGGTCGGACTGGACGCGATGGTCAACACGCAATGGGGCCCGCCGATCTCCCCCACCTTTATTTGATCCTGGGAAAAAGCCATGAAAATCGCTGCGTTCGACCATGATGGTGTAGCCGCTCTGGGTTTGGTTTTCGAAGACAAAATCGTACCCCTGGCGGCGATCAGCCCTGATCTGCCGACCGATATGGTCGATCTGATCGCCTGCTGGCCTGCGGTGAAGCCGCAGATCGAAACGGCCAGCGCGGACCTGCCGGGAATCGCGCTGGGCTCTGCAAGATTGCTTGCGCCCATCGCCAGACCGGGCAAGATCCTAGCGATTGGCTTGAACTACGCGGATCACATCGCCGAGAGCGGCTTGACGACACCCGAAGAACAGGTCTGGTTCTGCAAGCACCAGACCTCGATCGGCGCACCCTTTGATCCCGTCGAGCGACCGCTTGTCTCGACGCAACTCGACTATGAGGTCGAGTTGGTCGCCATCATCGGCAAGGCCGGACGGCATATCGATAAGGCCGAGGCCCCCGACCATGTCTTCGGCTATTGCGTAGGAAACGATTTCTCCGTGCGCGATTGGCAACTTGCCACGCCGCAATGGATGCTAGGCAAGTCATTCGACGGACATGGGCCGTTCGGCCCATGGATCACGACGGCTGACGCGATCGGCGATCCCCACCGGCTGGGCATCCGGTGCCTCGTGAACGGCGAGCAGAGGCAGGGTTCGAACACCAGCAATCTCGTATTTTCCGTCTGGGATCAGATCGAGCATCTGAGCAAGGCGATGACCTTGCTGCCCGGAGACATCATCTTCACCGGGACACCGGCAGGCGTGGGTGTCGCCATGGATCCCAAACGGTTTCTGAGACCGGGCGATGTGGTACGTGCGGAGATCGATGAACTCGGGGCGATCGAGGCGGTGGTCATCGACGAGCGATGAGTTGGACCCGGCGTCGATGGCGCCGAGGGGTCATGCTGAGCGGATGACGTCATCCGCCGCCTGCGCTGCGATCATTTCTGCTTCCAGCGACGGCAATCCCAGGCCGCGTAGCTTCAGCGTCACGAGCTGTTGCGCGATCGACAGGGCTCCCAATCGGCTCTGTTCCAGAAGGACGCGGGCGACCAGTGCCTGGGTGATGCCCAGCGTGAAAATGACGCCCATTTCCACCGTAGCGATGCCGTAACGGCCATCTGCCAACCCTCGTCCGGTATCGTCCACCAACCCGCGGTTGATCGGCGCCTCCGCAGACATGTCCTGTGTGAGGAGCTTGGCGATGAGACGTCCGCGCTCGGGGTCGTCCAGGGCCATCCGCGCATAAACACACATAGCTCGAGCTGATCGGCGCGGGGCGTCGCTAACGTCGACGTTAGCGGCCGCCACTTGGGTTTCCACGTCCGTGCGCACGAGCATCGCCACTTCCCGGATCAGCGCATCCTTGTCCTCGAAATGATTGTAGAAGCTGCCTTTGGACACTGCGGCTGCCTGGACGATGTTGTCAACGCTGACCGCTTCGGTCGAGCGTTGAGAGAACAGCGCCTGACCGGCCTGTACCAGCGCCGCCTTGGTACGCTCGCGACGACCATCTTTGGACGTCCCGCCGCGCCGTTCGTGCTGCAATGGCAACAACCTGGGAAGCTGATCAAGGACCTCAGGCATCGGCTACTCCACGATTGCTGTGGCAATGGGTACACCCGGTCCGTCGGCAGACAGGAGAGCAGACGATCGTTGCCATAAATGACCAACTAGTATAATAACGTGGCAACGCCTGGCAGGATCCGATCATAAGTCGGTTTAAGCCGCTGTTTTGCCGGGCGGAGAGGGTGACTAAAGCGGCTAGAGCCATCGTCCCCCTTTGCAAGGCTGCCGCTTGGCCGCCCCAAGCGGATGTGCAGGGAGGTGGACGCATGATTGGTTTTTTCAAAGCAAGTGTTGGAACGTTGGCGCTGATGGCGGCCTCGGCTGCGTTGGCGCAGAACGCTCCGACCGCAGCGGCTGAAACAAAGGGCGAGACAACGGTGGGCGACGATGTCGCGCCATCCCAAGCACCAAATGGAGACGAAATTATCGTCACCGCGCAGAAGCGTGCCGAAAACGTACAAGACGTACCGATATCGATTTCTGCGTTTAGCGGAGCTATGCTCGAACGATCTAATGTCGTTACCGTGTTCGATCTCCCTCGTATCGCTCCCAGTCTTCAACTCGACACTGGTCTGCAGGCGTCGAAGGCGCGCATCGTCATTCGCGGCATCGGCTCGGCCGGCGGAACGGCTGTCGAACCCAGTGTAGCAACGTTCCTCGATGGAATCTACATACCACGTGAGGGCGCAACGGTGGGTGCCTATCTCGACCTTGCCGCCATCGAAGTGCTGCGAGGTCCTCAAGGGACGTTGTTCGGCCGCAACGCATCGGTGGGCGCGATCAGCCTGCGCTCGGCCCAGCCCGATGACGAGTTCTCGGCGCGGATCGCAGCGGAAGGGGCGACAGGCGACCGCTACCGCATGGAAGGCTATGTAAATATTCCGGTCTCAGCCGTTGCAGCATTTCGGGTCGCTGCGGTTGGAGAGAAGTTCGACGGGTATTACAAGAACCGGCTAGATGGCCGTACTGTAGGTGGCAGCGACAGCTTCGCCGGGCGGATCAGCGGCAAGTTTGACGTTACGCCTGATCTCAAAGTCATCCTGCGCGCAAATTATTCCACGCGCGACGGCGACAGCTTTGCCAATTACGCGCTTCTTCCCGATACCTTTCCCGCAGGCCGGCAGTCTGTCTATCTTGCCCGCCTCGCTACGATCGGCAGCACCGACGTCGACCTTGATCCGTTCGACCGGACGATTAACCAGTATGTTGGCGACGATCTGCATGACGAAAATTGGGGTCTGTCGAGCGATATAACCTTGGATACTGCCTCGGGCTTCAGCCTGCGTCTGCTCAACGGCTTTCAGGATTGGAATAATGATCAGATCGGCACGGGCGCCTTTTCTGCGACAGTGCCCACATTAACCCAGTTCGTCGGGTGGGGAAGCCGAAGCCACAGCCATGAACTTCAAGTCGTGTCACCACAGGATAGATTGTTGGGCGGACGCCTCGACTTCGTCGCTGGCGTTTACTACCTGAACGAGGAGTACACTGCATACGAAGCTTTTCAGTTCAACGAGGGTATGTGCCGGCTAGTATTTGTCAATCTTGCCGCGCCAGTGTTCAACTCCTGCCTCGCCAGCTCTGGTGGTCGCGCCTTCGACCAGAATTTTAGGCAGGAGACCAACAGCTTCGCGGTTTACGGGCAGACCACGTTTAAGATCGCGCCGACGCTTGATTTCGTGCTTGGTGGTCGCTGGACTCAAGACAAGAAGACTGCTCGCATTGTACAGATGGTGCCGACTCTGATCGGTACGCTGGCAGCGGCCGCGGAAAACACCGCACTCAATATCAAGGACGATCGGTTCACCTGGCGTGCCAATCTGAACTGGCGACCTAATGATGATGTGCTCCTGTTCACCAGCTACTCAACCGGCTACAAGTCCGGGGGCTTTAACTCTCAGACCTCCCCCACGGTTTTAGGGCAAAACCGTATCTTCAATCCGGAGACGGTGTCGAGTTATGAGCTTGGGGTCAAGACGGACTGGTTAAACCGGACGCTTCAGGTCAATGCTACGGTGTACCGAATGGCAGTTAAGAACTTTCAGGATCGCAGCTACAATGGTATCAACTTTTCATTGCAGAATGCAGGCGACATCCGGAATCAGGGTGTCGAAATCGATATAGTCGCAAGACCGGTAAAGGGGCTTCGGTTCAACACTTCGGTCTCGTTTTTGGATGCTAAGTTCACCAACTATCCAGGGGCATCGAACTTGCCTGGCCTTGCTGGGACGCGCGACATTACCGGCGCTAGGCCGACATTCACGCCTAAATGGTCGGGCTCGATCGGTGCCGAGTATGAACGAGAGCTTGGATCGAAGGGGCTCGCAGTCCTCGCGCGCGGCGACCTTGCATTTGTGTCCGATAATAACGTCGGACTCATCAACGATGACAATCCTCAAACGACCCAGGAAGCCTACCAGCTTGCCAGCGCTCGATTGACGCTGTTCGGGCCTGAGCGGAAATGGTCGATTGGTCTGTTCGGCAGCAATCTGTTCGACAAGGGGTATTGCACCTCGCTGGCGTATCAACCCTTCGGCGGACTGATCGGGGCGGTGGCGAATGGCAGGTCCGCACTGCGATGCAACACCGTCGGGACGCCCCGGACGGTGGGTGTGAGCGGGTCCGTGCGCTTCTGATGGAACACTAGAGGTGCATGCTCGACGGGGCGGATTACGGTCCGGCGTCGCAGATCAACATGGGGGATGAGCGTGCACGACAAGGTCATCATCAGTTGTGCGATCACGGGGTCGATCCATACCCCTTCGATGTCGCCGCACCTGCCGGTGACGGCGAGCGAGATCGCCGAGTCCGCACTGGGCGCGGCCGAGGCGGGTGCGGCGATCGTCCACCTCCACGCGCGCAACCCGGCGGATGGACGGCCGGACCAGAGCCCGGAAGCGTTCGAACCGTTCCTGAAGGTCATCAAGCAGTCGTCGAACGTGGTCGTGAACCTCACGACCGGCGGGTCGCCCTATATGTCGGTCGAGGAGCGGGTGAAGCCGGCGGCACACTGGAAGCCCGAGGTCGCCAGCCTCAACATGGGGTCGATGAACTTTGGGCTGTTCCCGATGCTGAAGCGGTACAAGGAGTTCAAGCACGCGTGGGAGCCGGCGATGCTGGAAGGCAGCCACGACCTGGTCTTCCGCAACAGCTTCAAGGACATCCGCTATGCGCTGGAGACGCTGAACGACACCGGCGCACGCTATGAGTTCGAGTGCTACGACACCAGCCACCTGCACAACCTTCACTATTTCTGGACCGAGGGCCTGGTGAAGGCACCGTTGTTCATCCAGACCTGTTTCGGCCTGCTTGGCGGCATCGGCCCGCACCCTGAGGAAGTGCTGCACATGAAGCGCACCGCCGACCGGTTGTTCGGCGACAATTACCGCTGGTCGGTGCTCGGCGCCGGGGCCAGCCAGATGAAGGTGGCGGCGCAGGCCGCGGCGATGGGCGGGCACGTCCGGGTCGGGCTCGAGGACAATCTGTGGCTCGACAAGGGGGTGCTGGCACCCTCCAACGCCGCGCAGGTGACGCGTGTGCGGCAGATCCTCGAAGGGCTCGGGCTGGAAGCCGCCACGCCGGACGAGGCGCGCGAGATCCTGAGCTTGAAGGGCGGCGATAACGTTGGCTTCTGAATCGATCTAGGGTCCGGACCCAATAACTGGATTCCCACGGTGATCAGATTGTGATTCAGTGCCTCGGCGAGGAGGCGCTGATATGTCTGATTTCTTTTGGTTTTCCGATGCGCAGTGGGCTCGGATCGAGCCG
>Ga0209066_10006910_pt1 | contig 11434 bp, 6 predicted proteins | sample All_14_2_FD_187198 | JGI IMG/M metagenome (GOLD analysis project Ga0209066, IMG submission 187198) | Freshwater microbial communities in response to fracking from Pennsylvania, USA - Allegheny Zone_MetaG_DW_15 (SPAdes) (version 2) ...
GGCCGACACCGCGCTTATGGGCAGCTTCAGGTTCTGGCCCGAGTAGCTCCGGCTGTTGGGCGAAGTGGAGTCGGTGAAGGAGGTGTTGTTGCCGGCGCGGTAATAGTCGGCGTCGTCCCCGGTAACCGTGTCTGGATTGGCTGCCGACAGGTGCTGCGTGCCGCTGGCTTCCTCCAGGTCTACCTTGTAATTGGCGGGGTTGTCGTTGCCGGCCATGGCCTCGTCGACATGCCACACCAGCAGGCCGCGGGAGGCGCCGGGCAGGTAGGCGTCAAAGCCGTAGCCCTGCCGGTTCTCTATCAGGAAATATTCGGAGGCCGGAAAAGCCGAGTCGCGCAGCTGGTACAGTGCGGCGGGGTCCTCGGCTATGCGGCCCAGCGACTTGGTGCCTATGGTCGTGAGTTGGGTGGCCTCGGCCCAGCCCAGGGCCTTTTTGGGCCAGGCGCTCAGGTGGGCCGGCGAGGCGCCGTCCTCGTCGGCGCCGTTCCAGGAGCCGCCGCCCATCAGGCAGAAGCTGCCCACGCCGTTGGTCTCGTAGGTGGTATCGTACAGGTCGGGCAGCCCCAGGAAATGGCCGGTCTCGTGGCAGATTACGCCGATGCGCGAGATGCCTTGGGAAGAAGGCGTGGCGGTCCAGCCGCGGATCTCCGCCTCGGTATGATAGGCCTCCATCCTGACGCCGTCATAGGTCAGCGGGGTTATCAGTTCCCACTGGTGGGACCAGATGGCGTTCTCAGGGTTGCCGCCGTACTCCTCGGCGAAGCCGGAGTGGATGATGGTCAGGCCGTCCACTTCTCCGTCCCCGTTGCCGTCGGCCTGGCTGAAATCGAAGTTCGAGGCTTCCAGGGCGTTGATGGCGTCGCGCACCATCTCGCGCGGCCGCACGTCGTAGCCGTCCACGTCGTTGGCGCCGTAATAGGCCTGGGTCTGGGGCAGTGTCACCCAGGCCGTCACCACGGACTGCACCGTGAGTTCGCCGTATGAAGTCTCGAGGAAATAGTCCTTCACCGAGCCTACCGCCCCGTCGAGATTATAGCCCACCTGGTTGAAGAGGTTATTGAAAGCGGGCTGGTCATGCGTGGCGGCGTGGTCGGAGAACCTGGCCAGGATCACCAGGTTCTTCATCGTCCCGGTCAGGATGGGCGCCCGGGCGGGCTGCGCGGCGGAGGGCGAAACGGCGGAGAGAGCGCCTACGGGCGAAGCTGAAACCCTGAACGGAGAGGAAACGGCGCGCGCGCGCCGGGCGGCCTCGTCGCGCTGGCGGCGGGCGGCGCCGGCTTTGACGCGCCTGTCGTCCTTAAGTCCCCGCTTCAGCCCCAGCTTGGCCGGCTCGCCGGCGCCGACCCGGTGGGCGCCGGGCCGCAGCGAGCCGTCGGCGGCCTGCTCGGCGTAAAACCAGCTCCCGGCGGCCTTGTCCTTGAGCACGGTATAGCCGTCCCGGTCCTCGTGCCAGTGATGGTACTCGTCGCCCCGCAGCCGCACCGTTACCGTGGAGCCGTCGGCCTGCGCCACGGCGGCGCCGCGCGGGTGGGCCGGCACGGCGCGCGCGGGGCCGGCCAGGCAGGCCAGCAGCAGCGCGGCGGCCAGGGCCGGGAGCGGGGTAACGGTGAGGGCCTTAACGGGGTTCATATTAGCGCGCGCGGCCTTTCTTCTTCCGGGCAGCTTTAATCTCGCCCGGCACCAGCTCTATGGGTGCGGACCAGGCTCCCGCCCGGCGGCCGTCGGAACCCATGAAGCGCAGGTACTGGCCGGGAGCGACGGTTACCGGCAGGCCGGAGAGCCGGTAGGCGCAGGTATCGGTGAAGACGTCGGCCAGCGGCGCCTCGAAATCTACGGTATTGGCCAGCTGCAGGCGGAAATATTTATCGCCGGGGGCGTGCTGCCAGGCCACGGCTCCCCTGTTAAGCGGCGCCTTGTTCTGCGCCGGCGCGGCGGGCCGGGCCGCCTTGTCCGGCGCGCCCTGGTTGGAGACCGCGAAATTATAGACGGAGGAATAGGGCATTTCCGAATACTCCCCGGTATTGAGCCGCACTACCGGCGCCACGCGCCAGTAGTAGATCCCGTCCTCCAGCAGCGAGGGATAGAGCAGGTACTGGTTGTCGCCGATGCCGGTCTCGAGATAGATCTCGGAGAAATCCTCGCCGCGGCTGAGCTGCAGGCGGTAGGACGCGGCTTTCATGACGTCGTTCCAGGTCAGGCGCAGGCCGCGGCGGCCGGCCTTCTGCACGGCGCTGCTGACCACCAGCGGGGCCACGGGCGGGTCTTCTACAAAGCGCTTGTTCCAGGCGTTCACCGCGAACACGGCGTTCTCGCCGTAGCGGGCGAAGGAGGCCCAGTCGTCCACTTTCTCCCGGTAGACCTTGGCGCCATATTTTTCTTCCAGCTCGCGGTCCAGGTCCTGCGGAATATGGCCCACGAAAACGCTGGGCGGATGGGATTCCAGCAGCTTGGCGCCTTTCTTCTCCAGGTAGTCCTGGAACTTGCGGTCGAAGGCCGTCTCGGAAGGGACCACCAGCAGCGCGTTGGCCGGCGCTTCGGCGGCCGGGGCCGGCGAGCTGAGAAAAGACGAGGCCGCCAGTGCGGCGGCGAACAGGAACGGTAGCCTTTTTTTCATGGTTTCACCTGGTTATATTATAAACGGGTGGTATGACGGATTTGTTTCGCCGTTTTGGTAAAATCTAGCTATGGAAGAACGCCGCCTTGCGGTCAGCGAAGAGTGCGTGGAGCCGGAGCTGATAAGCCCCGGCGGCCAGGGCCCCCGCGCTTCCGGTCCGCGGCCGGGGCCCGTTCCCCCGCCGCAGCCGCCCGGCCTGCTGGCCCGGCTGAAGGCCCTGATAGCGGCCGGCCTGGCCCTGCTGGGTTTCGCCCTGCTGGTCTCCGGCGCGCTGCTGACCTCCACAGTCATCGGCGCCATCATCGGCGTCCCGCTGCTGCTGCTGGGCGCGCTGGTCTTCTACCTGCTCTTCAAGTTCCTCTCCCTGGGCGCCCCCCCCACCGTCACCTTCCGCCGTTTCTAACCTTTAATTCCCCTAGTAAGACCGCTGACTACTGTTTGGCTGGGATGTCAGGAATTGTGAAGGCTGGCGAGGGGACGCCTTCTCCGGGTACGTTCGGCCACACCGTGGCCTCACTCTTTCACTCATGCTCGGCGCTTACGCAAGCCTCGCATTCGTGAGGCCCCTCCGAAGGCATCCCCTCGTCAGCCTTCCGCTCTACAGCGTCTAGACAGTATCATGATAGAAACCGGCGGAGACCATATGGGCAGGGTTAGCAAAAGCCCCCCGGAAGGCGAGGCTTGCGTAAGCGCCGAGCCTGAGGGCGGCAGGCGCGCGCACGGTGTGCGCGACGCCGATTTTGCGTTCCTGCCCATATGGTAAGCCGCCAAACTTAAACAGCGAAAATACGGGCACCTTGGTTCCGCACTCCTCACTTAGCTCCGCACGTAGAACAGCTTTACTTCACTTTCAAGGTGAAGCCGGAGGAGTGGGCGGCGAATTCGGGGGCGTACATGGACTGGATCACCGCCGCGCCGGCCTTGAACGTGCCCGGCGTCGTCGGGCGCAGGCGGTACTTCAGCACGTACTCGCCGTGCGGCAGCCACTCCACGAAGAAGTTCGTCAGCGAGTCGCGCGGCTCCTCGTAGCGCGCCAGCCGGTCCCATTGCCAGCCGCTCGTCAGCGTCTCCGCCTCGAAGCCGGCGGCCTTGGGGTCCTTGAGGTGCACGTACTCGAACTGACTCCGCGTTTTTACGGTCAGGTGCACTTCCACCTGGTCGCCCACGGCAACAGAATCCCCGTCGGCCAGCGGGGTCAGCGTGTAGGCGTCCCCCTCCTTGGCGCGCAGGAAATACTTGCGCGAGACGTTCATCATCCCGTCTGGCGACTCGTCGGCGGTCTTGTCGGTGGTATAAATGCCGGTAAAGGCGGCGAAGGCCAGGCCGGGGCCGCGCTTCTCCACCATGGGGGCCAGGTCCTTTTTGCCGATCTCGGCGCCGTACTTGGACCAGCGCAGCGGCCGGGCCGCCCAGTCGAAGGGCTGCAGTTCCAGCTTGTCGGCCGTGGCGCCCCATTTCAGCGAGAAAGTCTCGCCCTTATCCAGCGAGCCCTTGGCCTTCATCACGTCGAGCAGCGAGTAGATGGCCGCGGCCGAGGCCCGGGTGGACTTCCACTCGTTGCCCTTGCGGTTGAACAGCAGCCAGCGCGTCAGGCCCGGTATCTTCGGGTCCGCCGGCCGCAGCGCCAGCAGCGTCCGCAGCAGGAAAGCGTGCTTTTCCACGCTGTCGTTGTACCACAGCCACGAGATCTTCTCCGGCGCCCAGTAGGTGCCCGAGATATCGTCGGTGCGGGCCCCGTCCATGGCGCGGGCCAGGTAGCTGTCGGCCTTGGCCTTCTCCCCCAGCCGGTGGTAGACGTAGGCCGCGTACGCCTTGCCGAAAGCCGTCATCGCGTTGGCGTGCTTGTCGGCGAAATCCGCCCAGGCCTTGGCGTACTCGCGAGCGGCGGCGCTCTCGGGCCAGGAGGCAGGGAACGACGTCACGACGTAAGCCGCGTAGAGCACCAGCGAAGTCTCGGCGGGGTCCGCCTTCAGGTGCGCCGGGATCTCGCCCAGCGCGTAGGCCAGCGCGCGGCGGGCCATGTCTTCGGGGATCTGCACGCCGTAGCGCGAGGCCTCGGCCAGCCCCTCCAGCACATAGAGCGTCATGTGCAGGTTCGGACGCCCGCCGGGGAACCAGGGGAAGGAACCGTCGGCGGCCTGATAGGCTTTCAACTTATCCATGGCCTCCTGCTTCTCCGCGGCCACCACCTTCGGGTCCAGCATGTCGGTCACGGGCCAGCCGGCCTGTCGGCCGCGGGAGGCGGATTCCCACGGCGTTTCCATCAGGTTCATCAGGCGCGCCGGGTTGTCGCGTTCCCATTCAGGGGTCGCGGTCTTGCGCTTAGGGACTTTCGCCACCGCGGCGCTGAGCGCCGGGTACTTCTGGTAAAAGCCGTTGGTGATGGCCAGCGGCACGTAGCGGTTGAGCAGCTGCTCCGTGCATTCGTAAGGATAATTCACGAGGAAGGGCAGGCTGTTGAGCACGGTGAGGATCAGCTGCGGCTGTATCTCGAGGTGCAGGGATTCTATCTCGCGCGTCGGGTCGGCCGCCTCCAGCTCGGGCAGTCTGAAGGTTTTGGAGGCGTTGCCGTCCAGCGCGGTCACGCCGGAGGCTATCAGCCGCTCGCGCGACGGCAGCACCGGCAGGTCGTTCTCCTGCGCGTCGGACAGCTGGCCGGCGCGGGCTATTACGCGCGCTTTGTAGGCCGCCGCACCGCGCGGCGCCTTGATGTCCCAGTACACCGGCACGGTGCCCTTTGGCTTTACGGTGAAAGGCCGCGACAGCTCACCCACTCCGAAGTCGCCGTGGGCCTCGGCCCCGTCGCGCAGCACGGCGAGCGTCACCGTGCCGGTGAGTTCGCCGTCCGAGTCGTTGGTGACCAGGGCGGTCAGCCGCGACTGGTCCCCCTCGCGGAAGAAGCGCGGGATGTCCAGGCGCGCCATCAGGTCTTTCCTGGTGACGGTCTCGGCGGCGAAAGAGCCGCGCCGCGCGTCGCGCGTGAGCAGGTACGAAGAGATCTTCCAGGAGGTCAGCCGCTCGGGAATGCGGAACGAGAAGCCGGCTTCGCCGCGCAGCACCTTCAGCTGCGGGTTATAGTAGGCCGTCTCGGAGAAATCCCTGCGCACCGCCACCGGGGCGGCCGGGGCGGCGGGCGGCGCGGCCGTGGCCAGCGAGCTATCCCTGAACTTGCCCTCCGCACTGCCCATGCCGGCGCCGTCGGCTTCGACCGACTCGGCCATGCTGGCCCGCGCCATGGGCTCTCCCGGGGCGGCCTCGTAGGCCAGGCCCTTGGCGTACACGGCTCCCTTGGCGCTGCCGAAGAAGTTCCTCTGCATGCGGGTAGAAGTTACACGCAGCGAGGCCAGGCGTTCCTCGGCGGCGTATTGCCGGAAGGCCTGCAGCATTTTCTGTATCACGCCGGTGCGCACCGGCAGGCTGACTGGGCGCGGGGTGAACAGCGAACCCACGGCGTCGCCGGAAGAGTAACGGCGGGGGTAGAGCGAGTCCGCCCAGAACGGAGCGTCCCCGGCGTAATACTCCAGCGAGCGGTCGAAAACCTTTACCAGTGCCTCGCCGGCCACCGGCCGGCCGGCCGCGTCCCTGGCCCTTAAAGTCCACGAGGCCCGCTGCCCGGGGGCGAGGGTCTTGTCGTAATCGAGCGAGAGACTGACCTTCTTATTGGTCGCCGGCACCTCGGCGTCGGCCATGGCCGAATACACCTTGAAGCCGCCGGCGCCCAGCCAGCGCAGGCCGAAGCCGCCGCGGTGCTCGGGGCCGACCTTCAGCGAAGAGATGGAAAGCCCGCCGCCGGGCTCCACACTGCGCGCCAGCACGAAGTTCCCGGCCAGCACTTCGGTGAACCTAACGCCCTTCAGGGCCGAGGCGCCCGCCAGGACCCGGGCGGTCTCGCCCGGCTGGTAGGAGTCGCGCTCGAACAGCGCTACCGCCGGCAGGCGCAGCTCGGCGTTGCGGCGCGCGTCGGCCGAGGCGGATACTATGGTCACCTGCGACTCGCTTTCGCCCCCCCACGGATCCCTGGCCTTCAGGCGCAGCCTGTACGCGCCCGGCGCGAGGTTCTTGAAGGTGATAACGGAGGGCCGGTCCTTGCCGAAGACTATCTTGCCCTTGCCGGCCTGTTCGCCGTCGGAGACCTTGGAAAAGGCCTGCTCCAGCGAGGGGTTGCGGCCGAAGTAGCCCCAGTCGCGGCCGCCGCCGTCGCCCTCCGGCTCGCCGTCCAGCCGATAGAGGGCGTACTGCGCCTCGCCGGCCTGCTGCGCGTCGTTGAGGTCCCTCAGCCGCGCGTCGATGGCCGCCGTGCCTTCGGGCGTGAAGAAGCCCGCCTGCGGCCTGACATCGAAGAGCCAGGCCCGGGAGCCCGCCCTGTAGTCCCGCGAGGAGGTTATGGTGCGGCCGCCGGCGTCCAGCGCCTCGGCCGTCACATGGTAAGAGGAGGGATAGCCCGCGAAGGTTTCGCTCTCGGGTTCCGGAGTGAAAGTAAAACTGAATTTACCGTCGTCGCCGGTCGCGGTTTCGCCGGAGGCCACCGGGACCCCGGGGCCGCCGCCGTAGAACCAGCTCCAATACCAGCAGTAGCGCGGCAGATAGCGCGAGCGGACCACGGTGTACTTCACCCTGGCGCCGGGCACCGCGGAGCCGAAATAGTACTTCGCCGCGCCGGTCACCCTGGTCTTCTCGCCGTAGCGCAGCGGCTTGTCCGCGGCCTCCAGCATTACTTCAAACTCCGGCCGCTTGTACTCCTCGACGCCGAACTGCGCGGTGCCGCTGAAATTGTAGCCGTACTCCCGCACGTTCGCCGCCAGCGAGTACTGGCCCAGCATGCGCCCTTCCGGCAGCTTGAACGAGCCGGCCGCGCTGCCGAGGCCGGTGAACGGCAGGGTAGCGGTATACGCCGGCTGCCAGTTGGCGTCCCTGGCCGTCAGGGTGACGGCGGCCTTCCCGTCGTAAACCCGGTAGCCGCCCGGCTGGCGCAGCAGCGCCGTCACCTTGAACTTCACCTCCTGCCCGGGCCGGTACACGGGCCTGTCGGTCTCCACGAAGACGGATACCGGGGGCGGCACGTGCAGCCCGGCCGAAGCCTGCGAGTTCCAGTAGGCGTAAGCCCCGCCGTGCTCCAGCAGCGGGTCAACGGAGAAATACTCGTTGGCCGGGTAGGTCACCGTAAAATCGTGGCGCAGTATGGCCGCCCCATCGGGGCCGGCGGTCAGCGGGACCCGCTCCCAGGCCCCGGCGCGGGACTTATGGACGAAAGTCTCGGTCTTCGCCCCGGCCAGCGGCGCGCCGGTCAGCGCGTTGACGGCGTAGAGGCGGAACACCTCGGCGGAGGCCGGCCGTGAGGGCGAGGCCGGGTCGAAGAGGAAGGCTTCAGGATCGGCCCCGAGGCCCGAGGTGCCCAGCAGGAACACGTCGGTGATGTTCACGGTAACGGCCCGCATCAGCGAGGAGCCTTCCTCGAACCCGGCGTCGCCGGAGGCCACCACCACGTAAAGCCCTTTCTTCAGGGGCGGATTAACTACGGCGGTTTCGGCCTCCCGGTACGGAGCGGCGTATTTCACGGCCTGCCGCCATTCATGGGACGCCCGGCGGCGCAGAAATTCCTTTACCGTCTCCTGGCGCAGGTATTTAACGTGGTCCCAGCCCTGCCGCGCGTGGCCGGGGGCCGCGGCCAATTCCTCCGGGGTGGTCTTATAGGCCCTGAAGTGGAGTTCAGGCAGGTTGCGCGCCGAGACTTTAAGAATGTCCTTGCCGGGCGGCGGCGCGAAGGAGGCCGACAGTTCCAGCCGAGGCATCTCTATGCCGGCCCGCAGCCGGGCGCAATCGGAGGCGGGCCTGGAGCGCGGGGCTTCGGCCTCGGCCTTGCGGCAGAGTTCCACGGCGGAGCCGAACTCTTCCGCCTCATTTTCGAAGGCGGCGGCGCGGTAGTAAGCCCAGCTCCGCCCCAGCCCCGTCTTAAAAGAGCCGGCCCAGGCCCGGAGCGTCTTCAGCGCCCGCTGGCGCAGCGCGACGCGGTCGTAAGGCGCCACGCGACCCGCCTGTTCGAACGGCAGCATGAGCCGCTGCAGGCGCCAGTACTCCCGGACAAATCCTTCCGGGCCGGCCGCGGCATCCTCGTAGAGCGCGGCGGCCTTGGCGGCGGCCGGCGCTCCGGCCGCATAGTCCGCTTTGTAAGAAACCTCGACGAAGGGCTCGGCGGCGGGCGGCTTGCCGGCATCCTGCGCTTCCCCCATCAGCCAACTGGTCCAGCGCAGCACCGCGAAATCCCAGAGCGTAGGCGTATACAGCAGCTCGACGTCCTTTATGTTTACAAAGTAGCCTTCGTCCGCCAGGCCCGCCTTCACCAGGGCCCCCCGCAGCGGCCAGAGCGAGTCGTAGTCCGCCGCTATGATCCGGCGCCACTGCGCGTCGGTCAGCTTTGTGACCTCTTTCGTCCCTTTCTGCTCGTCCGCGGGCAGCGTGTAGCCGTACTGCTGCAGGTACTGGCGGCCGGTCTCGGCGCGCAGCAGCAGGAACCTGGCCTGCCACAGCGGGTCAGCCGGCAACTTTATACCGGACAGGCGCTGGGCAGCCTCGGCGTAGCGGAAGAGCAGCGCTTCGCTCTCGGCGGCGCGGTACAGGGCTTTTAGGCCGGTCTCGCCGGGCTCTTTGAGGGCGGCGGCGTAGCCGTCCAGCGCGGCCTGGTATTCGCCCTTGGCGAAGGCTTGGTCGGCGGCGTCGGTGGGCCCGCCGTAGGCCAGGCAGGGCAGCAGCAGTATCGCTATAAGTGTCTTCATGTTTCCCCCTCCGGCCGGACGGCCGGATTTAAAACTCGCCGAGCAATATCTGTTCCAACTGCAGCTCAACGTTTGTCTTTTCCTTCACGGCGGCGCGCACGCGGCAGATCAGCGCGTAGATGTCGGAGGCGGTGGCGCCGCCTGCGTTCACGATGAACCCGGCGTGTTTGGGCGAGACCTCGGCCCCGCCCACCCTGAGGCCCTTCAGCCCGGCCGCGTCTATCAGCCGCGAGGCGTAGTCGCCGGGCGGGCGCTTGAAGACGCTGCCCGCCGACGGGTAGTCCAGCGGCTGCTTGGCCCCGCGCGAGGCCAGCACGCAGGAGCGGTCCTGCAGCAGCACGGCCGGATCGCCAGGCTGGAATTCAAAGCGCGCCGCCAGCACTGTCAGCCCGTCCAGGCCCTCCGCCCGCCGGTAACCGTGCCGGATATCTTTCTTTAAAAGTGTAATTTCCCGGCCGGCCCCGTCGAGAGCCCGCACGAGAGCGAGGCGGTCGAAGGTCTCCTGGCCGAAAGCCCCGGCGTTCATGCGCACCGCGCCGCCCACGGAGCCGGGAATGCCGGAGGTCTTCTCCAGGCCGGCCCGGCCCTTCTCGGCGGAGAGGCGGGCGATATCATCCCACAAGGCGCCGGCCTGGGCCTCGATGGCGTTCCCGGAAAGTTCTACCCCGGCAAGCCGCTCAGTGAGCGCGGTCACGCCGGGCAGTCCCCGGTCGCTGACCAGCACGTTCGAGCCGCGGCCCAGCGTCAGCAGCGGCGCGCCGTGCTCACGGCACCAGCCCGCCAGCCACAGCAGCTCTTCCGGGCTGCCGGGGCGTACCGTCACCTCGGCCGCGCCCCCCGCCCTGTACGTGGTAAAGCCGGCCGCCGGCTCGCCGAAGCGGCAGTACCGGCCGAAGCGCTCCTTCAGCGGGGAATAATCAGGCACTGGTCGGGGCTCCTTTAAAGGTCCGGCCGCGGCCCTTCTTCAGATTGACCAGATAGCTGCCCAGGATGATCAGCAGGCCCCCGGCCACGGCGGCCGAGGTGGCCGTTTCCCCGAGCAGGAAATAGGCCGAGACCAGCGTGGAGAACGGCTCCAGGTAGATGAAATAGGAAGTCTGCACCGCGCCCAGGCCGTCCACGGCGTTGTTCCAGAAAAGGTAGCCCAGCGCCGAGGAAAGAACGCCGAGATAGGCGAGGCTCACCCAGCCGGCCGCGGAAACCGCGGCGAACTCCGCCGGCCCGCCGGAAGCCAGCCAGGGCGGCAGCACGCTCACGAAGGCCATCAGCATGGTGGCGGTGGTCACCTTGGCCGACGGCCAGGAGGTGAGCCATTTCTTGGCGCAAAGCACGTAGAGGGCCCAGGTCAGGCAGGTGAACAGCAGCAGCAGGTCCGCCCGGGTGGAGGGCAGGGAGAAAGCGCCCGCGCCGGCCTTCGAGAAGACCACCAGCAGCGCGCCGGCGGCGCCCAGCAGGAAGGCCGCTATCTTGAGCGGCCCCAGCCGCTCGCCCAGCGCGGCCATGAGGGCGGCCACCAGGATCGGCGTAGAGGCTATCAGCCAGCCGGCGTGAGAGGCCTGGGTGTACTGGAGGGCGTAGGACTGCATGAACTGCTGGGTCGAGACCCCCAGCGCGGACATGACCAGGAGTTTCCAGAGCACTGTCGGAGTGAAATCTTTAAGGCTGAAGCGGGAGCGGCTCAGCAGCAGCAGGAGCAGGGCGCCGCAGAAAGCGCGGAAGGTTACTATGGAAAGCGGAGAGATCTCGGCGACGAGCCTTTTGGTGAACGGGTAGGCTCCCCCCCAGACCAGGACGGCGACGGTCACCTGAAAGTATAACCAGCTGTGTTTGTTGTCGTTGTTCGTCATCGGAGCCTGGAATAAGCCCCGCCGGCGCGTACCTTGGCCGGCGGGGCTTGAAACAACGCTTACTTGGACAGGACTTTCTTTATGCGCTTGAAGGCCCAGTCTATCTCTTTCTGGGTGATGACCAGCGGCGGCGCGAAGCGTATGACGTGGTCATGCGTCTCCTTGCACAGCAGGCCCAGGCCCATCAGCTCTTCGCAGTAGGG
>Ga0209066_10006911_pt1 | contig 11432 bp, 12 predicted proteins | sample All_14_2_FD_187198 | JGI IMG/M metagenome (GOLD analysis project Ga0209066, IMG submission 187198) | Freshwater microbial communities in response to fracking from Pennsylvania, USA - Allegheny Zone_MetaG_DW_15 (SPAdes) (version 2) ...
GCTGGGTGGCATTGGCGCGCACCCGGAAGACGTGCAGCACATGAAGCGCACGGCCGACAGGCTGTTCGGCGACAACTACCGGTGGTCCGCACTGGGTGCGAGGCGCAGCCAGATGCCGGTGGCAGCGATGAGCGCGGCCATGGGGGGCAACGTGCGAGTGGGGCTGGAGGATTCACTGTGGGCGGGCAAGGGCCGCCTGGCCGCGTCCATTGCCGAGCAGGTGAGACAGGCGCGCGGCATCATCGAGGGCCTGGGCCTGGAAGTCGCCTCGCCCGACGAAGCACGCGAGATCCTCAGCCTCAAGGGCGCCGACAAGGTCGCTTTCTGACGGCGCTCACCCGTGAGACACAGGCCGCCCGACATGCGGCACTTCCAACAGCAGGGCACGCATGCTCTGCGCCGCATAACTGAGCGTCTTGCCTTTCTGGCGCACGAGGTAGATCGGACGCGTCATCATGTGGGACGAGATTCGCACGGCGACGGTCGGCAGCAGACTGAACTGGGGCAGCGATGTTTCAGGAGCCAGCCCGACGCCCAGGCCCGCAGCGATCAGCCCTGCCAAGGTGGCGAGGCTGCCCACTTCAAAACCGGTGTCCACCACGCCGGCCTTCTGGAAGACGTGGCGGGCGCTTTGCAGTCCTTTGCTCGTGTGCACGACCATGTTGTCGGTTCCCTGCAGGTGCAGGAACTTGACGCCGCGCATGTCGCGCGCGCCAACCGTTTTGCGCTGGGCCAGCGGATGGTCTGGCGGGCACACCAGGTACAGGACTTCGTTGAACAGCAGCTCCGCATCCGTTTCGTGCGGTGTGCCTGGCTGGGAATTGACGGCAAAGTCGACAATGCCCTGGCGCACCAGGCCGAGGCAGCGAACCGACGACAGGTCGTGCATCTGCAGGCGCACGCCAGGATGGCGCGAGCGGTACAGCTGCAACACCCTGGGCAGCCACATCACCGCGAGCGAGGGCACCACCGCGAGCGAGACCTGGCCGGTCTGCAGGGTCGCGATGTCCTTGAGATCCAGGATCGCCTGCTCCAGGTCCGAGGTGACACGGCGCGCGGTTTCCGCCAAGCGCCGGCCTTCGTTCGTCAGGGTGACCGAGCGCGAGTCCCGATCGAAAAGCAGCACGCCCACGCGCTCCTCCAGCCGGGAAATCAGCTGGCTGAGCGCGGACTGGGTCATGTGGCACTGCTCGGCCGCGACCGTGAATTGCCCGGCGTCGACCACAGCAAGAAAACAGCGCAGAGCGTGATCCGAAATATGCATGCGAGCTCCGGGGAAGAAGTAGAGAAATTAATTGTTCTAGTGAAATATTTAATTTTACAGATGCATGTCGTATTTGCAGAATCGGCACCAATGAATGCAATTCCCACTTCCACCACGTCGACCGCTTTGCTGCAGGGGCTGCGGGTCCTCGACCTGTCGAGGGTGCTGGCCGGTCCCTTGTGCGCCCAGTACTTGGGGGACATGGGTGCCGACGTCATCAAGGTCGAGACGCCCGGCGAAGGCGACGACACGCGCTCCTGGCCGGAGTTCAAGGTGGCGCCGGATGGTCAGCGCGCGTCCGGGCCCTTCCTGAGTGCCAACCGGAACAAGCGCAGCATGGCGCTGGACCTCAAAAGCGAGGAAGGACGGTTGATCATCGCCCGCCTGGCGCGCTCCGTCGACGTCGTCGTCGAGAGCTTCGCGCCCGGTGTGGCGGCCCGGCTCGGTGTCGATGCCGCCACGCTGCGCGCCCTCAATCCGCGCCTGATCCATTGCAGCATTTCCGGCTTCGGAACGGTGGGGCCAATGCGCCAACGGCAAGGGTTATGACCTGATCCTGCAGGCGTTCAGCGGCATGCTGTCGATCACCGGCGAGGCCGGCAGCCCACCCATGCGCAGCCCGTTCTCGCCGGTCGATCAGGGCACCGGCCTGCATGCCCTGATCGGCATCCTCGGCGCGATCATTCGCCGCGACCGGACGGGCGAGGGCTGCAGCGTCGAGGCCTCGTTGTTCGACACCTCGGCCGCGTTCCTCGCCTACTTCCTGCAAAACTACTGGAATGCCGAGCGGGAACCTGTCAAGGCCGGCGTCGGCCACGCGTCCCTGTGCCCCTACGGCGTGTTCGACACGGCGGACCGGCCCCTCATCGTCGGCATCGCCAATGACTCGCTGTGGCGCAAGTTCTGTTCGTTGTGCGGGCTGGACAGCGCGGCGGACGATCCTGCCTATGCCACCAACAACATGCGCGTGCGCAACCGCGTCGAGACCGAGGCTCTGGTGACGCAGGCCCTGCGCCAGCAAGGCCGGGCGCACTGGCTGGCACTGCTCGACGATGCCGGGGTTCCCTGCACCGCGGTGCACTCGCTGGGCGAGATGGCGGCCCATCCGCACACCGCCGCGTCCGGCATGGTGATGGACTACGAACATCCGCACTTCGGTGCGCTCAAGGGCGTGGCCCAGCCCCTGCGTTTCGACGGCGCGCGTCCTCCGCAGCGGCGTGCGCCGCCGCTCTGCGGCGAACACACCGAAGAGATCCTGCGCGAGGCCGGCTGCTCGGACGAGGAGATAGCCGCCATGCTGGCCAAGGGAGCCGCATCCCGGCAGGCCACGGCCTGATCTGGCGCGATCCACAACCCCACCACACGGCCCGGGCTCCCGGGCCATTCACCCACCGCACGCACCCGCTGTGCCCGCACCACAGCAAGCAGGAGTTGACATGGCAGGACGATGGTTTGAAGAGTTCAAGGTGGATCAGGTGTTTGACCACGAGATCCGGCGCACGGTGCTGGAGTCGGACAACATGTGGTTCAGCAACGCCACCTGCAACCCGGCGGCGATCCACATTGACGCGGACTACTGTCAGGGCACTGAATTCGGACGCCCTTTGATGAACAGCATCTTCTCGCTCGGGTTGGTGATCGGTCTGTCGGTGCAGGACACCACGCTGGGTACCACGGTGGCCAATCTGGGCATGACGGACGTGCGCTTTGCACACCCGGTGTTTGCTGGCGACACGCTGCGTTCCCGCACCACCGTGATGGCGCTGCGAGACAGCAAGTCTCGACCCAATGCGGGCATCGTGACCTTTCTGCACCAGGGTTTCAACCAAAAGGGTGAGGAGGTGGTGACCTGCACCCGACAGGCCCTGATGTTGCGCAAGGCGGTGGCGTGATGGCCGCGCTGCGCTCCATGCTGTTTGTGCCAGCCGACAGCCCGCGCAAGCTGACCAAGGCGCTGGAAAGCCGGGCCGACGCCCTGATTCTGGACCTGGAAGACGCGGTGGCGCCGGCGCAGAAGCCGGCGGCACGCGCTGCCGCCGCTCGCTTCATCGCCGAGCAGGCGGCCACACTGTCGTCCCAGCTTTACGTGCGCATCAACCCGCTGGATTCCGGGCTGGCACTGGACGATCTGGCGGCGGTGGTGGTGCCCGGCCTGGCGGGCGTGATGTTGCCCAAGACACGCAGCGCAGAAGATGTGCGGCGACTGGGTCACTACCTGGACGCGCTGGAGGCGCGGGCCGGCCTGCCCGCTGGCGGCGTGCGCATCGTGCCCGTGGCCACCGAAACCGCGCAGGGCATGTTGACGCTGCACAGCTTTCAGCCTGGCATCCCGCGTCTGGCGGGCATGACCTGGGGTGCCGAGGATCTCTCGGCCGCCATTGGCGCCATCTCCAACCGCGAGGAGGACGGCAGCCTGTCACCGCTCTACGTGCTGGCCAATTCGCTCTGTCTGTGCGCGGCCGCCGCCGCAGAGGTGCCGGCCATCGACACCTTGTACGCCGACTTCAAGGACCCAGCGGGTCTGGCGGCTTCATGCCAGCAGGCGCGCCGCCGCGGATTCAAGGGCCGCATCGCCATCCATCCTGATCAAGTGGATGTGATCAATGCCGCCTTCTCGCCTTCAGAGGCCGAGCGGCTTGCGGCGCAGCGCGTCGTGGACGCTTTCACCGCCCAACCAGACGCGGGCACGCTGAGCATCGACGGCGTCATGTACGACATGCCGCACCTCAAACAAGCGCGACGCACCCTGGGCTTGCCTGGCTGAGCGGGGCACCTCAAAGAGTCGTCAATACGGAGCAATCACCCATGGATTTTTCAGTCAACGAAGACCACCGCGCGATTCGCGATGGCGTGGCCGCCGTCGTCAAGTCGTTCGACGACGAATACTGGCTGGCGCGTGACGAGGACGGCGAGTTTCCCCGGGCCTACCACCGCGCCATGGCCGACGCCGGCTGGCTGGGCATCACCATGCCGCCCGAATACGGTGGCGCCGGTCTGGGCGTGACCGAAGCCGCCATCATGATGCACGAGGTGGCCAGCCACGGTGGTGGCATGGCGGCCACCTCGGCGGTGCACATCAACCTGTTCGGCCCGCACCCCATCGTGGTGGTGGGCAGTGACGAGCAGAAGCAGCGCTGGCTGCCGCCGCTGATCGCCGGTACCGACCAGTGCTGCTTCGGCTTCACCGAGCCGGACGCCGGCCTGAACACCACCGCCATCAAGACCTTTGCAGAGAAGGTGCCCGGTGGCTACATCGTGCACGGGCAAAAGGTCTGGACCAGCACCGCTCAGGTAGCCAACAAGATCATGCTGCTCACGCGCACCACCAAGCTGGAAGACTGCAAGAAGCCCACCGACGGCATCACCATCTTCTACACTGATCTGGACCGCAGCAAGATCGACGTGCACCGCATCCCCAAGATGGGCCGCAAGGCGGTGGACTCCAACTCGATCTTCATCGACGGCCTGTTCGTCCCGGACTCGGACCGCATCGGCGAAGAGGGCAAGGGCTTCAGCTACATCCTGCACAGCCTGAACCCGGAGCGTGTGCTGATCGCCAGCGAGGCCATCGGCATTGGCCAGGATGCGCTGCGCCGCGCCACACAGTACGCCAAGGAACGGGTGGTTTTTGGTCGGCCCATTGGCCAGAACCAGGGCATCCAGCACCCGCTGGCCGAGCGCTGGATGGCGCTGGAAGCTGCCTGGGCCATGACGATGAAGGCGGCCTGGCTGTACGACAACCACCAGCCGTGCGGCGCCGAGGCCAACACCGCCAAATTCCTGGGAGCGCGTGCCGGCTATGAGGCTTGCGAACGCGCCATCTTCACCCACGGCGGCTTCGGCTACGCCAAGGAGTACCACGTTGAGCGGCTGTTCCGCGAGGTGACGGTGACCCGCATCGCCCCCATCACCGAGCAGCTCATCTTGTGCTTCATCGCCGAGAAGGTGCTGGACCTTCCCAAGTCGTACTGAGATCGCAATGAACCCCTTGCAAAACCGGCAGGTCTTCCTGGCGTCGCGGCCGTCGGGCATTCCACAGGCAGACCATTTCGGCATCAGAACGGTGCCCGTCGCTGACCTGCGTGAAGGCGAGGTGCGCGTGCGCAACGTCTACCTCTCTGTCGAGCCGGCGATGCGCGGGTGGGTCAATGCGGTGGGCAACTACAGCGAGCCAGTGGCTGTGGGGGACGTGATGCGCGCCTTCACCGCGGGCGTCGTCGAGGCCTCGCGCCGCGCCGCCATTGCCGAGGGCAGCTGGGTGACCGGCATGCTCGGGTGGCAGGACCATGCGGTCGTCGATGCCGCGAAGATCGACCGTGTCATCACCGAACGCGACCTGCCCTTGTCGACTTCGCTGGGCATCATGGGCATCAACGGCGTGACCGCGCACTATGGCCTTCTCACCATCGGCGAGCCCCAGGCCGGCGAGACCGTGGTGGTGTCCACAGCCGCGGGATCCGTCGGATCCTGTGTCGGGCAGATCGCCCGAATCAAGGGCTGCAGGACGGTCGGCATCGCGGGTGGCGAGACCAAGCGCCGCCTCTGCCTGGATGCCTTCGGTTTCGATGCGGCAGTGGACTACAAGGCCCCGGACTTTGTCGACCGGCTCCGCGAGGCTTGTCCGCAAGGCGTCGATGTCTACTACGACAACACTGCCGGCGCCATCAGCGACGCCGTGACCGACCTCCTGCACCCGGGCGCGCGCATCATCGTCTGCGGCACGGCCTCGGTGGCCAGCTGGGACCCGCCGCCGCAAGGGCCGCGCATCGAGCGCAAGATGCTCGTCAGCCGCGCGCGCATGCAGGGCTTCGTCATCTTCGACCATCCCGAGCATGGGCCCGTCGCACGGCAGGCGCTGGCCCAGTGGCTGCGCGAGGGAAAGCTTCGCTACCAGGAGGACATCCTAGAAGGCATTGAGCATGCGCCCGACGCGATTGCGGGTCTGTACCGCGGCGACAACCTCGGCAAGCGGCTCATCCAGATCGCGCCCGCGCCGTGAACACCGCACCCATTTTTTGTTGATCGTTCGTTCAGTAGACCTGTTCATAAAAGGAGACACACCGTGAGAAAACAAGTTGCAGATGCCATACCGCACGCCACCACCATCCCCGCAGCCCCGAGGCCTTTGGCGCTGGTCAGCCTGGCGCGCCTGACCAGCGGTCTGGCGGTCGCGTTGCTCCTGGCAGGTGCGCAGGGCGCCATGGCGCAGGCATGGCCGACCAAGCCCATCAAGGTCATCGTTCCCTATGCGGTGGGACAAGGCACGGACATCGCCGCGCGCTACATCGGCGAAGAAGTGGGCAAGGAACTCCAGCAGCCCGTGGTCATCGATAACCGGCCAGGGGCAGGCGGAAACATCGGCACGCAGGCGGCCGCCCGCTCGCCGGCCGATGGCTACACGATCGTGATCGGCACCAACGCGACGCATGCTGCCAACGCCTTCCTCTACAACAACCCGGGCTTCGACGCACAGGCGGATTTCGAACCGGTCGCCATGGTCGGCATCCTGCCGCTGGTGTATGTGACGCTTCCGAACAACCCGGTCAACAACATGCAGGACCTACAGCGTGCCGCGCGCGCCAAGCCGGACGGCCTGAACGTCGGCATCTCGACCACGACCTGCCGCATGGCGCACGAGCTGTTCAAGTCACGCGCGGAAGCACCCATGTTCCCGATCGATTTCAAGGGCAGCGCGCAGGGCCTGACAGCGGTGCTGGGCGGACAGGTGGAGTACATGGTCGACACCATTACATCCTTGCGCGGCGCCATCCAGAACCAGCAGGTCAAGGCCTTGGGCGTGACGTCCGCCAGTTCAACGAAGTTGCTGCCGGGTGTGAAGTCCCTGGCCGAACAAGGCGTCACCGGCTATGAGCTGGTCGGCTGGACGGTGTTCTACGCGCCCAAGGGCACGCCGCCGGACGTGCTGCGCACCTTGTCTGCCGCCCTCGACAGGACCCTGGCCAAACCCGCCGTCCAGGAACGCCTGCTGCAGCTGGGGATCGAGCCCAAAAGCATGACGCGGGACGAGCTTCGCAAGTTCGGTGTGGCCGAGAAAGAGAAGTGGGGACGCCTGATCCAGGCGGCAGGCCTCAAGCCCGTCAGCTGAAAAAGGATCGAAAAGAACCATGCCATCGAACAAAGTCATCATCACCTGCGCCGTCACCGGCTCGATCCACACGCCCTCCATGTCGCCGCACCTGCCGGTGAGCGCCGAGGAGATCGCCGAGGCCGCCATCGGTGCGGCCGAAGCGGGCGCGGCCATCGTGCACCTGCACGCACGCAACCCCACCGACGGCCGCCCCGACCAGTCCCCCGAGGCCTTCGAGCCCTTCCTGCGCCTCATCAAGGCGCGCTCCAACGTGGTGGTCAACCTCACCACCGGCGGCTCACCCTTCATGTCGGTGGAAGAACGCATCCGCCCCGCCGCGGTCTGGAAGCCCGAGGTCGCCAGCCTGAACATGGGCTCGATGAACTTCGGCCTGTTCCCCATGCTCAAGCGCTTCAAGGACTTCAAACACGCCTGGGAGCCCGAGATGCTGGAGAACTCCCGCGATCTTGTGTTCCGAAACTCCTTCAAGGACATCGCCTACGCACTCAACACGCTCAACGAGACGAGCACGCGCTACGAGTTCGAGTGCTACGACACCAGCCACCTCTACAACCTGCACCACTTCTGGCAGGAGGGCCTGGTGAAGGCGCCGCTGTTCATCCAGACCGTGTTCGGCCTGCTGGGTGGCATTGGCGCGCACCCGGAAGACGTGCAGCACATGAAGCGCACGGCCGACAGGCTGTTCGGCGACAACTACCGGTGGTCCGCACTGGGTGCGGGGCGCAGCCAGATGCAGGTGGCAGCGATGAGCGCGGCCATGGGGGGCAACGTGCGCGTGGGGCTGGAGGATTCACTGTGGGCGGGCAAGGGCCGCCTCGCTGCGTCCAACGCCGAGCAGGTGAGACAGGCGCGCGGCATCATCGAGGGGCTGGGCCTGGAAGTCGCCTCGCCCGACGAGGCGCGCGAGATCCTCAGCCTCAAGGGCGCCGACAAGGTCGCTTTCTGAACTCAACATGAGCGGCATCAGCGGCCTTCACGACAACCTCCGTGTCAATGTCGGCTACATGCTGCTGCGCAGTGCCGAACGTTTCCCGGACCGCGAAATGCTGGTCGATGGCGAGCGGAGCTGGAACTACCGCGCCTTCAACCGCTGGACCAACCAGTTGGCCCACGGCCTCGAATGTCTTGGCTTCGGCCCCGATGACCGACTGGAGGTGGTCCAGGCGGGCGAGCGAGGCAAAGCCCAACCGCTAGGTTTTCGGGATACTGGTCGCAGAACGACAACTGGAGCCTGAGCGCTCCGGTCTTGTTCAGCAGCCACTGGTCGACCGCATGAGCCAACTGCTAGGTCAGCCAGGCAGTCTTAAGCCATGTTGGCGTGTGTTGAGAGGCCGGTGACTGAGGCGCAGCGGTCGTTCGACCCTTCCATCTTCGAAAGACAGGTGACCGCAGCGGCCGACATTCAGCCGTGCTTGGTCTCAGCAGCAACCAGCCTGAAGCGACCTTGAGGAGGGAGGGGCGTTAGTGCAGCGCCAGCGGATTGGCTGTCGTGGAGCGCCTTCTCACCTGTGTCGACCACATCGCCTGGTAGCTGCCTTTGGTAGGTGCCCAGGTTGCGGCTCATGCCGTGACGCTTTCCAGATAGGGCCGCATCACATTGGCCAAGCGGTTGACCGCGGCATAGTGCCATAGCGCATCCATGGTCAGCTTGCGCAGAGCCCAGCCATCGCGCAGCGCCTCCAGCGCCACATCCAGGCGGATCTTGTTGCGGTACTTGAAGCAGTCGGCCACCGTCTTGGCCGCGTTGAACACCGGAACTTGCACGCCATCGATCATGATCTGTTCGATGCCTTCGGTCAGGGACGGACCCGACATGCGCACCACACGCGACGCCGGTTGGTCCAGTCGGGGTGTGGGTGTGTGCGGAGGAATTGCCAACCAGACCTCGAACGGCGCCTGGGTGCCGATGCCATGGACGCGCAGCGCAGACAGCAGGCACACGACACCACGCGGCGCCCGCAGGGCTACTTCGGCCAGGGACCGGTGTTCGCTGAGTGCACGCCCCGGCAGGCTGTAGACGCCACGTGCCACACGCTCCAGCTTGCCTGCCGCGACCAGGCGGTTGAGCATGACGGTCGGCAGCGCCTGCGCGGTCAGATCGCGTGCGCGCAGAAGAGGCTGGCGCTCGGCGAGCGAGAGCACGGCTTGTTCGAGCGTTGAGTTCGAGTCCAGAGTCATTTTTGGACTGTGTTGCAATTGCTAGTTATTTATGAATAAAAAACTAAACAACGCAACTTCAACGAAAGCCACGGCATTTGGTCAAGCAGAAGGTCGGGTGTGAGATGGTCGCGAGCATCCGCCCCGAGAATGGCAAAAACGCCTGTCAAAAATTAACGACTCGGCTTGTTGAAAGGGGTGCATCGGCTTCAGCAATAGGGGACCTTTCGGCCGGCCACTGCAGATGGATCACATTGCTGGAGTTCAAGATCGCATCCAGTCGATCACCGAGCAGCTTCCATGCTTCCCGTTTTTCTTCGGCGTAGTCGTAGTGCAGATAGTGCCGACGAACCTTGCTGCCCGGCAGCACATGGTTCTGGCAGCGGTCGATCACATCTGGATGCACCCGCAGCGACTGCATCAGGGTGGAAGCGGTTCGCCTCAGGTCATGTGGTGTCCATGCTCCGTGCTCCCCATCAGCCAGTACCAAGGTGTTGTCGTTTCGCCGGTTCTTGAGCGCCTTGCGCTTCTTGAACCGGGATTGCCGATCCCCCACTTGCTTGCCGACCGTCTTCAAACAGACATGGCCTGTTTTGTCCTTTGAGGGGAAGCACCAGGCGACCTGGCCGGTCAGCTCATACAGAGCCTTGAACTGGCGTTTGCTGAAATCCGACAGGTAGACAAGCCAATCGACATGGGTCTTGGTGTGCTCACGCGGCACGAACCAGGTCCCTTTGTCCAGATCGACATGTTCCCAGCGCGATTGCAGCAACTCGCCAATGCGGCATCCGGTTCCCAGGCAGATCCAGAGTGCGAGTTGGGTCTCCAGTTGGATCGGGCGATCCGCAGCACGTTTGTCGGCAGCGTTCTCGTACTCTTGCTGCATGTTTTCGAAAACGTCGCGCAACTCGCGAATTTCCAAGGGCGAGAGCGTCCGGCTCCGAATCACTGGCTCGTAGTTGGCTGCCGTGATCTGCTTGAGCTCAATGAGGTCGGCAGGGTTTCCGTTCACGAGGATGGAGCGCCACGGCTGGCGTTTGATCGCCCACCGGTACATCTGCCGAAGGTCCGCGAGCCGGGACTCGGCCGTCCTGGGACAGTTGCGCTTCCTGCCGATGTTGCGCAAGAGTTGGAGCAACTCGATGTCATCAACCTCACGTATTGGCCGGTCGCCCACGAAGGGAAGCACATCCTTGGCAAACGCTCGGCGCAACGTGGCGTTGTCGTTTTTGCGGCTGACACCGTTGGCCAGCCAGGTTTCGTACAGTTGGACGAACGGTGTGTTGGTTGCTTCAGCGGCGGCCTTGGCTTCCGAGCGCGCTCGCTCGATTTCTGCTTTCTGTTCCAGGAAGTCGATGCCGTCTCTGGCAAGGGCTTGGATCCGTGCATTCTCCGCGGTGGCCTGCGCCAGTGACATGTGCCCTTCGTCTCCACCGCTGCCGTAGGGTCGAGGTAGCCGAGCCTGCTTCTGGACGCCAGCTACCACATAGCGTGCCAACCAGGTTTTCACGCCATCGGGCGCGACGCGAAGATAGAGACCACGATCAATCGTGACCTTGTAGCTGGCCTCTTTGGGGCGCAGCGCCTCGATGCCTCGCACAGTCAGTTTTGCCATTTCCGTGTCCTAGCCGTGTCCTAAAAATCGCTGGATTTCAGTGTATTCAGGAGGACGGCTCTGGACAAGAAAATGCAATAACTGATTGTTTTATAAGGAGAATTTACGTCCGTGGATGTCCGGGGAAATCCGCCTTAGGGCCGATGGGGTGCAAGGGGTCGCGAGTTCGAATCCCGCCACGCCGACCATTTATATCAAGGGCTTGTTGCTAGAAATCTAGCAGCAAGCCCTTTTTCTTTTGTGCCCTGGTTTCAACCCATGGGCAGCTTTTGTGCGCTTGTCTCGAT
>Ga0209066_10006912_pt1 | contig 11431 bp, 10 predicted proteins | sample All_14_2_FD_187198 | JGI IMG/M metagenome (GOLD analysis project Ga0209066, IMG submission 187198) | Freshwater microbial communities in response to fracking from Pennsylvania, USA - Allegheny Zone_MetaG_DW_15 (SPAdes) (version 2) ...
TGTAGAGAACTACAGTGACCACTTCACCATCGTTCATCCGACGGTTGGTGTTACCAGCCGCTGGTGCCCAGATAGCCCAGTTGTTGATGTCATCATGACCGACGTGCTCCAGTCCGATGTTCTCGCCCTGGAACTCACCCGATACGTTATAGCTGGCGCTTACCAGTGTACCGTTCTCAGTGAGGTCAGTACCGAGGAAGACCTTGTAGTGGTCAGCATCAGAACGATACAGATGCAGTCGCCCGTCGATTTGCATCGAATACGGCATCTGGCGGGTGTCGATGTAGACACGCCAGGTTTCGCTCTGTTCACCTGTGCCCACACCCAGCAGACTGTCTACGATCACGTTGTTTTGAGTGACCGCTGGAAGCTCCCAGGGAATGTAGGTGCTTTTACCTGTGGTGATATCGTGATCGGTCACGAGATACCAGCCAGATTGCAGATCAATGATCAGGTCATTGATGTTTGGACAGTAAAGCCCAGTACCAGGAAGGCCTGTGAAGATCTGATTCATGAACCAAATACGTTGTTCACGTTCCAGATCGACGATACCGACCAGTGGGATATCATCAGTACTCATCTATTCATCACGGGGGACTTACCCCCGTGCTCCTGAGATAATTAAATGGGCAGGTGATGGACGGTGACCGAATGGGTGATGTCGATCTTGTCGTCCAGGATCACTCGGATGGCACGCGCCACGAAGTTGTACTGGTAGATCGGTAACTCAAACGGCGCCTCGCGTTCATGGGCACTGATCGAGATGTAACGCTCGTCATAGCCCTTAAACGTAGGCTCATACACCAGTAGGTGGTTGTACGGTTCACACCATGCTCTGACATCAGCATCGGTGTAAGGCTGCATCAGCGGATCGTTGTCGATGTAGCCTGCCTGGAGGTCGTGAATCAGCTTGGAAACAAACGGACTGTAGATCGAATGGCGATGAGGGATACCGTTGAACTCAGGCGGTTCTACTTCCCCTACACGAGTCGTCATGTAATCTTCAATCTGCGCATCTGTTTCTTCAGCAATATTCCGCATCTCGAAAGCATCCTGATACGTTAACCCCCGCATGGGAATCAACGGCTCAGTGACCTGGTAAGGCGCGCCATTTCTGACGTTGGTCAGTTTGACTTCAGGTCTATCTTCCGCCCAGCTCAACTCATCGCTGGAATACAGCCGACCATCAGCGATTACCCGAATGACTTTATCATCGCGCAAGTTCCAGCGATTGTTACGGCTGAGTAGACCATCTTCAACGAAGCCGTATTCACTCTCTTTGACACGAGTCATATCGGCATTGCAGAATCCAGTTGCCCTGACAGTGATGGTGTTACTCTCACCGTCCTGAGTCCGGAACTGCTTATTAACAATGCAGATTTCCTGCCCGTTCATGTACCAGTCGAGTCCCTCAATGATCGGATGGCCGTTCAACCAGAACTCTAGCAGACCAGACGGGATTTCAACCAGACCGTTGTAAAGGATACCGTCGATGCGGATTTCCTTTACATTCAAATGGAACTTCAACAATCCATCTGGATAGTCAAGCACCAGGTTATAGGTCAGGAAGGTATCGTCCATCTTGATGGCCGTGTAGAACGAAGCCGGATTGACCTTCCAGACAATCTCACCATCAATGAGGTCGTAGTAGTCATCATCGTCACTGACATCGATCCACTCGCCGTTCGGTCGACCGTTTTCAATCGGACAGACATAACAACGATAGGCCAGACCACTATCTGGAGTATGGTTAGCTCCGTAGACAGTAGACAACATATCAGTGCCTCGACCTACGATCACCTCGATGTACTTGCAGAGTTCAGACCGTGGGACATACCACTGCGAGTTCTGGGTCAGATACCAGCCCAACAGAACACCATTTGCATCGTACTCATAGACCGTGCCCTCACCCCGTGCTGCAAATGGAAGTTCCATCCATATTTTAGGGGCACTGACCACCTGAGGGGTATCAGCAATGATCTTGGCGATGGTGTTGTAACCATAGGCGTCTTCGACCATGGTGCGCGTCACCGTTCCAGCCTTGGCCCGCATGACGGTAGTGTACATTGACTTCTCGAGTTCTTCGATTCGCCAGACGTCCACCACGGCATCGGTTCCGATGATCGCAGCCAACCAGTCTTCTTCCGGGAGTTTATACAGCTCGCGGATGTGATGGGCCTCACTCATCAGGTATTTGTCCATACCCGACCGGCGCAGTACCAGCTGGAGGGTCAGTTGGTTCGTCGAAGCCCAATTCGTATTGAGCTGAGTGAAGCGATCGACGTAATCAGCTGGGATCGAATAATCACGGTGCGTAACATGACGCACAGCGTTCTCAAGGTTCTTATGGTAGAAAACCCCACGGTGGATGAACGGTGTCTTCTTGAACATCAGGAAGATATCGATGTCATCACGGTAGCGAATCAACTCGGAATCATCACGGCTGGGGTGGATCAGGTACTTCTGTTTGCTGTCTAGTTCAGACAGAAAGACAGGGAGATCAACAACCTGAAACTCCTCAACACGTTCAACCGAACTGTCTCGAACGAACTCAACCATGTCACCTTTGGCAACAATAGCCGAGTTGACATCATTGGTGCGCCAGCCGTTGACGTACGTGAAGACGTAGCCCGACTTTTCTTGCCACTGGCGAAGCGTGTTCATCATCTGGTTGATCTGAGACGCCGAGTTAGGCACGCCATAAGCGTAATCCACACCTTCGTTCGGATCATCCATGTCAATGCGATTGAAGAACTCGTTGCTGTAGAACCGAACGTAGATGTCTTCTTCGCCAAAGTTGCCGATTCTCGGCAAGTGCTCCAGGGCGATCGCAATGTTGCCATCATTGGTGTAAAGGAAGTACGCCAACTGGCGTGGGAACATCAATCCCTTTTCACTATAGATGTCAATGATGACATTATTCTCTTTCATCTCTACCCCGGCACTCACCCAGGTGTTCCGAGGCATGTCGAGGTTGAGATTACTTGGTGCGATGTTCGAGAAAGTGAAAACATGGTAACGCGGTCCTTGAGTAGGGAGCGTCACATTCTTCCAGAGGACATCAATAGAACCACGAGCCCCGATCTTAGGGCTTATGCGAGCAGGTCGAAGCACGTGTTGGCGGTCCTGCTCTGGAGCGCACCAGACGTGCTTAAGAGCATGTCTGATCAGAAAATCATCGGAGGTCATGAGGTCACCTATTGATTAACGGTCTTTGCCTCGAGCCTGTCCAGCGAGTACTTCCATGGAACGGGAGAACTCTTGAGCCGTACGGCCCTGGGCCAGGCGTTCTACCAGACGACCGAGGTAGGTCTTGCGCCAGACCTTAGCGTTGGCAGCAGCTTCTACCAGTGCGAGGAATACGGGCGGGTACTCGAGAGCCACAGCCGAGATCTCAGCAGCGCCGTAACCGAACCAGGAACTGGACAGGGCACGGACGATGAAGCCGACATTGATCTGGCTGACACGGGTGTTGCTGGAGAAATGATCATGCACTGCCTTGACATAATCCTCGAGCAGGCTCATGTAGGGTAGTTCGTTGACCACACTTTCGATCACCTGAAGAGGTGCGCGAGTCCAGCGCTGAATCAGTTTGACTGCCTTCTCTTTACCACGTTCTGAGACCGCGTCATCAGCATCCGAGAACTGGTGGAGGTAGAAAGCAGCAGTAATGATTTGAAGCTCACGGCCTACGTCCAGGTCGAGACCCAGCTTGTTGGCGATGGCATGACTCACCCAGGAGATGTAAGTCTGGGCGGGCATGTCGCTGGTACGGATGAAGTCTTCTCGGAGGGAAGGGGTCTTCACCCACAGAGCAGTCAACTCACCAATGCGGACAAAGAAGTCTGCCTGCATTTGGTTATTAACCACATAACCCACATCAGAACGGTTCTCCTTACGCATGAATGAACGACCGTCCATAAAGACGACACCGTTGTCATTCAGCTTGCGATCGCCATACTCGACCGACGTGATCGGGAGGACGAAAGCAGGAATGGATTCGTTGACAGGGGTCACGAGGAAGACACTCTGACTCTCGGCAATCAGACCACCTGTGGCCTTCGCCATAGCCAGTTCGCTCAAGGTCGTATTGAGCTGATAACGACGAAGCGCCGTGGTATTCCAAGGACTGTTGATCATTGTTGCTTCCTCTGCTATTCTGAGGCTAGTAAAAAAATACAAAATAGTATGTGGTGATGGTATCGAATATATTCGAGTACCGTGTCCTACGCTTTAAATGTAGGCAAGGGCCATACCATTCGTAACTTCTCGCGCGAAGTTGATTTTTTCCCATGGGAGACATAAACAATGTCGTCTGTATCGATGGCTTCATCTTTGCCGCGCACTGAAGTGCTCGGTTTCAAGGATGTGAGCGGTCAGGGTCAGCCGCTGGAGATCGTGGACCTCCCGATCTTCCTGCCGTGGTCCCCGCTGTTCACGTCCTGGGGCCCTTCCGACATCGCTTCGGTGGTGGGTGGTAATGGCTTCAGCACCATTTATGGTGCCGAGACTTTCAACGCCGGTTCCAAATTCCTCAGCCACCAGGCTGCCATGCTGCAAAAGGTTCTGCAGACCGGTGCGCTGGCCCTGGTTCGCCGCATGAAACCAGAAGGTGCCAAGAGCGCTACCCTGCGTATCTGGCTCGACATGGTAGAAGACGTGCTGCCGGAATACGAGCGTAATCCGGACGGTACCTTCAAGATGACCAACGGTGCTCCTGTCCAAACTGACAGCGACGGCATCCCTGGTTATCGCTACCGCATCGTTGTGGAAGAAGCTGGTGAGACCTCCATTGGTCAAGCTTCTCCGCAGAGTGGTGGTCTGACCAGCGACACCGGTGAAACGTCGACCATGTACCCTCTGGTGGACATGGAAGCTCGTTTCTTCGGCTCGAAAGGTTCGAACTTCGGTATCCGCCTGTCGGCACCGAACACCAACTCTGCCACTCCGGCCAATGCCGAGCTGGTCGAGGACAGCAACGCTTTCCTGTATCGCCTGTCGATCATGCAACGCGCCAATGCCAACAGCACTGGTAGCCTGCTGATGAACCTGAACGGCAACCCGTTCACCGAGTTCAGCTTCAAGAAGTCGGTTGTCGACAAAGACACCAACATCAATTACGGCTACGACAAGCGTATCCTGCCGGCGTTCGAAGACAATGATCCGGACGTGTTCTCGGGTTACGGTCCGTTGAAGACTTTCCACGTGTACAGCAATCACCTCCAGACTGTTCTGGAAGCGATGTACCTCGCGGAAGTGGCCTACGGTACCCTACCGGAAACGGGCAGTGAGAGCGACGCTACCACGTATGCTCACCTGGTCAACTTCGTTGGTGCCAAAGACATCAACGGTGTTCCGTACTACGCCCTCCAGCTGGAAGGCCCTGCATCCGGTGGTGTTCTGCTGGGTGAGAGCGCTACCCACTGGCTGGTAGGCGGTTCGGATGGTGATGTTTCGCCTGCAGCGTACGACGCTGCCGTACAGGCTGAACTGCTGACTTTCGGTGAAGGCGAAATCGCTTACTCCGACCGTGCCAGCTATCCGATGTCGGCTTTCATCGACACCGGCTTCAGCATGGACACCAAGCTCCTGATGTCGAACGTCATGGCTGTCCGTCCGGACGCTTGGGTTCTGGCGTCCACTCAGGATGTCATGGAAAACATCAACACCCCGGAAGAAGATTCCAACATCGGTGCCTCGCTGCGTAATGCCCTGGCCCTGGTACCGGAGTCTGAGTTCTACAACACCGGTGCTTGCCGTGCTGTCGTCATGAAGCATGCCGGTACCTACCTGGATTCCGAGTACGAAGGCATTCTGCCATTCACTGTGGACTTCGCAGTGAAAGTCGCCACCTACATGGGTCAGGCGCGCATGCAGAATGGTTACGCCCCAGACAACGGTATCTACCGTATCGTCAGCCGGTTCGTCAACCACAATGCCAAGTTCCGCCATGTCAAGCCGCGTAACACCGACTGGCAAGCGGGCATCTCGTCGGCAGAACCCTTCGACCACAATGGTCAAGTGTTCTTCCCTGGCATCCAGACCGTCTACCACGACAACACGTCGGTCCTCAATTCGTTCTTCCCGATGGCCATCTGCTGCCACCTGAACCGTCTGGGCGAACTCGCCTGGCGCATGTTCACCGGTGATAGCCGCATGACCGCCAGCGAGTACACCACTAACGTGGATCGCTTCCTGGAAGATCAGATCAAGGATCGGTACGATGGTCGTGCAGACGTCACCCCGCGTTCCTACTACACCCCGGCTGACACTCAGCGTGGTTATAGTTGGCACACGGACATCGAAGGTCTGTTCGATGGCATGAAGACGGTCGGTGTATTGACCGTAGTCGCTGGCCGTCGTACTGGTACGGAGACTGAATGATGGGCGTTCGTCATCGCGATACCCTCCTGGGCAATGGCCTGGGCTACGGCGAGTTCAACAACTCGCCGATGGTGAACCTGGCGATTGGTGGTCAGAACGCCTACCAATCCGACCTGCGTTACTTCCATGCCAACACCGACTACGTTCGCCGCAACCTGATCATCAAGGTTCTGCAAGCGCCGCGTGGTTTCCAATACCTGGACAACCCGGACAGCTACTACAAGGCCCTCAAGGGCATTGTGGAAATGCACGCCCAGACCTGGGACGGTTTCAACCGTACCCTGCAAGTCAACAGCGTCGAAGCTCCGGTGTCGGGTGCTGGCGAAATGCAGCAAACCCCGAGCAACGTCACCCGCACGCGCTCTGACCCCTCGATGACCATTCGCGAGAAGTACGGTCGTCCGGTTCAGCGCTTCTTCGAGTCCTGGATCACCGAGCTGATCATGGATCCGGATTCGAAGGTGCCGGGTATCGCCACTCGTGTCAACAAGCCAACCGACCTGCTGCCGGACATCTACTCGATGAGCATCATTGCTTTCGAGCCGGACCCGTCCTTCAGCAAAGTCAACTCGGCCTGGCTGATCACCAACATGTACCCCACTACTGCCGGTGACTTCACCGGTCGTCGTGACAAGACCGCCGATGGCGAGGAGCTGATGCTGACCATTCCGTGGACTGGCATGCAGCAAGTGGGTATCGCAGTCGACCGTTTCGCTCAGCAACTGCTGGATGCGATGCCGAAGACCGGTACCTCTCCGAACCTGAAGCCGGCCTTCATGTCCGGTGTGGAAGCAGACGTGGCCAAACACCAAGTCGGCTTCACCGAGCAGGTGGCGGAGTTCAACCGCACCTTCATCAAACTGTAAGGTTTGGTGGAAAGAAAAAAAAGAACGGTATACGGGGACCCACTGGGTCCCCGTATATGCCGTGTGACTACTTATTCAGCATTGCCACGTAGTTTTTAGCTTCAGCCAATGATAGACGGGCCTTTTCTAGGTCGACTGTTACAAAGAACGCATCTATTTCTTTGTTATACTCTCCCTCCAAATTTAATGAGGTTAGTAGATTGTTGAAGTGATTTAACCGCTCCTGAGTCATTCGTGAATAATTATTGTGGATGACAAATTTACGGACATTGCCTGAGATCTCATAGAGACGAATGGTCAGATCAATTAGCTCTATCATCTGTCTGTCAAGCAGTACTTGGTCTTCACTTCCTATCGGAAAATAGGCGTTTCGACCACGTACTGGAACAGACTCCCAAATCGCAATGATGAACGGAGTCACTGTTATTACTACTGATTCACATGCTATGACTTCATCACCAACCAGATCAAGTCTGAGGTGATGAGTCTCACCCCCAACTTTGATCACTTTATACACCTTTCTCTTTGCATGGGGTCCACAGGTAACCCAGAATAAATCACCATCATTTATTCTTACATGTTCCATAGTCCCATCGCTGAGACCCATTTTTAAGAACCCATTTGTTTCCAGGGTTTTAAATAGTTTCGTCACGTATCCCTTACCCGGCAGACTTCCTTTGACAGGGCTGAGTCGGGTATATACGTAAGGTTTCTGAGTGGCCATTTGTAGTCCTCGCTATTGGTTATGATCATCGCTATCATGTATGGTTGAAATAAAGTCCAATCAAAAGAAAAAATAAAGAGAGGAGCCCGAAGGCTCCTCTCTATTCCGCATTACAGTTTGAACTTAACAGGCAGGAGCTTATTCGGATCAGCCGAGAAGATCCGCGGGCTGTCCTTATGATGCTTTTCCATGTCGGCTTTACGGAGCTTGGAATCTGCGATGATCAAGTTGAAACGACCTTTGTCTTGATCGTAGTCGTTCACCAGGTAGACAGTGCTGTCACCATCACGTAGACGCACCATCTGATCCATGCGAGGAATCCAATCACGTAGCTCGACTTGTACATCGGCTACACGTGGATCCTTGACAGCCGTCTTGCCCTTGATAGTAATCTGTTGATTCTCTTTCTGACCGTAACGCAGATCCATGGAAATATACGGCCAAGCCTTTTCGGGACTCAGGACATTATCACTCCAATAGACCGCGCCATCGTTGTCCAGTTCAAGAACCACCAGCTTACCGTCAGCACGACGAATCGCCAACTGACCAGCGAACTCGCCGGACTGGATCAGTTCAAAACGGCTGGCTTTGATCACGTTCTCCGTCGATTGATGACTGGTATAAAGGTAATCAAGGATCTCACCCACATCTTCGCCTTGTTGCTCAATGAACGTGTCATACTGGAGCTTAGTCTTGAACTTCATCTCTGGCATGAACATCCAGTTGTCCACTTCGATCTGGACGATCTGACGTGCACAGCTATCTACAGTCTGACGAGTGACCAGGGATGTGATTTTACTGGGTCCTGGTTTAGGACGAGCTACGATGGTATCATTGACAACCTCAAGGATCAACGTACCGCCTTGTTCAGTGATCAATTCGACCTGATTACTGGCACCATCGGATGCTACCGCCAGTTCTTCCACCTGACGGAACCGGACAGGAACATCGTCCATCAGGTAAACATTAGTCTTGCGTAATGCACGCAGAATCTTACCACATTTACCGTCTGCATTGAATTCGACAGCACCTTTACGTACAGTGATGATGACTTCCATGGTGAAACACCTCTGATAGTTCTCGGATATTTAGGTAAACGGAATAAGAGAGGGGCAGTGCCCCTCAATTGAATAAGGGTCCGTGGATATTGGTATCCACGAAAACATCAAAGACTACCCAGCCTTTTGATGTTTTGACTTTATGATGATTTGTCTGCCATCCTCGACGAATTTCACGCCCATACGGAGTGTGATATATCCGCTGCTCTCCGTTAGGATGTAGTGTGCAGATCATGTCCAATTCAAAGCAGGGCATTGCCACTAATTCATGAAGCGCTTGCAGGCTCTCTATTTCGCCACAGGAGCGAAGATCGATGTGACCTTCACTACCGCTGCTTATAATGGAGATATCGTCTTCCAGGGCCCTTAGAAGCGTTTCCAGGGCAATGTAATTATGAAGACTGGAGATGTCTTTGATTTCAGGCAGATAATCGCTGTAAATCTCCATGATTATTCTTTCTTACCTCCCTCAACCACCTTGAATTGGCTGCGCCGCTGCGCGCGAGCTTCTGCTTCGAGCGCTTTTACATTGTTCGCCTTCAAGATCTCTGCCTTCAACATCTCGCCATCTGTAATCGCTGCCAGTGCAGTCAACACAGTACCAATATCCTCAATCGGATAATGGACAAAGCTTTTCTTGTCGGCCTCTCCCTCGTCGATATCAACAATGGACAGCGCCCCAAATGAGTAGTCAGGGAAGATGGCCGTATTGAAGTTCGTCAGGTTGACATCAAACACGATGACGTCGATCAGTCCATCGACATCATGGAATTCCACACGGAGTCGATAGTCGTACAGGTCCCATGGAGAATGGGCAAACGTGACGACCACCGAATCGTTTTCTGGATCGTTTTCATCGACCACTGTGCAGTCGCCAATGAAGAGAGGAGTGTCTCCCATCTGGTAGCGCCACAGTTCGTTACGAGTGATGGCTTCTTCAATGCGGGGGCTAATGGAGGTGATCGCGCCGATCAACGCACGTTCCATGACTTTGCTACGGTACATAACACACCTCAGTAGGGGAGTGTGACCTCCCCATTTTCCAATGGATCAGAGACTACCTTGACGACGCATCACCGGGAGCGGGCGCTTGTTATGCTTGGCGGCCAAGGCCTGAAGCTGATCGGTCGACGCAGGCTGACGAGCACCACGGGAGTTCAGACGATCTTCGTTCTGTTCTTTGGTCGGCCATTTCTTGTTTTCAGCGAATTTCTTGGCGCGTTCTTCACGGGGGATGCTCTGACTGCGGCGGATGTAGAAGCCCATTCCACACGAGGTCAGGATCACCAGGGTAGCTTTCATCTCTTCGTCGTCGATGATCTCGATGCCGATCTTGGCATGTTCTTCATCGCTGAGGTTGATGATGGCCAGGACTTCCTTCTTGTAGAAGCGTACCAGGGTATCGACGCGATCCTGGATACTGGCAGCCAGGGCACAGCCGAAGTAGAACTTCTCATCACCCTGAACCACTTTACCCATGGCGCGTTCACGTACCTTACCCAAGTTGGATACGTCGTCTGTCATGATCAGACGGTGATAGTGCCCTTGACTCAGGAAGTACTTCCCGAGTTCTGCGAATTCAGAGAGGACAAACGACGACAGCTCTTTATTGCTCATGGATGATGCTCCTGGGTATCTGAATTATTTAAATGAGTCCTGTTCGTCTCATAATGGTATCGGAAGTCGTCTTCCTTTACCGGATACTGCCATCCAAAAAAATAGACGACATAAAGATCAGGCTGTCGATCGACAGCCTGATCTACTTGCGCAGGGTAGCGATTACTTCTCGCCAAACGCACTGGCGAAGTTGTCACCGATGGCGGTGATCACCTTCTTGATGTCGCCACGCTTACCAGCAGCGCCGGAGTCCAGACGAATCGACAGAGCACCGAACTTGTCTTTCTTCTCGCCGGTGGTCGGCACGGTGATCACGGTCTGCTTGTCGACAGCAGCACGGATGGTGTCTTGGCCGAAGGTCAGGGAAGCGGTAGCACGACCGAGATCCTTGTTCTTCTCCATGGCTTTCTGACCAGCATTACCCAGACCCAGACCCAGACCGCCAGCGAAGACGCGGGTGGTGTTCTGGACCAGTTCGACGGTATCCATGCTCAGCTCTTCGCTCCCGGAAGCCAGGGCGAGGTTATCCTTGGCGAAGGTTTCGGGCAGTACGCTGTCGCCATCGTCATCGAACGACAGGGCGCCTTCCACTACCAGGGCCAGGGCCTTGATCTTTTCGTCGACTTTCTTCAGAGCTTCGCTCATTGGTGTACTCCTAGGTGTGAATTCGAATTAACACGTGTTAACGCACATCAGAGGCCACAATCGTTTTATTTTACGAATGTTCCATTATGCACGTTGATAATGTATTGTCGTTGTATCTTCGAATGGAATCGAAAAAA
>Ga0209066_10006914_pt1 | contig 11429 bp, 9 predicted proteins | sample All_14_2_FD_187198 | JGI IMG/M metagenome (GOLD analysis project Ga0209066, IMG submission 187198) | Freshwater microbial communities in response to fracking from Pennsylvania, USA - Allegheny Zone_MetaG_DW_15 (SPAdes) (version 2) ...
GACCGGCGGGATCGGCATCGGCCTGGTCTTCCTGCTCAGCAAGCGGGCACGGGGCGCGGCGATGACCGCCGGGGCCTTCGCGCTCGACCAGTACCGCAAGCGATAGGCTTGCCGCTCCGGTTGCCGAAAAGCTGGCGCGACGCGCTCGAGCTGGCTTCGCGGCTGGGCTACGCCGCCCGGGGCGTGGTCTATCTGATGATCGGCGTGATCGCGGTGCTCGCGGCGGCGGACCTGACGCCCAGGCCCGCCGGCGCGGGCGACGTGCTCGAGCTGTGGGCGAAGTGGCCGCTGGGCCTGATCCTGATCTCTGTGCTGGCCGCCTGCCTGCTCGCATTCTCCGGCTGGCGTGTTCTGCAGGCGGTCTTTGACGCGGACCGCCACGGGACATCGCCCAAGGCTTGGGCGATCCGCGTCGGACAGGCGGTCAGCGGCCTGGTCTACGGCGCCCTGGCGGTGTCCGCCCTGGAACTGCTCGACGGCCTGGAAGACATTGGCGAGGCGGACGAGACCGATTCCGCCCGCACCCTGGCCGCCCAGATTCTCGCCTGGCCGCATGGCGACTGGCTGATCATCGCCGCCGGGCTCGCCCTGCTGGCCGTGGGCGCGGGCAATCTGGCGCAGGGCGCGCTGCAGGACTTCGGCAAGCGTCTCCACTGCGGCCCGGACCTGTGCCGCTGGGTGGTGCCACTCGGACGGGCCGGCTACATCGGACGCGGTGTGGCGACGCTTCCGCTGAGCCTCTTCCTCCTGCGCGCCGGCTGGGAGGTCCGCTCCTCCGAGGCGCGCAGCTGGGCGGACGCCCTGCAGACCGTCGAGGGTCAGCCGTTCGGATCGGCGATCCTGGCGGCGTTGGCGCTGGGTCTGATCGCCTTCGGCCTGTTCGGCGTCGTCGAGGCCCTGTTCCGGCGGATCGAGGCGCCGCGCGACCTGACGCCGACCTGACGGATCACTCGGGCAGCAGTTCGGCCAGTGCGTTCCACTCGGGATCCTCGAAGGCGTCGAATTCCAGCGGGTACTCCGGGTGACCCTCCAGCCCGACATTGAGGGCGTCCATGAAGGCGTCCGGGCCGAGCGTGTAGAACCGCCATTCCCGGACGCCGCCGCCGGTCAGTGAGGCGACCAGCACGCCGGCGCCCGAGTCCTGGACAGCCGCCGTCACCGCCGCCTCGAAGGCGTCCATCTGGCGATCAACGGCCTTGGGCGGCAGGCCCGAGTCATCGTCGTCCTCGTAGGTCCAGCCGATCAGGACGAGGTGCTGCCAGGCCTTCCGCGACTCCGGCGCCGGCAGGCGGGCGCGGCAGCGGACAATCAACCCGGCCTCGTCTTCGTCGTCGGTCTGCCCGACGATCCAGTCGTCGTCTGCGTAGGGCCCGGCCATGGCAACGTCTCCGCCTTTGCAGATATCCAGCCCGCCCCTCGTTAGAGCGCCGGGGTCGATCCGGCAACCGGGTGACGTAGGGTCCAAACGACTGTTCAAACGCGCTCCGCCGATATATTAACAGCGTAAATATAAAAGCAGCCGGAGGGACGGGGACCATGGGCAAGGCGCTGCCGACAGAACATTTCGACGTGGTGATCGTGGGCGCGGGCTTGTCCGGCGTCGGCGCCGGCTACCACCTGCAGGACAAGAGCCCCGGCAAGTCCTACGTGATCCTGGAAGGCCGCGCCGCCATGGGCGGAACCTGGGACCTGTTCCGCTATCCGGGCATCCGTTCCGACTCGGACATGTATACGCTCGGCTATGTCTTCCGGCCCTGGAAAGAGGCCAAGGCCATCGCCGACGGCCCGTCGATCCTCAACTACGTCCGGGAAACCGCTGCCGACCACGGCATCGACCGTCACATCCGCTACGGCCACTGGGTCAAGGCGGCGTCCTGGTCCACCGAAGACGCGGCCTGGACCGTCGAGGCGGTGCGCGACGGCGAGACCGTCCGCTTCACCTGCAATTTCCTGTTCCTGTGCGGCGGCTACTACAACTACGAGGCCGGCTACACGCCGCAGTGGGAGGGCACGCAGTCCTTCAAGGGCCGTATCGTCCATCCCCAGCACTGGCCCGAGGACCTCGACTACAGCGGCAAGAAGGTCGTGGTCATCGGCAGCGGCGCGACGGCCGTGACCCTGGTGCCCGAGATGGCCAAGGACGCCGCCCACGTCACCATGCTGCAGCGGTCGCCGACCTATGTGGTCTCCCGCCCGGCCGAGGACGCCGCCGCCAACTGGCTGCGCAGCAAGTTCAAGCCGATGACGGCCTACCGCATCACCCGATGGAAGAACGTGCTGCTGGGCATGCTGTTCTACAACATGGCGCGCAAGAACCCGGAGAAGACCAAGGAGCGGATCATCGGCATGGTCCGCGAGAACCTGGGGCCGGACTATGACGTCGCGACCCACTTCACGCCCCGGTACAACCCCTGGGACCAGCGCCTGTGCCTGGTGCCGGACAACGACCTGTTCGACGCCATCAAGGCTGGGAGCGCCTCTGTCGTCACCGACCAGATCGAGACCTTCACCGAGACGGGCCTGAAGCTGAAGTCGGGCGCCACCCTGGACGCCGATATCGTCGTCACCGCCACGGGCCTGAACCTGCAGGTGTTCAACGGCATCGCCTTCACCGTCGACGGCGCGGCGATCGATCCCGCGAAGACGCTCAGCTACAAGGGCATGATGTACAGCGAGGTGCCGAACATGGCCTCATCGTTCGGCTACACCAACGCGTCCTGGACGCTGAAGTGCGACCTGACCTGCGAGTACGTCACCCGGCTGCTGAACCACATGGACCGCACCGGCATGCGTCAGTGCACGCCGCGCAACACCGATCCGGACCTCGGCGAGGAGCCCTGGCTGGACTTCTCCTCCGGCTACGTCCAGCGCGCCATCGACAGGTTCCCCAAACAGGGCGCCAAGAAACCCTGGAAGCAGCACCAGAACTACGCGCTCGACCTCATGGCGCTGCGCTATGGCGGGGTCGAGGACGGGGTGATGCGGTTCACCAACCCGGCCCCGGCGGTCGCCAAGGCCGCCTAGGGTTCGAGGGCGGAACCAAAGGGTTTCGGACGGCTTCATTCTGGGCCCGGCGACGGCGTTCGTCGGGACCAGGAGTACCCCCGTGCGCATCGCCCAGATTCCCCCGCTGTACGAAGCCGTCCCCCCCAAGCTCTACGGCGGCACCGAACGTGTCGTCGCCCACCTCTGTGACGCGCTTGTCGAGCTCGGGCACGACGTCACCCTGTTCTCCAGCGCCGAGGCCAGGACCCTGGCGACGCTTGCGCCGGTCCGTGACCAGGCGATCCGGCTCGATCCCTCGCCGCTGAAGTCCGATCTGGCCGCGCACCTGTCGATGCTGTGGGAGGTGCGCCGCCGCGCCCACGAATTCGACCTGCTGCATTTCCACACCGACATGATCCACTTCCCGATGTTCGAGGACATCGCGGGACGGACCGTGACGACGCTGCATGGTCGGCTGGACCTGAAGGACCTGGCGCCGGTGTACGAGCGCTGGACCGACTACCCGCTCGTCTCCATCTCCGACGACCAGCGACGCGGCCTGCCGCTGGCCAACTGGGCCGCCACCGTTCACCACGGCCTGCCGACGCGGCTGTATGAGTTCTCGACCCAGCCCAGAGGCTACCTGGCCTTCCTGGGCCGCATCTCTCCGGAGAAGCGTCCTGACCGCGCCATCGAGATCGCCAGGGCGCTGGGCATGCCCCTGAAGATCGCCGCCAAGGTTGACGCGGCCGATACCCGCTACTTCCAGGAGGTCATCGAGCCGATGCTCGGCGATCCCCTGATCGAGTTCGTCGGCGAGATCGGCGACGACGCCAAGTCCGACTTTCTGGGTGGAGCGGCGGCATTGCTGTTCCCGATCGACTGGCCCGAGCCTTTCGGCCTGGTGATGATCGAGGCCATGGCCTGCGGAACGCCGGTGGTCGCCTGGCGATGCGGTTCGACCAGCGAGATCATCGAGCCGGGTGAAACCGGCCGCATCGTGGACTCCATGGACGAGGCGATCGCCGCGGTGCGCGAGGTGATGACCCTCGACCGGGCGGCCATCCGCGCGCGATTCGAGCTTCGGTTCTCGGCCCAGGCCATGGGACGCCGTTACGTCGAGCTCTACGGTGACCGACTGGCCAGATGCGAATACGCGGACATCCAGCCGACATCGGCGTTGAGCGTCGTGGCTCCGTCGCCGCCGCCCCTGGCGGTCGTGAACTGACGGGACGCCGCCATGGATGACTCTGGTACGGTTGTCGTTTCCGCGGACGGCGACCCGCACGGGGAGGGCGCGCTCCGGTTCTGGGCGCTCAAGGACGGCGACTGCTTCGTCGTGTCAGATCCCCATGGCGACATCACCGGCGGACCTGACGGCCTGTTCGACGCCGACACCCGGCTGCTGTCGCGCCTGCGGCTGCTGATCGGGGATCGTCGACCCACGCTGCTCAGCTCCGGGGTGACATCGGACAACGTCGTCTTCACCTTCCACGGCGCCAACCGGCCGCTGCCGCCAACCGGGGGCAGGGTGGTGCCGCCCGGCGTGCTGCATGTGGAGCGACGCCGGCTGATATGGCGGCGAAGGCTCTATGAGCATGTCAGCCTGACCAACCACGGGCTGGACGAAATCCTGGCGCCGGTCTCCATAGAGTTCGGGGCCGACTTCCGCGACATGTTCGAGGTTCGCGGCGACGTTCGCGCCGGGCGGGGTCGATTGGGCGAACCGCATCTCGACTGGCGCAGCGCGACCTTCAGCTATGACGGCCTGGACGGCTTGCGCCGGACCAGTGTCGTCGCCTTCTCCGAAGCCCCCCAACGCCTTACCGACGGGCGAGCCGACTTCATGGCCTGGTTCAGTCCCGGCGGGCGGTACGACCTGTTCATCGAAGTGGCCGAGACAGCCGACGATCCGCCGGATGAGCGACGTTTCCGGACCGCCGGCGCCGACGCGCGTCGCGCCATGCGGATCAAGGCGCGACACGGCGCCCGGCCGCGCACCGACAGCCCCAGCTTCAACCGCTGGATCGACCAGTCGCGGGCCGATCTGGCGCTGCTGGTCTCCGACCTGCCGACAGGGCGCTATCCCTTCGCCGGCATCCCGTGGTTCTCGACGCCATTCGGTCGTGACGGGATTATCAGCGCCTGGCAGATGCTCCTGTTTGATCCGGGCCTGGCGCGCGGCGTACTGGCCTACCTCGCTTCACGCCAGGCGATGGACGTGTCCGCCTTTCGTGACTCCCAGCCCGGCAAGATCATGCACGAGACCCGGCAGGGCGAGATGGCGGCGCTGGGCGAGGTGCCCTACGGCCTCTACTACGGCGGGGTCGACACCACGCCGCTGTTCATCGCCCTGGCCGGGGCCTACGCCCGGCGGACAGGCGATCTGGATTTCCTGCGAACGCTCTGGCCCGCCTTGACCGGCGCCGCGGCGTGGCTGCGCGACTTCGGCGACTCCAACGGCGACGGCCTGATCGACTACGCCCGCGCGGCGGAAACCGGGCTCTCGAACCAGGGTTGGAAGGACAGCTACGACTCGGTTTTCCACGCCGACGGCAAGTTCCCGCCCGGGCCGATAGCCCTGGTCGAGGTGCAGGGCTACGCCTTCGCCGCCTGGCGGGCGATGGCCGACCTCGCCGAGCGCCTGGACGAACCCGGCGGCCCGGACTTCACCCGTCGCGCGGAAGAACTTTGCGAGCGAGTCGAGGAACGGTTCTGGATGGAGGACGAGGGCTTCTACGGCATCGCCATCGATGGCGAGGGGCGGCTGTGTCGCCCCCTGGCCTCCAACGCCGGCCACCTGCTATTCTGCGGCCTGCCGTCGCCTGAGCGGGCCGAGAAGGTCAGCCAGCGGCTGGCCGGCGCGGAGTTCAGCACCGGCTGGGGCCTGCGCACCCTGGCCGAGGGCCAGCCGCGCTACAATCCGATGTCCTACCACAACGGCTCCGTCTGGCCTCACGACAGCGCCGTCTGCGCGGCCGGCATGGCGCGGTACGGCGACCGGGATCGCGTCGCCGAGCTGCTGCGGGACCTGTTCGGAACCGCCCAGCAGATGCACATGCGCCTGCCGGAGCTGTTCTGCGGCTTTCCGCGGCGTCCGGGCGAGCCGCCGGTGCCCTATCCGGTCAGCTGTTCACCCCAGGCCTGGGCGGCCGGCTCGGCCTTCATGGTGCTGCAGTCCCTGCTCGGGATCAGCGTCGACGCCCTGGAGAAGACGGTCACCATCGTCCGGCCGCGCCTGCCCGAAGGCGTCAACCTGCTGACCCTGTCGGGACTGGAGGTGGGCGGCTGCCGCGCCGACATCACCTTCGAGCGCGTTCGTCAGGGCCTTGTCGTGGCGGCGGTGTCCAACTGCTCGCCGGACCTCAAGGTGTCGACGGTCTGGTAGCGCCGCTCAGGCCTTCTCCCGCACCTGCCGCGGCTCATAGATGGCCCAGTGCCGCCCCGACATCGCCAGGCGGTCCCGGCTGGAGACGGTGAAGTCCAGGGTCACGATCCGGTGACCGTTCTTCTCCACGTTCTCCGCTACGACGGCCCGGGTCTCCAGCCACTCGCCGTCGCGGATCAGGCCGTGCAGCCGCGCGTCGCTTTCCAGATGGATCCAGGGGCCAAGGCGCACGCTCTGGGCCAGCACATAGTTGGCCCGCCGCAGCAGGTAGGCGGGATTGGCGATGTCGCCGCCCTCGAAAGGCGCCGGGTCCTGGCGGGTGTTCTCCAGATGCGCCCGGCCGACGTCGGCGAAGTAGATTTCCTTCAGCGACCCCAGCACCCGGCCGACGGGCAGGCTGTCGGGCGAGGCCGGCGGGCGCGCGTCCGGCGCGGGCAATTCCGCTTCAGGCTGGATGGCCGGCGCCGGCGCCGTGTCTGTCCGCCAGGCTGTTCCTGCGCCGCAGGTCTCGCCCCGCGCCTCCAGCGCCAGGGACAGGCCGCCGTCTCCGGCTTCCTCGGCGGTCAGGGTCGCGCTGTCGCCGTCATAGACCGGACGGTTGAAGCGGGCGCGGATGCGGCCCTGTCTGAGCCAGTCAGCGCCCCAGAGCGCCAGTGGCGCATGGGTCATGTAGGCGAAGACATCGACGCCCGGCACCAGGCCGCCCGTGAAGCCGAAGCGGCTGGCCACGTCATCGGCGTGGATGCGGTTTTCGCTCGCCGTGGCGGTGTTGAAGGCGATGACGGTGTGCTGCAAGGCCATGGCCGGTTCCCCCGCGCCGCGCCTTCGCGTCCCGTGGTCAGCCGGCGAGGGCCTCGCGGTGCTGGCGCAGCTTGTCCAGGCTCTGGATGAGCCGTTGTTCACCACCCTCGCCCAGATCCATGCCGCTGGCGAGCAGCTTCAGGGCGTCGATATGGATATCAACCGCGGGCCAGTCCCACCGGCCGCCTTCCATGGCCTGGTCGAGGACGTCGCACAGGCTGCGCGCAGCATCGGCCAGAGCCTTGGGCTCGATCGGGGCGCAGGCGTCGATGATCGCCGCCGACAGGCGGTAGAGGTCTGCCATGTCGTTGGCGTCGCGATCGGCGACCCGCGGTCCAAAGCCGCTTTCGATCCGGGCGATGCAGTCGGCGACCGCCGCCAGACAGGCCTCGACCAGGGTGGCCAGACCAGCGTCCGCATCCGCGACGGCTTCGTCGATCCGCTTGCCGCCGCCGCTGAACAGGGTGGCGCGAAGCCGGTTGGGAATCTTGAACTTCCGGACGACGGTCATACCGACACCTTCTGCGGCTTCATGACGGAGTCGATCTCGTCCTGGGACATGTTGGGTTCGACGGCCGCGCCGATCTCATCGTTCAGGTCGCCTGACCGGCGGCCGACCATGCCCGCCGGCGGTCCCAGGCGACGGAAGCGTCGATCGGGGCCGACGTAGCTGTCGCAGTCGATGCCCATCCGGTCCTCCCGCGCGATCCAGAGGATGCGGTCCATGATCGTCTTGGGCGTGATCGGCTTTGCGATGATGTAGTTGGCGCCGCAGTCGCGGGCCTTGATGACGTCCCGGCGGGGCGTGTGGCCGGTGACCACGATCACGGGGACAAAGCGGTTTTGCTCGGGCGCCTCGCGACGGATCCAGCGGGTCAGATCGTAGCCGTCGATGGTCGGCATCATGGCGTCGGTGATGACCATATCGATCTGGCCGTCGCTGATCACCTTGCGGGCCTCGTCCGCGGACAGGCAGCGGCTGACCTTTTTGGCGCCAAAGCCGCTGATCACCTGGATCATGATGTCGAGGGCCTGCTGGTTGTCGTCGACGACGACGATCGCCAGTTCCTCGAAATTGACCTTCGCCCAGGGGGCTTCGGCGAGCTGGAAGACATCCTTGCGTCCGGACCGTGACTGTTCTTTCGCGCGTCACAAGACCCTGCGCCGCAAGTCGTTCACGGATTATCACCACGCCTGCGGTGAAGCGTCGCGGACCGTGGTTATCTTGCGCGGGGCGCCCGGCGGGCTACAGGGGATGGATGATCGGGACGTTCGACTACATCGTCGTCGGCGCGGGTTCGGCGGGCTGCGTGCTGGCCAACCGGCTGTCGGCGGATTCGCGGCGGCGGGTGCTGGTCCTCGAGGCGGGCGGCAAGGACGACTGGATCTGGTTTCACATCCCCGTCGGCTACCTGTTTTCGATCGGAAACCCCCGCGCTGACTGGATGTTCGAGACGGAGGCCTCGCCGGGCCTGAACGGCCGCAGCCTGAAGTATCCACGCGGGAAGGTGATCGGCGGCTCCTCGGCGATCAACGCCATGATCTACATGCGCGGCCAGGCGGCGGACTACGACGGCTGGCGGGAAAGGGGCCTTGCCGGCTGGGGCTGGGACGACGTCCTGCCGCTGTTCCTGGCCCAGGAAGACCATATCGCCCCGCCCGACGACCACCATCGTTCCGGCGGCGAATGGCGGGTCGAGCATCCGCGCATGCGCTGGCGGGTGCTGGACGCCTTCGCCGAGGCGGCCGCGCTGGAGGGCATCCCGACGGTCCCGGACTTCAACGGCGGCGACAACCACGGCGCGGGCTACTTCCAGGTCAATCAGCGCGCCGGCCTGCGCTGGAGCGCGGCGCGGGGCTTCCTCAAGCCGGTGCTCGGTCGCCGCAACCTTCGCCTGGAGACCGGCGTCCACGTGACCCGCGTGCTGGTCGAGGACGGCCGCGCGGTGGGCGTCGAGTGGACCAAGGGCGGCGAGGCCTTTTCCGCCCGCGCTTTGGGCGAGGTGGTGCTGTCCGCCGGCGCGGTCGGCACGCCCCAGCTTCTGGAACTGTCCGGCATTGGCGACGGCGCCCGGCTGCAGGCCCTGGGGATCGATCCGGTCCGTCATCGTCCAGGGGTGGGAGAGAACCTGCAGGACCACCTGCAGATCCGGCCGATCTACAAGGTCAGCGGCGTGCCGACGATGAACGCGCTTTACGCTTCGCTGTGGCGTCGACCCCTGATGGCGCTGGAGTACGCCGCGCTCCAGCGGGGACCCATGTCGATGGCGCCGTCACAGATGGGCGCCTTCGCCAGGTCCTCGCCCGATCAGGCTGCCGCCAACCTGCAGTTTCACGTCCAGCCGCTGTCGCTGGACCGCTTCGGCGAGCCGCTGCATTCGTTCCCGGCCATCACCATCAGCGTCTGCAACCTGCGGCCCGCCAGTCGCGGCTCGATCCATGCGGCCAGCGGCGACCCGCTCGCCGCCCCGCGCATCGCGCCGAACTACCTGTCCGCGCCGGAGGATGAACGCGTGGCGATCGACTCCCTGCGCCTGGTCCGCCGGATCGTCGGCCATGCCCCGCTGGCCCGCTATCGCCCCGAAGAGATGAACCCGGGCGCCGCGGTCGTCGACGACGCCGGTCTGCTGGCTGCCGCGCGTGATCTTGGGACGACGATCTTCCATCCCGTGGGCACCGCGCGGATGGGTCTGGCCTCAGACCCCCTGGCCGTGGTCGACGACCGGCTGCGGGTCTTTGGCGTCGAGGGCCTGCGCGTCGCCGACGCCTCGGTGATGCCGACCATTACCTCCGGCAACACCAACTCTCCGACCATGATGATCGCCGAGAAGGCCGCTCGGATGATCATCGAGGATCGGCCTTAGGAACGCGCTCAGTCCGCCAGTTTCAAACCGTCGATGATCCGGTCCCAGGGCACGATCTTGAAGTTCTGGGTCTGCGGCGGGCTGACGTTGCGGCCGTCCTGGACCACCAGCGCACCGTTCGGGAAGGCCGGGCCCATCGGGGCGCTCGTCACGTCCAGCCCGTCGGTCTCGCTGGCCCCGTCGACCCCGATGGCGCCATCGGCGATGATCGCGAACGATCCGACATAGGCGTTGTCGCCCTCGCGACGGAACAGGGCGTAGCTGTTGTTGCCCTGGCTGGACAGCACCAGATAGCCGCGCCCGTTCGGTTGGCGGTAGATCGACACGCCCTCCAGGTCATCCTTGAGCGCCGGATTGGTCGCCACAGACGTGACGACCGTGCGGGCGACGCCGCCGTTGGGTTCGGCGCTCATGCGGTAGAGGGCGACGTCCTCTTCGGCCACATACAGCATGCCGGTGTCATCGTCGGCGACGCAGCCTTCGGTCTGCGACGGGAAGGCGAACTCACGGACCAGCTCGGCCCGCACCTTGCCGCCCGGCGCCTCGACCAGCCGCCACTGGCGCATCTTGCCGTCGGTGTCGTTGATGAACACGTAGGTCCGGCCGCCCTTGCGACTGCGGTACAGGCAAAGGCCGTAGGGATCGCCAAGGCCGGTCGCCTGCACGCCGCCCGAGACGGGAACGAGGCTGCGCGTCGTCGGGTCGAGGACATAGAGCGCGATGGCGTTGCGGGTGCGGTCGCTGGCCGCGACCAGCGTCACCAGCTTTCCGCCCAGCTTGAAGCCGTCGCGCAGGTCGACGTTGTTCATCTTGCCGTCGGCGGCGAAGTGGACACGCTTGCCGGACAGGTCATAGACGCCCAGCCCCGCCTGCTTGTCGGTGCCGATGATCAGGCTGTTGGCGGGATCAACCGGGTCGACCCAGATGGCGGGATCGTCGGCCGCGTCGCCGCCCTGGTCCACCGGGTCGGTCTCGGCCACCGGCCGGACGGTGGCCATCGGGGACGGCGGCAGGACTCGCGGGTCCTGTGGCGCGCCAGTCGACAGCTTCAGCGCCCCGGCGATGTCGGCGAAGCGGGCGAGCTTGTAGTTCGTACCGCCCGGGTTGTCGTCGTCCTGGGCCAGCAGCAGTCCGCCCGCCGCGCTGGTCGCGAACAGGCCGCCGGCGTTGTCCACGCCGGTCAGCCCGAAGCTGCCGACCCAGGCGTCGTCGGCGGACCGGTCATAGACGTGGAAGGTGCTGGCCGAGGCGTTGGAGGCGATCAGGTAGCGGGTTCCCGGGCCGCCGTCATAGAGGGCGAGCCCGCCGACCTCCTCGGTCATGCGGCCCAGGCGGACGGCGTCGATCAGCGTCGCGATGGTCTCGGCCTCGGGATCGGCGTCTGGCGCTTC
>Ga0209066_10006915_pt1 | contig 11427 bp, 13 predicted proteins | sample All_14_2_FD_187198 | JGI IMG/M metagenome (GOLD analysis project Ga0209066, IMG submission 187198) | Freshwater microbial communities in response to fracking from Pennsylvania, USA - Allegheny Zone_MetaG_DW_15 (SPAdes) (version 2) ...
AGCAGGGTCAGCTTGCCGTCGCGTTCCAGCACGCGCTGGATCACGAACATCACATCCGGGCGGCCCGCATCATATTCGTCGAAGCAGATCGCCATCGGGTTCTGCAGCGCCCAGGGCAGGATGCCTTCGCGGAATTCCGTGATCTGCTTGCCGTCGCGCAGGACGATGGCGTCCTTGCCGACCAGATCGATACGGCTGATATGGCTGTCCAGGTTGACGCGCACGCACGGCCAGTTCAGCCGGGCGGCGACCTGTTCGATATGGGTCGATTTGCCGGTGCCGTGATAGCCCTGCACCATCACCCGTCGGTTATGGGCAAAGCCCGCCAGGATCGCCAGCGTGGTATCACGGTCGAACAGATAGGCTTCGTCGCGGTCCGGCACATATTCCGACGCTTCGGAAAAGGCGGGGACCACCATGTCGCTGTCGATTCCGAAGGTCTGGCGGACGGATACCTCCATATCGGGCTGATCCAGCCGATGGGCCCGCACGCGGTCGGAATGTTCGCTCATGCTCATGGGATCACTGCTTTCCTTAACCAGGGTCTCTGTCCAGGGAGGTGCCAGCTATGCCGCCAGGGTCTTTTTCAGGACCGCATAGGCCTGATTGATGCGTTTCAGACGTTCTTCAGCGGCCGGGTCGCCGCCATTGATGTCCGGGTGCAGCCGCTTGGCAAGTTCCTTATAGCGCCGCTTAACCTCGGTCAAGCTGACCGGCGGGTCCAGCTCCAGCGCGGCATAGGCCTGGCCTTCCTCGCTGTTCTTCCATTTGGCACGTTCGGCTTCCTCCCGCGCCTGGGCGCGGGCCCGGACTTCCGCCTTGCCGTCGTCGGAGAAAAAATCGAACGGGTCCGCCGCTCCCGCCGGGCGGGGCCGATCCGCCGGGCCGCGTTTGCCCAGCGGCCAGGTCGGCCGGCCCCAGCCGGCATCGCTGCGGGTTTCGCGCTCCACCTCTTCCGGGCTCATGCCAGCGTAATAGTTCCAGCCCTGGTTATACTGACGCACATGGTCCAGGCAGAACCAGTAGAAATCATTCAGTTTCGACCGGCTTTTGGGCGCGCGAAAGGCGCCAGCCGCCAGACAGCCCGGATGGTCGCACATCTGTTCGACGGGCGGCGGGGGGCTGTCTGCCAGGGGTATTTCGCGTGGACGGCGGCTCATGATGCGATAAGTATGGCGGCGGGCCGGATCAAGGCAAGGGGCCAGTAGCGGCAAAGACCGGGGAACAGAGTGATGGGAATGGTGGAAGACGCGATGCGGCGCAAGCTGTCGGAGGCGCTGACCCCTTTGGTGCTGGAGATCGAAAACGAATCCCATCGCCATGCCGGCCATGCCGGTTCGCCCGGAACCGGGGAATCGCATTTCCGCCTGCGTGTCGTTTCGACCGCATTCGCAGGGCTGAACCGGGTCGATCGGCAGCGCCTTGTCTATTCCATTCTTGCCGATGAGTTGAAAGGCCCTGTCCACGCGCTGGCAGTAAGGGCCGCTACCCCGGAGGAATCCGGCGGATCGTGATACGCACTGGGCGCATCGGGCATATCTGACGCAACCTCGTGTTGATGTTTTCCCGGGAATATGTATTTTGTGTACATCGGTCCACGCAGGGGGATTGCGTGGAGGGGCATTAAAGCATCAGTTATCGATGGTTGGGGTTCTCATGAACGATTCCCGTCGGGTGCCAGGGCGGACGGCTCTGGTCAGCCGCAATATCCGTCTGAATGGTCGGCGTACCAGCATCAAGCTGGAGCCGGCCTTCTGGAGTGCGCTGGGTAGAGTGGCGGAGGAGGAGGGGGTTTCGATCCACGAAATCTGCCAATCGGTTGCGGAGCGCACGGAAGGCTACGGCCTGACCGGGGCCGTACGGGTCTTCCTGCTGTGCTATATGAGCGGGGCCAGCTATGTCTCGGCCCTGGAGGCGGTTCCGGTGGGCGATCTGCCCGCCTGAGCCGGGGGGAGCGGAACCGCTTCCCCGACCCGCCTCAATGCCACGATTGCGAGTGGCTCTGCCTTGCCCCGCAGCGCGATGGGTTCGAGGTCGAACCAGCCATATACATCCATGGGTGGTGGAATGCGGTGCACCAGCTCGGCCGAGGCCATGATATCCTCGCCCGTCATCCGACAGGATTGCTCGATCCGCGCGGCGGTATTGACCGCATCGCCGACGAAGCCGATTTCGCGCCGCCCGACGCCGAGTTCGCCCGCGACGACGGGGCCGCAATGCAGCCCGGCGCGCAGATCGGCGGGGGCACCATATCTGCTGATATAGCTTGCCGCCCGCGCCAGCAATATGGCCTTGGCATCGGCAATCGCGCGATAGCAGCCGATGGAGGCGACGGGATTGCGATCCCGCACGGCCCAGGTCGCCACGACCTGATCGCCCACGAAGCGGTCGATTTCCCCGCCATGGCGCAGGATGGCGCGCCCGACATCCTCGCAGAATTCCGCCAGCATGGCATGGAAGGCCATGTCGCCGATGTGCTCGGCCAGCATCGTCGTATTCTTCATGTCGATGAACAGGAAGACGCGGTTTTCCAGCCGCGGCCGGTGATAGCGCCCCGCCAGCAGATTGGCGAATTTGCGTCCGCCCAGCAGTTCCTGCATGGAATTGATGAAGTTGAATACGATGGCCGCGGCGAAGGACACCGCAATATCCGCCAGGAACTGGCTGGATGCCAGATAGGCCAGGGTCATTTCCAGGCTGCCCGAAGCGGTCAGCGCGACTACGCCCAGGGCGGATGTCGCGATCATCCCATAGGCCAGGGTGCGCACCAGCAGCCCGGCCAGGAAGGGCAGGGCCACGAACCAGCGATGCGGCGGGCTGCCCACGATCCAGGCTTCGAAACTGCCGATGCCGCCGGCGATGATGAAGCCGAGCAGTGCGCCGCGCAGCAGCGCCTCCGGCACATAGACATCATTCAGTGCGACATAGACCAGGCCGACGATGGCCCCGGCCAGGGAATAGATCGACACCTTCCGCACGGCATGCATGGTGGCTGGCTCCTGCTAACGGAAATGCGGTATCGACCATACCAGCATCAGCACGATGACCACCAGGAATGCCGCACCCAGTACGATATTGGTCGCGCGCCCCAGCCCGGCCCGCACGGAACGCCAGATGCGGTCGCGCAGCCCGAACGGGTTCAGCACGGTCACGACGACCAGCGCGGTCAGCAGGATGGACCAGATCATTGGCTGAAGCTCCCCGTTTCCCTTCCGGTGCCGATCACACCGCCAGGACCGGACCTGGATAGCGTGCCAGTACCGCATCCATGGTCACCAGGGTCAGATTCTCGACCATGGCCTGGGCCAGCAACATGCGGTCGAACGGGTCCTTGTGCAGGCCGGGCAGATGCCCCAGGACGAGGCAATGTTCCGGCTTTACGGGAAGCGGGCGATATCCCGCGTCAAGCAGGCCCGTCAGCAGAGCTGCTTCGTCAACCTGGAAGTCTGGCCGGCCCAGCGCTGCCTTGATGGCGATTTCCCACAGGCTTGCGGCGCTGAACCAAGGGGTTGTTCCCGGGTCGTTCAGCAGGCTGCGTGCACGGGCGCTGAGGGCTGGAGATCCGGCCGCTGCGAACAGCACGATCTGTGTGTCGAGCAGATGGCTCACGCATCCCCCTCGAACATGCCGGCTATCTTTTCGGTTTCCATCCGGTCGAAATCCTCCGGCACGGTGATGCGGCCGGCCAGAAATCCAATCCGTGGCCTGGGCCGCATATCGGCGCTTTCCAGCGGGACGACCTTGACCAGGGGCTTGCCGGCCTTGGCGATGATGAAGCCTTCGCCCTGTGCCGCCATGTCCACCAGGCGCGACAGATGGGTCTTTGCTTCATGAATGTTGATGCTGCGCATGGACATCCTCCGATCCATTTTGAACTTAGTTTAGTTCACGGATTAAATCCAGGGAATCGCGGGCTGCACCGATCAGCCTCTTGTCTGTTCGGGGCTGGTCGCGTCATTCTGTCACCATGATTCTGTTCTACACGGATTTCGGCTGGGAAGGTCCCTATGTGGGCGAGATGAAGGCGGCGATCGCGGCGGTCGCGCCCAATGCCCCGGTCATTGACCTGATGCATGATGCGCCGGCCTTCGATCCGAAGCGGGCTTCCTATCATCTGGCTGCCCTGGTGCCGCGCCTGCCCGGCGATGCCATCGTGGTGGGCGTGGTCGATCCGGGTGTGGGCGGCGAGCGCGATTCGGTCCTGGTGGAGGCCGATGGCCGACGCTTTGTCGGGCCGGATAATGGGTTGTTCGAAATCGTGATGCGCCGCGCCCGCCAGGCCTCGCGCCGCCGCATCACCTGGCGGCCGGGCTGGATGAGCGCGTCCTTTCATGGGCGCGATCTGTTCGCGCCCTTCGCGGCCCGCCTTGCGGTCGGGCTTGTGGCGATGAGCGAGCCGATGAACGTCCCCCGCCCCGGCGCCGATTGGCCCGACGACCTGGAAGAGGTGGTCTATCTTGATCGCTACGGCAATGCGATGACCGGCATCAGGGCCGAATCGCTGGGGGGTGCCGCGGCACTGTCCCTGGCGGGGCAGGTGCTGCCGCGCAGGCGGGTTTTTGCCGAGGCCGCGCCGGGGGAGGCCTTCTGGTATGAGAATTCGGCCGGCCTGGCGGAGATTGCATTCAATCGTGGTTCCGCCCGCGAGCGCCTGGCCCTGTCCATCGGCACGAAGGTGGAGCGTCTGCCGGTTTGAGGCGGCGACCACCCGGAAAAACCTTGAAACCGATGCCCGCTTGGATGTATACGCAGCGCCGAGTGTGGTGTCTGGTCCATGCTCCCCTTGACAGGTTGACGCAGTCAATGGGTGGGTTCTCGCGAACCCGCCCCATCGGTTTTTCCGATGCGCCGCTGCCGTGAGGGGAGGCGGCCGGGCTCTTGAGGAATGGAGTTGCTATGCGCCCAATGGGACGCTTGGAAGCGCTTGTTACGCCCACCCTGGAAGGGATGGGCTATGAACTCGTGCGCGTGACCCTGATGGGCACGCAGCGCCCTGTGCTGCAGATCATGGCCGACCGCGCGGATGAAACGCCGATGACGGTGGAAGATTGTGCCAATATCAGCCGTGCGGTATCCGCCATTCTGGACGTGGAAGACCCGATCGACGGGGCCTTTACGCTGGAGGTTTCGACCCCCGGCATCGACCGGCCGCTGACGCGCGAGAAGGATTTCGTCCGTTACGCAGGCCATGAAGCCAAGCTGGAACTGGCGGTGGCCCTGGATGGCCGCAAGCGCTTTCGGGGCATCCTGAAGGGTGTGGAGGATGGGCGGATCGTGCTGCAGGATGAGAAGGGGGGCGATGTATCGCTGCCTTTCCTGGATCTGCGCTCGGCCAAGCTGATCCTGACCGACGCGCTTCTGGCGGCTTCCGCCGCCCAGCTCGCAGCCAACGCCGCCGCCCAGGGCGAGGCGGAGGATGACGGGCTTGAGCTTGAATATGACGAAGACGACGCCGATTTCGATGAAGAAGATCACGGAGATCAGACATCATGATGCGCACGGATATGCTGCACGTCGCTGACGCGGTCGCCCGCGAAAAGGGCATTGACCGCGAGCAGGTGCTGGAAGCGATGGAGCAGGCCATCCAGAAGGCCGGCCGGTCGAAATACGGCCATGAGCACGATATTCGTGCGATGATCGACCGGCGGAGCGGTGAGATCACGCTGGCGCGCTATCAGGAAGTGATTGAGGACGGTGCCGAGGTCGATCCGGAGGATGAGGCCAAGAAGCTGTATCTGACCCAGGCGAAGCGTCGCAGGCCGGAAGCCAAGATCGGCGACGTGCTGGTCGACCCGCTGCCGCCCATCGATTTCGGTCGCATCGCCGCCCAGACCGCCAAGCAGGTGATCGTGCAGCGGGTGCGCGAGGCCGAGCGCGAGCGCCAGTTCGCCGAATACAAGGACCGGATGGGCGAGATCGTCAACGGCATCATCAAGCGCGTCGAATATGGCAATGTGACCGTCGATCTGGGCAAGGCGGAAGCCATTCTGCGCCGGGACGAGATCATCCCGCGCGAGCATTTCAAGCGCGGCGACCGCGTGCGCGCCTTCATTTTCGATGTGCGCCGCGAGCAGCGCGGACCGCAGATCTTCCTGTCGCGCACCCATCCGGACTTCATGAAGAAGCTGTTCTCGCAGGAAGTGCCGGAAGTCTATGACGGGGTGATCGAGATCAAGCGCGCCGCCCGCGATCCGGGTTCCCGCGCCAAGATCGCCGTGCTGTCGCATGACAGTTCTATCGATCCGGTCGGTGCCTGCGTCGGCATGCGCGGCAGCCGCGTCCAGGCGGTCGTGGCGGAATTGCAGGGCGAGAAGATCGACATCATTCCCTGGTCGCCCGACAACGCAACCTTCGTGGTGAATGCGCTGGCCCCGGCGGAAGTGACCAAGGTGGTGCTGGACGAGGAAGACAACAAGATCGAAGTCGTGGTGCCGGACGATCAGCTCTCGCTGGCCATCGGCCGCCGTGGCCAGAATGTGCGCCTGGCCTCGATCCTGACCGGATTTGATATCGACATCCTGACCGAGGAGCAGGAAAGCCAGAAGCGCGAGGCCGAGGCCAAGTCGCTGGCCGACCGTTTCGAAATGGCGCTGGATGTGGACGAGGTGATCGCCCGCCTGCTGGTGACCGAAGGCTTCACCGAGGTCGACGAAGTCGCCTATGTGCCGATTGACGAACTGGCGGGCATCGAAGGTTTCGACCAGGATATCGGTGAGGAATTGCAGCGCCGCGCCCGTGATTTCCTGGAAGCCGAGGCGGAGCGGCTGAGTGCGCGCCGGATCGAGCTGGGGGTTGAGGACGATGTGGCGGCCATTGACGGGCTGACCCCGCAGATGCTGGTGCTGCTGGGTGAGGAAGGCATCAAATCCCTGGAGGATTTCGCCGGTCTCGCAGCCGATGAGCTGACCTCGCCGGTGGATGGTATCCTGAAGGATCAGCCCCTGTCGGAGCCCGATGCGGTGCGCATGATCACCCATGCCCGCGTTGCCATGGGGTGGATGACCGAGGATGAGATGCGCGCTGCGCTGGCGGACCCGTCCGCCGAGGCGGCGGAAGAGACGGAGCCGGCCTCGTCCTGAGGTCGGGTCGGTACTATCTGTCTGGTGAGGGGGAGGGTGCCGGCGCTATGGGTGAGGACGAGACCGTGGTGGAGGAGGATCTCCTCGACGACGGACCGCCCCGGAAGGCCGAATTGGCCGCCGATCCGTTGCGCCGCTGCATCGCCTCGGGCGAGCGTGGAGGGCGAAGCGGCATGGTCCGTTTCGTGCTCGATCCGCAGGGGCAAGTGACGCCGGACCTGCTGGCGCGCCTGCCCGGTCGCGGAATGTGGTTGAGTGCGGATCGGGGACGCTTTAAGACGGCGCTCGAAAAGCGATCCTTCGCGCGGGCGGCCCGTCGTCCGGTGACGGTTGCCCCCGATCTGGCGGAACAGGTCGAGGATTTGCTTCTGCGACGGGTGATCGACCTGCTGGGTCTGGCACGTCGAAGCGGGGATGCGGTCAGCGGGTTGGCTAAAACCCGCGAAGCGATCGGCAGGGGCCGCGTGGCCCTGTTGTTGGAGGCGTCGGATGGCGCGCGCGAGCCGCGCGATCGTCTGGCGCGGATGGCCTCGGGTGCCAGGCGTATCGCCTTGCTTACCGCGGCGGAACTGGGATTGGCTTTCGGCCGCGACCATGCGGTGCACGGGGCTGTGAACGAGGGTGGGCTTGCCCACCTTATCGCCGAAGAGGCGGGCCGGCTGGGCGGATTTCGCCGCCCAGGGATTGAGGACTAGGTATGAGCAGCGACAGCGATTCGAAGACACAGGACGGTAAACTGACCCTGCGGCGCCCCGGCACCTTGGAGTTGACCAAGACGGTGGATGCGGGACAGGTGCGACAGTCCTTCAGCCACGGCCGGACCAAGTCCGTGGCGGTCGAACGCAAGCAGAAGCGTAGCGTCCGCCGCGAGGATGAGCGCTCCGGCGACGGCCGCTATGGCGTGGAAGCGCCTCAGGGGCTGAGCGAGACGGAACGTCGGCGCCGCTTGGAGGCCTTGCAGGGGGCTGCGCGCGAAGAAGAGCGCATGCGCCTGGAGCGTGAAGAGTCCGACCGCCGCGCCCGCGAGGCGGCGGAACGTCGCGCCAAGGAAGAGGAAGAGCGTCAGCGTCTGGAAGAGGAAGCGCGCAAGCGCGCCGAAGAGGATGCCGCGCGTCTGGCCCAGATGGAAGCGCAGGCCGCCGCTGCGGCTGTTGCCGCCGCCGAACCCTCCACCCCGCCTGCCCAGCCCAGCCAGTCCACCACCGCGCCGGCCTCGCCGGTCGTGGAAAAGGAATCCGCCAGGCCGAAGACCGATGCCAAGCCGGTCAAGGCCAAGGTGGGCGAGGAAGAAGAGGACGAGGTGTCCGCCGCCCGCAAGCGCGAGGAGGCGAAAGCCAAGGTTCCGGCGCGTCCGCGTACGGAAGCCGATCGTCGTGGTCGCGGCAAGCTCACGATTTCCCAGGCGCTGGATGCCGAAAGCAGTGAATGGCGTGGCCGTTCGCTGGCGGCCCTGCAGCGTCGCCGGGAGAAGGAGCGCCAGAAGCAGCTGCGTTCGGGCGATGGTGAAAAGGTTCTGCGCGAGGTGATCCTGCCCGAGACGATTACCGTTGCCGATCTGGCCAATCGTATGGCCGAACGCGCGGCCGTGGTGATCAAGGCCCTGATGAAGATGGGTGTGATCGCCGCCGCGAACCAGTCGATCGATGCCGATACCGCCCAGCTGGTGGTTGAGGAGCTGGGCCATAAGGTCAAGCGCGTGTCGGAGGCCGATGTCGAGGACGTGCTGGTGGCCGACGAGGAAGATGCGGCCAATCTGATCGCGCGCCCGCCGGTCGTGACCGTGATGGGCCATGTCGATCATGGCAAGACATCGCTGTTGGACGCGCTGCGCTCCACCGATGTGGCCGCCGGCGAAGCGGGTGGCATCACCCAGCATATCGGTGCCTATCAGGTGAACCTGTCGTCCGGCGAAAAGATCACCTTCCTGGACACGCCCGGCCATGAAGCCTTCACCGCCATGCGCCAGCGCGGTGCCAAGGTGACGGATATCGTCGTGCTGGTGGTGGCTGCCGATGATGGCATTCAGCCGCAGACCATCGAGGCGATCCACCATGCCAAGGCGGCGAAGGTGCCGATGATCGTGGCGATCAACAAGATCGACAAGCCCGGCGTCGACCCCAGCCGTATCATGGCCCGCCTGCTGGAGCATGAGGTGCAGGTCGAGGCGATGGGCGGTGATACGCTGGCCATTGAGGTTTCGGCGCTGAAGCGCCTCAATCTCGAAAAGCTGGAAGAAGCGATCCTGCTGCAGTCGGAAGTGCTGGATCTGCGCGCCAACCCGGCCAGCCGGGCGCGCGGCGCCATCGTGGAAGCCAAGCTGGAAAAGGGCCGTGGCTCGGTCGCGACCGTGCTGGTTCAGTCCGGCACGCTGCGGGTCGGCGATGTGTTCGTGGCGGGCAGCGAATGGGGCCGTGTCCGCGCCCTGATCGATGATCGTGGCCGCCAGGTGGAAGAAGCCGGCCCGTCCATGCCGGTGGAAATCCTGGGTCTGCAGGGTACGCCGCAGGCCGGCGACGAATTCGTCGTGCTGGAGGACGAGAACAAGGTCCGCGAGATCGTCGACTATCGTCAGCGCAAGGCGCGCGAACTGTCCCAGGCCCGGGCCGCGCGCGGCACGCTGGAACAGATGTTCGACCAGATCAAGGCGGGCGAGGCGGCCAATCTGCCGGTGGTGGTGAAGACCGACGTGCAGGGCTCGCTGGAAGCCATCATGGCGGCGCTGAACAAGCTGTCGACCAGCGAAGTCAAGGTGCAGATCCTGCACGGCGCGGTTGGCGGCATCACCGAATCCGACGTGACGCTGACCGGTGCTTCGGGCGGTGTGATCCTGGGCTTCAACGTCCGTGCCAATCCGCAGGCACGCGATCTGGCCCGGCGCGACGGTGTCGACATCCGCTATTATTCGATCATCTATGATCTGGTGGATGACGCCAAGAAGCTGCTGGGCGGCATGCTGGCACCGGAAATGCGCGAGCAGTTCCTGGGCTATGCCGAAATCCGCGAGGTCTTCTCGATCACCCGGGTCGGCAAGGTCGCGGGCTGCATGGTCACCGATGGCGAAGTGCATCGCGGGTCCAAGGTCCGCCTGCTGCGCGACAATGTGGTGATCCACGAAGGCTCGTTGCGGCAGCTCAAGCGCTTCAAGGAAGATGTGCGCGAGGTTCGCCAGGGTTTCGAATGCGGCATGGCCTTCGAGAATTATGACGATATCCGTGTGGGTGACGTCATCGAATGCTTCAACGTGCAGGAAATCGCGCGTCAGCTTTGATCGCGCGGATGCGGTTGCCGATAGCGCGGCCTGCCGATACGCCGACCCCCAGCGCGGGGGCGGCGCATCGGCAGGCCTGATGCCAATGGCGATCGGGAAAAAGACAACGATAAGGACGAGAGCAGGATGGGCGCGGGCAAGGGGCCTTCCCAGCGGCAGCTGCGGGTGGCGGAGGAAATCCGCCATGCGCTGGCACAGATTTTCGAGCGCGGCGAGTTGCGCGATCCGGCGCTGACGGAACGGCCGATCACGGTTACCGAAGTGCGCGTCAGTCCTGATCTGAAGAACGCGGTGGCCTTCGTCGTGCCGCTGGGCGGCGGCAAGGAGGCGGAAGTCAAGCTGCTGGAAGCCCTGACGCGCGCCAACAGCCATCTGCGCAGCCTTGTTGCCCAGCAGATGAGCCTGAGACACGCCCCGCGCATCACCTTCAAACGCGATGGCAGTTTTGAAGAGGCCGACAGGATCGAGGCCATCCTGCGCAGCCCCGATGTGCGCCGCGACCTGGATTCGACCGCTGCCGCTGTGCCGGACGAGGACAGGGAATAAGCATGGCCCGCAAGCGTAAAGGCCTGCCGGTCCATGGCTGGCTGATCTTCGACAAGCCGGCCGGGATGACCTCCACCTCCGCCGTCGGGCTGGCGCGGCGCCTGTTCGAGGCGCAGAAGGCCGGGCATGGCGGCACGCTGGACCCGTTTGCCACCGGTATTCTGCCGATCGCCTTCGGCGAGGCGACCAAGACCGTTTCCTATGTGATGGATGGCGACAAGGAATACCGCTTTACCATTCGCTGGGGGGTCGAGACGGATAGCTGTGACCCGGAAGGCAAGGTGGTGGCCGAAAGCGATGTGCGGCCCGACCGCGCGGCTATCGAGGCGGTGCTTGGCCGCTTCACCGGTTCCATCGAACAGATTCCGCCGATCTATTCCGCGATCAAGATTGATGGCGAGCGCGCCTATGATCTGGCGCGCGCCGGCGAGGTGCCGGAGATGAAGCCGCGCCAGGTCGAGATTTTCGAACTGCAACTGGTGGATTGCCCCGATCAGGACCATGCGGTGCTGGACGCGGTCTGCGGCAAGGGAA
>Ga0209066_10006916_pt1 | contig 11426 bp, 11 predicted proteins | sample All_14_2_FD_187198 | JGI IMG/M metagenome (GOLD analysis project Ga0209066, IMG submission 187198) | Freshwater microbial communities in response to fracking from Pennsylvania, USA - Allegheny Zone_MetaG_DW_15 (SPAdes) (version 2) ...
TTGACTTCGGTGACGGTGATGCCTTGCACGCCCATGCCAGACAGCGCTTCGCGCACTTCGTCCAGTTTGAACGGCTTGATGATGGCGGAGACCATTTTCATGCTGTGATTCCTCTTCTAGATCAGGAAGGTGATCAGGCCGTCAGGCCCACACCACGGGTTGGATTCGATTGCCTTCGTTTTTAAGCACAGACCGTGCCAATATTTTTCAATGCAGGGCCAGAACACCCCTCTCAGGTGTTGCAAAAGCACCTTCATCCCCCAGACGTGTGCACGCCGCAGGGACGCTGTGTGCCATCATGAAGACTCATGGCCACGCTCGGCGGTTGTCACACCCACAGCGTGAGCACCAAATCGGTGCATACCCAAGCCGGGCGCTTCCCAGCAACCGAGGCCGGTTTTTGCACCAAAAAAGGGAGAATGCACATGGGTCTGTCATTGGTACACAGCCGCGCCTTGCTGGGACTGGATGCGCGGCCCGTTCAGGTCGAAGTCCATTTGGCCAACGGGTTGCCCAGTTTCACCCTGGTGGGTCTGGCCGACACCGAGGTGAAAGAAGCGCGAGAACGCGTGCGCTCGGCCATCGCCAATTCGGGGCTCGAATTCCCCTCCAACAAGCGCATCACGGTCAACCTGGCCCCGGCCGATCTGCCCAAAGACTCGGGCCGCTTTGACTTGCCGATTGCCGTGGGCATCCTGGCCGCCAGTGGTCAGATCGACGCGGCCCGTCTGGTGGGTTGGGAATTTGCTGGTGAGCTCTCGCTCGGCGGCGAACTGCGCCCGGTGCGCGGCGCCCTGGCCATGAGCCTGGCGCTGCACCGTGCCACGGGACTTGATGCCACCGCGCCAACCCGGCTGGTGCTGCCCCCGGGCAGCGCGGAAGAAGCCGCCCTGGTGCCGCAAGCCCAAGTGCACCGCGCCCGCCACCTGCTCGACGTGGTGGCGCATTTTTTGCCCGAAAACGCCAACGCCCCAGGCGATACCCCGCCCGACGACGGCGGCTGGGTGCGTCTGGCCCCCACCCAGCTCGGCCAAGCTCCCCGCTACGCCGACCTGGCCGATGTGAAAGGCCAGGCTGCCGCCAAGCGTGCCCTGGAAATTGCCGCCGCTGGCGGCCACAGCCTGCTGATGATGGGGCCGCCCGGCTCGGGCAAAAGCATGCTGGCCCAGCGCTTCGCCGGCCTGCTTCCGCCCATGGACACGCAAGAAGCGCTCGAATCGGCCGCCGTGGCTTCGCTCGCCGGCCGCTTCAGCCTGGAGCGTTGGGGCCTGCGCCCCACCTGCGCGCCGCACCACACCGCCAGCGCCGTGGCCCTGGTGGGAGGTGGCTCGCCGCCCCGTCCGGGCGAAATCTCGCTGGCACACCACGGCGTGCTGTTTCTGGACGAATTGCCCGAATTTCCCCGGGCCGCGCTGGAAGCTCTGCGCGAGCCGCTGGAGAGCGGCCACATCCGCATTTCGCGGGCAGCCATGCAAAGTGAGTTCCCGGCGCGCTTTCAGCTGATTGCCGCCATGAATCCCTGCCCCTGCGGCTTTCTGGGCCACACCACCAAAGCTTGTCGCTGCACGCCCGACCAGATCAACCGCTACCAGAGCAAGCTCAGCGGCCCGCTGCTCGACCGCATCGACCTGCATGTGGAAGTGCCGACCCTGCCACCCGACGACCTGCTGCACGGCGTGGCCGGTGAACCCAGCGACACCGTGCGCGAACGCGTGCAAGCTGCCCGCGCCCGTGCCCACGCCCGCCAAGGCCAGCACAACCAGGCTTTGGCCGGCCAGGCGCTGGACGAACACGTGCACCCCGAGCCCGCCGCCCTCAAGTTCCTCAACACCGCCGCCGCCCGCCTGGGCTGGAGCGCCCGCAGCACGCACCGCGCGCTGCGTGTGGCACGCACCATTGCCGACCTGGCGGAGTCGGATGCGGTGGGTGTGGGCCATGTGGCCGAAGCGGTGCAATACCGGCGGGCACTGCGGCAGGGTGGGTGAGCCCAGACAGCGGCACCAACGCCACCGTACAAACAGCCAGCCCCCATGCAAGTGGCTTCATACCTTGATTGAAATGGCCCCTTGTCACATGTGCAAGATGGCACCATGGCCGCGCAACACGGCACGGTTGACACGGATTCGCTGGTGTATAAGGTGTAATCTCAACCGCAGTGGCTGATGCATGTGGCACCAGTTGTCACCCAAAGTGCATGGCGCGCCAGACAACGCCAAAGTCACAGCCCCTTGGATTTGCATGTCACAGGAAAGCCACCGCAAGGCGCTTGATGGCATGACACAACCACCACAGAAAGACAGACCGACATGATGGGTGCCGCCACACTGGGTCCCAAAAAATCAACCACACACCGTGGGTTTACCTTGATTGAGCTGTTGATCGCGGTGGCCGTGGTGGCTGTGCTGGCGGCGGTGGCTATGCCGTCTTACACGGGGTACATCGAGCGTCAAAAAATGCGCGCCGCCCAGTCCGACTTGGCAGGCTTGGCGCTCCAAATGGAAAACCGGTTTCAGCGTGTGCTGGCCTACCCCAGCACCACAGCCAGCACCGCAGCCACACAAGCTGTTTTCACCAGCTGGCAGCCAGCAACCCAGGCACAGGATTTCGATTTCCGGATCACCGCCTCCTCCGCGTCAACCTTTACCGTCACCGCGCAAGGTCAGGGGTCCATGTCAGGTTGCAACATCAGCCTGACACAGGCCAATGCCCGCTCGACAACGGGTTGTCGGCACGGCGCTGGGAGCTGGTTGTGAGCCTGTTTCAGCGGTTTTCCTGCCCTCTGGGCTACCAGCTTCGGCCTACACCCGGCAGCCGTGGAAGCCGCATGCGGGGTTTGACCTTGATTGAGTTGATGGTGGTGGTGGCTTTGTTGGCCATTGTGGCCGGCATGGGAGCGTACTTGTCCGCCGATTTCCTGCACAACGCGGATCGGCGCGAAGCCCGAGACCAGTTAACGTCCGGTTACCGAACAGCCAAGTCGCTGGCCATGCGCAACGTCAGCGCCTTGACAGGTGACACCACGGCCACACTGCTGTGTTTGGGGAGCGATCAGGTGTTGCGCGTGTATGTGTTTGACAACACCACCAGTCCCGCCACGGATCTGCCCACCAGTTGCGTCAGCGCCGACATTGACCCCGTGTGGTCCACACCGCTCGCGGGCGGTGGCGCCACCGATGTGTTCCATGCCGGGGGTGAAACGGTGCCCTGGTCGTGCATGGCCTTCAACCGCTGGGGGCGCTTTGTGGCCCACAGCCTGGACAGCGTCGGTTGCGCCCACCCCGAAGCATTGCGTATCAAGCGCGGTAGCGCGTATTTGGAGATGTCATGGCTGAGCGGACTTTGAACACCCGGAAACGACCCGCTCAAGCGGCCAGGGGCCGACGGCATCAGCGGGGCGATGCCCTGATCGATGCCATGCTGGCCACGCTGATGGTGCTGATTCTGGGCATGGGTCCTGTGTATGTGATGACCAAAGCTGCCGTGATGCAACGCGAAGGCACGGCTCAGCAGTTGGTGTCGGCCCAGTTGCGTACCCTGTTGCAAACCACCCCCAAAAGCCAGATTTGTAACACCGATGGTTCGCTCACTGCCGATTGGAGCGAGCCCAGCACCATTGAGCTCACCACCTCCGGCAACGGTACCTCGCAACAGGTTGACATGACGGTCAGCGCCCTGTGTTACAGCGAAAACATCACCGTCAATGGCGTGAGCGTTCCGCAGGTGCAACTCACTTTGGTCGGGTGTTTGCCTGCGGCTTTGGGCATGAGCGGACCTGTGGTGTTGCGCGAGGGCGCAACACGGAACGACGAACCCGCCTCTTGCACCGATGACGACGCCTGACGTCACAGATACCCCAACACCATGCACATGCACCGTTCACCCCGCAGCACACCCGCGACGCAACGCGGCGTTACCCTCGTCTCCACGATGGTGGGCCTGGCCTTGGGTTTGCTGAGCGTACTGGCCATGTTCACGGTGTACATGACCCAGGTGCGCCAGATTGAAGGCACCAGCGCCGAGCCTGGGGTGCGCTCACGCAGTGCGCGGGATGGACAGCTCTCTTTGGGTCTGCTCGCACTGCAATTTGATTTGCAGCAAGCTGGCTTTGGCATCGAAGCCCCCGAATGGGGCACCGATCTTCTGAGCACAACCAACGCAGGCGGCCAGATCAACGCCATCGGTTGGCGTTGGCGCGACGTGGCCTCTGGCGTGGTGTCTTGTTCAGCGATGCGCTACGTGGCCACAGCCCATACCGGGCTTGCCAATGAAACCGGGCGCCTGGATGTGCTCAACCCGCCGTTGACACCGTGCCCGCTGGACCCGCCAACGCCCACAGGTGCGGGGGGACTGTTTGGCCAGACAGGGATTGCCATCGAACGGGTGGCTGAAGACATTCCTTTGCCCAACATCACCATCACACCCCAGGCACCCACGTGCTACCTGGGCACCGATGACCCGGTAACGCCGTTGCCCAAAGGCGTGCTTGTGCAATTTCAAGCCCGGGTGAGCTTGGCAGGTTTGCCGCTGACCCATGGTTTTTGTATTTACAACATCACCGAGTGATGGGCCGTGGATCAAATGCCCGGTTGAAGTCAAAACAAATTTGCAGGGAAATTCACCATGCCTCATGCACGCACCCGCCCCGCCGCAAACCGAAGCGCCTTCAAAGCCCAGAGGGCCGCCATCCACACCCACCGCCAGCACGGGGTGGTGAGTCTGCTGATGGTGGTACTGACAGGGTTGGGCGTTTTGGCGCTGACGGCCGCAGGTTTGCACGCGATGCGCGGCACGCAAGAGCAACAATTGACGGTGCACACCAACACACAGGCCGTTGCCAGGGCCTGGGCTGGTGCGGAGCTGGTGCTGCAGTACCTCAATGGCCTGACCACCGCCGAGGTCGAGGCCATCCCCAGCGGGGCTTTGACGCTGACGGGGGCCGAGGGCATTGAGGCCCAGGTGACCAACAACATCGATGCAGGCAGCGGCGTGCGGCAGCTGGTGGTGAACGTGATTGGGCGCAGCGTACAAACTGCGGTGGTGGTGCAATTGGTGTATGAAATAACCCCACCCAGCGGGACCGCGCCAGCGTCGTCAGTGTCCAGCATCGGCACGGTCGACATCAACTCCAACCTTGATCTGAGGGGAAGCATTCGCGTGTTGGGCGGGACCAATGCCAACCTGATGGTCAAAGGCACCGTTGACCTGGGTGGTAGCGTCGAAGGCATCAACCGCGTCTGCTCAACCGAAGACATGAGCATCGCGTCGGGCATTTCGGTCAACCGGGTCTGCACCTTGGGCAACTTAACGATGGGGGGAAGTGCGTCTGTCAGAGGTGACGCAGAAGTCAAAGGGACCGTGACCTTGTCTGGGGGGTCATCCAGCATCACCACGGTGCTGGCCAACGGCAACGTCGTGTTGTCAGGTGGTTCGGCACAGGTCGGGACGGTCAACACCAAAGGCGATATCAGCGTCAGTGGCGGCAATGCACGTATCACGGGGACTGCCGCCACCGAGGGCAATATCAACTGGACTTCCAACGCGACAGCCAGCACCTTGAATGCGAATGGCAACATTGCGTACAGTGCGGGCAACAGCAACACCGTTTTGAACGCCGGGGGCAACATCGGTTTGTCAGGCAATGGCCATGTCCAGATCCTCAATGCCCTGGGCCATACCACCCTTGCCAGCAGTTGGGGCAAAGGCGTGGCCGGCACTATGCGCGTGGGCGGCAATTTGACTTACAACGAAGTCCAGTTGATCAACGATGGTGAAGTGCGTGGCACGCTCTCGCGCGAGCCCAACACCGCATCGTGGGCGGTCACGCAAAACGTCACCCGCAACACCAGTCTGGTGGTGGATGTACCGGTTGTGAGCGTGCCGGTGGTCAACCCCGTCTTCAAACCCTCGGTGTCGGTGGATGTGTTTCTGCTCAAAGACACGGCCAACTATGTGTTTGAGATAGAAGCCGGCACGGGCCACCGCATGGTCACCGTGCGCAATACCCATGGAATCGTTGACGGTACTTATTACTTGGGCGACTACAACAGAAACCACAATATTCCTGAACTCGATCGCGGCAACAAAGATTATTTGTGCACAGAGTTGAACAACAGCGGCAAGTGCATCCAGCCCACGTTACCGTACCGCACTTTGTGCCAAGGCTTCAGCGAGTCCAATGGGTGCTTCTCATACAACGCCGGAACCACCACATGGACGCTGAATGGCCAATCCATGGCACCCGGCGTCGCCTGGTTCGATGGCAACCTGAACGTCAGCAATGGCACCTACATCAACACGTTTCTGGCCACCGGCAACATCGAAACCAGCGGCAGCCTGAAGATTTTTTCACCCAACTACGCGGGCTACACCCCGGTTTGCACGGACAGCCGCAGTGCCAGCCCATATGGCATCACGGTCGATTACCGGTTGTCGGGACTTTGGCCGAGCGATCTTTGCCAGGCCGATGACACGTATGCGCCCAATGCCATTGGCAACACCGCGCTCATGGCGGGTGGTGTGGATGCCAGCGGCGTTTATGTGGGAGGGGACATTTCGCTGGGTGCATCCAACGCCATTTACGGCAACGTGATCGCGGGCAATATTCTGGACGCGACCGGCAACACCACCGTGGTGGGTTCGGTGCAAGTCGCCAATTTGCGATCCACGGCCGGCTCCACGACCACCACGTGGCGTGGCAGCACCACCATTGACCTAACAAATATTCCCAGCACTTTCACACCGGGCTTGCTGCCTTGCATGGGCGGTACATGTACCACCAGCGGCAACCCCACCGGGAGTGCGGGAGCGCGCATCCGCTGGAGCCGCTACCTGTAACCACCACGGCGCGATCCCGGGCGTTCAGCTCAGCGCATCTCAAACAGCTCCTGGTGAAAGCGATCGGCGCGCAAAGCACGGCCAAAAGCGGGGGGGCTGCAGAACCAGAGACTGGCCGAGGCCCAGTCTGGCACCGCCGCACGAATCCGGTCACCGTTCAGACGGCCGTCCCGGGCGTCCACCAGCACATGCAACTGGACGCCTGCGGCGCAGGCGTCGGGTGTGGTCGCCCAAGGCCTTGGTGATGAAGGTGATCTGTGGCTGCTGCGCTTGCCAGGCCGAAGCGATCGTGTACGGATGGGCGCCCCTCGCGGCGGTCTGACGTGACGAACGCGAACTGGCCGGCGGCATGCCCAGGCCACCCGGGCTCCAGGGTGAGGCGCGTCTCCAGCACATCCAGTTCCGGGTAGTACTGCAGGGCCTCCACACGCCCCGCCACCTTGCGCCCGGCGCCAATATGCCCGGACAAAGAAATCAGTGCCGCCACCGATCCGGCGCCCATCAGCGCCGCAAGCAGCCAACCGATCGGCTGGCTCCAGTAACCAAACTTCACCAGCACGACCGAGTGGAACACGAGCGCGAGGTAGGCCAGGGCGATCCACTTGTGCGTGCGAGCGAACAGGTGGTATGGGAAGCGCTTGACGAGCGCGAGCACGATGAACAGCACCGTGGCGTAAAAGGCCCACTCGCCCACGCTTTCGGCCAGTCCACGCTGGCTGCCGAACCACGCCTCCACCAGATCCAGATCGGCCGGGTCGGGGCGTGGTCCGCGCTGCGGGCGTGCCAGCCAGCCCCAGCCCACCATCCACTTGCTTCCCTGCGCCCACCACCAGTGCAGCACCGCCACGGCGAGCGAGCCGATGCCCAGCCACTTGTGCAGGCGGTAGATCTTGTCCAGACCGTCCAGGTGCGGCTTCAGCGCGCGGGGCCGCAGTGCCAGCAGCATCGCCACGCTCATCATCGCGATGGCCAGGACGCCGCTGAACTGCATGAAGGTGGCGCGAAAAGCGAAGTAGCTGAACGGCTGCGGCAACGGTCCGGGCTTGATCTTCATCAGTGGGGTGCGCCGAAACCCCCTGACGCATCGGCCTGTGCCCGTATGCTCAGCGGGCGGCAATCCAAACCCCCGCCTTCACACGCGCACGCCGCACCGGCAGACGCCCCACCCCTTGCCCTGTTTCAAACGCCACACCATGCCCATCGAACTCCCTAAAGAAGCCCGCCAGCAGGCGATCGCGTCCATTGAGCGCTACTTTCGCGAACACATGGACGAGCCCATTGGCAACGTGGCCGCAGGCGGTCTGCTGAACTTCTTTCTGCAGGAAGTGGGCCCCAGCGTGTACAACCGCGCCGTGGCCGACGCGCAAGAGCGTTTGCTGGCGCGCGTGCAGGAACTCGACATTGAGGTGCACGAGGATGAGTTCGGTTACTGGAAGACGGCCGGGCGCGGTGGCCGCCGCTCCACCTGAAACCCCGCCCGGCATACAACGCAGGCACCGGCTCGCTATAGTCCTTGTCATGAACGTGCCCCGCATCGCCCACCTGCTCGATACCCTGAACGCCACCCACGGACAGCCCGGACAACTGCGGCTGGAGGAGGGCCCCGGCGGTCTGCCCATCATCAATGTGCACAACGCCCACGCCCGCGCACAGATTTCGCTGTACGGCGCGCAGGTGCTGGCGTTCCGGCCGCACGCGGCCGATGCCGATGTGCTGTTTTTGAGCCCACAAGCGCTTTACCAAAGCGGCAAGGCCATCCGCGGAGGGGTGCCGGTGTGCTGGCCCTGGTTTGGCCCCGACCCGCAAGGGCTGGGGCGGCCCAACCACGGTTTTGCGCGCACCCGGCTGTGGACGCTGCAACACACGGCCACCACCGCCGAGGGCGCCACGCGCATCGTCCTCGTCCTGGCGGACACGCCCGAGACGCGCGCGGTCTGGCCGCACGCCTTTGAACTCACGCTGGAGATCAGCGTGGGCGCCACGCTGGATCTGGCGCTGAGCACGCGCAACACGGGCGATGCACCGCTGCAGATCACGCAGGCGCTGCACAGCTACTTCGCGGTGGGCGACATCGCGCAGGTCACGGTGACCGGGCTCGAAGGCTGCGCGTACATCGACAACGCCACCGGCGCCCGTGGCGCGGTGCGCCAGCAGGTGGGCGGTGTGCGGTTTGACGCCGAAGTGGACCGCATCTACACCGACGCACCCGCCGAACTGGCGCTGGTGGACGGCGCCAGACAGCGCACGCTGCGCATTGCCAGTGCGGGCAGCCGCACCGCCGTGGTCTGGAACCCGGGCGACGCCGTGGCAGCGGGCATGGCCGATCTGCCGAGCGGGGGGTACCGGCATTTTGTGTGCGTGGAAACCGCCAACGCAGCCCACGAGGTGGTGAGTGTGCCACCCGGTGGTGAACACCGGCTGGTGGCACGCATCGGGTTGACGGCGGCGCACGGAGCGGGCTGGGTGGCGGGTTCCTGAACTTCCTGCGCTGCAGGACCGTGTGCGGTGCTGGTCGCCGGCCTGCTGCAAGCGGTGGACGGAGGCCCCGCAGTGCGGCGCCGACGAGGCCCACCGGATCGCCGCCGGCCGTGCTGGCGGCGTTGCTCCTCCTGGTGGTCAGTAGCCCGCTGCGTCTGCGCCTTGCCAGCACACCCCCTGACAGCCGACTTGGACCGGTCCAACTGTCGTTTCCAGGTTGAATGGAGCTTCGTTGCAACCGTCTTCTTGACCCGTCGCGGGGCTGTAGGTCTGCGAATCCGGCAAAAAACGGGCTTCGCTGGGGCCGGGTTTGATGAAACCTGCGGTTTTCGCTATCGGCGCCTGTGCGTGCACACCCGCGGTCACAGGCCTTTTCTGGGTTGAAAATCGCATCCCACAGCCAACTGAGAGTCCATCCATTCCCACCATGAAATTTCTGCTCGCCGTAGACGGAAGCCGCTACACCCGGCGCATGCTCACCTACATCGTCTCCAATGAATTGTTGTTTCGGCCGCACTACGAATATGTGTTGTTCCATGTCCCGCCAAAAGCGGATAAGGGTCTTGATACGGCGGCCAGCGCAACAGTTCTGGACGAGTCCAGCCTTTTTTTGGAAACCCAAGGTTTCACCCCCCTGCGCATGCTGCGCCAGGGTACGCCGGCGGCGGAGTTGGTGCGTGCTGCCAACCAGTTGCAGAGCAACATGATTGTGATGGGGTGCCGGGGCCTGTCGGCCTTGGAAACGGCGGTTATGGGCTCCGTGACCACCGAGGTGCTGGCGTCTTCGCATGTGCCGGTGCTGGTGATTCGCTGAGAGCGTTCGACGGGCCCCTGTCTGTGCAATCTGGCCCACAATCCATTGATGAATATCCAGCTGCTGAGCGACCTGCACCTCGAAGCCAACCCTGAATTCATGGCCAGCCCCGCACCGGGTGCTCACGTGTTGGTGTTGGCTGGTGACATTGGCTCGTACCAACACCGCCGGGACGGTGGCGCCATGGACGAGCCGGACTGGGGTTTGCAGCGCTTTTCGCCCCTGCCGCAATACGCCGGCTGGCCGGTGCCGGTGCTGTTTGTGCCCGGCAACCACGAATACGACGCGCTGGATGTGGACGAGGCCCACCAGCGCTTGCGTGCCACCTGCGAGCGCCTGGGCATTGCCTGGCTGGAGCGCGAGACGCTGGTGGTGAGCGGTGTGCGGTTTGTAGGCACCACCTTGTGGAGCGATTACGACGCCCTGGGTGGTGTGAAAGCCCAACCCGCCAAGGCGACGCGCTCCACCCGGCAAGGCGCACACGCGGCGTTTGCGACCCCCACGGCCTCTGCGGCCACCGACCCACTCACCCACCGCTTGCGCCAACGCGAAAAAGCGTTTCGCGCCGCCAACTTTTACCTCACCAAAATGGCTGGCCAGCGCCACGGCCGGCTGTTTGACGCCGAGGCCATGCGCGCGCTGGCGCTGGAATGCCAGCACTGGCTGCGCAACACGCTGGCCCAGCCCTTTGACGGCCCGACCGTGGTGGTCACGCATTTCGCGCCCACCCTGCACAGCGCCGACCCGCGTTACGGCCTGAGCCCCGGCACGGCAGGTTTTTGCAATGGGCTTGACGACCTGCTGCCGATGGCCGATCTGTGGCTGCATGGCCATTTGCACTGCCCCACCGATGTGCAGGTGGGCCGCTGCCGCATCGTGGCCAATCCGCTGGGGTATGCCGAAAAACAGGAGCAACAGGCTTTTGTGCCGCAGCGGCTGATCCCGTTGCCCTGACCCCAAACGATCAGGCTTTGCGGTTGAGCAGCGCGTGCAGCAAGATCGCGCCGAAGGTGGCGGTTCCGATGCCGCCGAGCGCAAATTCACCGAACTTCAGCGTGTAGTCGCCGGTGCCCAGCACCAGCGTGATGGCAGCGACCAGCAGGTTTTTGTTGTTCGAAAAATCGACCTTGTTGTCGACCCAGATCTTGGCGCCGGCCACGGCGATCAGGCCGAACACCACAATCGACACGCCGCCCATCACGGCCAGCGGAATGGCCTGGATCAGCGCGCCGAACTTGGGGCTGAAGCCCAGCACAATGGCCATGATGCCCGCCACCAGAAAGATGGCGGTGGAGTAGAT
>Ga0209066_10006917_pt1 | contig 11425 bp, 5 predicted proteins | sample All_14_2_FD_187198 | JGI IMG/M metagenome (GOLD analysis project Ga0209066, IMG submission 187198) | Freshwater microbial communities in response to fracking from Pennsylvania, USA - Allegheny Zone_MetaG_DW_15 (SPAdes) (version 2) ...
TTGATTGGCCAACGCGGCACCGACGCCACCGTGCTGCACGACCACCACGGCGTGGCCCTGCTGCCCGTGGCCGCCAGCGCCACCGCCTCGGCCAGCCGCGTGCGCTTGGCCTTGCCGGTGAAACTGCACGACACCAAGCCCGCCACCGGCGACACCGGCGCGTCCACCTATTACCAATTCACCCGCACTCAGCTCAGCCGCCTAGAAGTGAACCTAGATACCGGCACCTTGGCACGCCTACCCGACCTGACCACCAACAACAGCGATACCGAACGCGACACCAGCCAAGACCGCGCTCTGCTGACGGCCACCCAAGCCCACCACTACCAGCAAGGCCGCTGGTTTTCGTGGGCGTGGGAGTGAGGGTGCCCACCGGGCAGCACCGAAATACCCGCGCAGGCGGGTATGTATGTTGGCAAGCCGTTAACGCCAGCGCCGATTTGAGCCATCTGCCGACCGGCAACTGAACCCGGGAAAACGAGCTGCATGCGGCGTCTGGCTTGACTTTCAGTGTGGTCAAGCCGGCTCACGGCAGCCCCGGCATATGACTCACTTCGAAGCAGGTACCAACAAGCCAGGCCATGAAGGAACTTCTGACCGTAAGTAAATCAATTACTTACACAACTGTGGAGCGGGTGAAGGGAATCGAACCCTCGTATGAAGCTTGGGAAGCTGCCGTTCTGCCATTGAACTACACCCGCGTAGGCAGGGATCATACCCGAGCGGGTTCAGGATTCCAGCCAAGCTCTGGCCAGAACTTCATGGTCAGCGGAAAAGAACTCCATGGGGAACTGAGACACTGCCGATATGAAGAACAGAAGGGCGCTGTCGCGCCACCGCAGGTTGCCCACAATGGCCATGCGGGTGACGTGTTTCTGGATGTCCATGTCCAGTTCAATGTCGTTCCACTGCGCGAAGGCTTCCAAGTTCTGAAAGTCTGGGTCAATCTGAATCATGACCCGCATGGGGCCATGTTTCATCATGTGCTCGTGCAGCACATGCTTGGCTTCATCAACCTCTTCGCGTGTCAGCACGCCAGAGCCGTGAAAAACAGCCAAGTTGGGGGACTCAAAGTAAATACTGACAGTCATGGTGACAGGATGGTGGATGCGCCTTGAGGGGTCTTGAGGAGCCGTGAACCGCAGTGGGGGACAGCTGTGAAACGGTCAGAGCTTACTGCACGGCTTGCCTCAGGACTTATTTCAAGATGTCGCCCAGGCAGAGGTATTTGATTTCAACATAGTCGTCCATGCCGTAGTGGCTGCCTTCGCGCCCCAGACCCGACTGCTTGACGCCACCAAACGGAACATGCTCGGTCGCCAGAATGCCGACCTTGATGCCGACCATGCCGTACTCCAGCGCTTCGGCCACGCGGTAGATGCGGCTGATGATATTTCTTCGGCAAGCCATTGGTTGAACCGTTGACCTCTTCAGTGATTAAATGAACGTTGGACAGCCGTGACTATCGCGGTAATTTGAATATATCTACCGCATAGATGATTTGAAAACAGCATAAGTGAAACGGCACAGTCATCTTTACTTTTGAGCCACCCGTGACAACTCGCTTCACCTATAAAAATTGCATGTTTAAATTTATAAAAGCTTTAACCATATTTATTAAGTGGCGCTAACATAAAAGATGTTATTAAGGGTGCAGCCGATATGTGCTGCACCCCTATGTCGGTCATCAATAAGTTTAAAAGCTCAGAGCTGCATTGATGTTGAATGCCTTGGACGATTGTGCACCTGAAGCGCCTGCGTAGCGGTAACTGGCACTCAGCGTGAATTTATCCGTTACTTTATAGCTTGCTCCCATACTAAGTTTCAGAGCAGTATTGCCCATGCCTGGAGCACGCACGCTAAATGGCGTGGTCTCACCAACCACGTTGGCTGTCACACTGCGCGATGCGTCCCCTGATGTGTGGCTGATCCCTAAACGTCCGTCCAAATTGAACTTGGGGTTGATCTGAAATCTTGCCGCGATAGCCGCTTCGGTAGTGAAACTGTCGGTGTTTTGACGGGCGATATTGAGCGCCTGCATTGTGTTTGTGTTGGTCTCAGTAAAGCCGTTAACATGGCTATCTACATAGCTCAACTTTATTTCGGGTTGGATTACGTAGGTTGGCTGCTCCCAAGCACGGTACTTTAATGCCAATGATGTCACAGTGGCAGAAGATTTCACATCTGTGAAGCGCGACAAATCGGGCGTTGCAATGCCAGTACCAGCGGTGACACGGGTGCCCTTACTGGTGTAGTCGGCCATGCTGATACTGCCGGTGATGCTGAGTTTGTTGTTTTCTCCAGTAAGGTAGTGACCAAAAAGTCCATACACATTGCCTTTGGCGCTACCATGGGTATAGACCGAGTCAACCGAGCCAGAATCTATACCAATAAATAGCCCTGCACTGAATGCTGGGTTGACCGTCAGACGCAAACCTGTCACCGCTCCCTGGCTTTTGAGGTTGTAGTCAGCTTGGTTGACAGAACTTGCTGACCCGGTTCTTAAGTTGGTGTAACCCGCAAAGACGGCATATTTGTCAGTTTGGACCAAAGGGGCCATGTTGACAGCACTGTCAGCATAGTTCTGCGTGGCACGCCCTGCGTAATCTGACAACCCAGCGTATGCTTCAGGCGAGGCGCGGTTGCTGATAACGGCAATGTCTGCAGACGTAAAGCCTGGTGTCAACAGTAGCGCTATTAAATCACCGCCAGCGTATTGGTGTTTGCCTATCTTCAATCCTTGAACCATGCTTTGCAAATTGCTGCTAGCGCCTGGCAAAGCATCCAGAAGATTGTCGTTTCCGCTGGCCAGACCGGTGCCAATCAGTTGGCCAGTGCTTCGGTTCAAAATCATGTCGTTGGTGAACTCAGTTGTAACAGTGGAAAACGAACCACTGATAGACCCTGGAGCACCTTGGATGATTGTAATTTTGTCTCCCTTGAGCGGTTCAAATACACCACCTGTCTTGACCAGATTAAGCGCACTGGTAGCGGAATTCAGAACCGTTGTGCCGCCCACTGCAACTTGATCGTGGCCTGTGGTTGCATTGCCAGCGCCAGCGGTTCCCCAAACTTCGATTTTCAACGTGCCATTTTCAACATAGTTGCCTGCCACGGTCAGAATGCCAGGTGAATTACCTGGCGAAGTGGTGCCGTTGCCAGTGAGGTTGCCAGTGAAGGTGCCGCTGCCCATCAGCGTGCCGCCTGAATTGATCCGCACACTGTTGGTGATGACGCCGTTGTTTTCCAAAGTGCTGCCGTTGTTGACCACCGTGTCACTGGTCGTGCTGGTGGTTTGGGTACTGCCCTGAGCAACGGTGACCTTCCCAGCATCAACCACAATGCCTTGGGTAAACGTGTTGTTGCCAGACAGGTCGAGCGTGCCGGTGCCGGTTTTGGTGAGGCTACCGGTGGTTGTGGTGGTGCCGCTGTAGGCGCCGCCATTGGTAACGTTCAGATTGTTGCCATTCAGAGTCAGTGCCCCACTGCCGTTGAGTGTTTTGATGGTCTGATCGCCACCGGTTAATGACAGGGTGGCGGGGTTGGCGATGTTCACTGTCGCGCCATGCGCCAGAATGTCTGGCGCAGCCACGGTGAGAACGCCGGTCTGCACATTGACGGCGGTGGCGGCTACGGTATTGCTGAGCGTGACGGCACCATTGCTGTTCAGTGTTGAGCCTGCCGCCACATTGCCCAACTTGGCAGAAACCTGTGTGCCATCGTTGAGGTTGTAGGTGCTTGCTGTCAGGGTGTTGATGCCTGAAATTTGACCATTGCTGGTGAGTGAATTCACGGTGTTATCACCATTGACCACCAGATTGGCACCGCTGGCAACAGTCACTGCGGTATTGGCGGACAGATTGGGTGCTGTCGTGCCAGCCAAAATGAGCGAACCCGCGTTGACATGGGTGTTGCCCGAGTAGGTGCTGGCACCTGACAACGTGAGCGATCCGCTGGACACCTTTGTCAGACCAAACGTGCTGTTTTGGCTTTGGACAACACCAGCAAAGTTGCCAGAATCTACTGTCAAACCACCGCCGGTCAGATCAACAGAGCCAGCACCAAACAGTTGCCCGATCTGCTGACTGGTGCCAAGCAGCATGCTGCCGTCTACCGTGGCGACAACGGTTTTTATCAGGCCAGCGTTGACATTGGACAGTGTCGAACCGGTGGCCACGTTGACCGCAGTCGAGGCCAGGCTACCGGTCAGATTGACGGTACCCGCATCAATTTGGGTGAGGCCGGTAAAGGTGTTGGCTCCAGACAAGGTGAGCGCGCCGGTGGAGACTTTGGTCAACCCGAAGCTTGGATTGCTGCTGAGTAACACGCCCGAGAAGTTGCCAGAGTCAACGGTGAGCACGCCTTTGCTCAAATCAACCTTACCCGCACCCAGCAGTTGCCCAATTTTCTCAGCACCACCCAGCAACAAGTTGCTGTTGGCCGCGATGGTCACCGCTGCCGTGTTGAGCAGCCGCTCGGCAGACCCCAGGGTGGTGGTGCCACTTTCAATATTGAATGTGGCTGCCTCACTGGTGCCGTTCAGGGCCACTGCACCATGGGCCGTGACAATGCCCGTGCCCAAATTGGCGTTGATGACCGAGCCGTTGTTCAGCGCATAAGTTGCGGCAGTCAGGGTGGTTCCAGGAGCGTTCAGGGTGCCCGTGTTGCTGAATGTGGCAATTGTGTCATCCACCCCCAGTTTGACCGTGCCCGCGTTGGTCAGCGCGGCATTGGCATCCAGGCCAGCGTTGACGTTGTTCAGGGTTGCACCGCTTGCCACGTTAACCGTGGGGCTGTCCAGCCTGCCCGTCAGCTCAACCGTGCCAGCGTCTATTTGGGTTACGCCGGTGTAGGTGTTGTGGTTGGTCAGTGTGACCGTGCCCGTGGTGGTTTTGTTCAGGTTAATGCCAATGCCACCCAGCTTGGCGGTGACGGTACCGGATTCCACATCAAATCTGTCACTGCTGGTGAGTGTGCCGCTGGTGCTGCCCGTGCCGCTGATCAATCCACCATCGGTCAACTGGACCAAACCCACGGTGTCGTTAAAGGTGTTCATGGCCAGCTCGGCAGTATCACCAGTGACCGTGACTGGACCCGTGGCAATGGCATCGTCCACGCCGTAATTGAACTTGCCCTCACTCACTGTGGTTAGGCCGGTGTAGGTGTTCTGGTTGTTCAGGTTGACCGTGCCGCCAGTGGTCTTGTTCAGTGCAATGCCGTCGCCACCGAGCTTGGCATCCACGGTACCAGACTTGACTTCAAACGTGCCAGTGCTTGTCAGTATGCCGTTGCTGCTGTTGCTACCCGTGCCACTGATCAGACCACCACCGTCCAGCGTGACGGTGCCCACGGTGTCGTTGAACGTGTTCAATTCCAGTATGGCGCTGGCACCATTGACGGTGACTTCACCGGTGGCAATGGCGTCGTCCACACCGTAATTGAGCTTGCCCGCGCTGACTGTGGTCAAGCCGGTGTAGGTATTTTGGTTGTCCAGGTTGACCGTGCCGTCAGTGGTCTTGTTCAGCGCAATCGCATCCCCACCCAGCTTGGCATTCACAGTGCCTGACTTGACTTCAAAGGAACCGGTGCTGGTCAGCGTGCCGCTGGAGTCCTTCGTGCCGCTGATCAGGCCACCACCGTCCAGCGTGACGGTGCCCACCGTGTCGTTAAAGGTGTTCATGGCCAGTTCGGCAGTAGCACCATTGACGGTGACTGCGCCGGTGGCAATGGCGTTGTCGACGCCGTAATTGAGCTTGCCTGCACTGGCAGTGGTCAGGCCGGTGTAGGTATTCTGGTTGTTCAGCGTCACGGTGCCGTCTGGTGTCGCACCTCCAGAGGTCTTGTTCAGGGCAATGTCTGTGCCGCCCAAAACCGCGTTGACAATGCCGTCTTTCAGTTCAAAGCTGCCGGTGCTGGTCAGTGTGCCGCTGCCGCTGATGAACCCAGCGTTGTCCAGGGTCACTGTGCCCACGGTGTCGTTAAAGGTGTTCATGGCCAGCTCGGCAGTATTACCAGTGACCGTGACTGGACCCGTGGCAATGGCGTTGTCCACACCGTAATTGAGCTTGCCCGCACTCACTGTGGTCAGGCCGGTGTAGGTGTTCTGGTTGTTCAGGTTGACCGTGCCGCCAGTGGTCTTGTTCAGTGCAATGCCGTCGCCACCGAGCTTGGCATCCACGGTACCAGACTTGACTTCAAACGTGCCAGTGCTTGTCAGTATGCCGTTGCTGCTGTTGCTACCCGTGCCACTGATCAGACCACCACCGTCCAGCGTGACGGTGCCCACGGTGTCGTTGAACGTGTTCAATTCCAGTATGGCGCTGGCACCATTGACGGTGACTTCACCGGTGGCAATGGCGTCGTCCACACCGTAATTGAGCTTGCCCGCGCTGACTGTGGTCAAGCCGGTGTAGGTATTTTGGTTGTCCAGGTTGACCGTGCCGTCAGTGGTCTTGTTCAGCGCAATCGCATCCCCACCCAGCTTGGCATTCACAGTGCCTGACTTGACTTCAAAGGAACCGGTGCTGGTCAGCGTGCCGCTGGAGTCCTTCGTGCCGCTGATCAGGCCACCACCGTCCAGCGTGACGGTGCCCACCGTGTCGTTAAAGGTGTTCATGGCCAGTTCGGCAGTAGCACCATTGACGGTGACTGCGCCGGTGGCAATGGCGTTGTCGACGCCGTAATTGAGCTTGCCTGCACTGACTGTGGTCAGGCCGGTGTAGGTATTCTGGTTGTTCAGCGTCACGGTGCCGTCTGGTGTCGCACCTCCGCTGGTTTTGTTCAATACACCACTGCCAGCAAGAATGATGTTGACCACCCCGTCTTTCATCTCGAAACTACCCGTGCTGGTGAGTTCGGATGTACCAGTTCCCGTCAAAGTACCACCGTTATCCAGAGTAACCGTGCCCACGGTGTCGTTGTGGTTGGCTCCCATATCGAACACAGCAGTGGAACCGTCTACTTTCAAAAAGCCGGTGTCGGCCAAGAAGCCAGTAGCACTTTCACGCAGCGTGCCACCGTTGACGGTGGTGCCACCCGTGTAGGTGTTGGTGTTGTCGATGATCAAAATACCGTTATGGTCAGCATCGCCAACGACCAGACCACCGTTGGAGAGCACGCCTTTGAGCGTTGCAGTGTCGATGTTGGCTTCAACGCCAGAGAGCGCTGCATCGTTGGCCGTGACCAAAATGGTACGGGTCGCACCACCCAGGTTGATGGCATTGTGAAACGTCACGGCATCGGTTGCGGTGGCTGAACCAAACAGCAGCTTGTTGCCGTTCGGAACAAAGCTGTTGGAGCCCCAGGTCTGTGTTTGGTTGTTGGCCAATTTGACATCTAACGCGCCGCCCTGCGCAGCAAAACCGCCGTCGCCTGTCCATTGAATACGTGGGCTGGAAGTGCCGACAAAACGGTTAAACAAACCATTCGTTTGGAGCACGCCACCCATCAGGTTGATATTGCTGTTGGTTGCAATCCCAGTGCCGTCCATGGCCTGAAGCACACCGCCCGTTGCAATTTGGGTTTGACCAGAGTAGGTATTGGCCCCATTGAAGACAACCAGGCCGTCCTGCACCTTGAGGGATGCGCCATTGCCGTCCGCCACCCCGGCCATACCGCTGTCATCGGCAATCGTTCCATTAAAAGTGATGATGTTGTTGCCACCCGGTGCAAGCACAACAGTGGAACCCTTCATCATGAACAAATCTGTTCCCATGCCAGTGCCTGCAGCCCCAGCGAGCGTCGTCGCAGTTTCGAGTTGACCATCACCTCCCAGTGCGGCATTTTGGTCAAATAAAGCATTACCAGTCATCAGTAATGTTCCGCCATTACGAACAAAGATAGCACCACCGAAACCATTTCCACCAGTACCGCCACCAGGTAGCGAACCGTAGCCACTGCCAGTAGCACCAGCACCAGCGCCAAATCCACCTGCACCACCTGCACCAGCAGTTCCATCTAAACCATTGGGACGATCACCAGATTCAGATGCTGGCGTCGCATCTTGTGCTGCTGTAATCACAATGACTTTGTCTGTGGTTGTGGACACAAGCTCATTTTTTACAGTAACGGTTTGGGTTGCAAAACCCCCTACTGTTGTCACCGGATCACCAAGCGCGTCAAGCTCCGCAAAAGTCCTTAAAGTAGCAGTGGGATCACCATTGTCATCAGGAACAAACGGACTCACTCGAACATTATTCTCGTCAAGAAACACGAAATTTCCAGCTGCATCTAAACCGAGCGAATACTGTTCTCTTGGCTGGGTTTGAGCAGTTTTCACCACAATTTTTGAGTTGCCTGGAGCAGTGTAATACTCGTCGTAACTCGTTGTTACATCTTGAACTGTCTGTGTGACAGCAGCAACAGCGTCTTTGGCAGGGGTTGTTTTTGCACCAGCACCAGCACCACCAGTACCGCCATCACCACCAGTACCGCCACCAGCTCCAAAACCACCCAATCCACCATTACCGCCACTACCCGCGTCCCCACCAGCAGCACCACCCTGAAAGGCTGAACCACCCCAGTTAGAGCCACCAGCACCACCATCGCCACCTTGACCACCCTCACCGCCACCAGAACCAAAAGTCCCAACACCACCCGTGCCACCTTGCCCGCCAGAACCACCTAAACCAATCTGACCATTAGCAAGCGCCTGATCCCACTGAGCTAGCTCTGCAGCGGTTGCAGCCAAACTCGCGGCTGAAACAGCCGTAGCACCAATTTGCAATGCTAAATCGGCAGTTGAAATTATCAGATCTAACGTTGCCTGTACAGCTGACACATATTCGACACTCGCGGTAGCTACCCCTAAATTCACCAATTGCGCTGCCACATTGGCATTTGCGGTAACAATGGCTCCCGCATTGAGTGCCAAATCAACAGCACCTAAAGCAACAGCCCCAATAAGATAGTCGTTTTGGCTGCCACCAGCTCCGCCATCACCACCAGCGCCACCTGTACCACCGCCTGTAGCGCCTACTGCACCCTTGGTACCGCTCGTACCACCAATATCAATCGAAGTAATTTGCTCTGGCGTATAACCGCTAGCACCAGACGAACCAGTAGCCGCAGTCCTATTGTTTAACGTACCACCTGTGCCTGTACCAGTAGCTGTACCTCCTTTTACCGTATTGCCAACAAAACTAACATTATTTAAAACAACATTGCCGCCTTGATTGACAAAAATTGCACCACCTAAACCAGCACCGCCACCACTACCACTCCCCCCTGCAGTGGAGTAATTGGTGATCGTTGTGTTGGAGAGCAACAATGTTCCGCTTTCGACAAATCGACCCGTTCCACCATTGCCATTGTCAATGGTTTGAGCTCCTAATCCCGCGCTGGAGCAAGCCAAAATGGCACCAGAAGCCACAGAAACGAGAGCGTTAAGGGCTTTCCCTGAGCGACTTTTGCCTCTTCCGCGCGTGGTTTCGGCCACGGCCACGTAAGTATTGGAGCACGCGCTCCAGACAAGTCGGTAGGTGTGGTTGAGTGAAGAGTTATACATTGTTGTCTTTCGATTCGTGGTGGTTCAAGCGTCTCTGAACGAGCAATTTTTAAGAGTCAGCAAAGTGAAACTATCAAATTCAGTACATGAAAACCAACAAAATCCAACAGACATAAGTCACTCCTCAGAAATTCCCCATCGGATTTGCCAATAATGGGTTTATATGGGGTTTACCCTGGGGTGAGGGTGAAGACACGTAGAACAACAACGAAAGATTGCAGCGGGCTGGTGGCTGGACTCACCCTTGAGCGGTGAGGACAAGCTGGCACTGGAGCTGGGACACCGAGAGTCACCGGACCAGCTTGGGCGTTAATGCGCCAAAAAACTTGCTGCTGTTCACACAATGGTTGTTGCGCCGCGCAAGCTTGACGAGAAAGCTGTCAACCGGTTGGAAGAGTGGCTGCACAAGAATGCATTAAGCGCGCCCGAACTGCTAAAGCATACCGGCGCGTTGATCGCACCAGTCCCGCCCGCCCGGGACGGGTTGAGAAGAGGTTGAGTAACTTGGCTGTGCCTGCCGACGTAGCCTGCTCTGGTCAACGCGCACTCTCTACGATGGCTGAAAAAAGAGGTACATCTAGGTGATTTACACCTTGCTGCGCACGAGCCTGCAAAGTACGCTTGCCTGCCACATGAATGTGGCTTTGAGGGAAGTTTATGAGGCTGCAGCACAGAGAGTAGCTATCCAAGCTTCAGTATCTCTGGTGAAGCCTTTTGAGCCCGCCGCACCGCGCTATGGAGGCGTCACCACACACCAGTGCTGAAAACCAAGTTCTATTCAGAACGGGCATTGATCCATACACTGGGTAATAACCTGTCGGCAATTCCTCGGTTCATTTTTTTACCTGGCTCCGACGAAAATCATGAGAAATACTGCCGGCATTACCCGACTTCGGATGGAAAGCTGGTGGTTAAGACAACAAAACTATAAAAACTAGGCCCTCTCAAGTATGGAAATTTTGCTCAATATCGTTGTTGTAGAAGACCACGATGAACTGCGTCAGATCACTGTCGAAACACTAGAGGCTATTGGTCATCATGTGATAGGGATTGGTTGTGCAGAGGAGTTGGTAGAACTACCAAGAGCTTTGCAAATTGACCTCATGCTTATTGATCTAAATCTGCCTGGTGAAGATGGCGTTAGCCTAGCCCGGCGTATGCGCCAAACCCAACCCAATATTGGCATCATTATGCTGACAGCTCGGGCAAAAGTGTCAGAAATAACGCAAGGTTATGAAAATGGTGCTGACATCTATCTCACCAAACCCACCACGATGCAGGAACTTAGCGCTGCCATTGTGGCTTTATCGCGTCGTTTACGACCCAGCGTGACCGGAACAACAGCAGTCCAGTTTTGCCTTCAAAAACACACTTTGTCTGGTCTGATGCGCGAGGTCAATCTTACCTCGCACGAAGCTTGTCTACTTGCTGCCTTAGCCCGCGCTCCTGGACAACGTATCGAGTATTGGCAGTTTCAGGAGATACTGGGTAATGTACATCTCAGTAAGGCGAATTTAGAAATGCATATTGTCCGTCTGCGAAAAAAATTGAGCCAAATAAGTGTGAATGAGCATCCCATCAGGGCTATTAGACATCTTGGCTATCAATTGACAATTGAAATTCAACTGATTTGATATTTATTTGTGATGCATTTGGATTTTGAATGATTTTATGGTGTCTTTTTTGTTGTGGAAAATATTTGTTTTGAAAATTCAATTTTGTGGACTTTCGTGCATAATTAAATTTTTATTTCTTGGATTTTTATTAATTTTCAACCAAGTCGCAATAGCAGCATCTGAAAAAAATAAGGTGAGCTTGCAGCTAAACTGGTTGCACCAGTTTGAGTTTGCTGGTTATTACGCAGCACTTCATAAGGGGCTCTATGCAGAAGCTGGCCTAGATGTCGTGATAAAAGAAGGC
>Ga0209066_10006918_pt1 | contig 11424 bp, 8 predicted proteins | sample All_14_2_FD_187198 | JGI IMG/M metagenome (GOLD analysis project Ga0209066, IMG submission 187198) | Freshwater microbial communities in response to fracking from Pennsylvania, USA - Allegheny Zone_MetaG_DW_15 (SPAdes) (version 2) ...
CATGAACACCGGCAGGAACGCTGGGCCCAAGACTTCCTCGCCGATCAGAAACAACGTGTAGACGCAGCCCTCAAACGCAATCACATACACGATATCGACGGTTCCGGGCGGCAGAAAACGCCCCACGACGACAGCCTGGATCAGGCCGGCCAGCTTGAAGAGCCCATGCGCGATCAGGATGAGAAAGCTGGCCTTAAAGATACGCTTCTCTAGACTCGACTTGTGTTCCCCCATATGCCCCCTCCCTTGGTGAAACCGCCGCTTGCCCGACGCCGGCACCCCCATGCCACCGCCGAAGTCCGTTCCCTCACTCCATCATCTGCATGTCGCAGAGCGTGCGGTAAGCGCCGCCAGCCGCAAAAAGCTGCTCATGCGAGCCGCGTTCGACAATCACGCCTTTGTCCATGACCAGAATCAGGTTTGCGTTGCGGATCGTGCTCAACCGGTGGGCGATCGCAAACGTCGTCCGGTTGGCCATCAGCGTGTTGATCGCGTCCTGCACCAGCCGCTCCGTCACCGTGTCCAACGCGCTGGTCGCCTCGTCGAGAATCAGGATCGGCGGGTTCTTGAGGATCGCCCGCGCGATGGCCACGCGCTGGCGCTCGCCGCCGCTCAGCGCGAAGCCCTTCTCGCCGACCACCCGGTCGTACCCCTCGGGCTGCGCCAGGATGAAGTCGTGGGCGTTCGCCATCTTCGCCGCCGCAATCACCTGTTCGCGCGTCGCCGCAGGAGACCCGTAGGCGATGTTGTTGGCGATCGTGTCATTGAAGAGCACCGTCTCTTGCGTGACCACGCCGATCAGACGTCGCAGATCGCCCACATCCATCTGCCGCACGTCCACGCCGTCCATGGTCACCGCGCCGGAAACCGGGTCGTAAAACCGCGCCAACAGATTGGCCAGCGTGGTCTTTCCGGAACCCGTGCCGCCCACCACCGCCACCAGCGAGCCGCGCGGGATGTCGAACGAGACCTCTTTGACCGCAAGCCCGGCCGCCGCCTGATAAGAGAAACTCACGCGGTCAAACCGCACGCGGTCTTCAAAGCCGGACTTGCGCACCGGGTTGACTGCCGTCGGCAAGCTCATGTCCGTATCCAGCAACGAATAAATGCGCGCCAGAGCCGCACGTCCCTTCTCCACCTGCGCCTGTACCTTGCCAAGCTGCTTCATCGGCCGATAGGCGACGATGAACGGCACCAGCAGCGGCGCGATCTCATGAATGGCTAGATTCCGGAAGTAGCAGTAGATCACAAACAGTCCAGAAAGTAAGATCGCCATGCACTCGACCGCCGGCGTGATCAGAAGTTCCATCCGGACCGCCCGTAAGACGCTCTTCACATAGTACTGGTTGGCCTGACGATAGCGCTCAATCTCATACGCCTCCGTATGGTACGCCTTGACCACGCGGATGCAGGTGAGGTTCTCGTGCATTTTGGATGAAATGAACGAGATACGGTGCAGCGCCTTCCGCGACCATTTGCGCACCAGATTGCCCAGCACCGACATGGGCACGAGGAACAGGGGGAAGCCGAACAGAACCAGAACCAGCGTTTCGAGCATGTCGTTCTTGACCGCAAAATAGATCACGAACCCGAACGCGAAGAGAATCTCGAACGGCGCGCGGCACAGGTCCGCCAACGTGTGGGCGATCACGTGATCGACCTGTTGCGGATCACTCGTGCAGCGGCTCATCAACTGCCCCACGTCAGTGCGCCCGAAAAAGAACAACGCCTGCTTTTGCAGATGGGCGAAGAGATCGATGCGGAAATCCTGAACCACCTTGGCGCCTGTCCAGCGCAGGAAATAGTGGTTCAGGTACATGGCCACCACCTTGACGGCCACGACGAGCGGCAGAACGAACAGGCCGATCAGCAGCAGTTGGCCCGTCATCCGCCCCTCGGCGTCGCGGAAAGTCATGCCGCACCGGTTCCCAAGCTTCTCGACTTTCTGGAACCAGTCCGGCACCCCGTCGTCGGCCGCGACCGGTCTGCCGCGTTTGTCTTGTTTGATCAGATCCTTGAGACTCTCGTTGAAGACGCCGCCGTGCTTCTCCTTTTTCACGGGAGCGTTCAGCTCAGGATGAGCCAGCGCGGCCACTTGGGCACTCCCCACCTGAAACTGCTTCAGCACCGGCTGCACAATCTGAAACACGGGCACCCACGAACCGGCCGTAATCGACCCCGCCAACAGTCCGGCCAAGAGGCGATACCGGTATTTGCACGCATACCGGTAAAGGCGCCCATACGCCTGCCTCGCCGTATACTCTTTGTCAAAAAACTCCATGCTCTATCCGTTCGCCGTCAAATAACGTTCCGCTTCCAACGCAGCGACACACCCCGTTCCGGCAGCCGTGACCGCCTGTTTGTAGTGGCGATCTTGAACGTCACCCGCAGCAAACACGCCCGGCGCAGAAGTCTTCGAATGATTTGTGACCACGTAACCGTCCGCGTCCAGCTCGATCTGCCCTGCAAAAGCGGCCGTGTTGGGCACATGGCCGATCGCGATAAACACGCCTTGCACAGCCCGCTCGAACAGCTTGCCCGTAACAACATCCTTGAGGCGCAGCCCCGTCACTTCGCCCTTGGCAGGATCGAGCACCTCCTCCACCACCGCGTTCCAGACCACGTCGATGTTAGGCGCGGCCAGCACACGGTCCGCCATGATCTTTGAAGCGCGGAAGGCGTCGCGCCGGTGCACCACCGTCACCTGCTCAGCCAAGCGCGACAGATAGAGCGCGTCTTCCATCGCCGTATCACCCCCGCCGATCACAGCCACGCGCTGCCCTTTGAAAAAAGTCCCGTCGCAGGTGGCGCAAGCGGAAACGCCTTTGCCCATCAGCTGCTGCTCCGAGCCGAGTCCCAAGTAACGCGCGCTGGCGCCGGTTGCGATGATGACCGCCCGGGTTTCAAGCACGCCCCCGATCATCAGCGTGAGTTTCTTGACCTCGCCCGAAAAGTCACACGCCGAGACCTCATCCATCATGAACCGCACGCCGAAGCGTTCGGCCTGCTTGCGCATGGTCCCGACCAGATCGTTGCCGCTGATCGGGTTCTCAAACCCCGGAAAATTCTCGACGTCGGTCGTCTGCGTCAGTTGCCCGCCCGGCTGCATGCCCTCAATCAGCACCGGCCGGAGATTGGCCCGCGCCGCATAAATGGCGGCAGTAAGTCCCGCGGGACCGCTGCCGATGATCACCACATTTTCCACAACTTATCCCCTTTCACGCATGCGCCGGCGCGCCCTCTCACTAGCGCTGCCAGCAACGCACAAATGCGCTTCTCCCTTACGTGTACCGCAAGACCTCGTCGACGGTCGTATACCCGTCGAGCACGTTACGGATCGCATCTTCGCGCATGGTCCGCATGCCGAGCTCGCGCGCCCGCTCGCGGATGAACAGCGTCGGGCGGCGCTCGTTGATCAGCTCGCGGATCGGATCGGTCACGCGCAGATACTCGAAGACGCCTTTGCGGCCCTTGTACCCGGTTCCGTTGCACTTCGAGCAACCCCGCCCGTAGAAGAACGGGCGGTCGCCCACTCCGGCCCGCTTCAAGTCAAGCCGCGCCAGCGTGTCGTCGTCCGGCATGTAAGGCTCTTTGCAGTTCAGGCAGATCGTGCGCACCAGGCGCTGCCCCAGCACCGCCTCGAGCGTCGAGGCGATCAGGTACGGGGCCACGTTCATATCGACCAGACGCGTCACGGCGCCCGAGGCGTCGTTGGTGTGCAGCGTGCTGAAGACCAGATGTCCCGTCAGCGAAGCCTGCACGGCGATCTCGGCCGTCTCGAAATCTCGGATTTCGCCGATCATCATGATGTCCGGATCTTGACGCAAGAACGCGCGCAGCACTTTGGGGAAGGTGTTGCCGGCGCTCGGGTTGATCTGCACCTGCACGATCCCGTCCATGGCATACTCGACCGGCTCTTCGGCCGTCAGCAGCTTTTGGTCGATCGTGTTGATGCGCCGCAGGCACGAGTAAAGCGTCGTGGTTTTCCCGGACCCGGTCGGCCCCGTCACGATGATGATGCCGTTTGGCTTTTCGATATCCATCGTCAGCTCGTCGTACACGTCCTCCGGCAAGCCGACATTCTCGAGGTCGAGCGACACCACACTGCGGTCCAACACGCGGAGCACGACACTCTCGCCGTGCGCGGTCGGCAGGCACGACACGCGCAAATCCACCGAATGCCCGGCCACCGTCAGCGCAATACGTCCGTCTTGCGGAACGCGGCGCTCCGCGATGTTCAGCCCGGACATCACTTTGATGCGGGAAATGATCGGCAGCGCCAGGCGCCGGGGAGGCGGCGACATCTCGTAGAGCGCGCCGTCCACACGGTACCGGATCTTGAAATCGGTCTCGAACGGCTCAAAATGGATGTCCGACGCGCGGTCGGTGACAGCCTGATAGAGCACGAGATTCACAAACCGGATCACCGGCGCGGCGGACGCCGCAGACTCCAAGCTCTTGTCGTCCGCATCGTCCACGTTCAGGGACGTGTCCAGCGCCAGATCCGATTCGAGGCTGTTCAGCATGTCCGCGACCGTGGCGCTCTCGTCGCCGTAATACTCGGTCACGCGTGTGCGCACGTCATTCTCGCGCGCCAGCACGAACTGCACATCCCGGGTCAGCACGAACATCAGCTCATCCATCACATGCGGGTCGATCAGGTCGCTCGTCGCCAACGTGATGGTGCCCGCCGTCGCATAGACGGGCAGGACGTTATACATGCGCGCAACGCTGGCCGGAATGCTCTGAATCACGTCGGTGTCGAGCGACATCACCGCAAGGTCGACCACATCGCACCCTTGATAGGCGGCCATCATTCCGAGCAGATCGTCCTCGCTCACATAACCGCTGTCGATCAGCAGCGTACGGATCGGCTTTCCCGTATTCTTATGCTCCTCGCGCAACTCTTCCGCCTGCTGCTGGTCGATGATCCCATTGCTGACGACCAGATCAATCAGCGGGTCATAGGCGGGCGCAATCGGTGTCAATGTCTCAGCCATCCCTATCTCCTTGTCTGAAGTTCCTCTTTCAGCTTCTGAACCAGCGTGTCCGGATCCTGCGACTTGGTTACCAGGTCGTCATATGAAATCAGTCCGCCGAGATACAGATTCATCAGATGCGAATCCAGAGAAATCATTCCGAATTTCGCGCCCGTCTGGATATCTGAAGAAATCTGGAAGGTCTTGTTGTCTCGGATGCGGGAGCGGATCGACGGCGTCGAAATCATGATCTCAAAGGCCGCGACGCGGCCGGGCTTATCCACGCGGGCCAAAAGCAGCTGCGAAATAACCGCCACCAGGCCGACCGAAAGCTGCGTGCGCACCTGCTCCTGCTGGTCGGTCGGGAAGGCGTCAACGATGCGGTCGACCGTGGCCGCCGCACCCGTCGTGTGCAGCGTCGCAAAAACCAAGTGGCCGGTTTCCGCCGCCGTGATCGCCGCCTGCATCGTTTCCAAATCGCGCATTTCGCCGACCAGAATCACGTCCGGATCCTGGCGCAACGCGCGCCGGATGGCCTCGGCAAAGGTCGGCACGTCATGGCCGATCTCGCGCTGGGTCACCACCGACTTCTTGTGCGGATGGTAATACTCGATCGGGTCTTCCACCGTGATGATATGGACGTCCCGCTTTTGATTGATGATGTCGATCATGCTGGCCAGCGTCGTGGTTTTGCCGGACCCCGTCGGCCCCGTCACCAGAATCAGGCCGCGCGGCTTGAAAAGCAGCTCCTGCACCTGCTCCGGCAGTCCGATCTGCTCCAGCGTCAGCAGCTTGTTGGGGATCTGGCGCAGCACGATGCCGAAATTGCCGCGCTCCTTGAAGACGCTCACGCGGAAGCGCGCGAGGTCGCCGAACGGCAAGGCGAAGTCTGCCCCGCCGCACTTTTCGATCTCCTGCATCTTGTCTTCCGCTGTGATCATCCGGGCCAACGCCTCCGTGTCCTCCGGCCTGAGAACAGGGCTGTCCAGCGGCGTGAGCGAGCCATGAATACGCAGCATCGGCGGAATGCCGACGCGGATGTGTAAATCGGAAGACCCTTCGTCAACCGTTGCCTGCAACAGATCCGTCATGTTGATTTCGGTGCTCATCAGTCTGCGTCTCCCATCGTTGCCCGTAAAATCTCTTCGAGTGTGGTCATGCCCGAAGACACCTTTAACAAACCGTCCTCGCGCAGCGTCCGCATCCCCATCTCACGCGCACGGGCACGCAGCACCGTCGCAGGCGAGTGGTCAAAAATCAGGCGCTGAATCGTATCGTCAATCTGAAAGATCTCGAAGATGCCCTTGCGCCCTTTGTAGCCGGACTGGCTGCACACCGGACACCCCGCGCCCTTGAACATCTGCGCGTTGGTCACATTCTTCGAGATGGCGCCCAACATCTTCATCTCGCGGTCAGTCGGCGTATACGCCGTGCGGCACTTGTCGCAGATCGCGCGCACCAGGCGTTGCGCCATCGCAGCACGCAAGGCCGACGCCACCAAAAACGGCTTGACGCCGATATCCAACAGACGCGTCACCGCACTCGGCGCGTCATTGGTGTGCAGCGTGCTGAACACCAAGTGTCCTGTGAGCGCCGCTTCCATCGCGATGTCGGCCGTCTCGTGATCGCGGATTTCACCGATCATCACGATGTTGGGTGCCTGCCGGAGAATCGACCGCAGCGCGGCCGAAAAGTCGAGCCCCACGTCCTTGTTCACCTGCACCTGGTTGATGCCGGACATCTGGTATTCGACCGGGTCCTCGACGGTGATGATCTTGCGGTCGGGCAGGTTGATCTGCCCCAGGCAGGCGTACAGCGTCGTCGTCTTGCCGGACCCCGTCGGCCCCGTCACCAGCAGCACGCCATCCGGCAGGCTGATCAGGCGTTCAAACTTGTTCTGGTCATCCGACAAGAAGCCGAGCTGCGGCAGCCCCAGCGAAAGATTCGTCTTGTCCAAAATACGCATCACGATGCTCTCGCCGTGGTTGGTCGGCACGGACGACACGCGCAGGTCGAGATCACGCCCCTGGACCTTGACCTGAATGCGGCCGTCCTGCGGGACACGCTTCTCGGAGATCTTCATGTTCGACATGATCTTCACGCGGCTGAGGATCGCCGCCTGCAGGCGCTTGGGGGGCGTGTCCATCTGGCGCAACACGCCGTCGATGCGGTAGCGCACGCGGAAATTCCGCTCCATCGGCTCCAGGTGAATATCCGACGCCCGCATCTTGCACGCCTCGGTGATGATCATGCTGACCAACCGGATGACCGGCGCATCCGAGTCGGTCGCCTCCGATCCGCCGTCGCCCTTCGCCTTCTCCGTCACGTCGATGTCGCTGTCCGACATCGACCCGTAGATGCTCTCAAACTCTTCGGGGTACAGCTTGTCGACAGCGGCTTTGACCTCGGCTCGCGGAGCCACCACCGCTTCGACGTTCATCTTGAGCACATAGCGCAAGCTGTCCACCGTGTCGTAGCCCATCGGATCGCTCAACGCGACGGTCACCGAGTCCTCTGTGCGACTCACCGGCACCACGCCATATTTGCGCGCCACGTCCGTTGAGATCACGTCTTTGACGGCAGGGTCGATGGCGTCCGCGTTCACATGCACGTACTCCATGCCGAACTGCGCGGCGATCATCGCAAGCACGTCATCTTCCGTCACCGCTCCGGTCTGAACCAAGATGTCGAGCGTCGTCTCGCCCTCCTGCTTGATCGAGTTCAGGACCGCCTCGATCTGCTCGGGCGACACATACCCTTGCTCCTGCAAGAGCTGCAAGACATAGTCATCATTTGATGTCACAATCGTTCTCCTCTAAACGTGTTGCAGCCTGCCTGCTAGGCCAGCTTCGCCAATTTCTCCGCCACCAGCTTGCCGACCTGCTGCGGGTCCGCCTTGCCTTTGCTCAGCTTCATCACCTGGCCCACCAGGAATCCCGCGGCGGCCTTCTTGCCTGCCCTGTAATCCTCAACCGACTTGGCGTTATCATTGATCGCCTGTTCCACAAACGCCTCCAGTGCCGTGGCATCGCTCACCTGCCCCAGTCCACGCGCCTGCACCAACGCGCCCGGCATCCCGCCTTCACGGAACAGCTCGGGCAGCAGCTCTTTGGCGGTCGGGCCGTTGATCGCGCGCCGGTCAACCAGCGTCACCAGCTCGGCCAGCGCCTCCGGCGTCAGCGCGCACTGCGTGACCGTCTTGCCCGTTTCGGACAGCAGCCGCATGATTTCGGTCATGAACCAGTTGGAAACCGTCTTGCCCTGGCCCGGCCCGCAGAGCCGTGCAGCCGCCTCGAAGAAATCGGCGTTCTCTTTCGCGTCCGCCAACACGCCCGCGTCATACTCGGGAATGCCGTACTCGGCCATCATCCGCTCCCGCCGCGCGGACGGCAGTTCGGGCAACAGCGCACGCCACGCCTCGACCAGCTCATCGCCCAGCGCAACAGGAACCAGGTCCGGCTCCGGGAAATAGCGGTAGTCGTGCGCGTTCTCTTTCGTGCGCATCGACTGCGTCTCGCCAAGGTCAGGGTCCCAGCGCCGCGTCTCCTGAACAATCACCCCGCCCCGCGCCACCGTCGCAAGCTGCCGCGCGATCTCGTAATCCAACGCCGCGGAAATCCCCTTGAAGGTGTTCATGTTCTTGATTTCGGCCCTCGTCCCGAGCGTTTCCTGACCCTCCGGCCGCACGCTGATGTTCACGTCACACCGCAGGTTGCCCTCCTCCAGGTTGCAGTCGCTCACACCCGCGTAGACGAGAATCTGCCGCAGCGCCTGCAGATACGCCATCGCCTCCTCCGGCGACGCCATGTCCGGCTCGGACACGATCTCCATCAGCGGCGTGCCGCACCGGTTGAAGTCCACGCCGCTGAAGCGCGCGTAATGATTGATCTTCGCCGCATCCTCTTCCAAATGGATGTGGTTGATGCGGATGCGCTTCGGCCCTTGCGGCAGCGAAAGGGTCACCCCGCCCCCCAGGCAAAGCGGCCGCGCCTGCTGCGAAATCTGATAATCCTTCGACATGTCCGGGTAGAAGTAGTTTTTGCGGTCGAAGGTGCTGGAACGGCTTATCTCGCACCCCAGCATCAGCCCGGACATGACCGTCAGTTTGACCGCCTCGCGGTTCATCACCGGCAGGGCGCCGGGGTACCCGAGGCAGACCGGACACACGTTGGTGTTGGGCTCGGCTCCGAACGCCAGGCTGCACCCGCAAAACATTTTGGTTTTGGTCTTGAGCTGGACATGCGTCTCAAGCCCGATGGTGATCAGATAACGGCTCACGACCGCACCTCCTGCTCATACGCGTATGCCGCTCGCAGGATCGCGCCCTCGCCGAACGCCGGGCCCAATATCTGCAGCCCGACCGGCAACCCCGAAGCCGTCTTCCCGCACGGCACCGAAAGCCCGCAGAGACCGGCCAGGTTCGCAGGCACCGTGAAGATGTCGCCCAAATACATCTTCAGCGGATCGTCGCACGTCTCGCCGATCCTGTAAGCGGGTGTCGGCACCACAGGCGTCAGCAACACGTCGCAGCTTCCGAAGGCTTTCACAAAATCCTGCCGCACCAGCGTGCGCACCTTCTGAGCGCGGCCGTAATAGGCGTCGTAATAGCCGCTGCTCAGCACGTAGGTCCCCAGAATGATGCGTCGCTTGACCTCGGTACCCAAGCCCTCCGCGCGGCTCTTGGCATACAGGTCGAACACGGACGCGGGGTGGGCCGTCCGGTGCCCGTAGCGCACGCCGTCGAAGCGCGCCAGATTCGCGGACGCCTCGGCTGTGGCGATGATGTAGTAGACCGCGATCGCATACTCGGTATGCGGCAGGCTCACCTCGACGATCTCCGCGCCAGCCGCCGCGCAGCCGGCCACGGCGCGGCGCACGCACGCCGTCACCTCGGGATCGGCGCCGTCGATGGAGTACTCTCGCGGCAGGCCGATCCTCAACCCTTTCAGCCCGCCACGCAACGCCGCGCGGTAATCCGGCACCGGCACATTCTGCGTCGTGCCGTCGCGCGGGTCGCAGCCCGCAAGCGCCTGCAGCAAGACCGCCGCGTCTTCGACGTTTTTCGTGATCGGCCCGACCTGGTCCAGCGACGAGGCATAGGCCGTCACCCCATAGCGCGACACGCGCCCATACGAGGGCTTCAGCCCCACACACCCGCAAAAAGACGCCGGCTGCCGGATGGACCCGCCCGTATCCGTGCCCAGCGCGGCGACCGCCTCGCCGCCTGCCACCGCCGCCGCCGAGCCGCCGCTCGAGCCGCCCGGCACGCGCGTCAGGTCATGCGGGTTCCGCGTGACCTTGAACGCGGAGCCTTCGGTCGAGGACCCCATCGCGAACTCGTCCATGTTGGTGCGTCCCGCGAAGACCGCACCCTCCTTGCGCAGCCGCGCAGACACCGTGGCGTCATACGGCGACACGTACCCCACGAGCTGCTTGGAGGCGCACGTGCAGGGCTGCCCTTCGACGTTGATCAGATCCTTGATGGCCACCGGAACGCCCAGCAGCGTGCCGTCCCGCCCCGCCGCCCGCGCGCCATCCGCCGCGGCCGCCTGCCGCAAAGCGCCCTCGGCATCCACACTCAAATAGGCGTTCAGCCCGGAGTCCCGCTTCTCGATCTCCGCCAGCACCGCACGCGTCAGCTCGACCGACGAGAAGGCCTTCTTGCGCAGCCCGTCGGCCGCTTGGCAAACCGTTAGTGTCGAAACATCCATGGGGTTCAGGCGTCCTCTACAATTTTCGGGAGTTTAAACTCGGATCCGTTCCGCTCAGGGGCATTGGCCAGAAAGCCCTCACGGTCCATAGACGTCACCACGACATCTTCGCGGAACACATTGACCAGCGCCTGGCCATGCAGCGTCGGCTCGATCCCGGCCACATCCAGTTCGCCGATCTTCTCGACATATTTCACGATCGTCTCCAACTGCTGTTGGAACGTGTGCTCCTCTTCCGGCGTCAACTCCAGACGCGCCAGTTCAGCCACATAGGCCACATCGATCGTATGACTCACCCGACTTTCCTCCGTTCACAACGAGCGCTAACCTTCTTAAAATAAGTGTTTTTTATGATACTCTATTGAGCTTTGAGGCACAATTCAAATGCGTGCCGCAGACGAAAGAAATGACACGTCCCGACTCCCGGCGCTTCATGGTCGTAAAAACAAAAAACCGGGGCGATGGTGACATCCGCCCCGGTCTCAGCTCTGCTAGGGAAGGCGCTTACTCCTGCCCGAAGCCTTTGCCCGACAGGTACTCGAGCACCTTGCCGACCGACGTCAGCTTCTCGGCGTCCTCGTCCGGAATCTCCGCGCCGAACTCCTCCTCAAACGCCATGATCAGCTCGACGGTGTCCAGCGAGTCCGCGCCCAGATCGTCGATGAACGATGCTTCCGGGGTGACCTGCTCGGCGTTGACGCCCAACTGCTCAACGATGATCTCTTTGACCCGCT
>Ga0209066_10006921_pt1 | contig 11421 bp, 10 predicted proteins | sample All_14_2_FD_187198 | JGI IMG/M metagenome (GOLD analysis project Ga0209066, IMG submission 187198) | Freshwater microbial communities in response to fracking from Pennsylvania, USA - Allegheny Zone_MetaG_DW_15 (SPAdes) (version 2) ...
CAAGTGTGCAAGTCCAATGCGGCGCTGGTCTCGGGTCGGGCGGCACGCGGCGAGAGGCCGAGCATCCAGGTCGTCGGCAAAGCGGCGACCTCGTATCTCTCATCGGCACTCGACGAGTTCGACCTCGTCTTCATTGACCCGCCGTACGACGTCGGTGGACTTGAGCTCGATCACGTGCTCGAGGGCCTCGCGCCGCGCCTCGCTCCCGACGCGGTCGTGGCGCTCGAGCGCTCGTCGCGCAGCCCTGAGCCGGCGTGGCCCACAGGTCTCGAGCTCGACAAGGTCTCGCGCTATGGCGAGACGGCCGTGTACTGGCTCAGTCGCGTCGCTGACTAGCGCTACCTAGCCCGCCTGCCCGCTCCACTGCGCGAAGGGATCCCACCCACCGCGCTCATCGAAGGGTTGCCCGTCAACGTGCAGCCCGGCACCGTGCCAGCCCGCCTCGACCACCCGACCGATGACACGAAAGCCGCCGGGTAGCGGCCGCTGCGGCGGTGCGACATCGGCGGGAAAGGTCGCGAGCAGCGAGTGGTCTTCTCCCCCGGTGAGCGCGAGCAGCGGGTCGGCCGCGGGGTCGAGACCATGGGCGAGCGCGACCTCGCGCACGAGAGAGCTGTCGAGGTCGAGCACGACGCCGCTCGCGCGAGCGATGCGGCGGGCGTCGAGCGCGAGTCCGTCGCTCAGGTCGAGCATCGACGACGCTCCGGCGAGCGCTGCTGCGACCCCGTCGACGATCGGCGGGCGGGGGCGCAACTGAGCGACGAGGCCGGCGGGATGCTGCTGCCGCAGCTCGGCCGCGAGCGCAGCATCCGGCGCCCCCGACGCGTCGACCGCGTGTTCGAACAGTGTGGCGAGTCCCTCGGCGGCGAGCCCTAGGGGGCCGGAGACCGCGATGACGTCGCCCGGTCGCGCGCCGTCGCGCCGCACAGGATCGCGGTCGTTGAGGTCGCCGAAGGCCGTCACCGCAATCGTCAGAGCACGCGCGACACTCAGGTCACCTCCCACGACACCGCAACCCGGGGCAAGTTCGACGCAGGCGTCGCGCAACCCTTCGGCGAACGCTTCGAGCTCGGCGACCTGGGTGTCTGCGGGGGCGGCGAGCGCCACCACGAGAGCCGTAGGTCGCGCGCCCATTGCTGCGACGTCGCTGAGGTTGGTTGCGGCCGCCTTCCAGCCGAGGTCGTGCATGGTCGACCACGCTGTTCGAAAATCGGGGCCGTGCAACATCATGTCGGTCGTGACGACAACGCGTCCGTCGGGCGCGGCAATCACCGCGGCATCATCGCCGGGGCCGAGCACGGTGGAATCACTCTCGGGAAGAATCGGAATGATGCGCGCGAGCGCCGCCAGCTCGCCCACAGCACCGAGCGAGTCGTCGCCCGCCCTCCTGTTGCCCTGCGTCACGGCTCCACGCTAGTCGCCACGCGCTCGCCGCGCCTGTGCCCGACCAGTACTGTCAAGCTCATGAGCAGCAACGAGCGAGACGAGCAAGCGCCCACGAGTCCTTACGGTCCTGCGGGCGGCGAACAGAACGACCTCGAGCGGGCGTTCGGTGACCACGCTCACGATGCCGCTGACAGCGCCGTTTCCGTCGCGCAGGGCTCTGTTGTCGACCCGCCCGCGGCACCACTGCCAACCGAGGAGTACCCCGACTGGGTGCATCGGGGTCGCCACGTGCTGCGAGTCGCGGCCCTCGTGTGCGGACTGCTTGCACTCGCGCTCATCGTCGTGCTCGTGGTGCTGGCACTGCTCGGAGAGAGCCTGCTCGCGACCAGCCTTCCTAGCGTCGCCTACGACGTTGTCTGGATGCTCACCCTCGCCTCTCCGGTGCTCGCCGTTGTCGCACTCAACCTCGTCGTGTGGCGCGCTCTGCTACGACCGATCGCACGGTTGCCCCGCGGCGGCGCGATCGCGCTCATCATCGGCGTCGTGCTCGCGCTCGCTGTCGTGAGTGTGCTGCTCGTGTTCGTGCTGCTACTCGCGGGTTTTCTCGCGAGTTCGGCACTCAGCTGGTGACGCCGCCCCCAGCCGGGTGAGGGTTGAGCGCGCTACCGTAGCGGTGATGAGTACCTCCGCTTGGCGACGCTCTGCCGCTCTCGTGATCGCCGCCTCGGCTCTCGCTCTTGCGGGATGCGCACCGACTGTCACGCTCGAGCCAGCCGAACTCGCCAACGACCCGGCGTGCGCAGCCGTGCACGTGCGACTGCCCGAGATCATCGGCGAACTCGAAAGGCGAACGACCAACGCCCAGTCGACGGCAGCATGGGGTGAGCCTGCAGCAGTGATCTCCCGGTGCGGACTCCCGCCTCTCGGCCCGAGCGACCTTCCGTGCTTCACCGTCGACGAGGTCGATTGGCTCATGAACGAGTCGGATGCCCCGCGCTACGTCTTCATCAGCTACGGCCGCACACCCGTCACCGAAGTGATCGTCGACAGCGAGCTGATCGCGGGTGCCGACGCCATCCGTGCGATCAGCCCGGCGGTGGCGTCGATCGAGGCGACGTCACGCTGCCTCAACGCGACCGACGTCTTCGGCGGCGGCACGGTCACGACTGAGGAGCCCGAGACCGAGCCTGACTCCGAGGCGCCCGCCGAAGAGACGCCGGCTCCTTAGGCGCGCGGGCCGTCGAGCCCGACCAGCTTGCCAGCGATGCCACCGGCGGCACGCAGGGCGGCACCGCCCCCGAATCCCGCTTGCGCGAAGACGACGCGGCGGTCGCGCGCTTCGACGAGCGCATCGAGCAACACGCGCGCTGCCGGTTGCTGCGGAGCCCAGAGGTAGAGCGAGAGCGCGCCGGGAATCGAGTTGACCTCGTTGACGAAGAGTTCGCCCGAAGCCTCGTCGAGTAGCAGGTCGACGCGAACGATGCCCGTCAGTCGAGTGACGTCTGCGACGCGTTCGGCGAGCTCGCGGGCGCGCGCGTGCACGTCGTCGGGCACCTCGGCGGGAAACTCGCGGGGAGCGCTCATGAAGCCCGCCTCGGCCCCAGCACCGCCAGCGAGATACTTCTCGGCGTACGAGTACAGCGCGCTGCCCTCAGCGCCGCGCAAGGGCTTTTCGAGTTGCGTGATCTCGAGCTGCGGATACGTGCGGAAGGCGATGTTGAGGTCGACGAGCTGCGGGCGGTAAGGCTCGACGACCGCGCCAGTGCGCAAGTGAACGCTCGTGGCAGCGAGCGCGCGCGCAGCATCCAGATCGTCAGCGATCTCGATGCCGATCGACGAGCCGCCGAAGCGCGGCTTGACGATGTAGGGGCCCTCGAACGACGGTGCCGTCACGGCCGACACCGCTTCGCGCGGCAGTGAGGGGATGCCCGAGGCGAGCATGAGGCCGCCGAACGCGAGCTTGTCCATGCCGACGGCGCCCGCGAAGAGCGTCGAACCCGTCGCCGGAATGCCGAGCAGAGAGAACACCGCAGCAGCGCCGCCTCCCTCGCCGGTGCCGCCGTGCAGGCACAGCAGCGCCGCTTCGATCTCGACGCGCTCGGCACCGAACGTCTTGCGGCGGTAGATGCCAGGCTCGCCCGACACGCGCACCTCCAGCGGTGTGGAGCCCTGAGGCGCACCCTCGAGGTAGTCCTTTGCTTCGGTTGCCGCCGGCACACGGAACCACTCACCCGTCGGCGCCCAGTAGATAGGCACGATGCTCTCGCCCGCCTGCGTGAGCACGCGCTCGGCTTGCAGACCGGTGAGAATCGAGATTTCGTGCTCGGGGCTCGGGCCGCCGAAGACGACAGCCCAGGGGGCGGTGGAAGCCATAGTCACCTCTGCTGCACGGCGCCGCGGCGCTCAGGCCCCTGCCCGGGCGGCGTTGTCGTGCTCGGCGCTGACGCCCGTAGACGCGCGCAGATCAGGGATAGTGGTCGGGCAGGTCGTTCTCGTAGAGGATAACGCCCCGGTCACCCGCGATTCGGACAGCATGCGCGACCGCCTCGTCTCGAGTGCGGGTCTCGATGAGCGTGGCGTTGCCGCTGGATGCCGCACTCACGCCCGCGCGCCACCCCGCAGTGAGCGCCGCCCGGTTGGTGCGTGCAACGGCGACGAGGTGCGCGCCGGCCCGACCGATCTGCTCACCGAAAGCGTAATTGCGCTCGACCTGCACTGGCCCGAGCTCGACCATGCCGGGGGTCACGACGACGAGCGGCGCGCCTCGCTCGGCCGCCAGAGCGGCAGCGCCCTCGAGCGCGCGCGCAGCCCCCAGCGGGTTGGCGTTGTAGGTGTCGTCGATGACGAGTGCGCCGCTGGGCGCCTGCTGCACTTCAGCGCGATGCTGCGAGCCGGGCAGCGCCCCGAGTCGGGAGGCGATCGTCGCCGCGGGCACGCCGGCCGCGAGCGCGAGCCCCGCGGCAACGGCCACGTTGACCGCGTGGCCGGTGCCCGAGATGCTCACCGGCACCGGTTCGGCACCGCTGCCGAGGCGGATCGACCAGGGTTCAGCATCCCCCGCAGCGTCGCCTGCGACGTCAGCACTCGGCACGAGGACGACGTCGGCGGCGGCGCCCGCCGTACACGACGTCGTGATGACCGTCTTGCCCTTCATGCGGCACTGTTCGGCAAGCTCAGCGAGGCGCGGGTCGTCGATCGGCAGCACCACGACGGGAGCCGACTCGGTGATCGACGCCTTCTCGCGGAACACCGCGTCGTGCGTGCGCATGCGCTGCAAGTGGCCTTCGCCCACGACCGTGATGGCCGCGATGGCGGGCGGGAATTGTCGGCACAGCTCCGCGATCTGCCCCGGAGCAGCCATACCCATCTCGGCGACGAAGACTTCGGTGCCAGGAACGAGCGTCGAGTTGACGGCACGCGAAAGACCAAGTCGGTTGTTGAACGAGGCCGGGCTTGCGACCGTCGTGAAGGCGCCGCTCAGCAGGTGGGCGGCGTAGTTCTTGGTGCTCGTCTTGCCGTACGAACCCGTGATCGCCACGACACGCGCGCCCGACTGCTTGAGCCGCTGCTGCGCCTGCACGACGAAACGTTGCGAGGCGGCCTTCTCGATCGGAGCAGTGATCGCGAGCGCGACGTCGGTGAGCACAGCGCTCAGCAGCAGCACGAGCGCCGGACCCGCCGCACCCAGGATCATCGCGAGCAGGATGCCCGCCACGAGGTGCAGCACGATCCAGACGACGAGCAATCGCTTGACCCTGCTCGTGATCGCGAAAGGCTTCGAGCGGCCGCGCGGCGACAGGCCGAGGGGCAACCGCGCGAGGCCGATGATCGCGAACCACGCCGTCACCGCAGCGGCAACAGCACCCGGCCCCACACCAAGGTCGGTACCAGCGAGCGGTGATCCCAAGAGAACGGCGAGCGCCGTCAGTAGCACGACCACCACAAGCCCCGCGCCGGTCGCCGGCTCGCGCACCACCCACAGCCACGCCATGCGCGACACCGACCACGGCACGTAGTGTTCGCGCTGCGCGACGCGCAGCCAGCGGGCCGCGACGGGAACAGCGGCAAGAGCGGCGAGGCCCAGCGCGACAAGCGTCGGCCACGCCAGAAGAGTCTCGATCACGCGGTGTCCTCGGTCTCGGCGATGAGGCTCAGCAGTTCTTCACGCACGGCGAGTTCGAGGTCGCCTTCGAGCAGATGGTGACCGCCGGGCACGACACGGAAGGGGGCTCCCGCGCGCTCGGCCGCGATCCGTCCAGCGTCCGTCGGCGCCGCGGTGTCGTGCTCGCCCCACACGAAGCGCAAGGGAGTCGTACCCGCGGCAAGCGCGGCGAGTTCAGCGTCGTAGGTCTCATTGACGAGGCGCACGAGAACGCCTCTCATGACACCGTGGGCGTTGCGGTAGTCGGAGGACCCCCGCTGGTTGCGGAGGGCATCCATGCGCTCGTCGCTCACGAGCCCCACACGGTGGGCCCAGCGCGCGAGGCGGAACGACAGCGGCGGCTTGCTCGGCGGCGCGAGGCGCACGAGGGGCACACCGGTGAGCACGAGTCCGCGTACGAGCTCAGGTCGCTCTGCGGCCAGGCGCACGGCAACGCGACCCCCGAACGAGTGCGCGACGATGATGACGGGCGCGAAGGCCGCGATCGCCTCGGCGACGAGTGCGGCGTACTGCTCACTGCCCCAGACCTCGTCGGGCGCGGGGGCGGGGCCGTGGCCGGGCAAGTGGATGCTCACCGCGTCGAGCCCGCTCAGCACGGTCGCAAAGTCGCCGCCGTCACGCGCCCAGCCGTGAAGAGCAACGACCGTCGGCGGCGTCGACCCGTGCTTCTCGGCCAGCACACGGCCACCGGCGAGCGAGGTGATCACTGCACCAGCCTAGCGACTGCGCACGCTCCGTCTCCTCTGACTGCCCTAGTCTCCTCGTCTGGATCGGGTGACTAGTTCCGTCAGAGGAGACGGACGGCTACTCGGCTTGGGGCTCGTCGCTGTCGGTCGCGAGGTGCGGGGCGAGCTCGCGCGGGTCGAGTGTGCCCTCCAGAACTCTCGCCACTTGTTCGACGATCGGCATCGACACGCCTCGCGACTGAGCGAGCTCGAGAATCGGTCCTACCGAGGCGAGCCCTTCCGCGGTCTGGTTCATCTGCGCGATGACCTGCTCGAAACCGTAGCCCTGACCGAGTAGCCGCCCTGCCGTGTTGTTGCGCGACAGCTTCGACTCGCACGTCGCGATGAGGTCGCCGAGCCCCGCGAGTCCGCTCATGGTCTCAGAGCGCGCTCCGTAGGCGACGGCGAAGTGCGTCAATTCGACGAGGCCGCGCGTGATGATCGACGCTTTCGTGTTCTCGCCGTAGCCGACGCCATCGGCGATGCCGACCGCGACCGCAATGAGATTCTTGAGCACGCCACCGAACTCGGTTCCGATGACGTCGGTGTTGACGAACGAGCGGAAGTAGTCGTTGGCAGCCACTTGCGCCACCGCGACCGCCGTAGGCCGATGGATGCTCGCCACGACAGCAGCGGTCGGCTCGCGCCGCGCGATCTCGAGGGCGAGGTTCGGCCCACTCACGACCGCGATGCGCTCGCGCTCGACCCCAAGCTCAGCCTCGATGACTTCGCTCATGCGCAAGCCAGTGCCGCGCTCGACGCCTTTCATGAGAGACACGATCGGCACGTCAGCCGGCACGATGTCGCGAATGGAGTGCAGGTTGCTGCGCAGACTCTGGCTCGGCACCGAGAGGTAGACCTGGTGGGCTGAGGCGAGCACGGTCTCGAGCGAGTCGTGCGCGCGCAGGTTGCGCGGCAGGTTCACGCCGGGCAAGTAGTCACTGTTGCGATGCGTCTCGGTGATCTCTTGCGCGACCTCACGTCGGCGAGCCCAGACGAGCACGTCAGCGCCACCGTCGGCGAGCACCTTGGCGAAGGTCGTGCCCCACGATCCGGCACCCAACACTGCGATGCGCGGCGCCTGCGGGTCTGCATGAGGCAGTGGCACCGTGACGGCTTCGGTGAGCGGTGGATGCTCCATCAGAAGCGCCCCGTCTCGCTCTGGTTGTTCTTGGCAGGGTCCCACCGCTCGGCCGGAGGTGTTTCACCGCGCAACTCACCGAGTAGGGCGGCAATCGCTGCCATGACGCGTTCAGTGGCTTCGGTGAGAGTGTTCTGGTCAAGTGGCTTGTCGGCGAGGTCGCTCAGGTCAACCGGGTCGCCGATGATGCAGTAGAGGTCTTTCCGCGGAAAGAAACTGATCTTCTTCGAGTAGCGAGCCATGATCTGCTGGGTGCCCCAGTGAGCAGCAGGGATGACCGGCACTCCCGCTTGCAATGCCATGCGCACTGCGCCGAACTTGCCGCGCATGGGCCACAGGTCGGGGTCGCGCGTGAGGCTGCCTTCGGGGTAGATGATGACGGCGAGTTCGCGGTCGACGAGCTGCTGTGCGGCGCGCAGCGGGGCATCCGACCGCCCTCGCCCTTCGCGCTCGACTGGAATTTGGCCAGACCACCGGAGGATGGCGCCCACCACCGGAACGCGGAAGACGCTCGCCTTGGCGAGAAAACGCGGTACTCGGCCGAGCTTCCACATGTAGCGGCCCATGATGACGGGGTCGATCTCGCTGTAGTGGTTGGGGGCGAGAATGAAGGCGCCCTGTCGCGGCAGTTTTTCGCCGTTCACGACGTGGAAGCGCGCCATCACGGTGAGGATAGGGATGAGCGCTACGGCGATCAGGCGCCACAGCAGGGTCTTCTCACTGCGGCGACGGACGGGCCGCTCGGCTGCGGGCGCGGGGGTGGCGTCTGGCACGGGTTCCAGGGTAGACCCCGGGCATGCCACACGGCGCATGCTCGCGCGCGCGGCGAACGAGGCGGGTCTTAGACGAGCTCGAAGTCGGCGCCGAGCTGCCGCAACTTGTCGATGAACAACTCGTAGCCACGACTGATGATGCCCACGTTGCTGATGGTCGACGTGCCGGTTGCGGCGAGCGCTGCAATGAGGTGGCTGAAGCCTCCGCGCAGGTCGGGAACACGCACCGACGCACCTTCGAGGTGAGTGGGGCCGGTGATGACGGCGGCCTGTTCGAGCTTGCGGCGCGGCACTCGGCGCGTGATCGACGCGATGCCGTCTTTGTGCACGACGATGTCGGCACCCATCTCGTTGAGCGCCTCGGTGAAGCCGAAACGATTCTCATAGACGGTCTCGTGCACGATTGACACGCCCTCCGCTTGCGTGAGTGCCACGATGAGCGGTTGCTGCCAGTCGGTCATGAACCCGGGGTGCACGTCGGTCTCGACGGTCACGGGCTTGAGCGGAGTGCCCGGGTGCCAGAAGCGAATGCCGTCTTCGAGCACGTCGAAGGCGCCACCGACCTTGCGGTAGACGTTGAGGAAGGTCATGAGCTCTTGCTGCTTCGCGCCACCGACGGTGATGTCACCGTGCGTCGCGAGGGCCGCCGCGGCCCAACTCGCGGCCTCGTTGCGGTCGAAGATCGCGGTGTGGAGGTAGCCGTCGAGCTTCTCGACGCCTTCGATGACGATGACGCGATTCGGTTCGACCGAGATGATCGCGCCCATCTTCTGCAGAATCGCGATGAGATCCATGATCTCGGGTTCGATCGCCGCGTTTTTGAGCTCGGTCGTGCCTTCTGCACGCACAGCCGTGAGCAGCACTTGCTCGGTGGCACCGACGCTCGGGAACGGCAGTTCGATGAGCGCGCCCTTGAGCTTGTGGGGCGCAGTGAGGTGAATGCCCTGGTACGACTTCTCGACGATCGCGCCAAACGCTCGCAATGCGTCCAGGTGGAAGTCGATGGGGCGGTCGCCGATGCGGCAGCCACCGAGATCGGGAATGAACGCCTCGCCGAGCTGGTGCAGCAGTGGGCCGCAGAAGAGGATCGGAATGCGGCTCGAGCCGGCATGCGCGTCAATCTCGGCGAAGTGCGCACCCTTGACGGCGCTCGGGTCGAGTCGCAAGACGCCGGGCTCGAGTTCTGTGATGTCGACGCCGTGGGCCTTGAGCAACCCGCTCACCACGTGCACATCACTGATCTCGGGCACACCCTTGAGCACGCTCGGTGACTCAGACAGCAGCGCAGCGACCATCGCCTTGGTGACAAGGTTCTTCGCTCCGCGCACCTCAATGCGCCCGCGCAGAGGCTTGCCGCCGTGAATGACGATGGTGTCAGACACGAGGCCGACGCGAGCGGCGGCCTTCTGGGAGTCCATATCGAGCGAGTTCATGCGACCTCTGGTGGTGTCGGAGTGAGTGGATGCCCGGGTCGGGCTTAGCGCGCGGGCAGCGTTGTGGGCCGCCACGCTTCGCGTCGAGCTTCGAAATCAGTGATCGCCTGCTCATTGCGCAGGGTGAGCCCAATGTCATCGAGCCCTTCGAGCAAGCGCCAGCGCGTGTAGTCGTCAATCTCGAACGGCACGGTGATATTCCCTACCGTCACCGTGCGTGCTTCGAGGTCGACAGTGGCTTCCATTCCGGGGCTCGCCTCGAGCTCAGCCCACAGGCGTTCGACAGTCGGCTCGTCGATGACGCCGGTGAGTAGCCCCTGCTTGCCCGAGTTGCCTCGGAAGATATCGGCGAACTTTGGGCTCAATACCGCGCGGAAGCCGAAGTCGCGCAGAGCCCACACCGCGTGCTCGCGGCTCGAACCGGTGCCGAAGTCGGGGCCGGCGATGAGAATGCGAGGGTTGGCGTACTCCGGACGGTTGAGGATGAAGTCGGGGTCTTGGCGCCATTGCGAGAACAGCGCGTCGTCGTAGCCGGTCTTCGTGACGCGCTTGAGGAAGACGGCGGGGATGATCTGGTCGGTATCGACGTTGCTGCGTCGGAACGGTACCGCGACGCCCGTGATGGTGCTGACCTTCTCCATGACTAGACCTGTGCCCCTTCGATCGTCGCGAAGCGTGCATCCACTTCGTGGCCGTCAGCAATGAGGTCAGCGACGCTCGAGAGCGTGCCGCGAATCGCCGTCGACGCAGCGACGAGAGGGCTCACGAGGTGCGTGCGTCCCCCCTTGCCCTGACGGCCTTCGAAGTTGCGGTTGCTTGTCGAGGCGCATCGCTGGCCGGGCTGCAGTTGGTCGGGGTTCATGCCCAAGCACATCGAGCAGCCGGCGAAACGCCACTCGGCGCCGAACTCTTCGACAATCTTGTCGATGCCCTCGGCCTCCGCCTCGAGTCGCACGCGGGCAGAACCGGGTACGACGATGACGTCGACACCCTCGGCCTTCTTCTTGCCCTTGATGATCGAGGCGAACGCACGCAGGTCGTCGAGTCGGCTGTTCGTGCACGAGCCCATGAAGACAACATCGACGGGGATCTGCTTCATCGGGGTTCCCGGTTCGAGCGCCATGTACTCCAGGGCGCGCTCGGCAGCGGCGCGCTCGTTGGGGTCGATGATCGTCGAGGGGTCTGGCACTGATTGGCTGAGCGAGACGCCCTGGCCCGGGTTGGTGCCCCAGGTGACGAAAGGCTCGAGCTCGTTCGCGTCGAGGAAGACTTCGGCGTCGAACACGGCGTCATCGTCGGTGCGCAGAGTCTCCCAGTGGGCGACGGCGGCATCCCAGTCGGCGCCCTGCGGGGCGTGCGGGCGGCCCTTGAGGTAGGCGTAGGTGGTCTCGTCGGGCGCGACCATTCCGGCGCGGGCGCCAGCCTCGATCGACATGTTGCAGATCGTCATGCGACCGTCCATCGACAGCGAGCGGATGGCCGAGCCACGGTACTCGAGCACGTAGCCTTGCCCGCCGCCGGTGCCGATCTTCGCGATGACCGCCAGAATGATGTCTTTCGCCGTGACGCCCGGCTTGAGTTCGCCCTCGACCGTGATCGCCATGGTCTTGAACGGCTTGAGCGGCAAAGTCTGCGTGGCGAGCACGTGCTCGACCTCGCTCGTGCCGATGCCGAAGGCCATCGCACCGAAAGCGCCGTGCGTGCTCGTGTGCGAGTCACCGCACACGACAGTGATGCCCGGCATCGTGAGGCCGAGCTGTGGGCCCACGACGTGCACGATGCCCTGCTCGATGTCGCCCAA
>Ga0209066_10006922_pt1 | contig 11421 bp, 4 predicted proteins | sample All_14_2_FD_187198 | JGI IMG/M metagenome (GOLD analysis project Ga0209066, IMG submission 187198) | Freshwater microbial communities in response to fracking from Pennsylvania, USA - Allegheny Zone_MetaG_DW_15 (SPAdes) (version 2) ...
ACATCGCCCGCGACGAAGCCCGCCGCCAGATCGCCGACACCCTGCCCGCCAAACGCCTGGGCGACCCGGCCGAATTCGGCAGCGCCTGCGCCTACCTGTGCAGCCGCCAGGCCGGCTTCATGACCGGGCAAAACCTGCAGCTGGATGGGGGTGCGTACAGCGGGCTGATCTGAGCGCGTACCGCGAGAAATCAGGTCTGCAGTGCGGCGTGCAAGCGCTGCAACTGGAGGCGCTTTTCTTCGATGTCGGCCACCGTGTCGACATAGCGCGCCGCGATCTGCTGGAACTCGCTCTGGAGGGCCAGAAAGGCGTCGAGCACATCCGGGTCGAAATGGGTTCCCCGGCCCTGCTTCATGACGGTGACCGACGTGTCGTGTGAAAACGGCTCCTTGTAGACGCGGCGGCTGATGAGCGCGTCGTACACATCGGCCACCGCCATGAGCCGGGCCGCCAGCGGAATGGCGTCACCGGCCAAGCCTTGGGGGTAGCCCGATCCGTCGTATTTTTCCTGGTGGCTGTGGGCGATCTCCTTGGCGATGCTCAGGAAATCGACCGATGTGCCCAGCTCCTTTTCGGCCCGCTCCAGGGCGTCGCGCCCGAGGGTGGTGTGGGTCTTCATGATCTCGAACTCGGCGGCGGTGAGCTTGCCGGGTTTGAGCAGGATGCTGTCGGGGATGCCCACCTTGCCAATGTCGTGCAGCGGCGCGGACTTGAACAGGCCCTGGATGTACGTCTCGGTCAGCTGGGCGGCGAACCGGGGGTGGGTGGACAGGTGCTGCGCCAGCAGCTTGACGTAATGCTGGGTGCGGCGGATGTGGTTGCCGGTTTCGTTGTCGCGCGTTTCGGCCAGCGAGGCCAGCGCGTGGATGGTGACGTCCTGCACCGCCAGCACCTCCCGGGTGCGGCGGGCCACCTCGGCTTCCAGGAAGGCGCTCTTGTCCCGCAGAAAATCGGCCTGGGCCTTCAACGCCAGATGGATCTTGACCCGGGCCTGAAGAATGGCGTGGCTCACCGGTTTGGTGAGGTAGTCCACCGCGCCCAGCGCCAGGCCGATGCGTTCGTCCTCCACCTCGCTCTTGGCGGTGAGGAACAGCACCGGGATGTCGCGTGTGGTCGGGTTGGCCTTGAGCTGGCGGATGACCTCGTAGCCGTCCATGCCCGGCATCATGATGTCCAGGAGGATCAGGTCGGGCAGCGGGCCGTTCGCGAGCAGGCGCAAGGCCCGCTCCCCGCTGTTGGCCACACGCACCTTGCAGGTGTCGCGCAGCAGGTCGGACATCAGCGCCAGGTTGTCGGGGGTGTCGTCCACCACCAGCACCTGGGGCTTGGGCAGCGTGTCGGTGGCGGCATCGGGGTAGACGGTGTCGTTCATGGGGTCCAGCGGAGGTCAGGTTGTGGGAAAACCCTGGGCCAGCAGCTCCAGAGCGGTTTCAAAATCGTAACCGTCCATCGCGAGCTGGATGCGGCGATGGGTCGCGGGCAGCGCCTGCGTGAACACCGGGACGTGCTGGTGCCAGTACACCATGCAGTCGGGATCGCCCTGTTCGAGCAGGGACCGCAGGTGAGACAGGTGTTCCAACCACCCGGCACCAGGGTCCGCAGGGGCAGCGGCCAGCGCTGGCGCCTCAGCAGCACCGGCCGAGGCGCCGGCGGCCCCCAGGCCGCGCGCCGCCAGGCCTTGCAGCACCCGGTCCAGCTCGCTCAGCGTGCGGTCCAGCAGCGCCGCCACCGGGCCACCGGCCGGGTCGGTGGCCCCGACCGCTTCGTTGGGATGCTCCAAGGCGAACTCCAGCGCCTCTGCCGCGTGTTGCAGGTCCTGTGCGCCGATGTTGGCCGCTGTCCCCCGCAGGGTGTGTGCGCAGCGCACCGCGTCCGACGGATCGCCGCTGCGCCGGGCCACCTCGAACGCCTGGGCAAAGCCCGCCCCACCGGCGGCAAACCGCTGGAGCAGCCGGCGGTACAGCGGTTCGTTGTGGTTGGCGGTTTGCAGGCCAGCCTGCAGATGGATGCCAGGCAGGTCGATCAGGTCGCTGGCCACCGTCAGGCCAGCAGCCAGGGGGGACGCTGGCGGCGGCGCCTCGGGGTCCACCGCGCTGGAGACCTGCGCGGCCGGTTCGCGGGCACCCGGTGCGCCCGCGCGGCGCAGGGCCAGCGGCCAATACTGGATCCAATGCGCCAGCACGTCGAACATGTGCTGAACATCCAGCGGTTTGGTGATGTGGTCGTTCATGCCCACCGCCAGCACCTTCTCCCGGTCGCCGCTCATCGCGTTGGCCGTCATGGCAATGACCGGCAGCTTCTCGAACCGCGGCTGGCTGCGGATGCGCCGCGTCGCCTCGTACCCGTCCATCACCGGCATCTGGCAGTCCATCAGCACCGCGTCGAACCGGTCGTCCTCCGCCAGACGGTCCAGCGCCTCCTGCCCGTGGTTGGCCACCACCACCTCCATGCCGGCCTCCCCCAGCAGCTCCACCGCCAGCTCCTGGTTCAGATCGTTGTCTTCCACCAGCAGGACGCGCTTGCCCTGGAGCACACGCAGGCTGGCCGACTCGCTGCGGGCGGGCGCAATCCCGTGCCTTTGCACCACACCCGGGGTGCGCAGCGCCGCGCCGATGGATTCGAACAAGCTGGAAGGCGTCACCGGCTTGGCGATCACCGAGTGCAACGCCACCCCCAAGTGCTCGGCCCGCTGCAAAGCCTCTTCGCGCGCATAAGCGGTGACCATCACCACGGCCACCTCGGGCATGCCGGCCTGGCTGCGGGCGCGGTCGATCAACTCCACCCCGTCCATGCCGGGCATGCGCCAGTCGGTCAGCAACAGGCGCAACGGCCGCCCCTGGACAGCGGCCTGCTGCAACTGGGCCAGTGCGTCCGGACCCGATTCGGCCGTGGTGACGTCCAGACCGAACGACCTCGCCATGTCGCTCAGCACCATGCGGGCCGATTCGTTGTCGTCCACCACCAGGGTGCGCAGGCCCTTGAGCTCGTCGGCGGTGGCCATGCGCGGGGCCAGGGACACCGGGGGGGACTGCAGGTCGAACCAGGTGGCGAAACGGAACGTGGAGCCCACCCCCGGCTCGCTGTCCACCTCGAAATGGCTGCCCATCATCTCCACCAGGCCCTTGGAGATGGCCAGGCCCAGCCCGGTGCCGCCGAACCGGCGGGTGGTGGACGTGTCGCCCTGGTTGAACGCCGTGAACAGCTTGGCCTTTTGTTCGGGGGTCATGCCGATGCCGGTGTCGCGCACGGAAAACACCAGCTCCACCCGCCCGTCGCGGCGGGCGTGCTCGCCAATGCCCAGCACCACCTCGCCCCGTTGCGTGAACTTGATGGCGTTGTTCAACAGGTTGATCAGCACCTGGTTGAGGCGCAGCGGGTCGCCGACCAAGGCCAGCGGCAGGTGGGCCGACGCGTCCACCACCAGCTCCAGGCCTTTTTCATCGGCGCGGCTGGCGAGCATGGTGATCACGTTGTCGATGACCTCGTCCAGCCGGAATTCGGTGCGCTCGGCCTTGAGCTTGCCCGCTTCCATCTTCGAGAAATCGAGGATGTCGTTGATGATGCCCAGCAGGTGGTTGCCCGCCCGGTGCACCTTTTCGATGTAGCCGCGCTGCCGGTCGTCCAGCGTGGTTTTGAGCGCCAGGTGGCTCATGCCGATGATGGCGTTCATGGGCGTGCGGATCTCGTGGCTCATGTTGGCCAGGAATTCCGATTTGGCCCGGGTGGCGTCTTCGGCCAGGTCGCGTGCGCGCTGGATGTGCTCCAGCGCCAGCCGCTCGGGGCTGATGTCTTCCACCATGCCCGCCAGCCCTTTTTCGGGGTGGGCCGGGTCGATGGGCCGTGCCGCGAGTTTGGCCCAGATGAGCTGCCCGTCCTTGCGGCGCAAACGCCGTTCCGCGCTGAAAAAGCCCTGGCTGGCCAGCTGACGCTGAATCTCCTCGCCCACCTCCAGAAAGCTGCCCTCGTCGGGGTACCACGCCCGGGTGGTGTGGCCCACAGTCTCTTCCATCGTGAAGCCCAGAATCTGCTCCAGCGTGCGGTTGCAGCGCAGCACCGTTCGGCCTTCCAGCATGAAGATGCCCACGGAAGCCGCGTCCAGAATGGCCTGCAGCTCGGCCGTGCGTTCGGCCACCAGGGCGGCCAGATGGTCGCGATAGGCCACCAGTTCCCGTTGCTGGCGGTTCTTTTCGGTGATGTCCGACCAGATCGACACGAACACGGTTCGGCCATCCAGCACCAGGCAGCGGTTGCTGATGCGAACGTCCCGCAGCTCGCGCTGCTTGGTGATGTGCACGGTTTCCACCACTGCGGAGCCCTCTCGCTGCAGCTTTTCGAAGGCCGTCTGAATGGCTTCGGGGGTCATGCCCGCATCGATGTCCACCACCCTCAAAGAGGCGAACTCGCTGCGCGAGTAACCCAGGTTGCGGCAGGCCGTTTCATTGAATTCGATGAACTGGCCGGTTTCCAGGTCGATCACACCGATGCTGTCGTTCGCCTGATCGACGATGGCATGGTAGATGCCCTCGCGCCGCTGCACCGCCGCTGCCAGTTCCCGGCGCTGCAACACATTGGTCAGGCGTTCGGCCACCGCAGCGAGCAGCACCTGCTCCTCCGGCAAAAACCGACCTTCCGCGCCCAGCGGTGTGAGCCTGGTGTAGCCCACGGCCACCGCGCCCCGGGGCTCTCCGTTGACCACCACCGGCACCGACGCCTGGGCGCCCACCGGTGGCCAGGGCCCGCTGGAGCCCACCGCGTCGCCGATCTGCACCCGGGCCACCGCCAGCTCGGGGTACTGCCAGCCGGGTGGCAGGGCGTCGGCCACGGCCTGCAGCCATTCGGGCAACGGGGTGTCCAGCGATTCCGTGGCACGGAACACCCGGTACAGGCACCGCTGCTCCTTCACCCGCTCGTTCAACGCCGCTTGCGTCTGCTGCAGTTCCGCCGTCCGTGCAGCCACCAGCACCTGCAGGCTGCGCAGCCAGAGCCAGCCCAGCACCGCCAGCACCAGCAGGCAGCCCAGACCCACGGCAACGTACAGCCAGTTGAACGGTTCCCGGGCTTTCAAGGACACCACCCAGCGGTCGCGCAACGCCTGTTCTTCCTGGGCCGTGATCAGGGCCGCGCCGTCCACCACCCGGCGCAGTGTTTCCGCGTTCCCTTTTTTCACCGCCCGGTGGAACAGCCCCTCGTACAGGGACAACGTCTGGCGAAACTGGAGGTGGGCGTTGAGCTTGTACAGGTAGAAGTTGGCCGGGTAATCGTCCATGCAGAACAGCTTCACGTCCTGCGCCAGTGCCCCCTGGATCACCTGTTCGTAGCTCGGATAGATGCGGAAATCGTCGATACCCTGGTTCTTGAGCATGTCAATGCACGCGTCACCAGCCATCACGCCCACCAGAAAACCGCGCAGGCTGTCCACGTCGTGTATCCCCGACAGCGTGTGGTGTTCGTAAATGGACACCGGCACCCGGCTGTGGGGCGATGTGAAGTCGTACAGCGGCTCGCGCTGGGGGGTCTTGAAGATCAGGTCGATGGCGTCGGCTTCGCCGGCCTGCAGCTGCCGCTGCGCTTCTTCCCAGGGCAAGGCCTGAAGTTCGACCGGCACCCCGGTTTTTTCGGACCACAAGGCCCACCAGTCGGCCACGTAACCTGCGGTATCGCCCTGGGCGTCCTTGAACAGAAACGGCGGGTAGTTGTCGTCGCTCACCACCTTCAGCGGGGCCTGGATCCGATCGGTCTGCGCTGTCGCCAGTCCCGCCAGCACCAGCATCCACAGCACAACGCAGCGTTGGAGAAACGTGTTCATGGCGCCTGACGCCCGGCGCCTGTGTGGGTTTGCGACCTCTGAAGCGGGATCGCTTCATCCAGCACCGCGAGCGCGGTGTCGTAATCGAAAGACTGGATGGCCGTCTCCAGCCGCACCCAATGGTCGGGGAGCGCAGCGCAGAAGTCCGGGCGGTGCTGCTGCCAATGGCTGTCGGCATCGGTATCGCCCTCAGCCAGCCAGTGCCGCAGGGTGTTCAGGGGTTCCTGCACCCGGCGGACCGCCTCGGGATCGACGGCCTGAACACCTTTTTCGGCAGTGACCCCCGACAAAAAGGCCAGACCCTGCAGCACCGGACCCAGTTCGACCAGGGTCGCCTGCAAGGCCGCGTCGATGGCCGCCGGCGCCGCACCGCCATGGCACAACGACTCCAGCGCCCCCGCTGCCTGTTGCAGGGCCACGGCCCCGATGTTGGCGGCGGTGCCGCGCAGGGTGTGCGCGCAGCGCTCGGCGGCCTGGCTGTCGGCGTCCGAGCGGGCGTCGGCAAACGCTTTCGCGAAGCCGGACTGCCCATCCACAAAGCGCTTCAGCAAGCGCCTGTACAGCCCCGGGTTGTTCATGGTCGTGGCCAGACCGCGGCGCATGTCGATGCCGGGCAGGGACTCCGGCAGCCCGGTCTCTGCCCGCCCTGCGGCGGTCGGTGCGCCAACCTGCGTGGCGGACGGGTCTCCCTGTCTGGCCAAGGGGCTGTCTGCCGCCCATTGCGCCAGGGTCGCGTACATGCGCGACACGTCCAGCGGTTTGGCGATGTGGTCGTTCATGCCCACCGCCAGCACCTTCTCCCGGTCGCCGCTCATCGCGTTGGCCGTCATGGCAATGACCGGCAGCTTCTCAAACCGCGGCTGGCTGCGGATGCGCCGCGTCGCCTCGTACCCGTCCATCACCGGCATCTGGCAGTCCATCAGCACCGCGTCGAACCGGTCGTCCACCGCCAGCCGGTCCAGCGCCTCCTGCCCGTGGTTGGCCACCACCACCTCCATGCCGGCCTCCCGCAGCAACTCCAGCGCCAGCTCCTGGTTCAGGTCGTTGTCTTCCACCAGCAAGACCCGCCGCCCCCGAAGCTGGACTGGAATAGACGCCTGGCCGTGGACCGGCACTGCCGCCACCGCGCGCGCCGCGCCCCAGTCCGCCGGGGCCAGCGCCGCGCCCATGGCTTCCAGCAGCGAAGACGGCGTGACCGGTTTGTTGAGCACCGCATGCACGCGGACTTGCGCCTCGTGCACCAGATTCTGCAACCCGTCCCGGGCGTGGGCCGTGACCATGATGGCGGCGGCCATCCGGCCATGGGCCAGGGTTTGCGCGCGCGCCAACAGCTCGATGCCATCCATGCCCGGCATTTGCCAATCGGTCAGCAGCAGGTTGTACGGCCGGCCTTCGGCAGCGGCTTGTTCCATCCATGCCAACGCAGCCGGTCCGTCGCCCACGCTGCTCGCCTCGATACCAAAGGACCGCACCATGTGCTCCAGCACCTCGCGGGCGGCGGCGTTGTCGTCCACCACCAGCACGCGCGTTCCCTTGAGCTCTTCTGCGGTGGGCATGCGCCGCACCTGCGCGGGCTGGGTCTGCACCCCGAAATCGGCAGTGAAGTGGAACACCGAGCCCTGGCCATGGGTGCTCTCCACCCAGATGCGGCCGCCCATCATCTCGACCAGGTTCTTGCTGATGGCCAGCCCCAAGCCGGTTCCCCCGTACTGCCGGGTGGTGGACGTGTCCGCCTGCGTGAAGGCCTGGAACAGCCCCGCCTGCTGCTCGGCGGTGAGGCCGATGCCCGTGTCCCGAACCCAGAAATGCAGCACCACGCGCTCACCCTCGTGGCGCTGGAGCCCGATACCGATGGTGATTTCACCGGTCTGGGTGAACTTCACCGCGTTGTTGCACAGGTTGATGAGCACCTGGTTGAGGCGCAGCGGGTCGCCGATCAGGGCTGTTGGCCCATCGGCCGAGGCATCAACAATGAGCTCCAGCCCCTTTTCTTCCGCTTTGGCACCGATCATGCCGACCAGCGTGTCGATGACTTCGTCGAGCTGGAACGCGATGTTCTCCATGCGCAGCTTGCCGGCCTCGATTTTTGAAAAATCCAGGATGTCGTTGATGATGGTCAGCAGGTGGTTGCCCGCCCGGTGCACCTTCTCGATGTAACCGCGCTGACGCGGCTCCAGCGGCGTTTTGAGCGCCAGATGGCTCATGCCGATGATGGCATTCATCGGCGTGCGGATCTCGTGGCTCATGTTGGACAGGAAGTCGGACTTGGAGCGCGTGGCCGCCTCGGCCAGCTCACGGGCCCTGACCAGGGCATCGCGGGCGGCGATCTCGTCGCGGATGTCATCGAGCACCCAGACCGTACCTTTTTCGCTGGCTTGCGGGTCCACGGCTTTGCCGTTGACGCGCGCCCAGATCAGCTCGCCGCTGCGGTGGCGCAGCCGCACCGTGAGACTCACCGACTCGCCCTGCCACAGCCGCGCGTCCAGCGCCTGGAACGCGGCGTGGCTGGCCTCATCGGGCAGCCAGACCGAGGCCGGCTGCCCCGTCAGCGACCACAAGGGCCAGCCCAGCAACTCGTGCAAGCGGCGGTTGCAGTGGGAAATGATCGAGCCCTTCAGCAAGGCAATGCCCGATGTGGCCGTGTCCAGGATGGCCCGCTGCTCGTCGTTGGCCATGCGGATGGCCTGCATCGTCTGGCGCTCGGCGGTCACGTCCTCCAGCATCACGACCGAGCCTTTTTCCGGTCGGGTGAAGTCAATCGCCCGGTTGGATGTTCGAACCCAGATGGTCGACCCGTCTTTGCGGCGGAACTCCAGTTCGGTGATGTAGGTTTGTCCGGCCCAGACCTGGGAATAGCCATCCGATCCGACGCGGTCGTAATCGGCCTGGTGCACAAACCAGTCGCGGGTGGCTCGGCCCACCTGTTCGCCAGGCTGGTAGCCCAGCAGCCGGTCGGCCCGCAGGTTGCATCGGCGGATGATGCGGTCGCTCACCCAGACGATGCCGGCGCTGGCCGCCTCGAAAATAGCACCCAGCTGCTCATGGATCTCACGCAGCTCGGCTTCCTGCTGCAGGCGATCGGACACGTCGCGCAGGCTGGCAACCACCATGAGCCCGTCGTCGGTCTGCAGGGGGCTGAGCCGAATCTCGACCGGGACCAGGCGCCCATAGCGTGTACGCGCATTGAACGGGGATCTCTGTCCCATGCTCTGGAGTCTGGGCGCCGCCGCGTACGTGGCACGGTGCGTCTGGTGCGCGCTGCGCAAGCCTTCGGGCACCAGCAGTTCCACCGACTGGCCCAGCATGGCCTCCTTCGTGTAACCAAAGAGGCGTTGGGCCTGCTCGTTGACGAAAGCGATCTCACCCCGGGCGTTCACAGTCACCAGCGGATCGGGCGACGCTTCGAGCAACGCCTGCACCTGGGCTTCGCGGCTGGCCAGCCGCTGTTCGGCCCGCACGCGCTCCGAAATGTCGGTGAACAGCACGTAACGGTAGGTCGAATCCCCCGCCAGGCTGGCCAACGTGTTGCCCGTCATGAGACAGGGGATGGTCCGGCCCCGGACATCACGCAAACGAACCTCGGTCTGAAACCGGGACGCACCCACCTGCTGGGGTCCGTCCACCCACCGATCCAGGCGGGAGTTCAACACCTCACCAGGGACCGTGGCCCCGACCAGTTCCAGGAAAGCCGGGTTGCAGTCCAGGATGGTGCCGTTCGCGTCCAGCCACAGGAAACCCTGCTGTGTGGACGAGAGAATGGCATCGACACGGCGGCGCGCCTCGACCGCCCGGGACGTGAGGATCATCAGGGCAAAGCCGCCGATGAGCAGCACCAGGGTGGACAAGCCCACCGCGAGCGCAAGCGCCGTGGGGCTGACGCCGGCGATCAGGTGGGCATCGCCGCTGTCGGGCAGGAACCAGGCGGCCTCCATGGCGATGTAATGCATGGACGAAATCGCCAGCCCCAGGAGGGTGCCGCTGACCAGGGAGACCCGGTAAGGGCGCGCGGCCAAGGCCGTGGCCGACAAGCGGCGGTGCGCCGCCAGGGCCGAGACCGCCAGCAACACGGCGGCCAGAATGGACCCCACAAATATCCAGGGGTCGTAGCGCAAAACGCCGTCCAGCTCCAGGGCCGCCATGCCGGTGTAATGCATCAGCCCCACGCCCACTCCGAGCAAGCTCCCGCTGCTCCACAAGCGAGCGACCGATGTGCCACGGGCAGCGTTCCAGCGCAAGGCGACCACCGACGCGAACGTGCCGGGCACCACGGACACCGCCGTCACCACGGGGTCGTAGCCCACCGTGCATTCCAGCCGGAACGACAACAGGCCAATGAAGTGCATGGCCCAGGTGCCCAGCCCCAGCAGCATGCCGGCCGAAGCCAGCGACCAGACACCCCGGACTCGGCGGTGCGCGATTTCCAGCGCACAAAACGACGCGAAGACCGCGAGCAACACAGAAGCCACGACCAGCGGCAGGTCGTAGGCGTGCAAGAACGCCTTGTCCAGAGGATCGGCCGCCGACAGGAACGGGATCAACGGTGATGAGGACAAGGGCGTTATCCGCGAATAGGTTCTAATTTGCCGACTTCAAAAGTCGGCTACCGACTGGCGCACCATGAGCAAGTTCGGGCCATTGAATCATATTTCCCAGGGAGCAATTTAGGCCATGGCCATTCGTCAATTGATCTATGTCAGCGATCTGGTGGGCGACGAAGCCCAGCTCGGCGCCATCCTGGCGTCGGCCGTGTGCCACAACCAGGCCGATGGCATCACCGGCATGCTCTTGTATTCGGGCGGCAATTTTCTCCAGGTGCTGGAAGGCGCTGCCGAACAGGTCCAAGCCACTTACGACCGCATCTGCCTCGACCCGCGGCACAGAAACTGCCTGGTTTTGCTGGAACACGACGTGCCCGAACGCCAGTTTGGCCGGTGGAGCATGGGCTGTCGGCAGCTGTCCGCCAAAGATGTGGCGAAGTTTCCAGCCCATGCCCCGTATTTTCAATACGGGTTTCGCAGACCCGTCCTGCAGGCCCAGCCCGGCGAAGCCCTGGACATGCTCAATCTGTTCTGCGCCGGCATGCTGTGAATCCCTGCAACCGCCTTGCGTGTGGCCATGCCACGTCCGACCCACTCAAAGCCGGAAGTCGTACTCAATCGTGACAGGCGCGTGGTCCGAGAATTTCTCGGTTTTGTAAATCGCCTCGGTGCGCGCGTGGGCCGCCAGGGCGGGCGTGACCAGGTGGTAGTCGAGCCGCCAGCCCACGTTGTTGGCGTAGGCCTGGCCGCGGTTGCTCCACCAGGTGTAGCAAGCGTCGGTGGTGTCGGGCTGCAGGCGGCGGTACACGTCCACCACGCCACCGTCGGTGAGCAGTTGCGTCATCCAGGCGCGCTCTTCGGGCAGAAAGCCGCTGTTTTTCTGGTTGCTGCGCCAGTTCTTCAGATCGGCCTGCTGGTGGGCGATGTTGATGTCGCCACACAAGACAAAATCGCGCTCGGCCTTGAGGGCCATCAGATGCGGGTACATGAGGGCCAGGAAGCGGTATTTGGCGTCTTGCCGCTCGGGGCCCGACGAGCCGCTGGGGAAATAAGCGCTGATCAGGGAGAGCTTGCGCG
>Ga0209066_10006923_pt1 | contig 11420 bp, 11 predicted proteins | sample All_14_2_FD_187198 | JGI IMG/M metagenome (GOLD analysis project Ga0209066, IMG submission 187198) | Freshwater microbial communities in response to fracking from Pennsylvania, USA - Allegheny Zone_MetaG_DW_15 (SPAdes) (version 2) ...
GGTTGGCGCTGCCGGCCGGCACGGCGCTGGGCGAGCAGCCGAGGTGGGTGCAGATGCCCACGGCCACAAACACCTCGTCGCGGATCGAGCGGGCCGGGTTGCGCGCGTAGGCGGGCTGCTGGTCTTGCGCCGAGGCCGGGTCGGCCAGGCGGGCCTCCTGGCCGGTGAGGGCAGCCAGCATCTCTGCCGTGCGGCGCACCACCCACACCGGCTTGCCGCGCCATTCCACGGTCTTCATGCCGCCGGGGGGAATGTCGGCGATGTCCACCTCCACGGCGGCACCCATGGCCTTGGCGCGCTCGCTGGGCGCGAAGGTCGATACCAGCGGCACGGCGGTGGCCAGCGCTGCAGCGCCACCGGCCACGCTGGTGGCGAGCAGCCAGGTGCGGCGCTCGGGGTCGTCAGGCAGCACGGAGGTGAGCGCAGCGGGGGTGTTCATCATCAAATCCTTTGAGAGGGCTACCTATCCTTATCAATTGCCGTGCCACGTGGTGGGTTTGAGAAATGACTATTCACAACAACCACTTGGCGCCGTCGTGCGCACTGGCGTCGACTGCCATTGATGCCATAAATGGCACTTCATGTCGCGTATGGCACCATCGACCACTCACCAGATTGAACCCCATGCCTGCCGCCAAACCCGCCAAACCCGCCACCGTGCTGCCCGAGCTGGTCTCCTACCTGGAGGGCCTGCCCGAGCCGCATATCCTGTTTGACCGGCAGTACCGCATCGTGGCGGCCAATGCGGCCTACCGGGCGCAGTTCAGTCCGCGGGGCGCGGTGATCGGACGCACCTGCTACGAGGTGTCGCACCACTTCAACGCGCCGTGTGACCAGGCCGGCGAATCGTGCCCGTTGGCCCGTGCGCGCCAGAGCGGCCAGCGCGAGCGCGTGCTGCACCTGCATCACACGCCGCAGGGCGAGGCCTACGTCAACATCGAGCTGGTGCCGCTGCGCGATGCGCGGGGCGAAGACGCCTGGTTCATCGAGAAGATGGAGCCGCTGCGCGTGGCGCACGGCATGCCGGCCTCGCAGGGGCTGATCGGCCGCTCGGCACCGTTCCAGGCCATGCTGGCGCTGGTGGCCCGGGTGGGGCCGTCTGAAGCCAATGTGCTGTTGCTGGGCGAATCAGGCACCGGCAAAGAGCTGGTGGCGCGGGCGGTGCATGAGGCGTCTCCGCGTGCGGCGCGGCCGCTGGTGGTGGTCGATTGCGCGAGCCTGCCTGAAACCTTGTTCGAGAGCGAACTCTTCGGCCACGAGAAGGGCGCCTTCACCGGCGCGCATGTGGCCAAGTCGGGCCTGGTGGAGGCTGCCAGCGGCGGCACGCTGTTCCTCGATGAAGTGGGCGACATCCCTTTGCCCATGCAGGTGAAACTGCTGCGCCTGCTGGAAAGCGGCACCTACCGCCGCGTGGGCAGCACCGAGCTGCGGCGCGCCGATGTGCGGCTCATTTCGGCCACGCACCGTGACCTAGAGGGCATGGTGACCGAAGGACGTTTCCGCGAAGACCTGTTCTACCGCCTCAGCACCTTTCCCATTACGCTGCCGCCGCTGCGCGAGCGGCCCGATGACTTGCCGCTGCTGGTGGATTCATTGCTGGCCAGGGTGGCTCCCGCGAGGCGGCTGACGATGGCCCCCGCCGCCATGAAGCGGCTGCGGCAACACCCGTTTCCAGGCAACGTGCGTGAGCTGCGCAACATCCTGGAACGCGCAGCCCTGTTGAGCGACGGGACGCTGATCACGCCCGCTGCGCTGATGCAGGCGCTGGCGGTGGGGGCCTCGGCCAGTCGGTCGATCCCACCCGTGTCGGGCCGCGGGCCGACCGCCAGCACCTTGCGAGATGCCGAGCAGCAAGCCCTGCGCGCAGCACTGGTCGCCCACGCCGGCAATCGGCAGGCGCTGGCGCGCTCATTGGGCATCAGCCTGCGCACGCTGTATCGCAAGCTGCGTGCGTTGCCGCCTGACCTGTGAGCCGGGCGGATGGCAAGGGCCGGCGCAGGGGATATCGGCGCGTGAATCGACACTCACCGGCACTGTTCCCGATCCGTGGAGTCGACCGGCTTCGGCGTCGCGAGATAATTCGGTCATAAGAAGAAAAACAGGGAGGTCAGTTTTCCTAGGACCATCCCGCTCATGAAGTTCCGTGAAGTAACCCTCGCCGACGGCACCGAACTCTCCGTGCCCCAGGGCATTCAACGCATCGACACCCGCTCCACCCATGGCTGGCAGGTGCGTTGCCAGGGCACCAAGTTTTTCTCTGACGGGCCCACGGCGGATGCGCAGCAGTCGCTCATCAAGGCCACCCGAGAGCTCATTCAGCGCCTGACCACGCTGCCCGCGCCCAGTGGGCTCAAGCTGCAAGCCAGCCCGCGCAAGACGTCGGATCTGCCGCCCGGCATTTCGGGCCCCATCGTGCGCGAGCGCCCGGGCCGGGCGCCGTCGGCGGCTTTGTCGGTGCTGGTGCCCCGGTTTGGCAAAGCACCGCAGAACAAGACCGTCTACATCGCCAGCCAGAGCACCTATTCGGAGGAGCGCTACCTCCAGGCCCTGGCCAAGGGGCTGGAGATCCGGGCGCAGGCGACGGAGCGCTACGAAGAGGAAGCCAGCAAGGCGCGGCGCAAAGCGGGGGCGCTGCTGCGTGCCCAACTGCGCGCCGATGCAGGCCCCCCGGTGGTCAAAAGCATCCCAGGCACCAAGAGCTCCAAGAGCATCAAGACGACGAAGACCACCCGGGCCGCCAAGACCACCCAAGGCGTCAAGGGGAAGTGATCGGGCGGACGGCGCCGCCACTTCGACCCGTCAGAGCAGGTGCATCGCCCGGGCGATCATCAGCGCGGCCACCGCGAGGCTGAGCCAGGCAAACGCTTGGCGCAGGTGCGCGGCAGGCACCTTTGACGCCAGTTGGCGCCCGAGCAGCAGCGCGGCCGTGGCGCCCAGCACAAAGGGTGCTGCCAGCGACCACACCAGCGCGCCTTGCCAGATGGCCGCCGCCAGCCCGCTGATCGACACCAGCGCAATGACGGCCAATGAGGTGGCCTGCACGCTGCGGATCTCGAGCCCCGTGGTGCGGCTCAGCGCCGGCACGATGACAAAGCCGCCGCCCACGCCGAGCAGGCCGCTCAGCAACCCCGAGAGGGCGCCGATGCCGACCATCGTGCGGGCGCAGCGGGAGGTCCACACCAGCCGGCCTTGCGCGGCGTTCACATGGCAGGGCAGATCGCTCTGCGCAGCGTCTTCGGGTGCGCCGGATTGCCGAAGCATGCGCCAGGCGGCATAAGCCATCACGCCGGCAAACAGCGCCAGCATGGGCTGATCGGGCAGGCGATGGGCCAGCGCCACACCCAACGGCGCCATCACCATGCCGCACACGCCGATCACGCCCGCCGCCCGGTAGCGCACGATGCCCTGGCGCAGGCCAAGCACCGCACCCACGGCCGAGGCAATGCCTACCGCGGCCAGCCCCACCGGCGCGGCCTGCAGCACCGACAGGTGCAGCCCGAACACCAGCAGCGGGATTGCCAGGATGCCACCGCCCGCGCCGGTGAGTGCCAGCACCAGGCCGATCACGGCGCCCAGCGCGGCGGCGATGAAGGTGTGATCCATCACAGGCTCAGTGCGTGAGCCAGGGCATCAGGCCGGGCGGCCGACATCGCCGCCGCAGGCCTGGAACAGCGCGCTGGCGCGCCCGCCCGAGCGACAGAAAGCCACCACCGGGTGCGGTAGATCAGCGCACTGGCGCTGGTAGGCGGCCGCGGTGGGCGCATCCACCATCGGGTTGGGAATCGGGAAGTGCAGGTAGCGCATGCCATGCGCTTCGGCGGCAGCCTGGATCTCGGCGCTGCGCGGCTGGGCGGGGCCGCCTTCGCCGTCGGGGCGGTTGTTGATGATGCTGCGGTAGCCCAGCGCGGCGAACTTCTCGACATCGGCCAGGGTGATCTGGCCGCACACGGTGAATTCAGGGCAGAGGGCGGTGGTCTGGACGCTCAGGGTCATGGAATGCTCCTTGGGAATGAGTGGGCTCAAAACAGAGATCAGGCCCGCCGGGCACGCCGGGCCTTCGGGGTGGCCGTACCGCACAGGCGGCTGTGCAGCACCGCCATCACCGCCGCCGCATCGGCGCTGACCAGTCGGTAGTGGATGTGCTTGCCTTCGCGGCGGGTGTCGACCAGGCCTTCCTGGCGCAGCACCCCCAGCTGTTGCGACAACGTGGGCTGGCGGATGCCGAGATCGGCCTCCAGCTCGCTCACGCAGAACTCGCCTTGCGCCAGCCGGCACAGCAGCACCAGCCGGTCGGTGTGCGCCAGCACTTTGAGCAACGCGCAGGCCTGCTCGGCCGAGGCCTGCAATGCGGCCAGGTCGACGGGGGGCAGATCGGCATGCGCGGTGTGCGTGTGATCGGCGAGGCTGTTCTTCACTTGCATGGATAACATTATATTGACAAATAGATTGTCAATCAATAAAGTGAATTCAACGCCGATCCCGGCCGCCCCAGTGAGCCCCGTGATGACTGCCCACACCCCGCTTGTCGAATCGTTCTTCGACGCTGCCTCCAGCACCTTCACCCATGTGGTGTTCGACGCGCCGGGCGGCCACGCCGCCATCGTCGACCCGGTGCTCGATTTCGACGCCTGCCGCGGCCAGGTGTCGCACACGCGGGCCGACGAAGTGATCGCCTTCGTGCGCGCCCAGGGCCTCACGGTCGACTGGATCCTGGAAACGCATGCCCATGCCGATCACCTGTCCTCGGCGCCGTACCTCAAGCGTGCGCTGGGCGGTCGGGTGGCCATTGGCGGGGCGATCACGCGGGTGCAGGCGGTCTTCAAGGCGTTCTACAACCTGGAGCCCGAGTTCGCCACCGATGGCTCGCAGTTCGATCACCTGTTCGCACCCGACGAGACCTTCACCATCGGCACGCTCACCGCCACCGCCTGGCATGTGCCGGGCCACACGCCGGCCGATCTGGCCTACGTGGTGGGCGATGCCGTGTTTGTGGGCGACACGCTGTTTCCGCCCGATGTGGGCACCGCACGGTGCGATTTCCCGGGCGGTGATGCGCATCAGCTGTATGGCTCGGTGCGACGGCTGCTGGCGCTGCCGGGCGAGACCCGGCTGTTCATGTGCCACGACTACCCGCCCACGCCGCGTGCGCCGCAAGCCCTGTGCAGCGTGGCCGAGCAGCGGCAGACCAACATCCATGTGCGCGACGGCATCGACGAAGCCACCTTCGTGGCCCTGCGCCAGGCGCGCGATGCCACGCTGGCGCTGCCGCACCTGATGCTGCCGTCGGTGCAGGTGAACATCCGCGCTGGCGCGCTGCCACCCGCCGAAGCCAACGGCCGGCGCTACCTGAAGCTGCCCGTCAATGCCTTCGACACCCCAGAGACGGTCAGGTGACCAGACAGCGCTGCGGGCGACGGTCTACCGCACAGGTGCAGGAAGGCCGCGCTTTTTCGGCTTTGGGACATGAATCCCTGACCCTAAGCTCGCGACATGCGAACCCATGATGAAGGCAGTGCAGACGTCAAACGCCGCGTGCCCCAATGGGCCGGGGCCGTGGAAGCCATGCTGTTTGTGGTGGGGCTGGCGGCGCAATTTTTTGTCTGGTTGTCTGTGACGACCCCGGAAGGGCGTGCCGCGCTGATGCTCGCAATGGCCGCGCACATCGGCATTGCCGCCGTGCGCTCGCGCACGTTGGCGCAGGCGGCTGCTGCTGCCTTGCCCGCCGAGCCGCCAGAGGCTGACGATGCCGAGGACGAAGCGGCGCCAGCCGATGAGCGCCTGACCTTTCCCTCCACCATGACACGCCCCACCCTCGTACTGACCTGGCGCGACATCGAAGCCATCCCCGGCCTGGAGGCCAGCGCCGCCCTGCGCCTGCACGGCGGCGACGAACGCGCCTACCTGCAGGCCCTGCGCCGCTTTGCCCAGCGCTACAAAGAGGGCGTGGCACATTGGGGCGGCTGGCTCGACCGCAACCGCTGGGAAGACCTGGAGCGGGCTGTGCAAACGCTGCATCAGCAGGCTGGCAGCATTGGCGCCCTGCGGGTACAGGCGGGCGCCGGTCGCTTGGCCATGCAGTGCGACTCCGAAGATGTGCTGGGCGGCCACGCCGGGCTGCCAGCCTTGCAGGACGACCTGATGCAGGTGCTCCAGCCTCTACTGGACGCTGGTTTTGGCGACAGCGCCTCGGCTGGCACCCGCCAGCCCGACAGGGCCGCAACGGTCTGACAGCAGCGGCCCACCATCGCCGCACAGCCGCTGGACCTGGCGCGGTTGATCCCTCAAGTCAGGGGTGAATCCGACGATATCCGGGCATCACTGCTGTACCCGGGGCTGTCTATGAAAAATATGCGAATCGCCGTGCGCCTGTCGCTCGGCTTCGGCGCGCTGATCGTGTTGGTGCTGGCGGTCGCCGCCTCGGCCGCATTCCAGATGCGGTCCCTGAATGCCGACGTGAAGGAAATCACCGGCAACTGGTTGATCTCGGTAGAGCGCATCAACCGCATGAACACCAACACGTCGGACTTTCGCATCACCGAGATGCAGCATGTGCTCAATACCGATGAGCAAAGGATGGCCGTCATCGAGCAGGCCATGGCCAAGGTGCTCCAGGAGTTCAAGCAGAACGAGCAGGCGTACGTGCCAACGGTGGTCACCCAGCAGGAGCGCCAGCTGTATGACCGTTTCAAGGCCGACTGGCAGCGCTACCTGGCACTGCATGAGCGCATGTTGGCGTTATCACGGCAGAACTTGAACGAAGAAGCCAAGGCCTTGCTCGAAGGCGAAGCACAAACGCTGTTTGACAGTGCCAGCGCCACGCTGCTGGCACTGGTGCAGTTCAACCACGATGGGGCTGTGGCTGCCTCGGCGACGGCGCAAGCCACCTATGAGACAGCGCAACAGGTGCTGGCGGGCGCTTCGGTACTGGCCTTGGTGCTGGGCGTGGTGCTGGCCCGGCTGCTGGTGCGCTCGATCACCCAGCCGTTGCAGGTGGCAGTGCAAGCCATCGATCGCGTGGCCGCTGGCGACTTGAACGGGCGCGTGGACAGCCAGTCGAACGACGAGGTAGGCCAATTGCTGAAGTCGCTGGAGCGCATGCAGCAGAGCCTGACCGACACGGTGCAATCCGTGCGGGCAAACGCCCAGAGCGTGGCCGTGGCCAGCGCACAGATTGCCCAGGGCAATGCCGACCTGAGCCAGCGCACCGAAGAGCAGGCCAGCGCGCTGGAAGAAACCGCCGCCACGATGGATGAACTGGGTTCCACCGTGCGCAACAACGCGGCCAACGCCAATGAAGCCAGTAACCTGGCACTGAACGCCAGCATGGTGGCCGCAACGGGCGGCGAAATGGTGAATCAGGTGGTGGAGACGATGCAGGGCATCAACACCAGCTCGCGCAAGATTGGCGACATCATCTCGGTGATCGACGGCATTGCCTTCCAGACCAACATCCTGGCCTTGAACGCCGCCGTGGAAGCGGCGCGTGCCGGTGAGCAAGGCCGCGGCTTTGCCGTGGTGGCCACCGAGGTGCGCAGCCTGGCGCAGCGCAGCGCCGATGCGGCCAAGGAGATCAAGACGTTGATCACTGCCAGCGTCGAGCAGGTCGAGCGCGGCACCACGTTGGTCGGCCAGACCGGCAGCACCATGCAGGAAATCGTCAGTGCGATCCAGAAGGTGAGCGACATCGTGGCCGAGATCAGCTCGGCCAGCAGCGAGCAGAGCGCCGGCGTCAACCAGGTGGCGCAGGCCATCACCCAGATGGATCAGGTGACGCAGCAGTACGCGGCGCTGGTGGAAGAAAGCGCCGCCGCCTCTGAAAGCCTGAAGCAGCAGGCCGGCCAGCTGGTGGAGGCGGTGGCGGTGTTCAAGACCGGCGATCAGGCCGTGGCCGCACCGGCCAACCACGCCCACCGGCCCGAACGCCGCGGCCCGGACCGCGCCACCAACGTGGTGCGCCTCGCCTTCGGCGCCAAGCCTGCGGCCCCTGCACCGTTGACGGCCGATGCATCAGCTCAGCACGTCACCGTGCGCACCGGCACCGACGACTGGGAAAACTTCTGATCAGCTGCCGTCGCTGATCAGCGTGCCGCCGTCCACCACCAGCGTCTGGCCGGTGATGAAGCCGCCGGCGCGACTGGCCAGCATCACGGCCACGCCGGCGATCTCGTCGGGCTCGCCAGGGCGGCGCAGGGGCGTGGCCGCCATGCGGCGCGCCATGAAGACGGGGTCGCGCAACAGCCCTTGCGCGAGCGGCGTGCGAATCAGTCCCGGCGCAATGGCATTGGCCCGCACGCCCTGCGGGCCCCATTCCACCGCGAGGTTGCGCGCCAGTTGGGCCAGTGCTGCTTTGCTCAGGCCGTACAGGCCAATGGCCTGGTTGCCGCGCAGGGCCGCGATGCTGGCCATCAGGACCACGCTGCCGCCGCCGCGCTGGGCCATGCCCGGCACGAAGCGGGCCGCCAGTGCATGGGCGCTGCGCAGGTTGATGTCAAAGACCTGATCCCAGGCCGTGGCATCGGCATCGAGCAGCGGCCCCGCCGGGCCCTGGATGCAGGATGTCGACGCGTCCAAAGGCGGCTTGCACGGCATCGCACAGTGCCTCGATCGCTGCGGGGCGGGCCAGATCAGCGGCAAAGCCCTCGGCGCGCCGGTCGCCCTGACGGCAGGCCGCAGCCACCTGCTCGCAACCCGCTGCATCGAGGTCGACCACCGCCAACTCGGCGCCATGGGCGCTCAACTGCTGGCAAAGCGCCTGCCCCAGGCCGCCGGTGGCGCCGGTGACCAGCGCCACCTGGCCGTGCAAGTCAAACAGGCCCGGGACATCGTCGCCGATGACGGTGCGTTGGATGGGGGGCAGCGACATGCAGGTTTCCGTTGAAGGCAGCGGGTTCAGTTCATCGGGTCGGCCAGCCACACCTCGCCTGCTGCGGTGAGCTGCACGACCACGGGGCTCAGCCGCTGGCCCAGGCAGGGCCCGAGCAGGCACTCGCCGCTGGCGATGTCGAACTGCGCGCCGTGGGCGTAGCAGACGATGCGGCGGCGGTCGCCGCTCAGGTAGGCGTCCTTGCGCCAGGCCATGGGCGCGCCGTCCACATGCGGGCAGGCGTTGCGCCAGGCATGCAGGCGTTCACCCTGGCGCACGATGAACAGCGTGTCGCGGCCGGTGCCGGTGGGGTCGAAGCCGCGCGATCGGCCATCGGGCAGATCATCCAGCCGGCACAGGTGGCGCGGCTCAGTGCGGGTCACCACCCGGCATCCACTTGGGCGTGGTCTTGAACAGGAAGGTCTGCGAGTTGTCGGCGCCCGGGGGCACGTCGCGGGCCGTCCAGTGGTTGTCGTGCAGGTCCATGTCGGCGTCGTACTCCACATGGCAGCCCAGCGGGCTGTTGAAGTACCAGAACCAGTTCGAACCCAGGATGTGGCGGCCCGGGCCCCAGAACGATTCGTAGCCCTTCTGCACGAAGCGGGTGCCGGCCAGCATCACCTCGGTGGGGCCGCCCAGGTGGAAGGTGAAGTGCTCGATGCCCTTCATGAACGGTGGCGTCTGGATCATGAACAGCGTGTGGTGATCCAGCGTGCCGGCCGGGCGCAGGAACGGGCCCACGCCGGTGAAGCGGTCGGTGGCGACGAAGCCCAGCCGCGTGTAGAAGGCCTCGGCCTTGGCCACGTCGGGCACGAAGTAGACGACGTGCGACAGGCTGCGCGGCGCGGCCGGCAAGTCCTGGCTGACGCCGATGAGGTTGGGGCCGCGCTGGGCTGGGGCGCCGGGCGCGTTGACGGTTTCCGCCGGCAGCGAGAAGGCGCGCCGCACGGTGATTTGGAAGCGCAGTGCGAAGCCCATGTCGTCGATGGCGCACACCTCGCCAGCGGGGCCGCGGGTGATGGGGCGGTCTTTGCCCAGCTCGTCGGCAATGGCCTGCAGCGTGGCGGCATCGGCCACGCCGTAGACGGTTTCGCGCAACTGGCTGGCGGTGCCCATGGCCGGCGGCAGCGAGGCATCGTCTGCCCGGCGGATCACGATGGCCGTGCCATCCACCGCCTCGAAGCGCCCGCCCGTGGCGGTGGCGTCCACCGGCCGCAGGCCGTAGTCAGTCAGGTATTGGCTGCAGGCCGCGACGTCGTCAACGCCGAAGACCAGCGCATCCGGTCCGATGATGTTCATGGTGGTTGTCTTTCCAGGAAGTCAGGGGCTGAGCGCGTGGTTGGCTGCAATGCGCAGCCCAACCCAGCGACCGCCGTGGATCCGGCTTTGCCGGTCCGCCGGTGGTGCCCCCTCGGGGGGCGCGCGCAGCGCGTAGGGGGGGTCAACAAGTCTTGCCGCCAAGTACTTCGGCAAACCAGTCGGCGATGTAGTTGCCGGCGTTGTTCATGTTGTCCAGGCTCACGTGGTGCACGCCGCCTTCGCGGGCGGTGAACACCTTCAGCTCGCGCTTCGGGCTGTTCACCATCTGCTCATAGCTCTGGTGCGCGTATTCCAGCGGGATCTGCTTGTCTTCTTCACCGTGGGTGACGAGGAAGGGCACCTTGATGCGGTCGAGCACGCCGTTGAGATGCATGCCGGCGCACTTGACGAAGAAGTCGTCCTTGTCCTTGGCGCCAAACACCCACTGCACGTGGTCCCAGTAATGCGGCACCGGGTTTTCGCCCTCGTTCTGCAGGCGACGCTTCTGCATCTCGGCCCAGTTGTGATTGGCGCCCCACACGCTGCCCGCGGCAAAGCGCGGCTCGAAGGCCACCGCGCGCGGCGTGTAGTAGCCGCCCAGCGAGACGCCGAAGATGCCGATGCGTTGGGGGTCTACGTCAGCGCGGGTTTCCAGGTAGTCAACCACCTTGCTGGCCCAGTCTTCGGTGGTGTGCACCGCGGGCATGCCGTGCAGGCGCAGGGCTTCGCCGGTGCCGGGCTGGTCGATGCACAGCGTGGAGAGGCCGCGCTGCAGGAACATCTTCGTGATCGGGCCGGGGTAGAGCATCTCCTTGGTGCTGTCCAGGCCGTTGATGCACACCACGATCGGGGCTGGGCCCGGGTTTGCCAAGTTCACGCCCTCGGCCTGCGAGAACCAGCCGGCGATGTGTGCCTTGCCGTAGGGGATCTCCACCCGCACGCAGTTGGCCTTCATCAGCACCTGGGCCTTGGCAAAGGTGCTCAGCACCTTCTGGTACATCTGCATGCGCAGCTCAAAGCCATGGGCCTGCATGCGCTCGGCCGTCTGGTAGTACAGCGAGGCGCGCTGCAGCTTCTCGCCAGCGCTGAAGAGGCGGCCCTTGCCTTCGTCTTCTTCGGCCAGCATCACCAGCTTGTCGGCCATCTTTTCCCAGGCGTGGAAGAAGGCTTCCGTGCCGGCATCGGCGCCTTGGGTGGCGATCTCGCGCAGCGGGGCGCAGACTTCATCGATCTCCCCGATTTTGCCGCCGCATTCGAG